>Ga0064014_10006_pt1:147500-168590 | contig 168590 bp, 177 predicted proteins | sample CrowatWCoCulture_2_FD_61584 | JGI IMG/M metagenome (GOLD analysis project Ga0064014, IMG submission 61584) | Marine cyanobacteria communities from the University of California, Santa Cruz, USA, analyzing cyanobacterial DNA methylation -... | ecosystem: Host-associated > Microbial >...
ATTCTTCAACAGGCACACGGTCAGACGTTAAATCGTCCTCCCATTGCTTGTAGGCTAACGGTTTCATGTTCTATTTCACTCCCCTTCCGGGGTTCTTTTCACCTTTCCCTCGCGGTACTGTTTCTCTATCGGTCACACAGGAGTATTTAGCCTTACGAGGTGGTCCTCGCTGATTCACACGGAATTCCACGGGCTCCGTGCTACTCGGGATACAGTTAGGCTGCTTAAGTTTTCAACTACAGGACTTTCACCTTCTCTGGTGCAGTTTTCAGCTGCTTCGTTTAACCGCTACAGTCCACGTCACTGTCCCACAACCCCATCAACCTTAGTCGATGGTTTAGGCTTGTCCCTCTTCGCTCGCCGCTACTAGGGGAATCGCTTTTGCTTTCTCTTCCTTGGGTTACTAAGATGTTTCAGTTCGCCCAGTTTGCTCGCATCACCCTATAGATTCAGGTGACCGTTCTTGGGGTTGCCCCATTGGGAAATCTCCGGCTCAATGCTTGCTTCCAGCTCCCCGGAGCGTATCGTCGGTAACTACGTCCTTCTTCGCCTCTGTGTGCCTAGGTATCCACCGTTAGCCCTTTGTAGCTTGACCTTTTTGGTCTTTTTCTTGGACTTGATTGACTTATTTTTTCTGCAGTTTTCAAGGTACTGACTGGAATTTACATCCAGCATTCTGTCTCTTTTGATGAGACTCGGTGCTGAAATCATCCTCGCCTGGAATTAAACAGGTGGGCTATTCTGGACTTGAACCAGAGACCTCACCCTTATCAGGGGTGCGCTCTAACCAGCTGAGCTAATAGCCCCTCTTCCCAAACCTATCTCTAGTTTGAAAGCTGACACATTTCCCTTGCCACGACCTCGGGATTAATGAAAGTCGAAGTTATTTTTATTTAGTCTTCCGCCAACTTCTGACTTCAAACTTCTGACTTCTGACTTCATTATGGTCTCCCTTTAAGGAGGTGATCCAGCCACACCTTCCGGTACGGCTACCTTGTTACGACTTCACCCCAGTCACTAGCCCTGCCTTAGGAGTCCCCCTCTCGAAAGTTAGGGTAACTACTTCGGGCGTGACCAGCTTCCATGGTGTGACGGGCGGTGTGTACAAGGCCCGGGAACGAATTCACCGCAGTATGCTGACCTGCGATTACTAGCGATTCCTCCTTCATGCTCTCGAGTTGCAGAGAGCAATCTGAACTGAGGCTGGGTTTGATGAGATTCGCTCTCCCTCGCGGGTTCGCTGCCCTTTGTCCCAACCATTGTAGTACGTGTGTAGCCCAGGGCGTAAGGGGCATGCTGACTTGACGTCATCCTCACCTTCCTCCGGTTTGTCACCGGCAGTCTCTCTAGAGTGCCCACCTTAATGCTGGCAACTAAAGACGAGGGTTGCGCTCGTTGCGGGACTTAACCCAACATCTCACGACACGAGCTGACGACAGCCATGCACCACCTGTGTTCCGGTTCCCGAAGGCACCTTCTCCTTTCAGAAAAGTTCCGGACATGTCAAGCCCTGGTAAGGTTCTTCGCGTTGCATCGAATTAAACCACATACTCCACCGCTTGTGCGGGCCCCCGTCAATTCCTTTGAGTTTCACACTTGCGTGCGTACTCCCCAGGCGGGAAACTTAACGCGTTGGCTACGGCACGGCTCGGGTCGATACAAGCCACACCTAGTTTCCATCGTTTACAGCTAGGACTACAGGGGTATCTAATCCCTTTCGCTACCCTAGCTTTCGTCCCTGAGTGTCAGTTTCGGTCCAGTAGCACGCCTTCGCCACCGATGTTCTTCCCAATATCTACGCATTTCACCGCTACACTGGGAATTCCCGCTACCCCTACCGAACTCTAGTCTCTCAGTTTCCACCGCCTGCCCAGAGTTAAGCTCTGGTCTTTGACAGCAGACTTGAAAGACCACCTGCGGACGCTTTACGCCCAATAATTCCGGATAACGCTTGCATCCTCCGTATTACCGCGGCTGCTGGCACGGAGTTAGCCGATGCTTATTCCTCAGGTACCGTCAGATCTTCTTCCCTGAGAAAAGAGGTTTACAACCCAAAGGCCTTCCTCCCTCACGCGGTATTGCTCCGTCAGGCTTTCGCCCATTGCGGAAAATTCCCCACTGCTGCCTCCCGTAGGAGTCTGGGCCGTGTCTCAGTCCCAGTGTGGCTGCTCATCCTCTCAGACCAGCTACTGATCGTTGCCTTGGTACGCTTTTACCCCACCAACTAGCTAATCAGACGCGAGCTCCTCTTGAGGCAAAAAATTTTCACCTTCCGGCACATCGGGTATTAGCAGTCGTTTCCAACTGTTGTCCCCATCCTCAAGGCAGATTCTCACGCGTTACTCACCCGTCCGCCACTAAGTCCGAAGACTTCGTTCGACTTGCATGTGTTAGGCATACCGCCAGCGTTCATCCTGAGCCAGGATCAAACTCTCCATGGTGTTGGTGTTTGATTTGACTCTTTGTCCTGCTTCCAACGAATCAAAAACAGAACGAGTAATTGACTTTTTTCTAAAGTTACCTAGACATCTAGGAACAAATAGAATATAATTGTTTCAACTAACAAGGGCTGTGTTTAATATCAGCTTTCAAACTATAGAATTTTCTTGGTTCGGTTCGCTTGGTGGAGCGTGTCGCTCTCAACCGCGCATTTACAAATATAACCAAACCACAAGGGAATGTCAACCCTTTTTTTAATTTTTTTTTGAACTTTTTCTACATCCCTCTCCCTACAAGGGTTTTGGGGCTTTAAAAAGTTTCTGTACCTCTTGTATTCCCTAACTTATCTTTCTTCCAAAATGAAGACCCTCGGGCTTTGCCTACGAGTCTGGATTTTTTTGAGGAGGGGATAGTGGAAACTTTTTAGCAATACACATCTATTACTTAATTCACTAGATTATCTTTTGAGATGGAGGGGACTGGGGAGATTGGGGAGCAACATATTAACCATGGTTCCAGTCTTGGCAGAAGTCCCCACTTAAAATCCTGGTATTTCTTTGAGAATTTGTAGATGGAGACTTCTGCCAATAATTTTGTTAAAAACAAAAATCAACAGTGTTATATCTACTGTTGATCTCAAGTCAGAGTAAGCTGGGGCTTTTAAACCATATTTTGGAGTTCCTGAGTAGATAGTCCGTCAATGATCTTGGAAGATTCATTGTGATCTTGATATTTGATTAAGTTAGCTAATTCTTGTAGTTGACTAATGGCTTCTGCCCCTTCTAGTTTCATTAATTCGCGATCATCTCGCATTTCCGTCCAGGTAATACCATAGTCGGATACCAAAAATCGAATTAAATGATCTTTACCTAAACTAACCATAAACGAAGCACTATTCATTTCACCGCCACAAGTATAGCAAGAAGCCAGATAGCCACGATTTTCGAGGACAATGGCTAAGGCTTGCAGATTCATTACTAAGTCCCTAACAAAATCACGATGTTGTTGAGCTAATCGAGTAAACACGCCTTTTCCTCCTGATAACACTCCTCATTATAAAACCTTAATACTTTTTTAAGATTCTAATTTACCTATTAAAACTGTAATCTAATAAAAAGTAGTCTCACACATAAGGCAAACTAATCACCCACTAGACTAACCTAGTTTTTCTTCATTGCCTAGTATCAGGAACTACAGTCCGCAAATTGTCCTATTATCTTTAGATTTATTCTTCTTATGGTTATCATTGAGGATGGTAATTACCTTCTTAATCCCTTCTTAATCACTTGGCAAAATGAGCATCTCCTGTTAAGCTCTATCGGTAAATGGTCAAAAATATGACCAGATGGTGTGTCTGGTGTTGAGGGGTTCATGAAAGTTTCTAATTCTCGTCCTTGGTTATTTATCTTAGAATTTCTATTAATCACTAATGCGATCGCTATTGCTGCTGGTGTAGGATTTGGTGCAGCTTTGCGTTTAAATAGACCACAAGAATCTGGGTCAACCATACTACATTCTGAGCAGTCATTTCCGCCTCGGCAAGATTGGCCAGTGGGAGAGCTTTATAAGCATTAAAACAAAATAGACATCTGACTTGAGCTAAGATACTAAAGGTGTAATCAATTAATTATTACTGATGGAAGCATTAACATCCCTTGGGTTTTCAAGCTATACACAATGGTCTATTATCGCCACTGTTGTCTTGTTATTATTAACTATAGTTGGATTTATTTTTAAGTGGGGAATTCGTTTCCGATTAGTAGGAATTACGAGTTTTATGCTAGTTCTCACTGTGGGATTATTTGGGTTAGGATTAGGTTTATTTGAACGTACAGAAATTCCCGGAGCCGTTCGTTTTTCTCGGGTTTATGATAACGGGGGTAATCAGGTTATTATAGTGGTTGAACCTTCCATTATAGAAACAGAATTAGAAGCAACGTTGAAACAAGCAGCAAATGATTACTTTTCCTATGGGAGAACAGCCGGAATAGATAATAAATTAACAATTCGTGCGAGAACATTAGTTCACCCTGAAACTGGTGAAAGCTTACCTTTGTATATAGGACAAGTCAAGCGATCATTATCAGTTAAAAATGATGAGAATATGGAGATTGATATTTTTCAAGAGGAGTTAAAACAGTTATCTAAATACCAAAAACTAGCTAAGGGTTAATCGTGGATAACCTAATTCTATCTTGATCAAAAGATATCTTCTGTTTTCCTACCGTAACTTTTGCGTCCATTCCCAATCCTTTAATTGTTAATGGGGGTGGAGATTTTTTTTGGACTGTCATAATCACAAAAAATTCCTGTCCCCCTGTAGCCACAATTTTAGTACCCTCTTCAGTTTTTTCCGTCGTAACTTTAACAGATTCAGGTACAACAAATGTGCCTTTCATAGTTGTTTTATTTTTTCCTTTAATAAGAAAACTATTATCTTTAACTGTAACATTGCCTGCGGTGTGCATTATCCATACTTTTTCCTTAAATTCTTCAGCTTCGTTGTTACCAAGAAAACGATCAACTAACACGAATAAACCAGGAACTCCCGATGATTGACTATAATCTACTGCAAAGGAACGTAAACCTGCAATTCCTACTGGTGGTTCACTATTTTTGCGCCAATTTGTATTTGTTTGTAGGGTAACAATTCCAGAACCATCGGTGTTTGAGACAAAAAATAGGGGTTTAGATGTTTTCCAAGGAGAACTTTTCGGTAAGATAACGACATTTTACTCTTGCCAGTTATTACTAGATTTACCAGCTTTTGCCCAAGTTTCTCCTAACCCTGAGATGCGAAAACTTCCCACATCAGGATAGTGCCAAGTTCCGCCAATTAACTCTTTTTTTAAGAAGATATTCGCTACAAAATCATCTTGATTTATCCATTGATTTCTAAAATTATAAAATCCCTTTTGTTGGTCAACAAAATTGTAACCAAATAGCTGAACTGGGTTTTTAGAACTAAGATTATGTTTCTTATCATAGAAGCTCAAGATAAAAGGAGCATAATGAGGCATATTTATACCAAAAGTTTGATCACCTTTAAGTCCTAAACTGTTTTCAAAAATTGGCACCACTGCTGGTAAAAAATCTTCAGGAAGAGTGACTAAACCTGTCGCAAGAAGATCAGAACCTGCGTAGTAGCGATGTCGTCCATAAGTCGTAACATTTAACTGATTATTATTAGGAATCATCCGCATGAGATAGTGGGGTAAAATCCACTGTAAACGAGAACCTTCAACTAAGTCTTTTCCTATTACATTACTGTAGGCTTGTAAGAAAGGAAATATAGTTAGAATCAGGGGTTCAGTTGTATAGTGATCTCCTTCACTTCCAAAACCACGATTACCTATTGCGGTGCTTAAATATCGTTTAATATTACGTTCTGCTGTTCTCATCAAATGATAGATTTTATCATTAGATATACCAGGTTCATTTAAAATAGCTAAAGCAGCTAATCCTGCTGCTCCTCTTGCTCTTGCATTCCAGTTGCTACCAGCATTACTATTCCAACCATTACGAGAAGAATCGCCTTTTACTAATTGTTTTGTTTGTGCTCCTAACCAATTAGTAACAGTGTTTATTTGCTTTTGATCCCAGACAGAATAACAAAAGTCATAAGCTAAAGCAACACCTGCCACAATAGGAGAATGTTCTAATAATCTTCTTCCAGGATTTTCTAGGGATTTTTCGACTATTTTTCATCCCATATTAGCCAATTCTTTATCATTATTAATTAAAGCTAAAAAGCAATATCCAGAAGCATGATAGCCACCAGTTGGCACATATCCATCATAATAAATAGGTTGTTCTAATATTTTTTCTAATTGTTTTATAATTGCTTGTCCTTCTGGGGTTTTAGTGGCTTCTTGTAAAGATGATAATTGATGTTTACGAAAAACGAGGCGGGGGTGTTCTTGAGGAGATAAAGCTAAGTGATCACTAATATTAGCTGGCCAAGCTTTTGTTATTATGCCAGTAACGCTACCTTGTAATTTTTTTTGTTTATATTTTCCTTGATAACTACCTATAATCTGATTTTTATAAGGAACTAAATTAATCTTATATACCGCTGGTAAAATTTCTGTACTCCAAGGATGGGATTGAATATTTATAGTAATTTTTAATTCCCATGCTCGACGATATTGTTTAGTGCTAATTTCTTCAATACTTAATTTTTCTAGATTATTTATTTCTAAAGCTCCTTGATGATCAACATCTTGATTGAATTTTTTAGCATATCCCCAAACTTCGGGTTCACATTTACCTTGATCACAGACTAAATCTAAGGTTATATTTTGATAAACTGGTTTTTCTTCCCATAATTTCCATACCCCATGTTTTAAGGTTAAATGGATATTACCGGAGAGTTTTTTTACGTCAAAAGAATGCAAAATAGGTGCATTAGAACCCCCCAATAATAAAATAATGAAAGGTAATAGAATCAAATAACGTTGCTTCATTGACTTTTTTCAAATTACTCAGTGGTCAATAGATAGTACAATCAGCATAGAGCATCCTAAATGCTGCTTATCCTTGATCGATAATAGTTAACTGGATAAATTTATCCTCTATCCCCCCGTCTCCCCGTAAAACTCCAATGAGAATTGATAATTTTTATACAAAAATGAAATGGTTACGATCAGCAGAGAATATCTATAGCACTTCTCATACTTGTGAGGTACAGAGTTTTCTAGTTTTAGGAGTTCGGAGTTCGGAGTTCGGAGTTCGGAGTTCGGAGGCTCGATATTAGGTGTACCTCATGAGTCCGAGAAACCCTATATAGAGACTATATAGTAGATTTAGCTTATTATATTATAATTATATAAAATTTTGAATATAATTGTAGATATAATCAATTGTTACTTCTATGATTATTGCTTTTGTGTAGGTACTTAATGTCAAAAAACTTTTCGTTAAATCATCCCATTGTTGAGGAAAGTTTCAGAATTATTGATCAAGAAGTTGGTCAACATAATCTCAGTTTATTAGAATATCAAATAGCTCGTAGAGTTATCCATTCGACGGCTGATTTTGAGTTTCTTGATTTACTTAAATTCAGTCCTAAAGCCATTGATAGTGGGATTAATTTTCTTAAGAATCAAACGACTATTATTACAGACGTAACAATGGTAAAACAAGGCATTATCAACTTAGTTTCTAAAACATTTAAAAACTCCATTATTACAGCTATAGAAAAGGCTCCTCATGCTCTTCCCCAAAAAACTCGAACTGAGACAGGTTTACTAAAATGTTATCAGCAATGTCCTCATGGAATTTATGTTATTGGTAATGCTCCTACTGCCCTACTTGCTTTGTGTCAACAAATTAACGAAAAAAAACTTAAGCCTAGTTTAATTATTGGAGTCCCTGTGGGCTTTGTTTCTGTATTAGAATCAAAAGAAATGTTAGCAACAATTGATGTCCCTCAAATTCTTGTAGAGGGTAGAAAAGGAGGCTCCCCAGTGGCTGCTGCTATTATTAACTCTTTACTTATTTTGGCTTGGGAAAGTAATCATTAAATCTACTCTAGCAAAAGTATGGTGTAAAAAATAAAACAAACTACATATTTAGAAAAGAGGTTTTTTTTGATAAAAAATCATAATATTTTGATCGCAGCTCAACTTAAATTTAACCGAAGATCGAATAAAATTTGCTTATCATCATAAATACAGGAGAGGAGTAGAATCTTTTTAAATAAGATCATAAATATTCATAAAGCAATCATGAAACTGACTTATAATGTTCAAACAATTACAAAATCTCAACAATATTTCTAATATTTATTCTAATAAATTTATGATTAAAGTTGTAGGAATTGGTTTAAATGGAAAAGAAAGCTTGGCAACAAAGACTAAGACAATTGTTGAACAAGCTACTTTATTAATAGGGAGCGATCGCCATTTAACTTATTTTCCTAATCATTCTGGTAATAAAATGGTTATTAAGAACTTTTTTGAGGATATTAAAAACCTTCAGGAAATCAAAAATAATCATGAATATATTGTTATTTTAGTAAGCGGTGATCCTCTATTTTTCGGTTTAGGAAGATTATTATTAGAACAGTTTGATATAGAAGAATTAGAATTTTATCCCCATTTGAGTTCCATACAATTGGGTTTTAGTAGGGTTAAGATACCTTGGCATGATGCTATAATTATTAGTGGGCACGGTCGTCATTTAGATGAACTAATTTCTAGCTTACGGCAGGGTCAAGAAAAAATTGCTATTCTTACAGATAGCAAAAATAATCCCCAGGCGATCGCCGAACTTTTCTTGAGTTTAAAAATCCCCATTAATTATGATATTTGGGTCTGTGAAAATTTAGGAGATATCGATGAAAAAGTTAATTGTTTTACCCCGCAAATATTAGTAAGTCTTACTAATTATCAGTTTTCTGCCTTAAATATTGTTATTCTCTTGCGTAAGAAGGATCTTAATTTAAGTCAAAAAGAGCTTGAAAATTTACCTATTTTTGGTGTTGAAGATAATTATTTTTTAAGTTTTAAAGATCGTCCTGGGTTGATGACAAAAAAAGAAGTTAGAATGATTATTTTAGGGGAACTGGGTTTAAAATCACAACAAATTATCTGGGATATTGGTGCAGGAACTGGCTCAGTTTCTATTGAAATTGCTCGTTTATGTCCTAACTCTCAGATTTATGCTATTGAAAAAACAGCAATGGGTATTAATTTAATTAATAAAAACAGTAAGAGATTTAAAGTTAATAATATAACATCAATTCAAGCACAAGCTCCTAATAAGTTACAAACATTACCCAATCCTAATAGAATTTTTCTTGGAGGGAGTGGGGGAAATTTGATTGATATTTTAGATATTTGTCAAGATAAATTAGCAAAAAATGGCATAATTATTATTGCTTTAGCAACTATAGAAAATTTAGGAATCAGTTTGAATTGGATTAAGAAAAATAGCTGGAATTATCAACTATTAAATATTAATATATCTGGCTCTCTTTCGGTTGGTAACTTAACCCGTTTAGCTCCTTTAAATCCTATATTCTTAGTTAAGATTTTTAAGAAAAATAAGAAGATTCCTCGTACCTAGTAATGACAATAAATGCCACAGTAACCAGTTAATCTTTACTTATAAAGTCATAACCGAATAACTAATTACCGTTAACTAATTATTATAAACAGGTTACTTTTTTTTCTTAGCCTTTTGATTTTCTCTTTGTTTAGCTCGCTTTGCAGCAGCTTTTGCTTCTTTTTCAGCTTTTATTCTTGCTTGTTCTGCTTTTAATCTTTCTTCTTCTTTCTTCTCTAAGTAGTAATAGTAATTACCTGGATAAACCACCAATTCACCTTCATTTAGTTCCACAATTTTATTGGCTACTTGTGAGATAAAATAGCGGTCATGGGAAACCAATAAAACCGTTCCCTCATATTTAGAAAGTGCTTGTTCTAGCATTTCTTTTGCAGGAATATCTAAGTGATTAGTTGGTTCATCTAGCACCAGTAAATTAGCCGGTTGTAAAAGCATTTTTACCAGAGCAAGACGGGCTTTTTCTCCACCACTTAAACCCTCAACTGTTTTAAATACTGTATCTCCACTGAATAAAAAGCGGCCGAGAAGACTTCTAACTTCAACATTTTTCCAGTCAGGTACTTCATCGTGAATGGTATTCATCACAGTTTTAGTTAAGTTTAAAGCTTCTGCTTGGTTTTGTTCAAAATACCCTGGAATAACATTATGTTTACCCAAGCTAACAACACCGTCGCTAGGTTTTTCTATACCCATTATCAAGCGCAGTAAAGTAGATTTTCCTGCTCCATTAGGACCCAGAAAAGCGATGCGATCGCCTCTTTCTACGTTTAGGTGAGCATCTAAGAAAAGGATCTGTTCATCGTAGTTATGGACTAAATCTTTAACCAAAACAACATCTTTACCACTTTTGGGTGCAGGAGGAAACTCAAATGTAACTGTCTTTAATTCAGCAATAGGAGCTTCTACTCTATCCATTGATTCTAGTTGTTTTTCTCTACTTTTCGCCTGGGTACTTCGGGCGGCACTAGCACGGAAGCGGTCGATAAAAGCTTGTTGTTTATCGATTTCTTTTTGTTGCCGTTGATAGGTATTTTCTTGAATCTCACGGCTTAAGGTTTTTTGTTGAGTATAGTCAGAGTAATTTCCAATATAAGTTGTAGAAATGCCTCGCTCTGTTTCGACAATTTTGGTGCATATTTTGTTCAAAAATTCCCGTTCATGGGAGACAATCACCATAGGAATATTTAGCCCCTTTAGATAAGCCCCTAACCAGTCAACGGTTTCATAGTCTAAGTGGTTTGTTGGTTCGTCCAATAGCAATAAATCTGGTTCCTGAAGGAGAATTTTTCCTAAACTCATACGCATTTGCCAGCCACAACTAAAATCACTCACTAAACGCTCACTATCTTCTAGTTCAAAACCCATCTCTGGTAACATTTTGGCTATCTCTGCTTCTAACACATAACCATCTAAGGCTTCAAACTTTCGTTGTAAATTATCTAATTTATGAATTAATTCATCCAAGTAATCTGGCTCTGCTGTTTCCATTTCTTGAGTCACTTTAGCTAATTCATCTTGTATAAAATTAGCTTCAGAAAATACAGTCCAAAATTCTTGATTAACGCTACGACTGGGTTCGACTTCAAACTCTTGGGTTAAATAACCAATTTTAAGACTAGCAGGACGAATCACTTCCCCCGATGTCGGTTCAATTTCTCCTTTAATGATTTTTAGTTGAGTAGATTTTCCGGCACCATTTGCTCCCACTAAACCTATACGCTCTCCTGGGTTGACTTCCCAAGTGACATCTTTCAATACTTCTGCGTTAGGGTAAATTTTACTGATTCTTTCAAGTCTTAGCATTAAATGTCCTAATGAGTTCGGCTACTGGATAAAGTTGTTTAAGTAGATTTTTGGATTCTCATCTCTAGTTTAAACAATCTTGTCCCGAAAAAGGATGCTTAAAAAAAGTCTTCTGCTAATGGGAGCGTCCCAAAGTTGCCAATTGCCCTTTATTGATAATAGTTGATCTGATGAATTTCCCCCCGTCTCCCCATCTCCCGTATCTCCTCGTCAAAATCCAAGAATAAGTTTTTTGCCAAAATGGGATGCTACCTTGCTAATTCCTATTATTTTATCGAGATAATAGGGTCTAAAACCTGGCTTTTTAAAGCGAAACGTTTTTGAGGCGAGGCTTAAATCCTCGTTTCAAAAACAACTTCTGACTTCTGACTTCTGACTTCCTTAACCCCACCATTTTTTATCACTCATTTTGCCATGACTGAACACAGAAAACTAATGGTCTAAAATCTAAAATGATCCTAAAAGTAGGACTGATAGATAAAATAGTTTATACCATAGAGAAAATATTTGTTGTTCACCAAGGTATAAATATGAAATTTTACTGGTATTTATCCATCATTTTAGTTAGTTTACTACATCCTAACCTGGCTTTATCCCAAGAAATAGAGGAAAATCCAACATCCTTTTTAAAAGAAACTATTAAAATAGATAATATTCCTGAAAATAACACATCTTTTGAAATTGCTGATTTATCTAATAATACATCCCAAGAAATCGATGACACAACTTCTGAGCCAAATCAGTCTAATCCAACAGTAAAAAAAGAACAATCTGAGCAAGCAGAAATAACTGAGACTGAGACAACAACAGCAACCGATGATAGTTGTAACGACGCACCGCCTCAAGTGCAACACCCCCTTATACCTCCTCTAGAAGTTGCGGAAAATTCTACAGAAGAAACCCAAAGCAATGCTGCGGCTTTATCCTTAGAAAAGCCCCCTGAAATTGAGCAAGTAAATACTGAAAATCAGGAGGAGGAAGAGAAGAATCTTTTGACTATTTCTCAAGCTGAAATCACGGATTATCCTACCATGGCTAAAGCGGATCATTTTTATAGATGTGGCGAGACTTTATTGGCAGAAAGATTCTATCGAGAGGTGAAAGAACCCTTTGGCAATGAAGAAGAGTTAAACCGAGAAATTTTAGCTGAAGCGGTTTATGAAGCAGAATATCTATTACCAGGAGGTGCGGTTTACTGGCGACTATATCAAGAAAGTTTGCAAGAAAGCGAAGTTTATGAAAGTAAGCGAATTGCTCCCTTAAAATTGTTGTCTGAAGACTATCCAGAATTTATTCCTGGTCATCTCAAATATGCCGAACTTCTTGTTCAAGATGATCGTCAGGAAGAAGCTTTAAAAGTGTTAGAAAATGCGGTTACTTTGTACCCTAATGAAGCACCAATAGTCAAAGCTAAAATCGAAGCAGATGAACAAGCAGAAAATTGGTTGGCTGCTTCCTTGACTGCCCGTCAATTTGCTCTATTTAATCAAGACCATTTTTTACGGGATGAATTTAAAGAATTAGCGGATACAAATTTAGACCGTTATCAAGGACATCTCCAAGAACAAATGACCTGGAATATGGTGGGCAATGCCATCATGGGCGGTATTGGAGCAGCCTTGATGGGGAACGTTTTTGCTCCACTTTCTACCCTACAAACCAGCTATCTTTTATTACAAGGAGAATCAGCAATTGGAGAAAATTATGCCGAAGGATTTAAAAATAGTCTCACCTTGATTGAAGATCCCGAAGTAACAGGATATATCAATGAAATTGGTCAAAAATTAGCTAAAGTTGCTGGAAGAGATGAATTTGAATACGAATTTTATGTGGTGATGGACGAAAATGTTAACGCCTTTGCCCTGCCAGGAGGAAAAATATTTATCAATGCCGGGGCGATCGCCAGAACTGCCTCAGAAGCAGAGATCGCTGGCTTATTAGCCCATGAATTAGCCCATTCCGTCCTTTCTCACGGCTTTCAACAAATGACTCAAGGAGCTTTAACTAGCAGTGTAGTGGATTATATTCCTTATGTGGGGGGGATAGCTAGTAACTTGGCTATTTTAAGCTACAGTCGTGGTATGGAAGAACAAGCGGACTTATTTGGCACCCGTTTACTCGCTGCTTCAGGGTATGCTGCCGATGGACTTCGCAACCTGATGGCACTGATGGAAGAGGAAAACCAAAACCGTCCCCCTGCTTGGTTATCTACTCACCCCGATCTCGGCGATCGCGTCAAATATATTGAAGCAGAAATTGTCAGAAATAATTTCAACCGTTTCGCCTACGAGGGGGTGGAAAAACATCAACAAATTCGTAAAAAAGTGGTACAAATTATAGAAGAACATAAAGCAGAAGAAAAAGGAGAAGTAATTGAAGATATTTCCGAAGAAAATAACACCGATTTGGAGGAATAAAACTGTTTAGGATGTTAATGTAGGGTGGGCAATGCCCACCTGACAAGATTACTTTTTAGCCACAATAAATATTGCTTTATCTTTGCTGGGTTGCCATTGATAGTCAATGCTAAAACCGGCATTAGTTAAACTTTCAATTAGGTCTTGTCCTGTAAATACTCTAACCAAAGGGAAAAAGCCTAAAATCTTACCAATGGGACCAATTAGTTTAAACCACCCCATAAAATCTCCCATACAAGTGGTACTGGTAACAAAAATCCCCCCAGTTTTGAGAATAGAATAAACTTTAGCGATCGCAGTTTCTTTATCTTCTAGTAAATGTAAAATACTCAATCCTAAAACTGTATCATAAGTTGATTTTGCTGTCTTTAATTCTTCGATAGTTAATTGTTCAAAGGTGATATTATTAATGTTGTTATTTTCTGCTTTACCTTGGGCAATGGCGATCATTTTCTCTGAGATATCTATAGCTTGGACTTTGGACAAAAAAAAATTGTTAGCGTATATTTTACGCTAAACTAAAACCCCAAAATATCGGCTCTGTATCAGTCAATAAAATTGGCTGACAAATAGGGCTAATCTATAGATTCTGAGGAAAACTAAGGAGCTTTTAAGTTTTCAGTTGATTTTTTGCTCCCTTTCTTGATAACATCATGACGAGTTCGTGGGGCTTTTTTGTAACCTTTAATACGTCCGGAAGAAAAACCTCGACGTTTGGGAAATTTGGCGAAAGTCCCCAAGGTCGTAATTATTCTTGAAAAGTCTCTTTGAACTAGACTAGGGTAGAAGTTTCGCATTGACAGAAAATAAAAATTATGCTGTCAAAGAATTAGTGGGAGATAATTGTTCTAAAATAAACTCCCGTGCCACTTTTAAAGAAAGCTCTCTTTGGAGAGAATACCAAGACTCTATAGTTGCTTTAATTCTCATCAGTTCCAATTGACAAAATGCTCTTAAAGAACAGAAAATATGAGTAACAATAGCTTTTGTCGTTCTTACTTGAAACTTAGATAATCCACACAATTGTTTTAAAGCTCTATGATAGCATTCTATTCCCCAATGAATAGTTTGTAACTCTCTAAAATCATCGCGCTTCCAATCCATAAGTTTAGATTCATCATATAGAAAAGTAGCATAATAACGACAACTTCCGTGTTTAAAAGTCCTCTTAAATATTTTTACTTTTCCGAATTCTTTGATAATTACTATCAATCCATTATTAGGAATTTCCAACTCCTCTACTCTTTGATATTTACCTCCTTCTACTTTTACTTGTCTATTTTTGGCTATTCCTACTTGAAAATTCAGTTCTTTGTCTCTAAAAAATCTTAAATTCTCTTTAGAAGAATACCAACAGTCTGTCGTTATAGTAGAAGGTTTTCCCCCCCACTTGATTACTTCTACGATCATCTCTCTTAAGTAATCATTTTTTGTTTTATTATCTAGAGGATCATAAAGGCGATAATTAATAGGCATTGATTTTCCATCATAGTCAGTATAATACAAAGTAATTAAGTTAATTCCTTTGATGGCTTTTTGATGTTTTCCTGACCAATAATAGTTGATTAAATGAGCTTTTCCTACTTGAGAGTAGTGTTTTTCAATAACAGTATCATCCCCACTTAACACTCCTCCAATCAAATTAAGGTTTCCTTGAACTTCTCTAAATAAATCTATTGGTTCATATTGCTCTCTTAGTAAGAATCTATTGGTGCTATGACGAGAAATTTCTAAAATCTCAGCTAAACGGCAGCAACCTGTGTATTTTGGCTCTGAGAGCAAGAAGTATGTATATTGATCTAGATTACATTGGGCTGTTGATGGTTTACTCCGAAGTCTTATGATTTTTCTCCTTCATTAGCGATCACCTGAAAACATCATCTGCATATTTACGCTCTTTTGTCAATGCGAAACTCCTATAGGGGTGATTTTGATGGATTTATTAGTCTTCAAATACTGTTCCCAATCACGGGGTAAAACCACAGCTAATTTTCTGGCAGCCCACAAATTTACATAAGAAAGAAGTGTTAGTTTAAACCAATTTTCTTCATGATGTACATCGGGAGTTAAATAAGATGTCATCAATAATCTTTGTTTACCAAATCGAAAAAGATGTTCCATGTCATAACGTTGTCGATAACACTGATAACAATCAACTAAACTTAACTCATCGCGCCGAGAACCAATAACAATAAGCCACATAGGTTTCCAAATACTATTTCTTTCTTGATCTCTGACAACAATCTGGAGTAAAGTAAAGGGGTGATTGTTCATTTTATAGTTTTTAGTTCCTCTCATTAACATCTGTTTCCATCCCGAAATAGTCACTGTTAATTGACGACCTTTTTTCGTTGTAAAGGGAACATGATGAACTTCATCAGGTTCAGTCCAAGTTTGGTCATCTTTAAGGTCAAATTTATCCCCATCCCAACGGGGATGTCCCGAAGTTTTGGCTTGATTTGGGTCCCGAATAAATTGACGATAAAAAACTCGGTCACTTCTAACTCTTGTAATAGTAACTACGTCTTCATGCTTAACTTGTTCCCCAATAAAATCCTTTTGGCTGTAGTCACTATCAGCCACTAAGACAGATAATTTATCAGAAAATAAAGAACTTTGCCAGATTTTTTTTAGTTGTTGATTGCCTTGATTTACTCCTTTATGTTTAGAGGGGACTCGCTCTCCTGATAAGGGGACAGCCCAAGGGACTTTTTCTGTGTCTATTTGGTCAGGTAAAGCGCAGACAACGGAATAACAATGTCCAATATTAATGGGTTTATTTCCCTTAATTGGATTGGGGTAATGAATAAAGGTTTTATCCGCTAACGTTTCGGCAAACCGTCGTGGACAGGGAGTTGTGTCAATACCAAATAAGTTATAATGTTTTGAAGTGGGAGGAATTGTTCTCGATACCGCTGAAAATAAAGTCTCAATTCTCTGTTCATAATTAGGGTCAGTTTGAGTGGGTAAAAACTCTTGAATTCCTCTATATAAACTGTTATAATCTCTTCTAAATAAAGGATTGAGAGACAATTCAACGACTGAGTGAGCTTGTTGGTTACTGGAGAGGGCATCGAGTAATTCTATAATAGTTTCTTTTCTAGCTTTTAGTCCTTGGAAGAGGTTAGACCTCCACACCAGGAATTCCTCGACAGACGTAGCCGTTTCATTTTTGGTCATTTTTAAAATTTATTACCTTATAAATTAGCGGAATATATACGCTAACATCAAAAGAGGTTGTTTGTTACAGTTAAGGCTAATGTCATCACATTCCGAACTTAAGACCAGTCAAGATGTCCACCTGAGAGCTAAACAAATTAAGAGTCTAATTCGCTCTCTTAAACAGAAAATAAAGAAAATTGAACGGGAAGGGGAAGTAGCACCAGCTAATTGTCATATTATTCGTTATCAGGTTAATGGAAAGGGAACAATCTACTGGTATTATAAACTACAGGCTGCTGAATCAATTTTTCCTATGGCCACTAATAATGAGAAAAAAACCAAATATAAATATTTAGGACGAGCCGGAAGTTCTGCTCATATTGATGCTGTAGAAAAACTCACTAGAAGAAATCTCATTGATGAATTAGAACGAGTCATTCAATCTCTAACTGAAAGCTACTTAGATATCTATATTGGAACCGAAACTGAATGAAGCTATTTAATATTTAAAATCCCCTAAAAAGATGGAAAGAGAGTTTTTAAAATCACCTTAATTCTCTATTTTAGCCCTGGAGATATGTTTAGCGTAAAATTTACGCTAACAATTGTTTTTTATCCAAAGTCCAATATAGCCCGAATATGTTTAACATAGGGTGCATGAATGATGGCAGTACTTCCAGTACCACAACCAAACTCTAAAACTTCCATATCAGGGTTAAAGTATTCTTGGGTAACTGTTAATTTTTTCTGGTAAGACTCCTCATCAACAATGGGTTGTTTTGAATATTTGTCGGCGATTTTGTTCCAAAATTTAGTAGAAGTAGTCATAATCAATATTAAGGAATTTCGGAAATTATATCAGCTTTTTTCAGTTATCAGGCATTCAACAGTAGTGTAGGTTAGACGGCTATAATATAGGGTATAATCAGAAACTAACAATCCGTCGGAACCCACCATCTCCAATAATTAGGAGAATACTTAATATTTTATTTACTTGTTTAGATAAGATAATCAGTTAATATAAGAAAACGCATATTTTATTTATATAACCATAGATTATGGATAACAGCCTATCTACTACACCAACAGAAATCAAAAGAATTGAGCAAGTAACAGGAACTATCAAGGTTCGTGGGGTGAACCATTATTATGAGTGGATAAGGCAGCCTGGAACCACAGAAAAACCCGTTATGGTGTTTGTTCATGGATGGGGTGGATCATCAAGATATTGGCGCAGTACAGCAGAAGCTTTGAGTGATAATTATGATTGTTTATTGTATGATTTACGGGGGTTTGGTCGTTCTAAATTACCCGAAGATAACTTAAGTTTGAGTTATGAATTAGAAGAATACGCGGAAGATTTAAAGGTATTGTTAGATGGCTTAAAACTTGAAAAAGTTTATATGAATAGTCATTCTATGGGAGCATCTATTGGGGCTTTGTTTAGTACCATGTACCCCGAAAAACTGGAACGTTCTATACTTACTTGTAATGGTATTTTTGAGTATAATAAGTTGGCGTTTGCTGCTTTTCATAAATTGGGTGGTTATGTAGTTAAGTTTCGTTATAATTGGTTCCTTAAAGTACCGTTTGCACCTCGTTTATTCATGGCAAGGTTTTTACATCGTCCCATTGATAAGTTAGAAAAGATTGCTTTTTTAGAGGATTTTCTTTTAGCAGATTATGAAGCAGCATCAGGAACTATTTATACATCTGTGAGTAAAAAAGCTGTGGAAACTATGCCGAAAAAGTTTGCAGAAATTTCCGTCCCAACTTTATTAGTTTCTGGGGAAAAAGATATCATAATTCCTGCTGAAATGGGGCAGGAAGCAGCTAGGTTAAATGATAAAATTGAGTATGTAGAAATGGCAAAAACAGCACATTTTCCTATGTTAGAAGATAAGGAAACTTATTTAACTAAAGTAAAAGAATTTCTGAGTTTATAAATTATTGTTATTCCGATTAATAATTGTAATTCCGAGGTAGGAGTAATCTCTTTCATACCTTAATATTAATCTGTAATATTATCTCTCAACTTTTCTTTTAACCAGTGATGAAAACTAGGATGATAAAATTTATAATATGGGGTGTTTTCTTGAGTTTCTAGGTGTAAAAACTCTCGCCAATCCTCTAATATTATCTCAATATCATATTCATCTTCGTCTAATATTTCTGCAATGTTTTCTACAGAAATAAATGATTCTTTTTCTAACAAACACTCTAAAATTTTTAAACTAAGTTCGGGTTCTTTTTCAATTGTTTTATTCATAATATTCCAATGTTCTTGATAATATTTGTCTAAGCTTTCTGGTAAACTTTCAGGGGATAAGTTGGGGTGTTTTATTATTTCACTCACATACATAAAATTGCTTTCATTTTTGTTTACCCTGAGAGAAGCCGAAGAGTCAAGTATTTGTAATTTTTCTTGATTATTAGCATAAGTTTTAAGATAGTTTTGGATGTCTTTTTTAGTTTCTTCGGGATAGTTTGATAAATCTAATGTTTGTGATGGAGTTTCTATCAATAAACTGGATTTATTGTTAGGAAAAGGACGACGGATAAGGATAAAATAGACATTTCTGGGGAGATAACGGGGTAAATAGAGAAGGTTTGCACCTCTTTTGTATTGGTTTAAATCGAGTCTATGACAACCATCAATAATGATAATTAGGGGTTGTTTTTGGGGTAATTTATCACTGATTTTTTGTAGTAATAATGAGAATAAATTATCATTATTTTCTAATTCATTATCAATTTGATCTGTTTCTAAACTAGATAATATTTCCAGTAATTGATTATTGACTATTTCTAAGAATGTTTCATAATCTCCCAGTTCATTATTCTCCCCCCCTTAATAAGGGGGGTTGGGGGGATGAAAATTGTAGTAAACAACGTTATTATTATTGTTGAAATATTGAGCAGCGATCGCACTTTTTCCGCTTCCTGGTTCACCAATAAGTGTAAAATAACCTTTATCGGATTGATTGATAAAGTTATCAATAGCAGAAAATACAAATTTACGCCCCACAAAATTACGGCTTTTTGCTGTAATAATAGTTTTAAAATATTCAGGATATCCTCTAGTATTATTGATAGTTTTGATTTTAGACATGGTTTTATGTTTAAATAATTATCATTCTGAAGAACTAAAAAGATGTTCATAATAAATCAACTAATCTATAAAACTACTGATAACTGATAACTTATTATTAATCACTGAAATAAAATGAACCTTTCCCGAACTATCTCCAGCAACAATAGTTAAACTATTGGGAGAAACTGCACAGGAATACATAAAACTATCCCCTATAAAAGTAGCGATTTCTTTCCCTGTGGCTAAATCCCACAATTTCAGGGTTTTGTCATAAGATGCAGAAACCGCTTTTAAGCCATCTGGGGTCACCGACACTGCTGTTACCGAGGAGTTATGACCGGTGAAAGTACGAATGAGAGGACTATCGGGGGTGGTTAGACTGGGAGTTAGAGGACGTAACCAAGTTTTTTTACTGTTGCTATCTTCTGCATCTTTCAATAACTTCTCAATGTCGGGATAATTAAAACCCTGTAATCTTCCCCATAACTGTCCCACTAACTGGGTTGGGTCTTTACTTACAATATGGGAGGACAATTGTAAAGTTCGTTGAATAAATTTGAGGATTTTTAGTTGTTGGGGGTTTAGGGTTTCTTCTGCTACTTCATGAATTACGTCATAATCCCTAATTAATGCTTCTACCCCAAACTTAGGATGATTAATTTTATCTTCTAAAAAATCAAATTTAGTTAACAGTTGGTAATAAACAACTTTATCTTGAAATTTAGGACTAATGACAAGGTTTTCTATACTAGCTAAAAAATATTCTAGCCTGATAGGACTATCGTTATATAGGTTATAAAATTTTCCCATTTTTCATGTTTTCAAAAGTTAATTTTTTCTATGTAGTTGATTTAATGCCAATTATCCTTGTAAAATCTCAGAGATTTCCGAATTGCGATATTCAGACTCATTTATACTGATGACAACCTCTTCAAATATTTTTCTATTTTTATCCAATTCCTTTTGTTTTGTCAAAAAATCGGTAAAACTCTGATGATAAATTCTATATCGTATTTCTCCTTGAGATTTTTCCTTACTTAAATATTCTACCCACTTATCTAATACTTTATCAATCTCTAAGCATTCAATATCCTTAAACTCGTC
>Ga0064014_10007_pt1 | contig 165542 bp, 158 predicted proteins | sample CrowatWCoCulture_2_FD_61584 | JGI IMG/M metagenome (GOLD analysis project Ga0064014, IMG submission 61584) | Marine cyanobacteria communities from the University of California, Santa Cruz, USA, analyzing cyanobacterial DNA methylation -... | ecosystem: Host-associated > Microbial > Bacteria >...
GTTTGGCGCCCTGCGCACGCGGCGCTGACCGGCGTTGTAACCCCAGCCGTTACGCGGATTAATGATCTGGTTCAGGGTTTCGTGAATCAGGATGGCACCGCCTGCAAGGCGGGGTGGAGATTGGGTAAACGACAGGTAGTAGAAGATCACGTTATCCAGATCTTCTTCGCCACCTTCCGGGTTATAAAATTGAAGAAGGCTTCCTGCTGGGAAGTAACCAGCGAATAGTCACCGTTGGTCTGGACCGCCACCTCACTGGAGCGACGGGTTACATTCACGCCGCGCCAGCGGGTGAGATGATTCCAGATTGCCTGCCAAGCTTTCTGCTCGTCATTGCCGTGCAGTATCGGGAAAGGATAGCCCCCAAACGCGCCATCCAGGCCTTCGCCCTGGCCAACAATCTCTGCGTTCACCGCGTTTTCGCGAGTATTCTCAGCCACCCACTCGGGAACGGCGTGGGTACGACGGGTCTGGTAAACAGGCACCCGGAATGTGGTCGGGTAGGTTTCCAGCATTGCCTTCACCCCGTCCGTGAGGTACTCCTCATACTGGTCCATGTTGGCAGGGGTGATGGTAAACAGGACTTCATCATCCGGGAACGGATTGATGTGATGCTGCCGCTGCCCTCATAGCCGGGAGGCGGCTCTGTCAGACCTCCGGTCCAGGCAGGAATGGTACCGGCACTGTTGCCGGCCTTGGGCGAGCCAAAGGGTGTCAACTCCTGGCCCAGACGGGCCGCTTCACTGGCGGAGACCGCCGCCCAAGCAGGCGCTGATGCCACGGAGAGAGCCAGCAGGCCGCCGAGAATCGCATTTTTGTTATACATCATTGTGAAACCTTAAGTGCGTCTGGAAGCCTCTGCGGAGGCTTTTTTATTGTCGTCTGATGGAATTACAGACCTTATTCCAGATTACCCGATCCCAGACTAAAGTCTATCGACCGAAAGTGCGATTTTGTATCTGACTTCAATCGGCAAGGCTCTTGTGCACCACCTCATAGACATCCCGTGACAACCCGGATTTGTCGCGAATACGCTCCAGGGCATTTTTCATCTGGCCACTGTAAGACGGTGCAAACTTTCTCCACCGGGTCAGCGGCGTCACCAGACGCGCGGCAATCTGCGGGTTACTGTCATCCAGGCGACAGACCTGGTCCGCCAGGAATTCATAACCGGAACCGTCCGGTTTATGGAAAGCCGCCAGGTTCTGGCCGGCAAAAGCGCCCACCACGGAGCGAATCTTGTTGGGGTTTTTCCAGTCGAACGCCGGATGCTCCAGAAGCTTACGGATGTCCGCCAACTGCCCGGCCTGATCACTGGACGCCTGCACGGAGAACCACTGCTCAACAACCTGCGGATCGTCCTTGAACCGATCGTAGAAGTCATCAAGCGCCTTCTGGCGATCAGCCTCGAAGCCTGAATTGACCAGAGCCCGCAAGGCACCCATGCGATCGGTCATATTGTCGGCATCGTTCAATTGGCTGACCGCCAGAGCCCGGCCATCCTCATCATTGACCATCAACAACCAGGCCAGTGCGGTATTGCGCAGGCTGCGACGGGCAATAGCCTCGGGCGTTACCTCGTAGGGGCCACTACCCTGATGCCGCTGATAACAGGCAAGCAGCTCGCCTTTCAGGGCACCGGCCAGGTGCCTGAGCACCGCGTCACGGGCACGGTGGATGGCTGGCACATCGGCTTCTTCAGTAAGTTCAATCAGGTACGCTTCCGAAGGCAACTGCAGCATTTTTGCTACCAGGGCCTGATCCAGATCGTTGTCGGAAATCAGCTTGCGATAAGCCTCGACCAGTCTCGGTTCGATGTCCGCATCGTCCGGCGCTCCGACCAGTGACTGGATGACATCGACGGCCAGTCTCTGGCCCGCATCCCAGCGATTGAATCCATCCGGATCGTGGCTCATCAGGAAGAGCAGCTGTTCACGGGTCCGGGCGTAGCGAACCCGTACCGGTGCGGAGAAGTGTCGCAACAGCGACGGAACCGGCCTGGAGTCGATGCCATGAAACTCAAAAGTATGGACCGCTTCGGTCAGCTCAAGCGCCCGCTCCGCTGGCGCATTCGCCTCGCCCGACTCAAGCTGAAGCGGCAGAGGCTGGCCATCCTGCCCAAGCAGACCAAGCGCAAACGGAATGTGCTGCGGCTTTTTGTTGGCCTGCCCCGGGGTATCCGGAATGCTCTGCTCAATAGTCAGCCGATAGACGCCTTGCTTCTCGTCGAAGTCATCCGACACGCTCAGCACCGGCGTGCCGGCTTGCTCATACCAGAGGCGGAACTGGCTCAGATCACGACCGGAAGCATCCTCCATGGCCTTTACGAAATCATCGGTTGTTACCGCCTGGCCATCGTGGCGCTCAAAATACAGATCGCTGCCCTTACGGAACATGTCCGGCCCAAGCAGCGTGTGAATCATGCGCACGACTTCCGCGCCTTTTTCATAGATGGTCAGGGTGTAGAAGTTGGAGATTTCCATGTAGGAGGCCGGCCGGATCGGATGCGCCATGGGGCCTCCGTCTTCGGCAAACTGGGCGGTACGCAGCAGCGTTACATCCTCAATCCGCTTCACCGTCGGAGAGCCCATATCCGCCGAGAACTGCGAGTCCCGGAATACCGTGAAGCCCTCTTTCAGGCTGAGCTGGAACCAGTCCCGACAGGTGACCCGGTTACCCGACCAGTTGTGGAAATACTCATGGGCAACGATGGCTTCAATGCGCTGGAACGCCATGTCAGTGGCGGTTTCCTGGCTGGCCAGCACACAGGAAGAGTTGAAGATGTTAAGCCCCTTGTTTTCCATGGCGCCCATGTTGAAGTCGTCGACGGCCACAATCATGAAGATATCGAGATCGTACTCACGACCATAGACCTCTTCATCCCAGCGCATGGAGCGTTTCAGAGAGTCCATGGCGTGATCGCACTTCTCGGCGTTGCGGGGCTCCACGTACATTCTCAGATCAATATCGCGTCCGGAGCAGGTAGCGAAGGTGCCCCGCTTTTCCACGAGATCACCGGCGACCAGGGCAAACAGGTAGCAGGGTTTGGGGAACGGGTCCTCCCAGGTAACGAAATGCCGGCCGTTTTCCAGCTCGCCTTTTTCAACATCATTGCCATTGGACAGAAGCACCGGATAGGCGTCCTTGTTGGCCTCGATGCGAGTGCGGAAACGCGCCATCACGTCCGGGCGGTCCGGGAAGAAAGTAATGCACCGGAAGCCTTCCGCCTCACACTGGGTGCAGAACATGCCGGAGGATTTGTACAGACCTTCCAGGCGGGTGTTGTTCTGGGGCTCCAGCCAGGTCACCACAGTCAACTTGAACTGATCCGGTACCGACCGGATTACCAGCTGGTCGCCCCGGTCTTCGTACTCACCTGCAGTCAGTTCACTGCCGTCAAGGGCGACGGACTCAAGCTTCAGGCTGTCACCATCAAGTTCCAGTGGCGCAGCTACTTCTTCAGATTCGGGATTCCGACGAAGCTCCAGCGTGCTGTGCACCCGGGCACCATCCTCGAAAAGCTCGAACCGCAGGTCTACAGTATCGACCAGATACGCAGGTACCTTGTAATCGCTCAGATAAATGGTCTGTGGCTGGCTGGTACGCATTGGGTTTCTCCAGAGTTCGCGGCCGGCGGGCGCTGGAATTCAGGGCCCGCTGGCGTGAAAAGATCGGCCGGGCAAGGCGCTGTCAGCCTTCCATAACCCGGAAACGGACTTCATAACCGGTGAACTTCCGAATATTGATCACACCGGTATCCAGAATAAGGTATTGCCCCTTAATGCCCTCAAGGACGCCCTCCACTTCCGGCGTTTTGTCGAGATTATGGGTTTTGATCTTTGCTGGCCAGACCTGAACCGGATAGCTCAGGCCAAGCCCCTGCTCATCCACTTGCCGGATCGAGTCCTGACCATGGGTCTCCCTGAGCGCCTCAAGATCTGCAGCAATCAGCCCGAGCATCCGCTGACGCTCCTGTGCCAGATCGAGTTCAGGAACATCGCCCTTGAGCATCGCCCGCCAGTTGGTCCGGTCAGCGACGTGAGCCTTGCAGGCGACCTCTACCAGACCGGCAATATACCGGGTTGCAACACGGACCATCGGAATGGCGTCTACCGCACCCTGATCGATCCAGCGTGTCGGCACCTGGGATCCACGGGTAATGCCCACCTTCAAACCGGATGAGTTGGCCAGATACACCACGTGTTCCACCATGCAATGGGTTTCTCCCCATTCCGGCTCCCGACAGGTACCAAGGTGATAGTGGCACTTCTCCGGACTCATGATGCAACTGTCACAGGCTGCCAGCTTACGAAAACAGGGATAACAGAAACCCTGATTGAAGCTCTTGTTGGTCTTCCGGTCGCAGTGGATGCACCGGATCACGCCATCGAAATCCAGCCGCAGCGGCCTGCCAATCAGATCGTTCAGGGGAATGCGGGTATCGCCGACGGCGATGGAATAAGCCACCGGGTCGCCCGCCTCCGCCGGCATTTTGCGAAGCCTGCCGGTTACATCAATCAGCTCGCTCAAGACTTGACCTCAACAAACTGGTCCGGGTCAACGTCGTCGTTACCCTGCTTGCGCTGAACCGAAGGGTCGCAGGCGGTGCCGGCCTTGCTGCCCCGGTCGAGGTAGCCGGTACGCTCCTCTTCCGGAATGTTGTGCTTGTTTTCGTAGTAGATCACCGCTTCCAGGCTGATTTCACGCTGCTCAGGCGTCAGCTTGCGGCCATCGGGCCACTTGCCGAGCTCAATGGACTGCCGGAGACTCCGGTAGACATTGGGATCCAGTCGCTCGATCAGTTCTTCGTAGGTCATCCCGCTCTCCTGAAAAAACGTTCATTAAAAATATGCCGGGACCGTTTGACAGCATCAAACGATAATGATTATCATTGCTTCACCAAATGACGACGGTCGTATCATTTGGTCTCTCTCATCAGGAGCTAAAAGCTCTTTTAATGCCCCGCCTCTGGCGGGGCTTTTTTTATGCACCCCGCCTGCTTTTTACGGGCAAAACCACCGCCAGTGCCAGTCCGGCAACGAATCCTCCCAAATGGGCTTCATTGGCCATTCGGCCGAGCCCGATCATTTCCGGGAGTGGCGTAAACCCGATCACCATCCAGGCCACCGCAAAGGTAACCAGTGCCGGCGGAAACTGGAACCGTGGTGCAGATCGCTGACTGAGCCAGCAATAGCCCAGAATCCCATAAACCACCCCGGATAGCCCACCGAAAAGAGGCCCTGAAACAAAATACTGCAAGCCGTTGGAGAGGAGGCTCGTGATCACAAACAGAGTGATCAATCGGGCACGACCATCGAACCATTCGATCTGGCTGCCCAGAAACCAGAGCATGACGGAATTGAAAATGATGTGGGTCCAGCTGAAGTGCAGAAAATCCGGCGTCAGCAGCCGCCAGATCTGGCCACTGGCCAGGGTGGCGGTTAAGGCTTCAACGCGACCGGCCATGGTGCTCCAGTCATAATCCCGTGGATCAATCACCATCAGGCTGGCCGCCAGTTCATTCTGCCCCATGGCCGTAAGCCAGACCATGGCCACAGCAAACACAATGATCCCGAGTACCAGCGGAGCATGCCGCGGTGAGGGCTGCCAGCGCCCGCCAACAAACACCGGCGACCGGTTCTGGCGATCCACAGCCTCCCTGATTTCGGGTTCCGCCATGAAGCGGTCCAGAGCGGAAAGCACCGGTTCAGCGTGGGCGGGGTCCTCCAGCCAGAGCACCTGGAATCCCCCTTCTTCGGTTATGCGGTGGGTCACACCCTGCCCGTTCAGCCAGCGGCTGAAGCTGGCCAGATTCACCGTGGTATCCAACTGCTTGACTCGGTACACCGCTTACCCCGCCTCCGGAAATGATTCAGCCGCGATGCGCGGTTCAGCGCGCAACACTGTCTTCGCTGGTGGGATAGTCCGGCTGCTCCGGCCTTTCCACATCTACCCAGACAAATTTGTCCCTGGAAAGTGCCCGCTCACCATCCATTCGGTACGCCACCAGTCGCCCGTACTTTACGGCACTGTAGTCGATGCAGGCGACATTGGACTTGAGCGGGGCCGGTTCTCCCTCCATCCAGTAATGCCCAACAAACACCGGCGGCGCATCCAAGGGATAGCTGATCAGCTGTTTGCGCTCGTCATCGGTCAATACCCGCCGTGCCACTTCCGGTGGCAATGGGTCTGGCTGGAACACCACATCGGCGTAGGTATGGGGATCATCCGCCCAGAACTTGGTTCGGAAGAACTCACGCACATAACCATCCCGGCCGGTAATGGCCATTCCCTCGGGGAGCCTGAGGTCGGTCCCCCGAAGCAGCGTATCCATGACCTGGCCGGCAAAGGACTCAATGGCGGCAGAAGCGTGCAGAAAATCCTCGTCGATGCAGGCACCGCCCTGCGACTGCTTGAATTTCTCGATCAGATCGCCGTCCCAGCAGGCGTGAACAACCCGGAAGTCCTCGTCGTCGATAAACAGCGGTATGGTGTAGAACCACTCGAGAAACTCATTCCACTCGTAAGGATGCGCCTCGAACTGTTCCAGCGTCTCCCGGATCAGACGGTCATGACGCGAATTGTGCTCGCGCAGAAAGGTCTTGCCGCTGCCGGGACGTGCACGGGTGCAGTACCCCAGGGCATTGTATTCGTGATTACCCATGACAATACGGGCCGAACCATGTTCCACCATATCCCGCACCAGGTGCAGCGCCTCTCGGATGCGCGGGCCGCGATCAATGATATCGCCGATGAAGATCGCCTGACGACGCGGGTGCTGGTACACACCGTTGATCTTGCGGTACCCCATCTGGTCCAGCAACCTGACCAGGGTATTGGCACAGCCGTGAATATCGCCAATGATGTCGTAACCGCGGTTTGCGGTCGGTTTCGTTGCAGCCATGATCAACTCGCTGATATTTCACTAGCCCAGCCAAGCTTGTCACGGCAGGTGGCGTAGAAGTTGTGGTCTGTGGGGTGGATCAACCGGATCTTGAACGGCTTCTTGGTGATGCGAATGATGTCGCCTGGCGCACAGGCAATGTTCATCTGGCCGTCAAAGCTGATTTGCGGATAGGTTTCATTGGTCTCCCCGATCACCAGTTTGATTTCACTCTTGCCATCGACAACGATCGGCCGGCTACTGAGAGTGTGGGGAAACATCGGCACCAGAACAATGGCATCCAGCTTGGGATGCATGATCGGGCCGCCAGCGGAAAGCGAGTAGGCCGTAGACCCGGTCGGAGTGGCGACGATCAGGCCGTCGGAGCGCTGGCTGTAGACAAAATGGCCATCAATGAACAGATCGAAGCCGATCATCCGGGTGGATTTGCCGGGATGCAGCACTACATCGTTCAGGGCAGTCCCAAACCCCAGGGGCTGACCATTGCGCTCCACGTTGCCATCCAGCAGAAACCGGGTCTCTTCAATGTACTCGCCTTCCAGAACCTTGCCGAGGCGCTCCTCAAGGTCGGAAGGGGAAATGTCGGTAAGAAAGCCCAGCCTGCCACGGTTTACCCCGAGCAGGGGAATCTTGGACTTGGCAAGCTCACGGGCCGCCCCCAGCAGACTGCCATCACCGCCGACCACGATGACCAGATCACAGATCTCCCCCAGCAGTTTTTTGCTCGCCACCTGCAGGCCATGCCCGGGCAACATGCTGGCGGTGTCTTCCTCAAGAATGACGTGGTAGTTGTTGGTGATCAGGTACTGTTTGAGCTGGCGCAGTGATTCAACCACTTTGACGCTGCCCATCCGGCCAATCACACCAATGTTCCTGAACTGATCCATGAAGTTTCCTGTGGTGTCGGGATGCGGCGGGGACAAACGAAACCGTTACCCCGGTGACAATCTGGCGTACAGTTTAACGAAAGTCACCCCGATACTGAAAAAGATCTAGGCCTGGTGTTTTTCACACCGGTCATCGACGCCCGGGCGGAACTCCGCTGGCTGGCTGACACGAAGAATCGGCTCACCGCATCGCTTACCATCCTGGTTTTCATGAGCGCAGACAGGATTCTCGTAGTGTTCAAGCCACTCCCGGTAGGCCGGCTCGTTCATACCGCAGCGTTCGGCGGCGTAGGCGGTGGGGTTATCGAAGTAGGTTTCAATGTCTTTGAAGGGCAGCGTCACATGACCGACGCCGGGTTGATAGGCCACCAGAAAAACGGATTGGCGCTTGAGGTGATCGAGTATGGAATCTTCCGGCGGTTCGCGATTACGGAGCTCGTGGTTTTCCTCTTCAAGGGCAACAATCTTCTCGTCCCGCAACTCCAGCTCACGCTGGCGCCGTTCCAGCTGTTCCCGGAGCAGCAGGAGCTCAGCACCCGCGTTTGAATCCTCACGCTGCTTTTCCTCACCAACAGCGGCCATCTGCTCCTGCATGGCGAGGTATTGTTCGTTTCGTTCCGACAGGCGCTTTTTGAGCTGCTCATTACTCAGGCGCTGGCGTTCGTACTTCTGCTCGAGATCTGCAAGATCACTGCGCAACCCCTGAATTTCCAGCCGATGTTCCCGCTGTAAATCCGAAAGGGCATCGCGATGAACACTCTGCAGGGTCTTGATCCGCAGACGCTGCTCACGGATCAGCTGCGCCAGGCGGGAACGATCCGCCGCTGCCGCGGACTCTTCCCGTTCAGCCGGATCTTCGGTCTGGTCACTGAGAACCGGAATATTCTCTTCCTGGACCGGCTCCATTTTCCGGAATTTGAGACTGTTGGCCTCAACCGCTTTGCGGATTGCCTGGAAATGGTTGTTGCCGGGCGTCATGTCCGGGTCCCACAGATCCTCCTTGAACTTGGGGTCGGGGCACTGGCTCCGGCAAACCAGCCGGATCGCACCGCCGCCCATGTCGGGCCCTTTGGCACCCATTCTGGCCAGCTCTTCAATTGGCACATTCCAGTGACTGTCGGCCCGACCTTCCTCATCAAACCAGATCCGGAAGAACACCAGTGCCTGAACCCGGAGATCGCCACTCAGCTCAACCAGAACGGCCCTGACATCGGTTTCGGCGAGATCGGACAGGCCTACATAGCCATCCAGGAAGGCTCCGAATTCATTGGCCCGCATCTCACGGGCCACCTGATGCCCCTCCACAAAAAATACCGCCGAATAACCATCGGTTGCCTGGTCGGCAGACACCATTGCACGTTCTCCACAAATCAACGATTCGACTGACTCAAAGCTATTAGTCTAGCCAGACAATCGTTTCTGCACAGGGAAAAACTGCAACGATTTGTGATCGTGCTTGCGCTTAGAGCTCCGCCGCCAGACGACTTCCCTGATTGATGGCCCGCTTGGCATCCAGTTCCGCGGCCACATCCGAACCGCCAATCAGGTGCACCGGCAGGCCAGCTGCCTCCAGATCGCTCTGCAGTTCGCGCAGCGGCTCCTGACCCGCACACACGATAATGGTATCTACCGGCAGCACCCGATCTTCTCCCTGCTCCGCGCCTTTCGGCGTGACCGTGACGTGCAGCCCCTCATCATCAATCTTGCGATAGGTTACACCGGGCACCATCTGAACCTGCCGGTTCTTGAGGGAGGTACGGTGAATCCATCCCGTGGTCTTGCCCAGATTCTTGCCCACTTTCGACGCCTTACGCTGAAGCAGGTAGACCTCACGGGCAGGCTCCGGCACTTCCGGCTCAACGCCCTGAATGCCTCCCCTGTGCGCAACACTCAGATCCACGCCCCACTCACGCATGAAGTGGTCGGTATCTATCGCGGCCGACGTGCCCTTGTGCACGATAAACTCGGAGACGTCGAAGCCGATACCGCCGGCGCCGATCACTGCCACTCTTTGCCCGACCGGCTTGCGCTCAAGCAGGGCGTCCAGATAACCGATTACTTTCGGATGATCGATTCCCTCGATTTCCGGAGTCCGCGGCTTGACGCCGGTCGCCAGAATCACCTCATCAAAGCCGCCTGCCTTGAGCTCCTCGGCGCTGACACGGGTATTGAGGCGCACGTCCACCTGGTGCTTGTCGAGCATTACCCGGTAATAACGCAGGGTTTCGTAGAACTCTTCCTTGCCCGGAATCAGCTTTGGCAACGTTGAATTGCCCACCAATCTCAGTGCCTGCATCGAACAGCGTCACCTTGTGGCCACGCTCCGCAGCCACCGAGGCAAACGCCAGACCGGCAGGCCCGGCACCAACCACCGCAATGGATTTGGGGGCAGCAGTTTTCACGTATGTCAGTTCGGTCTCGTGACAGGCGCGGGGATTCACCAGACAGGACGTCAGTTTGCCGTTGAAGGTGTGATCAAGACACGCCTGGTTACAACCGATACAGGTGTTGATCTCATCGGCACGATCTTCTGCCGCTTTCAAAACCAGATCGGCATCCGCCAGGAACGGGCGGGCCATGGACACCATATCGGCATCGCCTTCCGCCAGAATCTTCTCGGCCACGTCCGGCATGTTAATCCGGTTGGTGGTGACCAGCGGAATGCCTACCTCACCTTTCAGGCGCGCAGTCACCTTGGTGAAGGCACCGCGGGGAACCGAGGTGGCAATGGTGGGCACCCGGGCCTCGTGCCAGCCGATGCCGGTATTGATGATAGTCGCGCCGGCCTTCTCGATTTCCTTGGCCAGGTGAACAACCTCTTCCCAGGTGCTGCCGTCTTCAATCAGATCCAGCATGGACAGGCGGTAGATCAGGATAAACCTCTCTCCCACCCGCTCACGCACGCGGCGCACGATTTCGATAGGCAGGCGGATACGGTTTTCGTAACTGCCCCCCCAGCGGTCGGTCCGGTGGTTGGTGTGGGAAACAATGAACTGGTTGATGAAATACCCTTCCGAGCCCATGACCTCAACGCCGTCATAGCCGGCACGCTGTGCCAGTGCGGCACAATCCGCGTAATCCTGAATCTGCTTTTCAATGCCCGCCTCGTCCAGCTCCTTCGGCTTGAACGGATTGATTGGCGCCTGGATCGCAGACGGCGCCACCAGCTCCGGAGAATAGGCATACCGGCCAGCGTGAAGGATCTGCATGCAGATCTTGCCATCGGCTTCGTGCACAGCGTCGGTGATGATCCGGTGCCTGTCAGATTCTTCTTCGGTGGTCATCTTGGCAGCGTGCTGGAACACACCCCCTTCCACATTCGGCGCAATACCGCCGGTAACGATCAGGCCAGCGCCGCCACGGGCACGCTCTGTGTAGAATGCAGCCAGGCGCTCAAAGCCGTTTTTGGCTTCCTCCAGCCCCGTATGCATGGACCCCATCAGGGTACGGTTACGCAATTTAGTAAAGCCGAGGTCCAGCGGCTCAAGCAGGTTCGGGTATTTGGCAACGCCTGGGGTGGTGCTTGCAGTCATGTTCGGTCTCCTCATCAAGATCTTCGGCGGGGCTCCCGCAATTGCCAGGGCCCCGTTCATTGTTGAGCCTTAAACTACTCGCGGCGCTTGCCATCGACAATATCCCGGGATAACATTTTATTATCTTTGCATAACATGTCCGACAAAGACTTCAATGACCGATCACCGATCTGCCCCGCCCAAAAGCCGAAACTCACTGGGAGACATCAGTGTCCTCTATGTCTCTGCCCTGATGCGGGCGACCGAGGCCGAAGGCGCCAACAGTGCAGAACTGGCATCCCGTTTTCAGCTTGACCATCAGACACTGACATCGCCGGAAGCGCGCATCAGTATTCCCCGCTTCATGCGTCTGGGGCACGCGGCGATCACCGAGACTGGCAACCCCGCCCTGGGGTTGAGAATGGGGGCATTATCCCGCCCCGTTGACGCCGGTATTGCCGGGCTTGCCGGAGAAACCGCCAGCACGGCCGGGGCGGCAATCAGTACGCTGATTCGCTACGCCCTGCTGACCAGCCGCAACAGTCGCGGCGTACCCATGGTTTGGCCGGAAATCCGGCAGGCGCAGTTCTACTCGATTCGCCCTTACAACGGCTTCAACTATTTTGTGGTGGATTCTGTGCTCGCGGCCTGGACCCAGTTCCTGCGAACCGTGACCGGTCGCTATGACGTTCTGGAGAAAGTCACCATCGAATACCGCTCCATCGGCCAGGATGATTTGTTCGAAAGCTGGTTTCGCTGCCCGGTGCAGTTCGGAGCAGCAAAAAACGGCATTACAGTGCGGCAGGAGATCTGGGAAAGCGCGAGCCAGCAGGCTCAGCCGGCCATGCATGAAAAGCTGTCTGAACTCTGTGAGCAGGAAATGCAGCAGATCCGACGGGGATGGACAACGGGGGACCGGGTAAAAAACCTCCTCACACCGCTGTTCCGGGGAGAAACGCCCAGCCTGGAAACCATTGCCATGAAACTGGGGGTTGCGCCATGGACGCTTCAGAGACAGCTGGCTGCAGAGGGAACCGGGTTCCGGGAACTGATGGATGAAACGCGGAAACAGTTGGCGCGGGATTATATTCGCGAGACAGAGACATCACTGGCGGAAATTGCCTGGCTTCTGGGATTCGCCAATCCTGCCGCCTTTCACAAGGCCTATCGGCGGTGGTTCAGCCTGAGCCCGGGAGAACAACGAAAGCGAATCCGGCATTCCTGAGATCAGAGTTCCATAGCATCATCCCAGCCGTCATCGTCTTCGTATTCTTCAAACTGGTTTTCAATCAACTCTTCTTCGTAGTCCCGCATGGCGGCTGTCCTGTTCCTGAACTTTCAGGTACAGACTAGATCGTGTGAGTGACAAAATGATGACACACGGTTGCTCTCGGGCAAACGTAAAGGGACTAAAGAAAGACTGAGGGTGTTAAGGGATAAAGAAGAGGGAAAAAATGGCGGAGCGGACGGGACTCGAACCCGCGACCCCCGGCGTGACAGGCCGGTATTCTAACCAACTGAACTACCGCTCCGTGCGGGTCATCACATAGTGCCTTGAAAAGGCGCTGCATTCAGGGGTGTGAATGCTCTGTGACAACGAGGGCGCATTATAAAGAGGCGCCCTGTTATGTCAACGGTTTTTCTCAAAAAAATTCAGAAAAGCGTCCTGTCACATGGCATCAACCATGGCATCCTTGCCCTGGGCGGTTTTGCGGTACTCGATCGGGGTCATACCGGACCAGCGCTTGAACGCACGATAGAAGGTGCTGGGCTCGGAGAAGCCAGTCAGATAGACGATTTCATCGATGGATTCGTCGGTGGTTGCCAACAGCTGACGGGCAAGCCGATAGCGGAAATCGGCGAGCACCTGATTGAAGCTGGTCTCGGCTTCGGTCAGCCGGGTACGCAGGGTTCTCGGCTTGATACCAAGGCGCTCAGCCACGGCATCCAGGGTGACCTCCCCGCTATCCAGAAGCTCTGCCACGATTCGCTCCACCTGCCCGACAATGTCCTTTTTCTCCAGCCGGGCCACTTGCTCACTGGCAAACCGCTCATGCAGATCCAGCAGTTCCGGCTCCGCATGGGGTGAGGCATGGGAAAGCAGCTTTGCCGGGAAATAAAGCCGGTTTTCCTCGGCCCCGAAAGTGACGTCGCAGCCCAGAACCTCGCTGACATGGTCCTGACCCTCGGCCCGCTCGTGCTCGAACTCGATTCGTGAAGGGTAAAAGCTGCCATCAGTGATCGAACGGAAAAACGTAATCAGGCCCAGCACGAAACACTCATTGAAATGCCGCAGCCGACGGACGTCATCAGACGCCGCATCCAGAACCATGCAGGCATCGTCACCCTCAATGAAGAAATCGGTATTCGCCGCATCGCTCAACAGGCGCTGATAGTTCTGGGCCCGCCGCAGGCCCTCCCCGAAGGTGGGGCTGCTGAGAAAGAGGTATTCCAGGACCTGCCCCTTGTATGCGGGCAGCACTTGCCCCAGGTGCAGGCCTACGTCCGGATCACCGGAAACGTCCTCAACCGCCTGCCAGAAATACATCTGGGCACTGTGAGGGGTTCGAAGCTGCTCGGTATAAACGTAATTCTCATCCACACCCAGGCGGCTGAAGATGGCATCGGTATCGATTCCCTTCTTTTTCATCGCCTCATAGATCAGGCGCAACATCACTCCCGCGTCACGAAGTTCCTGCATAAGATTCCGCTTTTTTAATTGTTGACTACTGCTTTGACCGGCCGGACAGTCGCCGGGGCACGCCAGGTCAATGCCTGATCTGGCGGGGTTTGTCAGACTCAAGGAGCCTATAAACCGCACCCTGTTAGACAATCGTCTTATATTAGAGCATATCAGGCCACAGACGCCGAGTTGTACCAAAATGTAAAAAAAAGCATACCCTTTGCGACAAAGCTTTCTACTCAGGTAATGCCGGGATTGATGGTCCGGGCTGTGAAGGAGAACACCGATGTCAGAGACTCTCGTTTACCACAACACACCGCCGGCGTTGTTACCGATGTATGGCAGGACACTGCTGCCGAAACAGACGCAAACCGGTGGCGATATCAGCATTCCGGATCTCTCCGCGCGCCTGCTGGGCGTCAGCACGGGGGGCAAGGGCCTGAAACGCTACCGGCAGGTCTGCGGTTTCGCGGCGCACAGCCACCTGCCCGTTACCTGGCCCCACGTGCTGGCATTTCCCCTGCACCTGAAACTGCTTACCGAGAAAAGCTTCCCCCTGCCATTGCTTGGCCTGGTACACCTGCGAAACACCATTACCCAGCACCGACCCATCGGCACCGGGGAAAACCTGGATCTGCAGGTAAGGCTGGGAAACACGGTAAAGGGTGACCGCGGCGTGGAGTTCGATCTGATTACAGAGGCGCACTCGGCGGGCAGACTGATCTGGGAAGAAGCGAGTACAACGCTATTCCGGCAACCGGATGCTGAGAGCAGGCCTTCCGGGAAGAAGGCGCCACCGGAACTGGAGCGCTATCCGAACACAGAGAACCTGAAGGCACCCGAGTCCATTGGCCGGCAATACGCCCGCGTGTCCGGTGACAGCAACCCGATCCACATGCATGCCCTGAGCGCCAGGGCATTCGGTTTTCCCAGGGCAATCGCCCACGGCATGTGGACCAAAGCCCACGCGCTCGCATTACTGGAGCAACAGGAAGGATGGCAAAGCGGCGCCCTGAGCGTGAGCTGCCAGTTCAAGAAACCGCTGTTTCTGCCCGGCACAGCCCAATTGAATTGGCAAACGGGAGAAAAGGGCTGGGACTACCAGGTATTGAACGCCAAAGGCGATGCGCCCCACCTGACCGGGCGCATCGACTGGCTCTAGGCCCGGGAGGAATCACTTTCCGGTGCGCAGGAGGATCCCTGGGCGCCGGCAACGGGCAGAGTAAAGTAGAAACAGGCGCCACCATCTTCCGGGCGTTCAAAACCGATGTCGCCACCCTGGGCCTGAATCAGGGAGCGGCAAGTCGACAGACCAATCCCCATGCCCTCGTCCTTGGTGGTAAAAAAGGGCAGGAACAGTTTTTCCTCCGCGTCTTCCGACAAGCCGACACCATGGTCGCGCACCTGGATCCGAACGCAGGTGTCGCCTTGCACACTCGCACTCACCTCGACGGGTGCACTGGAATCGATGCTGCTGGTGGCCTCGAGGGCGTTGCGAATCAGGTTGAGCGCTACCTGCTGTACCTGGACCGGGTCTGCCAGAACCTCCGGCATGTTCTCCGGCACCGACAATTCAATGGCCCCCTTGTTGTTACGCATATCCACCTCGGCAAACTGCCGGGTATCTTCCAGTAACGCAGGCACCGACAGCACTTCCTTGCCCGTGGCCGGCTTTTTCATGAAGCGCCGGATGCGACGTATGATTTCACTGGCCCGGTGGGACTGGGCCTCAATCTTGTCCAGGGTTTCCTGAAGCAGGCCCATGTCCGCGTTTTCCTTCGCCATCATCCGCTTGGCAACCCGGGCATAATTGGTGATGGCGGTCAGCGGCTGGTTCACCTCGTGGGCGACGCCGGCGGCCATTTCACCCATGGTGGTCAGGCGGGAGGTATGGGCCAGCTGGTCACGCTGCTCCTGAACCAGCTGCCGGGCATCTTCCAGTGCCTTCTCGCTGTCCAGCTCGGCGGTAATATCACGAAACACCACAACGGCGCCGTGGAGTTCGTCCGAGTCCAGCTTGGGGGTTGAGCGGTACTCCGCCGGAAAGCCGGTTCCATCGGCCCTTAGCATTCGGATATCCCGCTGGTTCTCCGCGATACCCTGCTGACAGGTGGCCTTTACCGGAAGGCCGTCCGGGTTATCGCCAGCGGTGGCGAAATGGGTGTCGAAAAAATTCCGGCCGATCAGTTCTTCCACCGGGCAGCCAACGATGGACGCTGCTGCCGGATTGGCAAATTCAACAATGCCATTCTCATCGAGGCCGTAAATACCTTCGCTGATGGAATTCAGAATCCGGGCCTGATCACTCTGCAGCTCGCGATTGCGGGCCTGCAGTTCCCTCTCGAGGCGAATCACACTGGCGTGGGTTTTCACCCGTGCGATCACTTCCTGGGACTGGAAGGGTTTGGAGATGTAGTCGGCGCCGCCGAGGGAGAAGCCTTTCACCTTTGCCTGCAGGTCATCGAGCGCAGACAGGAAAACAACGGCACAGTCTGCCGTCTGGGGGTCGGCCTTGAGGCGCTCGCAGACTTCATAGCCATCCATTTCCGGCATCATGATATCCAGGAGGATCACTTCAGGCTGGTGGCGGTGGGCAAGGTCGAGGGCTTTTTCGCCTTCGTTGGCAATGAGCAGCCGGTAACCTTTGTCTTTCAGGGTCTCATAGAGGACTTTGAGGTTCTGCGGATTGTCGTCCACGAGCAGAACCGTCACCTCCGAGTTCTCGCTGACAGCTTCAGTCATATATGTCGGGCCGGTTAAAAAAGTAACCGTATGATGCCGCCGGGATCACCCTGCGTCGATAAGGTCCTTTACGGACAGGACCATACGTACGAGATGTGCCAGGGAATGGGTTCCCATCTTGTGCATAACGCGGGAGCGGTGGATCTCCACTGTGCGCTGGCTTATCTCCAGCTCAATGGCAATCACCTTGTTGGCCTGGCCGGCAATCATCCGGTCCATGATTTCGTGCTCCCGGGGGGTCAGGCTCTTGATACGACGGATGATTTCCTGCTTTTCATCCAGGGATTTGCGCTGTTCCAGATCCTGCTTCAGTGCCGCCTCGATTTTCTCCAGCAGCGCCTCTTCACGGTAGGGCTTCTGGATGAAGTCCACAGCGCCCTCTTTCATGGCGTCAACGGCCATGGGCACATCACCGTGACCGGTCACAAAGATGATGGGCAGGATGGAGTGCTTTTCATTGAGTTTTTTCTGGAGTTCCATTCCGTCCATGCCAGGCATGCGGATATCCAGCACAATGCAGCCTGCCGTCTTGTCGGAATAGTCCTTCAAAAAAGCAGTTGCACTCTCATAGGTCTTGACCGGCTTGCCGTCGGATTTCAGTAGCAGCTCCAGGGAATCGCGGACTGCTTCATCGTCCTCAACAACGTACACGGTTTGCTGGATATCAGTCATGGGTGTGTTCTCTCCTGTCCGTTTTCTTATGATCGCCGGTCAGTGAATTGACGGGTCTTTATGGTCATCACGGGCATGTTCCTGGCGCTCGTGTTCCCGCATTTTCTCAAGTCGTTGCTGGATAATGCCAAAAACGCTCTGTTTCGGGTACCTGCCTTTGTCATCGGCCTTGCCCGCAGGCTTGCCGAGCAGCAGGGTTATGGCTTCCTCAACACGGGCAACCGCGTATACCGCAAACTGGCCTCCGCGCACTGCCTTTACCACTTCGCTGTCGAGCATCAGGTTCTGCACGTTAGTGGTTGGTACAATGACACCCTGGGTGCCAGAAAGCCCGCCCTTAAGCTGGCAGGTGGTGAAAAAGCCTTCAACTTTCTCATTCACGCCGCCGATGGGCTGAACTTCGCCAAACTGGTTAACCGACCCGGTGATTGCCAGATCCTGTCGCACCGGAATTCCGGAGAGGGACGAGATCAGCGCGCACAGCTCTGCCAGAGATGCACTGTCACCGTCCACTTCGCCGTAGTTCTGCTCAAAGGTCAGGCTGGCCGACAGGTGCATCGGGTCGTTGACCGCAAAATGGGAGGCAAGCCAGGAGCTCAGGATCATCACGCCCTTGGAGTGAAGATTGCCACCGAGCTTCACATCACGCTCAATATCCATCACCGCGCCATCTCCATAATAGCAGGTAGCAGTGACACGGTTGGAAAGGCCGAATTCAAAGCCACCCGTGGACAGCACCGAGAGTGCATTAACCTGGCCAACGCACTTACCACTAGTAGTTACGAGCGTCGTGCCATCACGGATGGAATCGTAGAACTGATCCCGGATACGGCTGCTGCGATATTTCGCGCTTTCCAGCGCGCGCTCAACATGCAGGTCCTGGATCAGCTTGGCACCGGCCTGCCGGGCCCAGAAGTCCGATTCCCGCAGCAGATTGGCAATATCCGCCGCGTGCAGGGAGAGTCGGTCCTGATGTTCTGCCATCCGGGCACTGTGCTCGATTACCCGGGCAACGGCCTTGTTCGAACAATGCAGCAGTTTCTTCTCACTCACAAGGCTGGCGATGAACTTGGCATAGAGCAACTGGCTGTCATCGGAGCGATACATTTCATTCTCGAAATCCGCCGTGACCCGGAACAGTTCGGCAAACTCGGAATCGTATTCCTGCAACAACATCCAGGTTTCACGATCACCGAACAGGACAATCTTGACGTCCAGGGGCACCGATTCCGGTTCAATTGAGATGGTTCCGGACAGCGTCAGTTCCCGTTCCAGGGAATTTATCTGTATGGACTTCGAGCGCAGGGCACGCTTGAGTCCGTCCCACACAAACGGCTGCTCCAGAACCTTGATGGCGTCCATCAACAGATAACCGCCGTTGGCGCGATGCAGACTGCCCGGGCGGATCAGGGAGAAGTCCGTGAACACCGTGCCCTTGTAGGTGACGTTTTCCACGTAACCAAACAGGTTGTGATAGGTGGGGTTATCCTCCACCACCATCGGCACCTCGTTGGTTTTCTGGTGCACCAGCACATTGACCAGATACCGCCGGGGCATCTTCTTGTCCAGAGAAGCGTAGGCAATCGCGGCCTGCTCCTCGTTGTCGTCGAGAAATATCTCCAGGTTCTCCACCAGGTCCGCCCGAACCGCCTCAAAGTAGGCGACCACATCCGGCAAATCCTTGTACTTCTCGATCAACTCATCAATCTGGTGGCCAGAGATACTTTCGAGCGTTTCCTGGTTCAGCGCCTGTTGCTTATCGGCGTACTCCTGCTCCCAGTCCGCCAGTTTGCGCAGGGCCTGCCGGAGCTTTTTCTCAAGCTTGTTGATGGCATCTTCGAACTTGTCCCGCTGCTCATCGGTCAGGGCCTGGAAAGACTCCGCAGTGTGGGGTTCGTCGCCATTCATGGCCACCAACCGGTACCCGCCCGGGGTTGTCACAGTGAGGCTGACTTTTTTGCGTTTGGCCTGGGCGGCCACCTTCTCAAGCTCGTCTTCCTGCTTCTTGCCGTATTCGTTCTTCAGCTGTTCCGAGCGTTCCAGAAAGCTGTCGCTGTCAAAGGTCTGGGGAATCACCTTGACCAGGCGACTCATCAGCTTTTCCATGTCCTGCTTGAGCTGGGTGCCCTTGCCGGCCGGCAGCTGCAACAGCTTGGGAATACGCGGTTCCTCGAAGTTGGCCACGTAGCACCAGTCATGGCTCTGCTGATCCGTATCCACATGGTGCTCAAGGTAACGCAGCATCATGGTGCGCTTGCCCAGACCATTCCGGCCAACGGCATAGACGTTGTAACCGCCATGGGGCATTGCCAGAGCAAAACGCACGGCTTCCTGGGCACGGTTCTGGCCGACGATTTCAGCCAGGGGTTCCAGTTGCTTGGTGGTTTTGAACGGCAGATCTTTCAGAACACAGGCTTTGTAAAGCTGGTGCAGAGACAGTGACTTCAAGGTTTGGTCCTGTAACGGTTAACACATTGGCCGGTCATTGTAGATTCTGAGGTCGGCTCTGTCGCGTTCAGCACGAAGATTTCTGGAGTCGCGCACAGTGCGCGGGATTTTGTTAGGCAGTTCACAGTTCTGCCGCCGTTCATTTTTCAGCCAGTCTTTCCGGAACTACACTTCATCTCCCGACAATAAATACAATGCACGCAACGGACGCCAGCGTATGACCAGTGATTCCGCAGAACGCAGAATCAAGGATCGCTACCCAGCCTCCTGCCTGAAGGTTCAGCTTCGGGAGCGTGGCTTCTTTGGCCATGGCAAACAGGCCACTTCGGTTACCTGTCTGGATCTCAACCGCTATGGCATGGCCGTACTCTGCCCGAGGCCGGTCGAACCGGGAGTCCGGCTGTTCATGGATTTTGACGGCAAATACATTAGCGAATCGCGGGTTTGCGCCCGGGTGGTGGACTGCCAGCCCTATCAGGCCGGTTACCGCGTCAGCGTCCAGTTCAGTTATTGCCTGGACAAGAAAGGCTATTCAAGAACCGTCGACAATGCCCTGTCGCGGATTGAAGGCTTCTACAACCGGTTTGCGAGTTGACCTGCCGTTAGCTTACACCAGCCCTGCGTCCAGACTCGCCGCCACATACATACCCAGCTCCCGGCACTGATCTTCAAACTCATCCCGATACTCACCACGGCAGATCAGTGGCTCCTGAATCCGCTTCCAGCGCAGCCCGGTGGTGATGCTCTCAATGGCGCGATTGGTGCCCGTACCGTCTTGCCCGGCACGGATATAATAGGCAAAGGGCAAGCCCTGGGTTTTTTCCAGGCAGGGATAGTAGCTGCGATCGAAAAAATCTTTCAGAGCGCCACTCATGTAAGCCAGGTTTTCCGTGGTGCCGAGGATGATGGCGTCACAGGAAAGAACATCCTCAGGGCCCGCGTCCAGCGGTGCCAGAACCGTTACCTCAACGCCTTCGATGTCTTCGTGGCGAGCACCCTGCTCAGCCGCTTCCCGAAGCTTGAGCGTATTTGGGGACGGCGCATGAGCAACGATCAAAAGTTTCTTCATGCCATCCATACGCCCCCCTATATCAATCTCAGAGCAGCTCACCGTTCGCTTCTGCGGGCTCTTCTTTGGCTTCTTTCTTTGGCTCGGGCTTGGGCATCAGCTTGTCCCTAACCTTGGCTTCGATCTCGTTGGCAATGTCCATATTTTCTTCCAGGAACTTGCAGGCGTTGGCCTTGCCCTGGCCAATCTTGTCGCCGTTGTAGGCATACCAGGCACCGGACTTGTCAACAAAGCCTTCCTTGACGCCCATATCCAGGACTTCCGCCATGTGGTAGATACCCTTGCCGTACATGATCTGGAACTCGGCCTGCTTGAACGGCGGGGACACCTTGTTCTTGACCACTTTAACGCGGGTCTCGTTACCAACCACTTCATCGCCGTCTTTCACGGCGCCGATGCGACGGATGTCGAGGCGAACGGAGGAGTAGAATTTCAGGGCGTTACCACCGGTGGTGGTTTCCGGGCTGCCGAACATGACGCCGATCTTCATGCGGATCTGGTTAATGAAGATCATCAGGCAGTTGGCATGCTTGACGTTGCCCGTCAGCTTTCGCAGAGCCTGTGACATCAGTCGCGCCTGCAGACCAACGTGGCTGTCGCCCATTTCACCCTCAATCTCCGCTTTCGGCGTCAGGGCGGCTACCGAGTCAACGATGATGACATCAACCGCGTTGGAGCGGACCAGCATGTCGGAGATTTCCAGGGCCTGCTCACCGGTATCCGGCTGGGAAACCAGCAGATCGTCCACATTAACGCCCAGCTTCTCGGCATACACCGGATCGAGAGCGTGCTCGGCATCCACAAACGCACAGGTTTTGCCGGCTTTCTGGGCTTCTGCAATCACCTGCAGGGTGAGCGTGGTCTTACCGGAACTCTCCGGACCGTAGATTTCGCAGATCCGGCCATAGGGAAGACCGCCGATACCCAGGGCTACGTCCAGCCCCAGGGAGCCGGTGGAGACCGCAGGAATGGCTTCACGGGGCTGATCACCCATTTTCATGACAGCGCCCTTGCCAAACTGGCGCTCGATCTGCCCAAGTGCTGCGCTCAATGCTTTCTTGCGGTTGTCTTCCATCAGTGCAAACCCTCTGTCGCCCGGGCCACCAACCTCAGATAAAGGCCGGCAGCGAAATAGTGGATCGGGAATCCGTACAGCTTAAACAGCCAATTCCCTGTATATTTGAACAGTATTAAAACATAACCCGCAAAGGAGACCAACCCCTCCGGATGTGAAAGCCGTCAGAGTTCGCTCACGAAATCGTTAACCCCTTGAAGGGCAAAGAGAACGGCTTGCCGGCGAACCTGATCACGATCGCCCTCAAAGTGTTTTACCACCGCCACGGTGGAGGCCGGGCTGCTACCCCAGGCAAACCAGACGGTGCCCACAGGCTTGTCCTCGCTGCCACCTCCGGGCCCGGCTACACCGCTGATGGCCACGGCAACGTCCGCGTCTGTCGCCACCAGGGCACCGGCCACCATTTCCCGCACCACCGGTTCGCTGACCGCCCCGTGCTCATCCAGCGACTTCCGGGTCACGCCCAGCAACCCCTGCTTGGCCTCATTGCTGTAGGTTACCAGCCCGCCAAGCACGTAAGCCGAGGAGCCGGCACGGTCGGTCAGTACCTTGGCAACCCAGCCGCCGGTGCAACTTTCCGCCGTAGCGACAGTACGGCCAGTTCGCAGCAGTCGTTCACCGAGGCGATTGCCTGCCTCTTCCAATTCCTGATCGCTGGCCAGCATAATGACCTCCTTCGTTTCATCACGGCGGTTATTTTCTTACAATTCACGCCTTCATCCAAGGCAAGGCTACCCGGACCCGTTCATGTCAGCAGCTCAGACCAAAAGAGACCGAGCCTCAAAACACGGATAAACACGCCCCCTTTCGCCCCAACTTTGACCCAACTACCCTCCCCTATGTCCGCAGACTAGCTTCGTCCGCGAAAGACCATCAATCGGTTCGATAAAAGCGTTAGGTGTCAGTCTGGAGCGCTGGTGCGGGAATCTCAACAGGAGGAATACTAACCGTCCAACTTCAGTTCCGCGACTTGTTGTGGGTCCAGCCCTGGCAGGCTGATGTCCAGGCAATCATCAAGGATCTGCGGAGTGCCGGGCTCGCCGTTTGCTGTACTGAGCACACGGCGGCCATGGTCCAGAAAGTCGTGGATTTCCATGTAGCGGATGGCGCACAGGCGATTAAACCAGCTGTAGGCGGCTTGCTCCATGGCCTGGGCAAAGCCCATTTGCTCAACCATGCTTTCCAGTGCCTTGCGGGCCGGGGCGATGGCTTTGGGGAAGGCGTTTTCGCCAATCAGGGCAATATCCCCCCGCTGCTCCATGGGCTCGGTGCCTTTGGTGGTGATGCCGTAACGGGCGGCCTGTTTTGTGACCGCCGCGATGAAGTTGTTGCGGGCTTTGGGGGCGTATTTTTTGATGTTGGCGGTGTTCATTGTTGCAATCCCTGGTGTACTGCGCAGGTTGATGGGTGCCGTGAGTTCTTCATGATTCGGTTACCACGCTTTGATATGCCTGTTCTAGCGCGTCAAAGATCTCTTCCGGAACCCTGTACTGATATTGCTTGCGGCGATGTTTGGAGATGCGGCCGTTTTGGTCCAGGCAGAACATCACCAGTCTGGAGAGATCAGTGTTGGGTATATCAAAGTCCTGGTCTATGCGGCGGTAGATTTCGTCGTACCGCGTGAGGAATACGGTTTCTTCCTTCAGGTGTTGTTCTATGGCCTGTTTGGTTGCCCGGGCCATGAATTCGGCGCAGTGGGTGCCGTCCCAGTATCGGTAGAGGGCTTCATGGCCCTTAAATTCGAACTGGAACTGGTTTTCGTCGATGTAAGTAACGTCCCAGTACTGCCTCGCCTGCTCCGAAAATGCCTGTAGCACACTAAGATATTCGGATTCATTCTGGCGTAGCACGATGGATACCGGCAGCACGAGGCCGTTTTGAAGGGCCCCTCGCTGGCACAGTACCTGATGAAACAAAAACCGGGACAGGCGACCGTTGCCATCCATAAAGGGATGCACAAACACAAAACCGAACGATACGATGCTTGCCAGTACCAGTGGGTCCACCGCTTCCGGCGGCTGGTTTGCCAATGCCATCAGATGTTCCATCAATGAGCGTGAAAGTTCCGGAGCTGGCGGCACATAGGTAACCCCCAACGCACCACGCAATCCGTTACTGAGGTAGTTCTGTTCCGTTCGGAAAGACACCGCCTGGGAGAACACGTTGCTGATAACGGCGTTTTGCAGGTCTACCAGGTAGTCTTCATTCAGTTTTCGGGGGCTGTGGGCCTGTTTCAGCAGGTTCACAAAGCGGGTGGCTTTATCTTCCGACGGTGCTTCGTTTTCAATGGCGTAGGAATCCCTAGTTTCGTGCAGGTAGGCCCAGGCCAGCGTGCGGTTAAGAATGTCTTTCGGTAGTGACTCGGTGAACTCGGTGGCTTTTTGCAGCAAGTGTTCATCAAGCAACGCCTGAAGCTCTCCGGTTCGCCGCACGGTGATGCAGTAATCCAGTGTGCCCAGCCCATTGAATATCACTCGCCAACGGGGATTCTTCTGTCCCTGGCCGGTAATGTAGGCTTTGGGGTTAAACAACGGCACGTAAGCCTGCTGGATGCTCTCCGTGGCGCGTTGAATCGTTTCACCCGTAAAGTGCTCCCACAGGAAGCAGGCCTTGCGGAGGTATTGGCTGTTTGGGGCGGCATCAAAGGCCTGCCGGATCTCAGGTTCCGGGATAGCCGGCAGCGCCTGGGCCAATACCTGCAGGTTGATGCCTTCGTGTTTAATGGCAAACAGAACGTGCCCCAGGCGATCGTCCGGGGCCGGGGCCAGCTTTGCGGGCACGGCAATGGTCTGGCCGATGGTTTCCTTGCGGGTGACCGAGCGCACTTCCGCAGATATCGCCGGCGCTATGGCCGAGATACTGTCCTGATTAATAAGATGTGCGTAACCTGCGTACTGCATGATTTCCCTTTCTTCCGCCCACCAGAACTTTATTTACACCAATCTCACTTTATTTACACTTTTGATGATCTCACCAATATTTTTTACAGACAAGGACGGGGCGCTCATTTCAACCGTACCCGCTTGCCCGCCGCAATGGCGGTTTGTAGTTCGTCTTTCAAGGCGTTGACGAAGTTGTCTACGTCTTCCTGCCTTTCCAGGTAGATACCGCTGGCCAGTGTGTTGAACACTTTGGTGGCACTTACCTCAACCACGGGTTTGGGCATGGGCACCGGCGCGGGTTTGTCCGCGGAATCAGCAGAGGGCGCGGCAGTCGGCTTGCTGGCATAGTCACCGGCGTCCTCCTGAGCATCTCTCTGGGCCTTGGCCTGCTTCTCTGCTTCCAACTGTATAGCCCGCTCCAACTCGAACAGGCTGTCTTCAAGTTTTTCCTGGGCCGTCTGGGTTTGCAGCATGAAAATCTGGGCGATGCCGGTCTCGACGGCGAGCTCTTCTTTGACCAACTGCAGGGGCCGCAATAGGCGGTTACTCAAGTCCGGTGTGGCGATGCCGCTTTTTAGGATTTCTGCCTGTAGCTGAGCGATTTTCTCATCTATCCGGTCACTGGCGTGGCTGCGTTTTTCGTCGAGAATCCGGTTGTTGGCCGTTTCTACGGTTTCAACCAGGTTAGCCACTTTGTGCAGCTGGCCATAAGGAGCGTCGGCCTCTGCAATGCGCCTCATCTCAGCCAATGCCTTGCGGGCTGCATCGTCCTTCTCCAGTGCCTGCCGGTTCTTCTCGAAATGGGCGAGGCCTGTTTGCAGCTGCTGCCAGCTATGAATCTGCTTGGTGAAGAACTCGTGGACGTCCCGGTAGTCCTCTTCCAAGTCGAGCAAATCGTCTTTTCTCTCGATCACCGCCTTGAAGAAATCGTAGCTTTCCCGGTTGGCCAACAGGCGTTCAATGGTGAGGATGGAATTTTCGATGACTGGCTTGCCGGGGAATCGGCCTACATCGGTCTTGCTCTTGTAGCTTTTCAGATTGGTCAGCCAGTCGTTCAAATGGTTCTGGTAAAACTCGAACAGCTCTTTCTCGGTGTCCGGCCCAAGGGCGTTGAACAGGTCCCGGGACAGGCCACGGGCTTTCTTCAGGATGGCATCGTCTGTCTGACGCTTCTTCTGGACGGAGATTTCCCTGCGGCGCCGACTGTTGTTGAGATAGTCGAACACCTCGTTGAGTGGCATGGACGGGCCCCCGGTATGAAATGAGATGCGCCCGGAAGCGGCCAGGCGGCCGAGAATCAGCAGGATTTCACCATCCGGCCAGCCATAGGGGCGCGCGGCGAAGCGGTCGATAATGTCGCCCACCAGCAGGCGATCGTTGCTGCCGGCACGGAGGGTGATGTACTGCTCTACCTCTTTGACGGCCTGGGGATTGCCCTCTTCGCCATCCAGCGCCATGCCCATCTGGCCGATGTCGTCCACCGTGAGCACAGCACTGAGTTCACGCATGGGATCTTGCTGGAGCACCTTCAGGAAGCCGAGTTTGGTGTAGGTATTCTCCAGCAGGTATTCGCAGGCCTCATCAAAGCGCACGGCAAGGCTGGAGGTGGACAGCTTCAGGTGCTGGCCCAGGGCATAGCATTCCGCCCGTAAAAGCATGTCTTCGAGGGTGTGGCGTAGGCGTTTACGCCGTTCCTGGTTCTCCCGGCCGCGGTCGGCAAGGATACGGGTTAGGTCTGTGTTGGTGCCATCATCGTTCAGGCGGATGAACTTGTTGGTTTTGAGCCAGGTGCGCAGTTCCTGGAAGAAAGTCTTGTCGTCCGGCAGTTTGATCACAGCCTGCCCGGCCACGCCTTCGCTGGATTTGTTGATACAACCGGCTTCGGTAAGCTGGCTGTAGTTCAGGTCCAGCGGCGACACCACTTCCACTCGCAGGTCGGATTCGTAACGACCATCCAGGGTGTGGCTATCCAGGTAACGGCCGATGCTGTAGTCGGTTTTGTTGATGTGGTAGCGGTACTTGTTCTTGTCTTTCAGCAGATCTTTGAAGATCAGGCTGGCCAGTTCCTTGTTTTCATCGGTGCTGGCGATGTCGGTGGCTTTGATCTTGCGGGTGATGTCCCGCTCTTCGTTGGTGAGGAACAGGAACTCATCGCCGTTGCGGGTGATCAGGCTCTCTTTTTCCAACCGGTGCAAGGTTTCCTCAATCTTCCGACGCAGGGCCAGTTTGTCCTCATCGATTTTCTCGATGGACAGAGTGACGAGGTTGTCCAGGGTGCCTTTGATCAGGTCCACGTAGCGGATCATGAACAACGTTCGCAAAATCTGAACGTCAAAGTCATCCAGGCTGGCGTTTTCACTGGCCTGGTCGATGGTGCGTTTCACCGCCGTATCCAGAAACCCTTCCACGGAGCGGTAGAAAGCATGCATGGGCACCAATGCGCCAATGTCTTTGCCGGCCACGCTCATGGCTGCCATTTGGAAGGCGTCGAGCATCGAACGCTCACCGTAGGCCAGGTGAGCCCCGGTTGCGCCAACTTTGCGGATTTCTTCGAATACCTTCTGCACTAGCTGGAAGTGATATGGCGCGAAAGGATAGTTGGCGACAAAGCTGTCCGGGCCATCGAAGTTCTTCAGTGTGGGCCCGGAGCGGTCAAAGGTGATCTGATTGCGGAGGATGTCGCCGCTTTTGTCCCAGGCGGCCCGCAGCTCGGCCTCTGCTTCCGGGGTTTTGCGTAGCAGACGTTTCTGGATGACTTCGTCGGTGTTCGAGCTGGACAGGGACAGGCGTGTCTTGAACCGACCGGCGATTTTGGAGAAATCGTTGGCTTTGGATGAAGTGAGGTCTCCCAGTATGGCTTCCATATCCGCCTGGGAGGTGACCACTATCCACGCCCGGCCGTTGCAAATGGTGCCAAGATTTTCCGTAATGGTTTGCAGCGTGAGCATCAGCTTGGTGTCCGAGCCGATGAACTGCCCTACTTCGTCCACCATGAAGATCATGCGGTTTTCCGGGCCCTGGGAGTCCAGGTATTCTTTGACCCAGCGGCAGAAGTTCTCCACGGAAACGGAGAAGGTTTCTTCCGATTCTTCAAACCACTTATGGGCGGCTTCGGCAGACAGGTTCAGAGCCTTGGCGATGGCCCCCTCGATATCGTCCTGATAGAACTGGTAACCGTCGCGTTCCTCTTCCCACTCTGAGCCCGTGGCCTCTCGGAAGGCGTCCTTAAAGGCCTGATACACCCCTTTATGTTCCAAATGGCGCTCCATGTGGGCAATGTGGGGGTGGTCGCCACTAAAGCCCTGATGCTCGTTGAACACCCGCAGAAACACATTGAGGATCGGGTTACCGGAGTCGTTGGAGCTGGCTTTGGAGTCAATGTTAAAGAGGATGACATCGGCCGGGGTAGACGCGGCTTTCTGCACATCGGCGCGGATCATGGCGTCGCGCAGTTTGTGCTCATCAAAGAACTCGACAGCCTGCCTGGTGTTGCCCTGCCCATCGTGAGCCTCTTTGTTCTCCATCAGGTAGGACAGAGCTTTCAGGAAGTGGGATTTACCTGAACCAAAAAACCCGGAAATCCAGATACCCACCCGGTTGGGGATGGACGGGTCTTTGAGATCGGTGCTGTAGCTCTCGAAGAAATCCCGGAAATGTTTTTCCAGCTCGTTGGTGACAACATACTCTTCCAATTCCTGCCAGACGGTGGCGTCATCCGACTGGTCTGCTTTGACCACTCCGTTGATGGAACGGTCCAGCGGTTTGAAGAAGAGGTCTTTAATGGTCATTGCTGATCATCCTTGTAATTCGGTCAGGTACTGCAAATCAGGTACGGGGCACCAATGAAAAGGCCCGGTAATAGTTGTTGCTGGGGATGCGATTAAACAGAGTCAGGCTCTGGCCGTTGTATTCGCCCGGGTAGAACAGCACTACGGGCTTATGGCCCAGCAGGCCATGGAGTTTGTTCAGGAGGTTGTGGGCCCGGAGTACCGGCCAGACGGAGCCAATGCCATGTATGAGGATGATGTCCTGCTCGGCGGCGTTGGTCTGTTCCATCATGTAAGGGGCGAACTTGTCCATGTGCATGGGGCCGGCCAGTGCTTTGAGCAGCGCTTTGTCGCCTTTCTTTACCTGCATCTCGCAGGCCTTATCCAGGAACTTGCGGTCGGCCAGATAGTCACGCATGACCTCCAGCAGGTTGATGCTGGCGACGCTCAGGTGACTGTGTTTTTTTACAGGAAGTTGGTCAGGAAACCCAGGTATTCGCGGACCTTGAGCTCTTCTTCCGGCGCATAATCGAAGACCCAGAAGCCAATTTCATTGCCCAGACCCTGCCCCTGAAGGAATTCACCGGAAAGGATTTTGTCTGGAATCTGATTTAGCCGGCCCTGTAGCGGCTGACTCATGCACGCGCTCCATCGATCTAATTTTTCTATTTATGCCCGTTTACGCCGGGTTTGTACTGGACACATTCAGACACGCCTTGATGCGGTAGCGGCGGCTGTCTTCCAACAATACATTCACCTCGGGCCGCACCAGTATGTTCCGCAATCTAGGGCTGCGGGTGCTTTGCAACAGCCCCACTTCGGCCAGGATACGAAATGCCACCTGCCCCATTTTCTTTTTGGAGGACTCTGTCCAGGTCCCTATGGCTGGATCCCGGTGGGCTCGATCCTCCAGAAAATCCATCCACTGGTACTGGGCCAATTTCTCCGTCTTCAAAATAAAGGCATCCCGAAGGACGGTTTCCACAAACTCCACTAACAGCAGATTCCGCTCCAGCACAGCCACGAAAGCAATCTGACTGGCCAGCTCGTCGTCGCCATCCCGCAATGTCCGCCAGAATGGCTCATCCAAGCGTTCCAGCCGCTTGCGCAAAGCACTGGCTTGGCGTTTGGCGGTGGCGGGGCTCCGCTTTTGCAGGCGGTTATCCGTTTGAATCACTCGTTTCCACTCTGAATCGTCTGCCTTCGACAAGAGCAGATCGGCGATAATGCGGGCCTCCCTCACGAGGAGAGAGCCGCCGATCAGGTCACTGTCGTAGCTGAATTCATGCATCTGGTCGTCGGATTTCCTTTACGGTTTGAGATGCGTTGTATGCTACACGAGTTTCAGCTTATCGTGGCAGTCACCAAGGGATTTGCGATCGTTGTGTGCTGGTAGCGCGACGAGCAATGCGGCGAAAAACATCAGGTATCTTTTCATTGGTCGTCCTTCTTGATGGATGACTCCTACCAAGCAGCAACGCTCACAGCAGTGCCGTACCTCTTGAACATGATCAAAGGGTAATAGATGAAAGCGACATAGAACGTCGCGAAGAACAGAACATCAGAATTTGGGTAGGTTGGTGCCGCCTGCCACCGGGGGAATTCTATACCCCTCAATTGCAGGTCGGCTCATGGGCCACGAAATGGGGGAAGTTGCTGCCCCAGGCAAAGGTTCGACATCGTGTCGCCTATCAAACCAGACACACTTACGCCTGCTGGTCTCTTATTGCACATGGTAACATTGCGTTCATTGCAAAGCAGATGGGTCACAAGGACTATTCCATGTTGGTTAAAGTCTACGGCCGGTGGATGGATTCGGAGTCTGAGAACGAGGCTGAATTCATCTGGCAAGAGTTGCAGAAAAGCGGAGCGTTTTGCCCCACGATTGCCCCAAGCTAATGAGGAAGTATGCCGAAAGTCAGTAACGAAGCGCCCTCCAGCGAATTATCCAAGCACACCCCAATGATGCAGCAGTACCTGAAGATCAAGGGCCAGCACCCCAATGAACTGGTGTTCTACCGCATGGGGGATTTCTACGAGCTGTTCTACGAAGACGCCAAGAAAGCGGCGGAGCTGATGGACATCACCCTCACCGCCCGGGGCCAGTCCGGGGGCAACCCTATCCCTATGGCTGGCATCCCCTATCATTCCTCTGAGGGCTACATTGCCCGGCTGGTTCGGGCAGGTCAATCCATCGCCATTTGCGAGCAGATTGGTGACCCGGCTACCAGCAAGGGACCGGTTGACCGTCAGGTGGTACGAATCGTCACACCGGGCACCCTGAGCGACGATGCCTACCTGGAAGATCGCCGGGACAACCTTCTGGTCGCCATCTATAACCACCGGGAACAGTTCGGTTTTGCTTCACTCGATATCTCCAGCGGCCGTTTTGCCGTTTCAGAACTGGAGAACCTGGAAGCCCTGCAGGGTGAACTTCAGCGACTGCGCCCGGCGGAAATTCTGATCAGCGAGGATTTTCCTTACGAGGAAGTTCTGGAGGGCTTTACCGGAATTCGACGCCAGGGTCCCTGGCTGTTCGAATCCGATACCGCACGCCGTGTGATCACCCAGCAGCTGCAGGTGCGAGACCTGACCGGATTCGGCTGCGAAGACCTGAACCTGGCGGTCTGTGCCGCCGGCTGTCTGCTGCAGTACGCCAAGGAAACCCAGCGCACCGCCCTGCCCCATATTCGCAAGCTGACCCGCGAGCGTCGTGATGAAGCGGTCATTCTGGATGCCGCCAGCCGCCGCAACCTGGAGATCGACACCAACCTGATGGGCGGCCACCAGTACACACTGGCCTGGGTGATGGACCGTACCGCTACCTCCATGGGCGGACGGGAGCTTCGGCGCTGGCTGAACCGCCCGCTTCGGGACGTGAACATCGTCCGTCAGCGCCAGCAGGCCGTTTCGGCGCTCCTCGACGGATTTCACTACGAGCCTGTGCACGATCTGTTGAAAACCGTGGGCGACATTGAACGGGTACTGGCCCGAGTCGCCCTTCGGTCAGCGCGCCCTCGAGACCTGGCAAGGCTTCGGGATGCCTTCCAGGCACTGCCAGATCTGCAGGAAACCCTGAAACCGGTTAACTCCCACCATGTCGTCAAGCTGGCAACCATCATTGGTGAATACCCGGAACTGGCGGATCTGCTGGAGCGCTCCATTATCGACAACCCTCCGGTTGTGATCCGTGAGGGCGGTGTCATCCGGGAAGGCTTCGACGAGGAGCTGGACGAGCTGCGCAACATCAGCGAGAACGCCGGCCAGTATCTGTTGGACGTGGAAACCCGGGAACGGGACCGCACAGGCATCAGCACCCTGAAGGTGGGTTACAACCGGGTCCACGGCTATTACATCGAAATCAGCCGGGCCCAGTCGGACCAGGCGCCGGTGGATTACATTCGCCGACAGACCCTGAAGAATGCCGAGCGGTTCATTACGCCAGAACTGAAAGAATTTGAAGACAAGGCCCTGAGCGCCAAGAGCCGGGCACTGGCCCGTGAGAAAGGCCTGTACGATGAGGTCCTCGAGACGGTGGCCGGGCAACTGGCACCATTGCAGGATGCAGCACAGGCGCTGGCCGAGCTGGACGTACTGAGCAATTTCGCCGAGCGCGCCACCTCCCTGCGTTTTTCGGCGCCGGAATTCAGCGAATCCCCCGGTTTCGACATCGAGGAAGGCCGCCACCCGGTGGTTGAACAGTTGCTGGATGAGCCTTTCGTACCCAACGATCTGTTGATGGATACACAGCGCCGCATGCTGGTGATCACCGGCCCGAACATGGGCGGTAAATCCACCTACATGCGCCAGGCCGCGCTGATCGCCCTGCTGGCTTACACCGGCAGTTTTGTGCCAGCCAACCGGGCGGTAATCGGCCCCGTGGACCGGATTTTTACCCGGATGGGCTCCTCCGACGACATCGCCGGCGGCCGCTCCACCTTCATGGTGGAAATGACCGAAACCGCCAACATCCTGCACAACGCCACTGAGCACAGCCTGGTGCTGATGGACGAGGTGGGCCGGGGCACCAGCACCTTTGATGGCCTGTCACTGGCCTGGGCCACCGCCGAGCACCTGGCCCGGGAAATCCGTTGCTACACCCTGTTTGCCACCCACTATTTCGAGCTCACCCAGCTGGCCGATGAGTTGCAGCATGCCGTCAACGTGCATCTGACAGCCACTGAACATGACGACAGCATCGTATTCCTGCACAACGTGCACGATGGCCCGGCGAGCCAGAGCTACGGGCTCCAGGTAGCCAAGCTGGCCGGCGTGCCCCAGGATGTGATCCGAAATGCCAAAACCCAGCTTTCCAATCTGGAAGGCTCTGCCTCTCCAAAGGCGCCGGCAGACATGGGCGGCGAACCGCAAAAAGACACACCCCGCACCAAACCGGCAACGCAGGTCAGCGAACCGGTTTACCAGGGCGATATGTTCGCCAGCATGGAGCCCAGTGCCGTGGAAGACGCGCTTAAAGAGCTGGATCTGGATGGGCTGACACCCCGCGATGCCATGAACCAGCTCTACGAACTGAAGGCGCTGATGAAGAAATAGCGCAAAATTGATCTGTGTAATAAGGTTATAGCAGCCCAATGCTTGCGGCTGTGCGGGTCGCTCCCTACAATATCGCGCACCAAAATATAACGGTGGCGCCCGAAGGCGCTCCTGATGAGACTGACCGACCACTGGACCAGGGATCTGACTATGGCGTTTATCGTTACTGATAACTGCATCAAGTGTAAATATACGGACTGCGTGGAAGTCTGCCCGGTAGACTGCTTCTACGAAGGCCCAAACTTTCTGGTAATCGACCCGGACGAATGCATCGACTGCGCCCTGTGTGAGCCCGAGTGCCCGGCCGAAGCCATCTTCTCGGAAGACGAGCTGCCCGCCGATCAGGTCCAGTTTGTAGAGCTGAATGCTGATCTGGCCGCAAAATGGCCGAATATCACTGAAAAGAAAGACCCGCTGCCCGACGCCGAAGAGTGGGATGGCAAGCCGAACAAGCTGCAGTATCTGGAAAAGTAAGACTTCAGAGCTGAAACGGAAAAAGGGAAGCTGCGGCTTCCCTTTTTCTTTGTGCGAAGAGCATCAGAAACGGTCAGGTACTGGCGAGCTTGGCCCCCATGGCCACGAAAAACCCGCCGGTCAGGCCGTTCAGCATCCGCTTCATCCGCGCATTCACACCCAGACTCCGGAAGGTGACCACCACCCAGGCCAGACCGCACTGCCAGAGCATGGCCAGCAGGAAATGCACCCCGGCCAGCATCAGGGACTGCTGAAAGGCGTTACCGACGGGATCCACAAACTGGGGTAGCAGGGCCATATAGAACAGCGCCGTTTTCGGATTCAGAACGTTGGATAACAGCCCCTCACGGAACGACGCCACCATGGTGACCTTCCGGCGAGCAACCTTTTCCTCTTTTACCTCGGGGGCGTCGCCACGGCGAAGGGCCTGGCGCAATGAACCGATGCCCAGCCACACCAGGTAGCAGGCACCGGCCCATTTCAGGGCGGAAAAGGCCCAGGCGGTTTCCACCAGCAGAAGGGAAATGCCGAGGGCCGAGAGCGTGGCATGAATGAACAGGCCGCTGCAGATGCCAACGCTGGTGACACAACCATCCCGCAAACCACCCCGGCCGGTATTGCGCATCACCAGAAGGGTATCAACACCCGGTGTAATGGTGAGCAGGGTAATTGCTACGAGATAGGCCCAGAACAGATCCGAGATCAAAACCATTCCCTCATAAACTCTTGAACGAAACGTTCCAGAGGAGCCCGAACAACACAATCCGGGAAGTCAGGCTTCCTGCTGGAGAATCTTGCGCGCAGCGGCAGACTTATAAAACGGTGCAAGCCGCCGGCGAATCAGGGCCTCAACATAGCCCTCTTCGCGCAATACGTCTATAACCGGAATTGCGTAGGCATCAATCTCCGCCATGACGACTTCACGGCTGACCCCCATGTCGCCTAGCAAGTCAGTCAGCGGGCGTTCGCCATATTTTACGAACAGGTGGGAAACCACCGCCCGGGCACAGTTCTCGAAGTATCCGGTCTTGCGGAACTGCAGCCAGAACTCATACCCCAGCACCACAAACTCCTGCAGTTCCACGTCGCCAAGACCTTCATGCAGCTCGGCAATGGTACGGTCTTCCAGCGACACCCAGGCCGCCATCACGCTGTCCCGGAGCTCGTCGTCAGACAGGGCACTATGCAGGAACTGCTCACTGCGGCTGATCAGTCCGGGCAGGCTGTCCGACAGCCAGGCCTTCAGACGCCGCTCCAGGGTTTCATCCAGTCCCGGCACCGCCCGGTTGGCCATGCGCTTGCCGAACTTCATCATTGAACCAACGCCCGGTACGGATTTGGCGATCAGGTTATCCTCATAGAGGTAGTTCACCAGGCCGTGGTAAACCACATTGGACACCAGCTCCTGATAGACCGGGTGCGCCATAATTTCGCTGATCACCCGCTCCCGCTGCTGCCGGAGCTCCAAAGCCTCCTCCAGAAAGCCGGTGGCCTGTTCGCGGGTGATGATCTCACCCAGGGTGGTTTGCGACTGCACATCGGCATTGAGCACTTCGGTCGCCATTTCCGCAGCCAGCTCCGGAATGCCGGCATCCAGCTCCATATCCATAACAATGCGCTGGATGACGCCCATCACCTGCTCTTCCGACGTGATCCGGTTCAGGGTTATTTCACCGGCGTAACCCCAAATCGCATCCAGCTCCTGCTCCAGAAACTTGCGCAGCTTTGCACCCTTGAGCGAGGCCAGCTCATGTTTCACATGCTGTTCCAGCAGCTGGCTGGCGAGATCCGTTTTGCCTTTGGTCATGGCGTCAGTTGTCCTGTTGTTAAAATGAAACACACTGGCCAGAGGCTAACACGAAGTGAAGGCTGGCCGGTTTGCCAAAACTACAGGGGAAGGGATGCGGCCGGGCCAGTCCGGTCCAGCCGCGAATTCTGTGAGAGAGTTACTGAAAATCGTTGAAGCTGTGGGGTTCCGCAGCCAGCGCCAGGCACAGACTGCCAGGGCCGACATAGATACTGCTGGTAATGCCCATCTGGGAAAGCAGCAGCTCCACACCGTTACGCTCGCAGGCATCCCGAAGCCGATTGAGCCCGGGTAAATCCTCGATTTCGGTCCAGGTCAGGCCACAGGAGAGACTGACATAGGGGGTCAGAAGTCCGGCTTCCACGCGGGCAGCGGCATAATTCATCACCTTTTCCACCGCCACATCGAAACTGCGGGTTTTGGCCGCCGGCTGGCCTTCAGCCCCTTGGCCGAAGATCACCGGGGTAATGTTCAGTGCCTTGCCAAGAAAGGCCACCAGCGCTGAAACACTCTTGTCACCACGGCGCCGTGCCCGCTCACGGATGTAATGCAGGTCCCGGGGAATCACGCAGGTGTAGATCCTGTCGCTGAAGGTTTCTACCTCATGGCGCAGGGCATTCTTGGAGACCTTCTGATCGATGAGTTTCAGGGTATGGGCTGCCAGCAAGCCCTGGCCGGCGAAGATCTGCTTGCTGTCGATGACCCGCATGAAGAAACGACCATCGCGACCGGCGGCGTGCCGCGCCCCTTCGTAATTTGCCAGCACACTGTTCATGGCTTCGGTGGCATTCTGGAAAATCAGGCTTCGGGTTTTCGTGACCGTCTCGCAGATAGCAACATCAAACTGGGTGACGATTTTCTCCATGAACAGGTCATGGATCTGTTGCGCGGTGAAGGCACGGGTTTCCGCCTGATGGCCTTTCTGTAACAGGCCGCTCTGGTAAAACTCCTGGGTCCGAACCGGATCATGTTTGTCTATATAGGTCTGGCCATCAATTACAGCGGTTACCGGCAGGACGAACAGGTCGTGCTTGCGGCTGAACTCGTAGGGTAAGTCGCACGCAGAATCGACGATCAAACCAACTCGCATGGTGGGCCTCCAGCTCCGGGCAGCTCCTCGAGCGGAAGCCCCCTTTATTGTCGTTATTCTTTGTGCCGCACAGTTTTACACACCCCGGTCAGAATTTCAGCAACCCGGCCCTATCCTGCAGTCGATGTCATATCCAGTTCCTGAAGATTCCGCTCGAGCAGCTCACGGTTATCCTGCTGCCAGGGATGAAAGCCTTTGCGGAAATAGGCCAGGAATTCCGGCAGACACTTGCGCAGTACCCCGGGTTTCCCCCACAGGAAATTGAGGCCACCAATCCAGGTACGCAGACTCCAGAGCTTGCCATCAGCTTTCAGCAGGCTACAGGTGTTGAGGAAGGTGTACTTGAAGAAGTTCCAGGTCACAAACAGGAAGACGATCCGGCGCAGCCGCTCGTTGCCGACACATTCCCGGTAAACATCAAAGGCAACGGATTTGTGTTCGGTTTCCTCGATGGCGTGCCAGCGCCAGAGCTTTGCCATGGCCGGGGTAGCCCCTTCCATCCATTCGGGGTGACTCAGGATGGCGTTGGCCAGTACCGCCGTGTAATGCTCGGCACCGCAGGTGCCCGCCAGTTGCCGGCTCGGCGGAAGTTTGCCAACCCACGCCATATGCTTCTCGAACCGCCGGTCGAGGGCATCGATATCATAGCCCCGCGCCTTCAGAGCTTCGTTGTAGCTCTTGTGCTCCCGGCTGTGCAGCGCCTCCTGGCCTATAAAGCCGCGAATTTCCGCTTTCAGCTTGGGATCCTCAATCTGGTCCCGATAGAGTCGCACGGCATTAATGAATTGCTGTTCGCCATCCGGGAACTGCAGGGAAAGAGCATTGAAGAACGCGGTCCGGAAGGCATCGTTGCCGTGCCAGAGCGTTTTCAGGTCTTCACTCACATCGAACCGCATGTGTCTCGGCTCAACAGACACCCCCTCTGGCGTGGAGCTGATGGTCATGGCGGCCTCCTGTCATCGGCATTTTGTTCTATGTGTTTTTCACCACGGATGTTCTTTGACCAGATCTGTGAGTGTAACTCTGCCTGACTTCAAACAGGAAGGCTGTCCTAGAGCAAATCAGACAACTTGTCACAATATGACAAGCTGTCACACACCTGTCAGCTCTTTGTCTTCAGGCAGAATCCCCCACTCAATAAACATCCTCCAGATACCGGCCTTCCGCTCTCAATTGATCCACATCCATGCGCAAGGGCCTGAGAATCTCCTCGAAAACCTGTTTCACCCCGGCGGCCATGTCCCTGCCGCCACACACCAGAACCTGGGCACCGGTATCAATCATCTGCTGCAAGGCGGTCTGATCCTGCCGGAGCCTGTCCTGCACGTAGGCCCTTTCATCGGATCTTGAGAACGCGGTACTCAGCCCCGTTAGCCGGCGATCCTCAAGGTAGTGTCCCAGTTCCGGTTGATAGAGAAAGTCCGAATTCGCACTTCGCCCGCCCCAGTACAGGTACATGGGGTTACGGGCGGTGTTTTTCCGGATAAATCCCGTCAGCGGGCCGATCCCCGCACCGGCACCAATCAGAATGACGGGCACTGTGCCAGTGGCCGGGCGAAACCCCGGATTCTGGCGAATGAAGGCCTCAATACTGTCACCCGGTTTCAGGCCATGCAGGTAACCGGAGCAAAGGCCACCGGGCTGTTTGCGAACGCAGATCTCAAACACACCGTCACTGGCCGACGAAGCCAATGAGTAAAACCGCGCATCCTGCCCCTCCTGTGGCGGCAGGATGCCAAGCAGGTCACCCGCCTCGAACACTGGCAGGCTATTGCGGCCAGACCGGGAAAACCAGCACCGCCATCTCTGCCCCGCGTCTGCCAGCCGGAAGCGCAGTATGCTGGTCGGTGCCTGCACTGCGAGCCCGTAATCCACACGTCCTGCAAGCTCCAGCCGGAAGGTGCGCGGTGGGACCGGATCATGGCTCAGGGAAAGCTGAGCCCCGATCGCAGTGCCAAGCCGGTCACCCCACTCGCTGAACCGGGCAGCGGAGCAGCGGTCAATCAGTTCAACGGGCTGTATCCGGCTCAGCCCCTTGCCGGCGAGCGCTTCATCGACCTCCAGAGCAAACCGGCAGAAGTTCGGGAACTGACGGTCACCAAACCCCAGTACGGCATATTTCAGCGCGCTTCCGGCCCTGAAGTCGCGGAGTCGGTCCATGAATCGCCCGGCAGAGCCCGGCGCATCACCATCACCATAGGTGGAGGTCAGCACGAACAGCATGCCGGCCCTTGGATAGGAATGCGCCAGTGCATTCATCTCCGCGCAATGTACCCGATATCCCGCCTTGGTCAGGCCCGCCTTCAATGCCCGGGCAAAGCCCCAAGTAGCACCGGCCTCCGACCCCACAAGAACAATCACGTCGGCCTCGGCGGCAGCGGCATTGTCCTGGGTCTGTAACGACAACCGGCGCCGCTGCCACCAGATGATCGTTCCGGTCACCGACAGTGCCGGCACGGCCAGCGCGGCCACACCGAGGATCAGGCCCAGCCACCAGAGGCCCTCACCGGTATGCAACCTCATGATCCATTGCTGGACCACGCTGCCGGTGGACCGGGGCTGGAACTGCAGCAGCTCGCCGGTAGCCTGATCAACGAACCCGGAGCCCCCCGTGGTGGTCAGGGAGTACACATCCTGAGGGTCATCCGGATAGGGAAACACGAGTTCCCGGAGATCGTTAAGATCAACCTGTGAGAGCGCCTGAAGCCGATCCACGGGACGGGGTTGGCCCCCGGAAACCTCTGCCGGGAAACCTGGCCCCAGATCGGAGGCCTCGGGTATCAGGCCAAATCGCTGGGCTGACATGAAGCTGCCGGTCAGTGCCGACAGCAACAGCCCCAAAACCGCCAGCCGGGCCATTTCGGCGTGAACCCGTTTGCTGCCGGTGCCGGCCAACGGCCGCATCAATGCTCTCCAGCCACCGCTCCGACGGGCCAGCAATACCATGCCCGATAGGCAGACAAACAACATCAACGCGGCCGAGATGCCCGCTACCATCCGCCCTGGTGTATCCAGCAGGAACGAACGGTGCAGGTCCCTGATCCATACAAAGAACGCCGATGGCTGGTAGGCTCCCAGACGCTCGCCGGTCACCGGGTTGACCAGATCCGCCCCGGCCTGGCCATCCCGGCTGTAGTAAACGACCACCTGGCCGGAGAGGTCACGCACAATCTGTTCAGTACCCGGGTAGTTTGCCACCACCCGTCCTGCCAGCTGGGCAACGCTGGCCTCACCGGCAGGCGGAACCACTGCGCCGGCCCGGTCTAACGCCGGCGCGAGGGCCAGGATTGAACCGGTAACAGCAAGTGTCACCAGAAACACCACCGCAAACAGACCGGGCAGACCGTGCAATTTACGCAACATCAAACTTGCTCCTGGCTAACCATTAAAAATCGTAGCGGAACGAGCGAACGTAACCCCGCCCGGAGACCGGCTTGCCCGCGCCCTCGGTGGTCAGCGGTACCGACACATCGGCCCGGTTGTCCCGCATATCCTCAACCGCGGTGTCGACCAGGACTTCGTGGCCGCTGTCAATCAGCGTGTCATCAAGATCTAGGGTGATTTTCAGGGTTCGGCCGCTGGTGATGCTGGCGCCCGTCAGCCCGTCGTATTCTGCGGGGTCCAGCCTGCTGCCACGGGCCCAGCCGCTCAGATGCTTGTAGTACTTGGACTTTTTGCCGGCAACCCAGAGAGTTCCCTGATACGCACCGGACGCATCCGTCAGGTAGAGGGCCATGTAGGCGCCATCTCCGCCGTAGTCGAGTAACTCGGTTGTGAAGGTCACTTCACGAGCCTGAGCAAGAGCGGGCAAGGCGACTGAGACAGCCAGGCCCAGAGCAAGAAGAATCTTTTTCATACCGTACCTCTCCATACCGTACTTCCGGTATCACGTTGAATTACAGAAACAGCGGGTAAAACAATGGGGGGTTATTCCACGGTCACTGTCGGGCGCCCCTTGACGATGCCATTACGGGGAACCGGACGATCGGCCCGAGCCTTGTCCCGGGCCTGGCCGTCACCTCGGTCATCTCTGTTATCGTCTTCGTCTTCGTCGTCATCGTCTTCCCGCTCCAGATCCATCAGCTCGAAAGTAGCCGGTGCAAACGATGCCTCAGCACTAAAACCTTCCGGGGCCATACCCTTCACTTCATAACAACCGTCATCCACCTTGATGCGGTAAACCGTCCAGCCTTCTGACTCCAGTTTCTGACGCAACTGCTCCCGTGGCTGCCAGTCAGTCATCGGGTCATCACAATCATCGTCCGCCAGCACCGGCGCACTGAGGCACAGTAGCGCGAGGCTGATAATCACAGGTTTGGTTTTCATCGGATGTCTCCTGTTGAGTCCACACCATCTATTCTGGGGCGCAGACCTGACACTGGCCTGAACGCCCCGGAAATGATTAACGGAACTGGAAGGCTTCCTTATGGAAGCGTGACAAACGCAACGGTGCCGCCCGCAATCCCCGCTCCAGGGTCTGCCCCAGTCCTGCCGGGCCACAGAACCAGACTTCGGCCCTGGCACCCGAGGACTTACTGGCAGACAAGGCTTCTGCCGAAAGGCTCTCCCCCATGCTGCTGTCGTGAATCTGCAGCTTGATGCCCGGAAAGTCCTGGCAAAGGGCCTGAAGCCGCTCTACCACCGGGTCCTGGCCCGCGTTGCGGGTGCAGTAATGCAAATCCGCTTCGGGTTCGGGCTGGTTGGCGGCACTCGCCGCTTCGAGCCAGGCGAGAAACGGCGTGACACCAATACCGCCGGCAATCCAGATCTGGTGGGCCTTGCGATTTCTTCGGTTGAAATCGAAGCAACCGTAGGGACCTTCCACGGTCACCGGCTGACCCACCCTGATCTTATGGGCAAGGTTGCGGGTGAAGTCGCCAAGAGACTTGATCAGAAAAGTGACGCGGCCATCACCACCATCGGCACTGGCAATGGTGAAGGGATGAGAGCCTTCCAGCTTGTTGAACGTCACCAGGGCAAACTGCCCGGGCCGATGCCCCCGCCAGGCCTGCCCCAGGTCCAAAGTCACCTCGGTGATATTCGGTTCCGGGGTATCGATGGCTGAGATAGTGCCCTGCACCTGACGATGCCGACCGACTCTTCCGGCCAGTGAAAGCACGCTGGCAAGGCTGCCACCTGATAACAGGGCTGCCATCAGCCAACCGATAGGCTGCTGCCACCAGTCGAGCGGGGCCAGCCAGGCAGCATGGAACGCGAGCAGCAGGTAAAGCGCAGGCATTGCCCGGTGCAGATACCGCCAGTACCGATAGGGGAACTTACGCAACAGGGTAATCAGCAACATGGCGAACAACAGGTAAATGGCAAACTCGCCCACCTCTTCTGCCGCATCTCGCATGGCTTCGACCAACCCCGAATCGTGCTGGTCTTCGAGTCGACTGGCTCCACCGAAGATTGATTCGATGACATCGTCCCCCATCTCGATCAACCAGTGAGCCGCCGCGAAGGTCACCGCAAGAATGCCCGCCCATTTATGGGTTCGGTAGATCTTGTCCAGCCCACCCATGGGTCGTTCAAGCCAGGCCGGGCGTAGGGCCAGCATCATGGTCAGGGACAGTAAGGCGATGGATAACCAGCCGCTGAGCAAGAGGCCCTGATCATAGACGGACCAGGCCCCGCCCGATGTTGTCAGGCTCCATGCCCACAGGCCGGTAACCACAAGAATGAAAGGTAATATCAGCCGGATCATGGTGTCTCCTCTGATCAGTTCCGGGAATCGTCACGATCAGGCTAGCGCCGGAACCTGACAGCCAGCTGAAGCGGATCAGAAAACAGGGCCGATCCTTGACTTTTCAGGCTGCCATCAGGTTCTGGCTGTAGTATCTTCGTCGGAAATTGCATCAGAGGTGAGCTATGCGGATATTGCTGGTGGAAGATACCGTGGGCCTGGGCGAGGCCGTGCGGGATCAGATCACCGAGGAAGGCCATGCCGTGGACTGGGTGGAGTCACTGAGGTTTGCTGAAGCAGGCTTCCGAACCACCACCTACGATTTGATTCTTCTCGACCTGATGCTCCCGGATGGCCATGGCCTGGATTTTCTGAAAACCATCAGAGCCAGCGGAAACAGCACCCCGGTGATTATTCTCACGGCGCGGGACCAGGTATCTGACCGCATTGAGGGACTGAATGCCGGTGCCGACGACTACCTGATAAAACCCTTTGATCTGTCCGAACTGTCCGCCCGTGTGGCTGCCGTCGCCCGTCGTTACAGAGGCAACCCGAATCCGCGGATCCAAGTGGGTAACCTGGAGGTGGATCTTCGCGATCACCGCATCCAGCGCAATGGTCAACCGGTGGAACTGACCGCCCGCGAGTGGGCCTTGTTTGAGGGCTTTATCCAGCGACCCGGGATGCTGCTTTCAAGGCAGCAACTGGAGGATCGGCTGTATGCCTTCGGGGCGGAAATCGAGAGCAACACCATTGAAGTCTATGTCAGCCGTATGCGAAAAAAGCTGGGGCGCGATGCCATCGTAACGGTCCGGGGCATGGGCTACCGTCTGGAAACCCATGAGTCGTAACCGCAGCCTGCAAAAACGCCTGGGCATTGGCCTCACCCTGGGAGCCACTCTCCTGTGGCTGCTGGGCGTTGCCGCGTCCGGGTTGGTGGCGCAGCATGAAATGAACGAAGTCTTCGACAGCGCCCTTGAGGAAACTGCGCAACGCATTTTGCCGCTGGCCGTTACCGACATCCTGAATCGCGATACCATTACCGGCAATCAAACCGCTCCTGCACTGAAAGAGCATGACGAGTACCTCACCTACGTGGTCAGGGATCGCCAGGGCAACCTTCTGCTGCAGTCCCACGATGCCAACCCCGATATCTTCGCGGAACTGCCCCGCGAAGGTTTCACCAATACCACCACCCATCGCATCTATGTTGCTTCGGCGGTCAGCGACACCCTCTACATTGAAGTCGCCGAACCCCTGGCCCACCGGCGCGAAGCCGCGCTGGAAGCTGGCCTGGCTCTATTGGTGCCGCTGATTGTCCTGATTCCGGTCAGCCTGTTCGGGATCTGGTGGGTTGTCCGGTTATCCCTGCGCCCGGTGATCGAATTCCAGCACTCGATCGAAGCCCGGGGAGCCAGCGACCTCTCACCCGTGGACAAAGACGCGCTCCCTGAAGAGTTCGAACCAACAGCGGTTGCCGTCAATCGGCTGCTGGAGCGGCTGAATCGCGCGCTTGACGCAGAACGGAGTTTCACCGCCAACAGCGCTCACGAATTGCGCACCCCACTGGCCACGGCGCTGGCCAAAGTGCAACGGTTGAAAACACAGCTTGAGGATAACCGCCTGAGAGAGAATGTGGCCGAGATCGAAGAGGCGCTGCATGGCCTGTCCACATTGTCCGGCAAGCTGCTCGAACTTGCCAAGGCCGAAGGCGGAGGCGCACTTTCACAAAAACCGCATGACCTTGTGCCGATACTCGCGATGATCACCCGCGACTTTGAACCTCTGGCGCCTGGCCGGATTCGCCTGACTTTGCCGGACCATGAAGTGAACTCCTTCCTGGATCCGGATGCCTTTGCCATTCTGGCCCGCAACCTGATCGAAAACGCTCTGAAGCACGGCTCCATGCAACAGCCCGTCGACATAATCATGACCGACGATGGCAGCGTGAGAGTCTGCAACGGAGGCGACATCGTGCCTCCAGAACAACTGACCCTGCTGCGAAACCGGTTTTCCCGCTACGACACCAAGTCCGCCGGCTCCGGCCTGGGACTCGCCATAGCCGATGCCATTGCTTCGGGTGCTGGTATGACCCTGCATTTGCGCTCGCCGGCAACCGGACGGGCGGATGGTTTCGAAGCAGACATCAATGTAACCCATGCCGGCAGGGATTCTGGCCAGTGTACCTGACCTTGACCGACCTCATTCTGCTGACCAGTATTATTCAGGCGCTGAGTCTGGCCACATTCTTATTGCTTCCACCCAATAATCGACTGGTAAGCAACCAGCTTCTTGTTGCGACACTGGTTTTCTTCGCGGCCGGGCTTGGAGAGATTTTTCTCTACAGCAGCGGACTGGCGCTTGCACACCCCAATCTGGCGTACCTCGGCACCCTTATCGGGCTACTGCAGGCGGGCACGCTCTTTTTATACACCCGGGCTCTGATGTATCAGGATTTCCGCTTGCGTAAGGAGCATCTCGTTCACACCCTACTGTTCTGGGTCGTCGGTGCCATTTTCCTGATCGAGTACTATTTGCAGCCAACCGGCGAAAAACTCCGCATTCTGAACGAACGCGATCATCCGGGCGTGTTGACCTCGCCTCTGCTCGCTGTTGCCATTCACGCTGTTTTCCTCGGGTACCTGTACGCCACCATTCGCACCATCAACCGCTTCGGCCTCAGCCTGCGACAGGTCTTTTCAAGTATCGAAAACAAACAGCTCTCATGGTTAAGACTACTTCTGATTGGCTACGCAATAGCCTGGACAGTCAGTATGTTCTACTGCATGACGGCCCATGTCTTCAAAAGCGCACCGGGCGCCGATTGGGTGGCAGGGGCCGGCGCTGTTACCGGGTTTCTGTTTATCAACTTTTTGATGGTTAATGCGCTTCGACAGCCGGTAATTTTCACGGGGCTGGCAGCCGACCAGGCTGCGCTGCTGGACGACACCACAGTTCCTGAATTTGATCAGCACCTTAAACAGAAACTGGCACAGTTTATGGCAGAGGATAAACCCTATCTTTACTCGAACCTTACGCTGGAGCAGCTCGCTCAAAAAGTCGGAGCCCACCCCAGAGAGATCTCCCGAGCGATAAACCAGGGGTTCGGGTGCAATTTCTTCGAATTTGTCAGTAGCTACCGCGTACAGGAAGCGAAGCGTCGACTGGCCGATCCTTCGGACACTTCCAGCATCCTGCAGGTGATGTACGATTCCGGCTTCAATTCCAAGTCCGTTTTCAATACGGCTTTCAAAAACAACACTGGTCTGACCCCCAGCGATTTCCGTCGCATGCACACTCGCAACGACAACAACCGCACCCAACCCTCATCGTGAGACCAGCCATGGCGTTCGACTTTGGATGCCCGCAAACAAGAACCTCCAACCCATTGGTTTATATGTCTTTTATGCCTACCACTTTCCAGGTCTGACTTCACGTTTGCGAACGATTCGCCGGGGCGTTTTCCCTAAGCTGGTTCCCAGGTTCCACCGAAACCGGAACTTGTCTCAATCACCAAAACGCGAGGAAACGTCCATGAAAACCAAACTACGAAAAGCCACCTTTACCGCAAGTGCTGCCGTCCTCCTGGGGCTCATGCTGGCAGGTAATGCCCAGGCCCATTGCGATGCGCTGGATGGCCCTGTCATTACCGAAGCCCGGGCAGCGCTCGAAGCCGGTGATGTTACCCCACTACTGAAATGGGTTCCCGCCGAGGACGAGGCCGAAATCAGGCGTGTATTCGCCGATGTCCGGGACATCCGGGGCGAGGGCGAGAAGGTACGCAAAATTGCAGACAAGCATCTCTTTGCAACACTGGTAAAAGTTCATCGTGCCTCCGAGGGTGCACCCTTTACCGGGATCAAGCCGGCAGGGAACATCGACCCCGGACTGAAGGCGGCAGATGCTGCACTAAGCAACGGCGAGATTGACCAGCTGATTGCAAACATCACCCGGAAAATAGAGACCGGGATTCGGGAACGCTATGACCAGGCCCACAACTCGTTGGCCAGCGCCGATCAGAGTGTCAAGGAAGGGCGCCACTTCGTGACCGACTATGTTGACTACATCCATTACGTAGAAGCTGTTCACGGTGCGGCTGGAGCGGGTAAACACGGTCATTGAAGCTGCCGCGCAACGAAAAAAGGGAGGCACGAAGCCTCCCAAGGACACACAGGGGGTCAGCGCCTTCCGGTGCAGAGCCGGAAGGCGCTGGTTTAGTGCTCTTCTGCGGCTTGTACGCCCGGCGCTTCCGGGTCGGCGGTAAAGCCAAGCAATTTGGTACGTTCAATCAGGAAATAGAGGACGGCGCCGGTGGCCAGGCCCCAACCTGCACCGTATACCGCGAGAACCACACCCATAGTGCCGGCGATGCCACGCTCGGTGTTATTCTCCAGCTGCTCCAGGCCTACCATCAGGCAGATATAGCCGGTCAGAAGCAGGGTCAGCGACAGGGCAATGGGCAGTACCGGCTGGAAGAAGCTCACCAGTGGCAGGATAAACAGGGCAATGAAACCGGTAATCCAGAAGGTGCCGCCACCGCTGTAGATGGAGTCCATGGCATTGCGGCCGTACTTGTAGCGCTCGGCCATGGTGGCGGTCACTGCCGTCCAGATCGGGCCTGCCAGGCCCGGATAGGGCGCAAAGAAGGCATGGCCACCATTGCGCAGCGCGGTCACCAGATGCACCCGGTCAATGCTGTTATCGATGTCTTCGTCTTTGCGCAGGTGGTCGACACGACTCATCAGGGACTGACCCACCACAATGTCGCCGAAGGCAATGACATAGGCAATAACGGCCGTCGGGATGGCGTACAGGAACACACTGCTGTCCGGGAAGCCCACCGCAAATGGCAGATAGTTCCACAGTTCGTCGAATGCCGGCTTGGTGATGCCCCACTCCACATCAGGCACTGCGTATTCACCCGTGGCAAAGCCAACCAGAATCGCAACCACCATACCCGGCACCATGCCGTAGTTGGCGATCTTGCGGGCAATGGAATTGCTTTCGACAAAGCCTTTGAATGACACGGAAAACATCAGGTACAGGCACACCAGACCACCGATGATCAGGGAGATTGGCGTATTGGCCAGGCGGCCGCCCGCTTCGATCTCACCCATCAGGGCCGCGATACCGGCGCCAATGATAATCCCGCCTTTCATGGATCGGGGAATCAGCTCCACCAGCTTGCTGCCCAGGCGGGTAACACCCAGAACCAGGAAGATGATAAACACCAGGAACTGCAGGGCGAACAGGGCCTGGATGGCCTCGGGGCCGGGCTCATAGTCACTCAGGAACAGCAGAACCACGGGAATACCCGGCGTAATCCAGCCCGGCACCAGCGGCACACCCAGCAATGCCGGCAGCATGAAGCCAATACCGCAAACCACCACGTAAGCCAGGGCCACGTCGTAAGGCACACCCAGATATTTCTCAAGAAGGGGAATCATGGCCAGGCTGACCACGAACATGATCAGGGCCTGCACCATCTCCGCGAATTCCCAGCGGTAATGAACAAACGGCAGACGAACCTTGAAGGGACCGGCCGGCCAGTACGGCTGCTCTTCCCCGTTCTTTCGGTGAAACATTTGCATAAAAAGGTCTCCGGGCTCACGCGGCGCGTGTGCCTGACAATGTTGTTTTTCTGGTTAAAGCCGGCTGCGCCGGGATGGCGCAGCCGATCCGGGGATCAGTCCAGTTCTTTGGCCTGGTCCCTCAATACGAACTTCTGGATCTTGCCCGTGGAAGTCTTGGGCAGCTCCGAGAAGACGATGGTCTTGGGCACCTTGAACCGGGCCAAATGCTCGCGGCAGAAGTCGATGATCTCTTCCTCGCTGACCTGTCCGGCTTCCGGCTTGAGAGTCACGAAGGCACAGGGGGTTTCGCCCCACTTCTCGTCCGGCCGGGCAACCACAGCCGCCTCGAGCACAGCCGGATGGCGGTACAGGGTATCCTCAACCTCTATGGTGGAGATGTTTTCACCACCGGAGATGATGATGTCCTTCAGCCGGTCCTTGATCTCCATGTAGCCGTCTTCGTGCCACACAGCAAGGTCGCCAGTGTGGAACCAGCCGCCCCGGAAGGCCTCTTCGGTGGCCTTGGGGTTCTTCAGGTAGCCCTTCATCACGGTGTTGCCGCGCAGGAAGATTTCACCGATGGTCTTGCCGTCTTTGGGCACTGGTTCCATGGTGTTCGGGTCGCCAACCATGGTGCCAGCCAGGGTGTGATAACGAACGCCCTGGCGAGCCTTCTTGCGGGCGCGATCATGCAGCGGCAGCGCATCCCACTCGGTCTTCCAAGCGCAAACCGTCACCGGACCATAAACTTCGGTCAGGCCGTAAACGTGAGTCACCTGGATGCCCATCTCTTCGATGGCACCGATAACCTGGGCGGGGGGCGCGGCACCCGCCGTCATTGACTTCACTTCGTGATCGATACCCGCCTTGGCGGATTCCGGCACGTTCAGCAGCGCGTTGAGAACAATCGGTGCGCCGCACATATGGGTAACCTGATGGTCGCGGATCAGCTGCAGGATCTTCTCCGGGTCAACCCGGCGCAGGCAGACGTGGGTTCCTGCCATGGCGGTGATGGTCCAGGGGAAGCACCAGCCGTTGCAGTGGAACATCGGTAAGGTCCACAGGTACACGGGGTGCATGTCCATGGACCAGACTGCCTGGTTGCCGATGGCATTGATGTAGGCGCCACGATGGTGGTAAACCACGCCCTTCGGGTTCCCGGTCGTGCCGGATGTGTAGTTCAGGGAGATGGCATCCCACTCGTTGTCGGGGAAGCTCCACTGGAACTCCGGATCCCCCTCCTGCAGGAAGGCATCGTAATCCAGATCGCTGACCTGAACGCCCTCGCCGTACTCGGGATCGTCCACATCAATCACCAGTGGCTTGGTGTCCAGCCGGCTGACGGCGTCTTTGATCACCTCTCCGAATTCCCGGTCGGCAATTACAACCTTGGCCTCACCGTGTTCCAGCATGAAGGCAATGGCCTCGGCATCGAGGCGAACATTCAGGGTGTTCAACACCGCACCGATCATGGGCACCCCGAAATGGGCCTCCACCATGGCGGGAATGTTCGGCAGCATCACGGCAACGGTATCACCACGGCCGATGCCGCGCCCTTTGAGGGCCGAGGCCAGGCGGCGGCAGCGCTCGTAGGTCTGCGCCCAGGTGTAACGGATCGCCCCGTGAATAACGGCGGGATACTCCGGGTAAACCGTGGCGGTACGTTCGATAAAATCGATGGGGGATTGAACGGCGTAGTTGGCGTCAACGGGCGCCAGGCCTTGATCAAATATCGAGGTCATTGCGTGGTCCTCTTGAGTACTGTTGTTCTTATGGCGTATTCAGGAATATCGCTAAACTAGCTATACTTCGGGCTGGCCAGAATAGTATTAGATAGCATAAATACTAGAAACTATACCAACGTATTATAGTTAATTTACTATAACGATAAGCCATGAACGATTCTTCCACTCCAAGTGTATTTAGTTTGCACGACGCCGACCCGCAACCCGGATTGATCCTGGATGCCGATGGCGCCGTTCTTGAAGGCAACCGCGCAAGCCGGAATCTATACCAGACGGCGAATCTGGCTTGCCGATCCGGGCTGCTACCGGTCAATGTTCTGGCACTGGTGAAGTCCGCCTTGGAACAGGACCGGGCAATCGAGAATGTCGAAGCCCGTATTCCGGGAACCATCCTGATGTGGACGTTCGTCCCAGATGTCCGAAGCGGCAGGGTTCTGGCACGAGCGAGAGACGCCACAGATGAGGTTCTGACCCAGGAAGAGGCAACCCGCTCCAACCGCCTGTACCGATTGATCACCGAAAACACCACAGACCTGATCTCCCGTCACGCTCCGGACGGGCGCTTTATCGATGCTACCCCGGCGTCATGGCGGCTGCTGGGCTACTGGCCGGAAGAATTACGAGGCAAACCGCTCGAAGAGGTCTTTCGCGGCAACCATGTAGCCCAGAAACTGGCGGAGACCCGAAACCTGCTCCGGGATGACGGCTACGCCACTATGACCCTGGAGATCATCCACCGGGACGGATCCCGCCGCTGGTTCGAGATTGCCAGCCGGGCCATCCGTGAGACCTACACCGGCGCCGTGATTGAGGTCATCAGTGTATCCCGGGATATCACCGCCCGGGTGGAATCCGAGGAGAACAACCGCAGGCTGGCCGACGAACTGGCCCATACCGCCAGGCTCGCGACTCTCGGGGAGCTTGCCTCCAGCATTGCCCACGAGATGAACCAGCCCCTGGCCACCATCGTGAACTTTGCCAGTGCCAGCCAACGTTATCTGAAAAGCGCCCGAACCAACCCGAATGCCTGGATCGCGTGGATGATGGCCTGCAGAAAATTGTTCACCATGCCAACCGCGCATCGGAAGTGATCAAGCGCCTGAGGGCTTTTCTACGCAAGGGCCAGAAACGCACCGCGCCACTCGCCCTGAATGATGTCGTAAACAACGTCGCCCGCCTGTGCCAGTGGGAGGCCGAGAAGAATAACGTGCAGATCCGCGAGAGACTGGCCTGCTGCGCGCCAGTCATCACCGCCGATCCGGTGCTGCTGGAACAGGTATTGATCAATCTGATCCGAAATGGCATCGAAGCCACGATTGAAGCCCGCGAGGAAGAAACCCGGAATGCACCCGCGCAGATCGTCATAACCACCTGCATCAACGACCAGAACGAAACCCTGATTGAAGTCACTGATGAAGGCCCGGGCCTGGATGAGCAGGGTATCCGCCAGATGTTCCAGCCGTTCTACACCAGCAAGCCCCAGGGACTGGGCCTTGGCCTGTCCATGAGCCGATCGATCATTGAAGGCTTTGGCGGCTTTCTGGATGCCCGCCCCGCCGCGAGCGGTGGCCTGTCCCTGATCTGTCGATTCCCGGCCAGCCAGAACCAGAAGCACAGAACCGCAACCACGGAGAACCGGCCCGATGACTGACCACTCTGCCCCGGAAGCCACCACCGTCTATGTTGTTGACGACGACGCAGGCATGCTGGAATCCACCCAATGGTTGCTCGAATCCGTGGGCCTGAACGTCCAGGCCTACAGCGACGGCCGCAAATTTCTGGATGCCGTTGGCAACGGCAAAGCCGGCTGCGTGGTTCTGGATGTGAGGATGCCGGGGCTCGGTGGCCTGAACGTACAGGAGGAGCTTCAGAAGCGAGGGCTGGACCTGCCCATCATTTTTGTCTCTGGCCACGCCGATGTTCCCATTGTGGTCAGGGCATTCAAATCCGGCGCTTTCGATTTCATCGAAAAGCCTTTCAACGAACAGTTGCTGCTGGACAGCGTTCAACAGGCCCTTCAGGAACACCAACAATCCGGCACACAGCTGCAGGGCGATGAGGCAACCGACGCCCTGCTGGCCACCCTCACCCGGCGCGAACGGGATGTGTTTCTGCCACTGGCCCAGGGCTACACCAGCCGGGAAATCGCCGAGCAGTTGGATGTCAGCGTGAAGACGATTGATCTGTACCGGGCCCGGGTGATGAAACGCCTGGGCGCCGATCGCCTGCCGGATGTTACCGGCACAGCCATTGCCACCGGGCTGCTCGACCCGCTGGACCTGCGCAGGGAAAAGAACTGAACGGCAAGAACGACTCGGTACGGCACCCCCAGGCGCGTTATCATCAGTCGAAACCGCCCATCAGGAGAACAGCCATGACCTACCCCATTTACCAGGTTGATGCTTTTACCAGCAAGATTTTCGGTGGCAACCCGGCCGCGGTCATGCCGCTGGAAAGCTGGCTTCCGGACGAAACCATGCTCTCGCTTGCCATTGAGAACAACCTCTCCGAAACCGCCTTCTTCGTGCAGCTGCCTGAGGGGGACGAAGCCGATTTCCACATTCGCTGGTTCACTCCGGGCATCGAAGTACCCTTGTGTGGCCACGCCACTTTGGCCAGCGCCTGGGTCATCTTCAACAAACTTGGCTGGGACAAAGATCAGATTCGCATTCGCTCCAAAAGCGGCCCACTCTCCGTCCGGCAGGCCGATGATGGCTGGCTGGTATTGGATTTCCCGAATCTGGCTTTCGAGGAACAGAGCACGCCGGCACTGATTCGGGAAGCCCTGGATAACGCGCCTGATGCTTCGTTTTTTGTTCCAAACGACACCAATTACATGGTGGTTCTGAGGGATGAGGACGCCGTGCGATCTGCTCAACCGGATCTGCGCAAACTCAAGCAACTCGGCAATCAGGGGCTGATCATCACCGCACCTGGCGAAGACTGCGATTTCGTCAGCCGCTATTTCGCTCCGGGCGCCGGTATTGATGAAGACCCGGTTACCGGCTCCATTCACAGCGTGCTCGTGCCCTACTGGTCAGAAAAACTGGGCAAGACACGGCTCGACGCCCGGCAAATTTCGGCAAGAGGCGGTGTGCTGCGCTGCGATCTGAAAGGCGACCGGGTCGACATCGCCGGCCAGGCTGCATTCTTCATGGAAGGCTCCGTCTACCTGCCCTGAGACTGGTATACTGCCCGCCGTTTTCTTTCCAACGGCGGGCAGTATGGCGGCAGTTTCAGCATCACAGTACGACGTAATCATCCTCGGCGCCGGCGCGGCGGGCCTGATGTGTGCGGCAACCGCCGGCTATCGCGGCCGCAGGGTGCTGGTGCTGGACCACGCCAACAAACCAGGCAAGAAAATCCTCATGTCCGGCGGCGGGCGGTGCAACTTCACCAACCTGAACAGCACGCCGGCCAACTTCCTGTCGGACAACCCGCATTACTGTATTTCCGCGCTCAAGCGCTACACCCCCCAGGATTTTCTGGAACTGGTGGACCGCCACGGCATTGAGCATGAGGAAAAAGCCCCTGGCCAGTTGTTCTGCAAGGACAGCGCCAAGGACATCCTCAACATGCTGCTGACCGAATGCGAGTGGGCGGGAGCGGAAGTGAGAATGAAAACAGCGGTCGACCGCATTACCGAAACCGACAGTGGCTATCGCCTGCGCGTCGGCTCCGGCGATCTCACCTGTGAATCCCTGGTGATCGCCACCGGTGGCCTGTCGATTCCCACCATGGGCGCTACCGCATTCGGTTACCGGGTAGCGGAGCAGTTCGGGCTGGACATACTTCCCACCCGCGCGGGCCTGGTACCCTTTACCCTGCAGCCGGAATTGAAAGACCAGCTCGCGCCTTTGTCCGGTGTCAGTTGTCCCGTTGACGTGCAGTGCCATGACCAGCACTTCCGGGAACCGATGCTGGTCACCCATCGCGGGCTCAGTGGCCCGGCGATGCTCCAGATTTCCAGTTTCTGGGAGCCGGGTGACAGCCTGGCCATCAATCTTCTGCCGGCCTGCCGCATCAAGGACGACCTGCTGAACCTGCGCAAAACCCGCCCACAATCGACCATTGCAAACTACCTGACCCAGCACCTGCCAAAACGGTTTGCCCAGGCCTTCAACGAACTGCAGGGCTGGACCGGTCCCTTGCAGGGCTACAAGAACAGCGATATTGAGCAGGTTGCCGATGTCCTCGGCCATTGGTCGATCAAGCCGGCGGGAACCGAGGGCTACCGCACGGCAGAGGTTACCCTGGGGGGTGTGGATACACGCCAGCTCTCCTCCAAAACCATGGCGGTGCTGGAGAAGCCAAACCTGTATTTCATCGGTGAGGTGGTGGACGTGACCGGCCACCTCGGCGGCCATAATTTCCAGTGGGCCTGGGCTTCGGGTGTGGCGGCCGGCAACAGCGCCTGAGGGCACATCCGACTGCCCAAAGCGACCGTCGAACTGGTAAGCTGAGTTCATGTATTGGCATGACCGGAGACCACGCAAGGACCGGAGAACACACAAGATAGGGGAAACGGATGCTCCAGACCCACAGTGACACCGCAACCAGCAATGCCCTCGTTGTCGAAGGTGGCGCCATGCGCGGCATCTTCGCCGCCGGCGTACTCGATGCCTTTCTCGAAAAGCGGCATCAGCCTTTCACGGAAGCCTGGGGCGTCTCCGCGGGCTCAACCAATCTCATCGGCTACCTCTGCGGCCATCACGGCCGAAATCATCGGGTGATTACCGACCACGCCTGTCGGCCGGAGTTCATCAACTGGGGTCGTTTCTTCCAGGGCGGGCATTTGTGCGATGTTCACTGGCTCTGGCATCAGTCCTACCAGGAAGTGCCGCTCGATCTGGAACGCTACCTGTCTGGCACCACCAAACTCTGGGTGGCAACCACGTCGGTGGTCACCGGTGAGGCCCGGTATTTTCCTGTCGACGACCAGAACATCCACAACGTGCTCACCGCCTCCTGCTCCATTCCCCTGGCCTACCGTGATTATCCAAGAGTGGAGGACGAGCCCATGAGTGATGGCGGAATTGCCGATTCTATTCCGGTTGCGGAGGCCTATCGCCGGGGAGCCCGGGATATCACGGTGGTGCTTTCCCGACCGCTGGGCTATGAGAAGAAGCCGTTGGCGTTTCCGGCGCTCACCAAACGGATGTTCCGGGAGCAACCGGGGCTCGCCGAGGCCATAATCCGGCGCGGCGAAAGATACAACGAGACACTGGAATTCATTCGAAATCCGCCGGAGGACTGCCGGCTCCGGATTATCGCGCCACCGGAAGATTTTCCGGTGGGCCGATTGACGACCGACCTGAACAAGCTGGATCTGGGGTATCAGCAAGGCCACCGCGCGGCGATGGCCTATCTGGCCGAATTGGCCCAGGAAGTAGCCTAGCGAAGCACTACCAGGGGCTTTTTGGCGGTTTTCAGCATCGTAGTGGTTGTACTGCCCACCAGGAACTGACGGATGCGGGAGTGCCCATAGGCGCCCATCACCAGGATGTCGATGTCGTGTTCTTCCTGGTAGGCGTGCAACGCGGGTTCCACATCGCCGGCCCGGATCGCCAGAGTGATTTCGGATTCCAGCCCTGCCAGCATTTTCTCGGCTTTCCTGAGCTGCTCCCAGCGGTCGTTGGTGTCCGGTCCAACCATCACCAGATGCAACGGCATGCCTTTCAGAACCGGGCTGCCAGCCAGCAATTCCACGCCCTTGAACGCCGTAGCGCTGCCATCGAAGGCCAGCATGGCGCTGCGGGGCTGGGTATAGTCGTCCGGCACCAAGAGAATCGGGCGGTGCATGCTGCGAATCACCGTCTCCAACTGACTGCCGATGTGGGTGTCACGCTCGGAACTGCTTTCACCGTGCAGGCCCATGACCAGCAGGCGGGTCTGATTCTCCAGCGCCAGCAGAGACTCGGTCAGGTCACCATGGCGCTGACGCTGCACCACGTCATTGATACCGGATTCGCTGACCCGCTTTGCCGCTTCGTCCAGCATGTGGTGGCCGTGTTCCAGGGCCAGCTTGGCGCGCTTGCGGTCCAGCTCTGCCAGGTCTTCGAGCAGCTGTTCACGGCTGCCCAGACCAATGTTGCCAGCCAGATCCGGCTCCGCCGGATAACGTTCCTCGTCCAGCACGTGCAGCAGCATCATGGGCGTTTCCATGTGCTTGCTGGCCCAGGCTGCGTAATCGCAAACCGCCGGCGCCGCCTGGGAGCCATCAATACAGGCAACTACTCGTAACATCTCAACCTCGCCTTCATGATCCTTGTGATTGTTATTCTGACTGCGATCGCTGTTGGATTCCTTGGTCTGTGTCATGTCAGTGCCCCATCAGCTGGTCAACGGCGTCCGGCTTGTCGTGCACGCCAAAGCGGTCAACAATCGTGGCACTGGCTTCATTCAGCCCGATAACCTCAACTTCCGCGCCTTCCCGGCGGAACTTGATGACCGCCTTGTCCAGGGCACCGACTGCGGTGATATCCCAGAAATGGGCCCGGCTCAGATCAATGACCACATTATCGACTGCTTCCTTGAAATCAAAGGATTCCGTGAATTTTTCCGAGGAACTGAAAAACACCTGGCCCACCACTGTGTAGGTGCGGGTATCGCTTGCTTCATCCAGCTCAGAGGTCACCAGCATGTAATGGCCAACTTTGTTGGCAAAAAACAGGGCCGCCAGCAGAACGCCGGCCAGAACGCCGAACGCCAGGTTATGGGTGGCAACCACCACAATCACCGTAACAACCATCACGATGTTGGTTGAAAGCGGATGTTCCCGCAGGTTCTTGATCGAGCCCCAACTGAAGGTACCAATCGACACCATGATCATCACAGCAACGAGGGCCGCCATGGGGATCTGGACCAGCCACTTGTCCAGCACCAACACCATAATCAGCAGGAACACACCGGCAGTCAGTGTCGACAGCCGGGTACGGCCGCCGGATTTGATATTGATAATGGACTGCCCGATCATCGCGCAGCCCGCCATACCACCAAGCAGGCCGGAGCCGATGTTGGCAATGCCCTGACCCTTGCACTCACGGTTGCGGTCACTGGTGGTGTCGGTCAGGTCATCGACGATGGTTGCGGTCATCATCGATTCCAGCAGCCCCACAACAGCCAGCCCCACGGAGTACGGCAGGATGATCATCAGGGTTTCCAGGTTCAGGGGCACATCCGGCCACAGGAAGATCGGCAGAGTATCGGGCAATTCGCCCATATCACCGACCGTGCGGATGTCGAGGTTCAGGTACATGGCAACGCCGGTCAGAACCACAATGCACACCAGAGGTGAAGGCAGGATCTTGCCGATCCGGGGCAGCAGCGGGAACAGGTAGATGATGCCGAGGCCGGCCGCCGTCATGGCGTAGACATGCCAGGTAACATTCGTCAGTTCGGGCAGCTGCGCCATAAAAATAAGGATGGCCAGGGCGTTTACAAAACCGGTTACCACCGAGCGCGAGACGAACCGCATCAGGCCGCCGAGCTTAAGGTGGCCAGCGGCAATCTGAAGAACACCGGTCAGCAGCGTCGCAGCAAGGAGATACTCGAGACCATGCTCTTTAACCAGTGTCACCATCAACAGGGCCATGGCGCCAGTGGCTGCCGAAATCATGCCGGGACGGCCACCCACGAAGGCAATGATCACCGCAATACAAAAAGAGGCGTAAAGACCCACTTTGGGATCGACACCGGCAATGATCGAGAAGGCAATGGCCTCCGGGATCAGTGCCAGCGCCACGACGATACCGGCGAGCACATCGCCACGAATGTTCGAAAGCCAGTTGGCTTTTAGGGAATTCACCATAATGTCGGGTTTCCGGATTGCTGTGGAGATAAAAAAACTGAGATAAAACCGTCGATTGCACCCAACCTATCTCACGTTGGCTACAGGGATATGTCTCAGGGGATTAAACCAGAGGAAGAGGAAGCTGAGCGCTAGGGCGGAAGGATCGTCACGGTTTCAGTTTGCTGCACGGTTGATGAAAATCAGGTAACTGCGAATTTCAGGGTCGCGAAGCTTACCAGACCCCTAACGGGAAAGTAAGGCGGTTACGGGAATCTTCTTAGAGGTGTAACGACCGGTTGCACCTGCTGCTATCATCAACATATTCAATTATTAACAGGAGCCTACGCCCTCCCATGGATGATCTTGCTTCCCAGTTTCTGGCCGGAAACCAGACCACTCTCAACCTCGCCGTTGCGCTTTTGCTTGGCGCCATCATTGGCCTGGAGCGGGGATGGGATGCCCGGGAACAGAAATCCGGCGAGCGAATTGCCGGCATCCGCACCTTTGCCCTGGTAGGCCTGCTTGGCGGTATTTCCGCGGTATTGGCACAGGAAATCACGGAATGGGCGTTTCCCGTGCTTCTGGTCAGTGTCGTGGCCATGGCCATCGTGGCCTACAGCGAGCGCCTTGAGCATATCCGTAATTTCAGCATCACCGGTATGGTTGGCATGGTGCTGACCTTCTGCTTCGGTGCGGTGGCGGTGGCAGTGGACCCGGTCATCGCCACGGCCGCAGCGGTGGTAACCGCAATCATTCTGGACAACAAGGAAGAAATCCACGGTTGGGTCAACAAGCTGAAGGAACATGAACTGGATGCCGCTCTCAAGCTGCTGCTGATTTCCGTGGTCATGCTGCCGTTGCTGCCAAACGAAAAGATGGGGCCTGGCGGGGTTCTGAATCCCCGGGAAATCTGGTGGATGGTGGTGATGATCGCCTCCATTTCCTTTGTCGGCTACTTCGCCATACGGGTGGCCGGCACCCGCAAGGGCATCCTGTTTACCAGCCTGTTCGCCGGGCTCAGCTCCTCCACTGCCCTCACCCTGCACTTCGCCCGTCAGGCCTCGAAGAACCCTCAGCTCAATGCCCAGTTCGCCACCGGTATCCTGATTGCCTGCGGTACCATGTTTCCCAGAATCCTGGTGTATTGCCTGGTGATCAACCGTGACCTGCTGCCCAGCCTGATCTGGCCGGTGGTGGTCATGACCGCTCTGCTGTATGGGCCGGCCCTGCTTATCTGGCGCCGGAACAATCGCCATACGCAGGTCAGTCAGCCAACCCTCAACCAGAACCCGCTGGATCTGACCTCGGCGCTGGTATTCGGCGTGTTGCTGACCGCGATCCTTCTGCTGGGCGAATTTCTGGGCAACTGGCTGGGCGACGCCGGCATCTATGTTCTGGCAGCAACCTCCGGCATTGCTGACGTAGACGCCATTACCCTCTCCCTCACCCGCATGTCCAATAACAACCTGGCCACGAGCACTGCCGTGATCGGTATTGTTATCGCCGCCGCCACCAACAATCTGGTGAAGTCCGCGCTGGCGGGCTTTATCGGCAACCGCCAGACCGGGTTGCTGGTTGGCATCCCCATGGTGCTCTCGCTGGGCGCGGGACTGCTGGTCGCCTGGCTGCAATAACCCCTTACCTCGCCCGCCGGAACGTCAGGTTGTAGCGGTACCCGCCCGTCTGCGGGTGCTCACCGGCCTTGAGGGTTAACACTCCGTGGTAACGCATTCGGGCAGGGCCGCCCCAGACCACCACGTCACCATGGCCCAGTGGCACCCGGATGGGGCGCTCGCTGCGCTTGAGACCACCGAACTGAAACACAATGGGCAGGCCAAGAGAGACCGACACAATCGGCTGGTTGAAGTCTTCCTCATCCTTGTCCTGATGCAGCCCCATTTTTGCCCCCGGCTGGTACCGGTTGATCAGGCAAGCATCTGGCTCAAACCCTTTAAAACCGGCGGTTTCGGCAGCGCTTCTGGCCAATTCCCGGAAAGCCTCAGGCATGGCAGGCCATGGCTGCCCGGATTCAGGGTCTTCCGACTGATACCGGTAACCACGACTATCGGTAACCCAGCCCAACTGGCCGCAACAACTCATGGCAGCTGACATGGCATGCCCCCCGGGGGTCTTCATGTGTCTGAATGGCGCCTCTGAAGCAACCCGGTCAATACCCTCCAGGAGCACGTCGGCATCGGCGAGCGCAAACTGGCGCAGCACCACTGCGCCATCCAGCAGATGCTCGATCGTCTGATCCGGTGGCAGTTCAGAAAACAGGTCTTGGGTCATAAATACTGTTTCCCCTCATAACGTAGTCAACGTGATAGCTTACGAGTCTTTTAAAAGGTCGATGAAAGCCTGTTCATGAAGCCGGACTGAAAAACACGTATATTCTATGGGCTGATTCATCCCTGTTAAGGACCAAGTAATGCTGTTTGCGATCATAATTGGCGGTCTGATTGGCTACGCCTTTGGCAAATTCCCGGGCTTTCTGATAGGTGCTGCTATTGGCGCCTTCCTCTTGAACCTTCTCAAACGTCGCCTGCTTGGCAAGCTCCAGAGCATCCAGTCCGGCTTTATTGAGTCGGTCTTTGCGGTAATGGGCGCCCTTTGCAAGGCAGACGGCGTCATTTCCAGGGATGAAATTCAGATGGCCGAAGCCATGTTCGTGCGCTTCCGCCTGAATGAAGATCAGAAAGCCAAGGCCAAAACGGCCTTCAACCGGGGCAAGGAGCCGGACTTCGACCTGGATGCCGAGCTGAACCGGTTCCTCCAGGCCAGCGGACGCCAACCTGCGTTTCTCCAGATGTTTCTGCAGGTTCAGGTATCGGCAGTGGCGGCGGATGGCAAAGTGCATCCCGCCGAACACGAAATGCTGGTGCGGATTGCCCGCGGCCTGGGACTTCCCGAGAGCCAGGTGGATCAGCTTGAAGCCATGCTTCGGGGCGCTCACACCCACCGGGCCGGCGCCGGCCAACCCTCTTCAGCAGATCAGATCAGCGATGCCTACAAGGTTCTCGGTGTGTCGCCGTCTGTCAGCGATGAGGAACTCAAGAAGACCTATCGCAAGCTGATGAGCGAAAATCACCCGGATAAACTGGCGGGGCGGGGATTGCCCGAGAGCATGCGGGAAATGGCGGAAGAGCGTACCCGCGAGATCAGTCATGCCTACGATGTGATCAAGGAAGCAAGGAAGAAGTCCGCGTAACCTGTAACCCCGAATCCGGCCAGCTGATCAGAACCAGCGGGGCACCCGCACCCGGTAACGCTCGAAATCCTCTCCGAACTTCTCCGCCAGCGCCTTCTCTTCTTCCCGGGCCTGGCGGGTGATCACCAGCACTCCGGCCACCAGGCACACCAGTGAAAACACACTGGGCAGGGCCAGGAAAAAACCCAGCTGCCCCGCCATCACAGCCAGGAACAACGGATTCCGGGAGCGCCCGAAAGGCCCGTCTGTCAGCAACTTGCGCTGGTCCTCGCGAGAGTCAATGCCGGAGCGCCAGTCCTCATGCATGTAGGCCTGCAGGTAATTCACGATGGTGAAAGAGGCAATCAGCAACAGCATGCCAGCCAGTAAAACCGGCCAATAGTAGAGTGGGCCAAAAACCCCCAGCCACCCGTCTATATCGGCAAAAATCCGCACCACGCAGATGCCCAGGATGAGCGTACGGAACACATTGAAGATATGCCGATGCCACCAGGGCGCACTTCCCCGCTCACCATAGTTGATGTGCGAAAACTGCATACGCTGATACAGCCCGATGCTGCGGCCAGCAAACTGCAGACCGATCATCAGAAAGAAAATGCCGAGAAAGTGGCGTACGAGGGGTTCAATAAATTCCATCGGTATCGCTTACAACAGGTTAAGTCAGACAGCTTATTATCTGGAAACGTCGATGAAAAGAGTTTGGGCAGGGAGTTCGGGCGGCCGGAGGCTGATCCTACCTAAAATGACATATCATCACGTTTTTAGATGCATTACAGTAATTGGACCATTTTTACGGAGAGAGTTTCATGAGCGCCCCTGAAATACCGGAGTCTTGCCATGTATTCAGCAACGACGCCATGGGGCGGGATGACGCCACCGCGCTGGCCGATAAAATCCGCCGCCGGGAACTCTCGATTACCGAACTCACCCGGGCTGCCATTGCCCGGGCAGGTGCTGCCGAGCCGCTGGTCCATGGTATCGCCTCGGACAACTATGACGACGCCATCCACTCAGCCTCAATACTGGATGCGGCAGAGGAGAGCGCTCCCCGGCCCCTGTTCCGTGGTGTTCCCACCTACGTAAAAGACAATACCAACGTGGCAGGCCTGTCCACCCGCCACGGTTCCCTCGCAGTGCCCGAGGCCACGGCAGCGGATACCAGTCCATTTGCCCGACAACTGCTTGCCCAGGGTTTCCTGTGCCTGGGCAAAAGCACCCTGCCCGAGTTCGGTTTCAACGCCTCTACCGAGCCCGCCCATGGGCCGGCCACACGGAACCCCTGGAACCTGGCTTATTCATCCGGTGCCTCCTCAGGCGGTTCAGCGGCCCTGGTCGCGGCCGGGGTCGTGCCCATCGCCCATGCTAATGACGGTGGAGGATCTATACGCATTCCGGCCGCTTGCTGCGGTCTGGTGGGCCTCAAGCCCACCCGGGGCCGGCTGGTGGACAACGAGGCAGCCGCTTCCCTGCCCATCAACATTATCAGCGAAGGCGTAGTGACGCGCTCGGTGCGGGATACCGCCAACTTTTTCGACCAGGCCGAGAGTTATTACCGGAATCCGAAGCTGCCCGCGATTGGCAGAATCGAGGGCCCGTCGGGGCGACCCCTGAGAATTGGTCTGGTGCTTGACTCCATCAATGGCCACGAAACCGACGAGATCACCCGCCAGACGGTTGAGGCAACGGCCCGCAGACTGGAGAAGCTGGGCCATCGCATAGAACCCGTCCCAGTCCCTGTGCACAGCGCATTCCCGGACGATTTCGCCCTCTACTGGGCACTACTGGCCTTCGGCGTGAGGGCCAACGGCAAAAAGCTGCTTCACCCGGCCTTCGACAAGCACCGCACAGACGGCCTGACCAACGGCCTGGGCAGGATGTTCCGACGACAGTTCTGGCGCCTGCCCACCGCCCTCTGGCGGCTCAAGCGCTCCTGGCACGATTATGCCCACGCCATGGCAGGCTTTGATGCCGTGCTCACGCCAGTGCTTGGCCATACCACACCTGCCCTTGGCCACCTCAGCCCCGACGTGCCTTTCGATACGCTGTTCGAGCGACTGCGCCAGTATGTCAGCTTCACCCCACTGGCCAACGCCACGGGCGCACCGGCAATATCGCTACCCATGAGCCACACGCCCGATAAACTGCCAGTGTCCGTTCAGTTCATGGGGCGTCACGGGGGCGAACGCACGCTGTTGGATATCGCCTTCACCCTGGAAGCCGATCATCCCTGGCCCCTGCTTTGCGATTTCAGCAAAAACAGTCTCAGCAGTGGAGAGTCGAAGGCCAGGGACTCACTGGCAAATACCGTTTGAAGTTGGACACTTATAAAAACAGCTGCCATATTCTTTAGGAAGCTCAGGGATGACCTGAACCCTCTATCGAACCGAGACTTGGGGCCGTTCGTATTTCAAGTAAAGGGACAACACATTGAGCCCGGCCATGCGCGACAGTGAAATCCTTGTGACCCATCACAAGGAGTTGATGGAACTGAGCCACAACATCAGTTTTATCGAAATGCCACGCCCCCGGAAGCTGGCAGCTCTGATGGAGCTGTGTACCCGCCTGTTGGGTATAAAGCGGGGAAGTGTCTGGCTGTTTCCTCCGGAACGGGATCGCATCAGTTGCGAGTGGCTGCACGACACAGAGCAGCCCGGCCGTAATAGCTGCGTGTCGCCGAATGGCGCTGAATTCAATCTGTTCCGCTCGGACCACCCCGAGTACTTCCAGGCCATCACGGAGGAACGGGTTATTGCGGTGGAAGATGCCCGTAATGACATCCGCACCCGTTCATTCGACCGTGACTATCTGTCTGTTCAGAACATTCATTCCATGCTGGATGCGCCGATTTTCGACGGAGAACAACTCAGCGGTGTTGTCTGCCTGGAGTCAGATGTCCGCCGGGACTGGTCTGTTCCGGATATCTCGCTGGCCGTTGCCATCGCCGACACCATAAGCCTGATGAATACGCATGAGGCGTGGCTGAGATCCAAGCGGGCCCTGGAATACGTCAGCCGTTACGATTCCCTCACCGGCCTCGCCAACATTGATTCCCTTCGTGACCGGCTGGGTCATCTGGTACGCAAGATCAAACAGCGGGGCACGGGCAGCCTGGCACTGCTCTGGATCGATGTTGACCGCCTGAAAACCATCAATGACGGCCTTGGCCCCCAGGCAGGCGATCAGGTCATTGCCGACATCGGCCAGCGTCTTAAAGAAATACAGTTGGCAGGCAAGGACTTTCTGGCCCGGATTGGAGGGGACGAATTTGCACTGGTCATCCGCAATTACACCCTTCCCGGTTTCCTTGATGAAGTAACCCGCGAATTGGTCCCCGAACTACCGAAGCTGGTCAAGGAGATCTGCAATAACCAGGATATGCCGGTCAGTGCCCTGCAGTTCGAAGTGACGGAAGACTCGATCCAGGGGGATTTCAGCGTGATCGGTCGGGTCCTGAAACAGCTGGTGGCGGCCGGTGCTGAACTCGCCATCGACGATTTCGGTACCGGCTATTCATCATTGTCCAGGCTCAAGAGCCTGCCCTTCTCCCGGATCAAGATTGACCGCTCGTTTATCAACAACCTGCCGGATGACGAAAACGATTGCGCAATAACACTGTCGATCATTGGTCTGGCCAGGGGGCTGGGTTTGTCCGTGGTCGCCGAAGGTGTGGAAAGCGAAGCCCATGAAGCCTGGCTGTTTGAAAAAGGCTGCGACTACCTTCAAGGCTACCGTTACAGCAAACCGCTTCCCTATTCGGAATTTATCAGCCGCTATTTTTCCGGCTGATCCTGCACGTCAAAACCGGGAAATATCGATAACACTTCAAGGAAGCTTTCCTCCGGTGGGGCACTGATCGTCAGGGGCTCACCTGAGGCGGGATGACGAAAAGCCATGCCGGTCGCCGCCAGCATCAAACGCCCATGGCCGAAACGTTCGGCAAAGTAACGGTTGTGCCGGCCGCGGCCGTGATTGGCATCGCCAATAATCGGGTGGTTGATATGCTTCATGTGCCGTCGTAACTGATGCTTACGGCCCGTTTTCGGGCACAACTCGACAACCGCGTAGCGACTGGTGGGGTATTTCTCGATTTCTACCGGTAGCTCGGTGGTCGCCAGCGTGCGGTAATGAGTAAGCGCGTCCCGCACCGGCTGCTCCACGCCTTTCAGGCGCCGATCCTCGGGTTCTTCCCTCAAGGGATAATCAATCTCGCCCTGCTCCGGCGGCCAGCCACGCACCACGGCCAGGTAGGTTTTTGCTACCTCGCCGGCCATCATCGCCATACCCAGCGTGCGGGCCGTGTCGCTGTCCCTGGCAAACACCAGGATACCGGATGTCGGTCGATCCAGGCGGTGAACCGGGTAGACATGCTGACCGTCATTGAGTGCCCGGGCATATTGCAGAGCAAATTCGGTTTCGTGCCTGTCGATGGGGCTTCGATGCACCAGTAGCCCGGCCGGTTTGTGGACGATGAGAAGGTAATCGTCCCGGTAAAGCACACTCAGTGGATTCTGCATGGGCATCAAGCGCTTCTGAACCTCGCGGTCAGCCTACCGAAAGCCTGACCGGCCCGGTTACCCAGCACCAGCAATGCCGGCGTGAGCAACAGCGTCAGCACGGTTGCAAACGCCAGCCCGCCGGCGATGGCACTGGACAACTGGGTCCACCACTGGGTTGAGGGAGCGCCCAGTCCCAACGACGGCGTCAACAGGTCAACATTGACGCCGAGAACCATGGGCATCAGGCCCAGCACAGTGGTAATGGCCGTCAGCAGCACAGGCCGCAGACGCAGACAGCCTGTCTCCAGGGCGGCCTCGTAAGCCTCAATGCCATCCTTCCGCATCTGATTGTAGGTATCGATCAGAATGATGTTGTTGTTCACCACAATGCCCGCCAGGGCAATCGTACCCATCCCCACCATCACAATGCCGAACGACTGACCGTTTACCAGCAGGCCAAGCAGGACCCCGGCGGTGGACAGCACGATCGCGGAGAGAATCAGGAAGGTCTGGTAAAGCGAATTGAACTGGGTCACCAGTATCAGCAGCATCAGCCCGATTGCCACCAGAAAGGCCGTGGCAAGGAAGTTTGAGGCCTGCTGCTGATCCTCGTTCTCGCCGGCAAACTTCACCGAAATACCCTCTGGTGGCTCCGGCATCTCCGCCTGCAGGGCCCGCAACAGCTCATCCACACGGCGACCCTGTGCCAGATCGGATTTGATGGTCACCGTACGCTGGCCGTCCACCCGAACAATGCTGTTGGTCTTGTCACCAGGACGCAGATCGACAAACTCCGAGAGCGGCACCTGGCCTCTCGAGGTATGGATTGTCTGGCGTTGCAGATGGTCCAGTTCCCGCCAGTTGTTGGGCACCCGCACCACAATGTCCACTTCATCGCGCACGTCTTCCGGGCGGTAGGTGGCCAGCCTCAAACCGTTGGTCACCAGGCGCACGGCACTGCCGATGCCCAGCACATCAGTACCAAAGCGGGCTGCGGCTTCCCGGTCGACCTGCAGCCGCCACTCGATGCCCGGCAGGCTCCGGTCGTCTTCGATATCCACGAACCCACCCAGATCCCGCATACGGTCTTTGATTTCGTCAACGTAGCCGTTGAGACTGTTCGCCTCCCGGCTACTCACCTGAAGCTCTATTGGCTTGCCTTCGGCGGGCCCACCTTCCTGCTTGCGAAATTCCAGCTCAATACCCGGAATATCGGAAGTCATGTCGCGGAAATCTTCCAGAATCGCACTGGCCGGACGCCGAGTGAACCAGTCGGTAAACTGGAACTGCAAAACGCCCACCACATCCGGTGCCAGCTGGGAACCGGCGCTGACCATCGAGCGAGCATAGAGGGCTTTAACCTCCGGCATGCCCCGAAGCCGCTGTTCCACCTCACGGACAATGGCATCTCTTTCCCATACCGAAAGATCGCCTCTCGCCCTCACCTGAACCTGGGCCGAATCGGGCTCCACACTGGGGAAGAACTCCACCCCGTGGTTGAACCGGGCGTATGCCGCATAGATCACTGCGATCACGCAGAGCACGCCAACCAGAGTCAGCCCCGGTGACCTGAGCAACCTTGCCAGCACCCGCCGGTAGCCCTCCATCAGGCGCCCCTGCGAGTGCCCCTGCCGGGCCCGCCGTCCCCCACTGGTGCTGCCCAGCACGGGCAGGAACACCAGCGCCATGGCCAGGGAAGCAATCAGACAGATAATCACCGTCAGCGGCAGGAACTTCATGAACTCCCCGACAACGCCGGGCCAGAACAACAACGGCACAAACACCGCCAGCGTGGTTGCGGTCGACGCAATAATGGGCCAGGCCATGCGACTGGCCGCCTCGGCCCAGGCGTGCTTTACCGTCTGCCCCTCCGACAGGTTCCGGTCCGCCAGCTCCGACACAACAATGGCGCCATCCACCAGCATGCCGGCCACCAGGATCAGACTGAACAGCACCACGATGTTGAGCGTGAGCCCCATGCTCCAGATCACCAGGATGCCGGTGAGGAAGGCACCAGGAATCGTCAGCCCCACCATAACCGCCGAACGCGGCCCCATGGCGGCAATCACCACAATCAGAACCAGCACGATGGCGGTGAGCACGTTATTCAGCAGGTCACTGAGAATATCCCGGACTTCCTCGGACTGGTCCATGATGTAGCGGATTTCCAGAGAGTCCGGCAGCTCCGGTCTGGCCTGATCAATCAACTCACGAACCTGGGCAATGGTCTCGATAATGTTGGCACCCGAGCGCTTGGAGACTTCCAGCACCAGCGCCGGCTCCCCATTGATACGAGCGAAACCGGTGGGGTCCTTGAAGGTACGCTGGAGCATGGCCACATCGCCGAAGGTGACCACTGTGTCACCGTCCACCTTGATCGGCATGGACATCACATCCTCGATGGTTTCGATCACCCCGGGCACTTTCAGGGCCATGCGGCCATTGCCGGTATCCAGCGAGCCGGCCGCCACCAGCTGATTGTTGCGGGTTACCAGCGAAGCCAGCTGATCAAAATCAACGCCATAGCTCTCCAGCACCTGGGGATCGACCACGATTTCCAGCAGATCCTCCCGATCGCCACCAATCTCCACTTCCAGAACTTCCGGGATAGACTCGATGGCATCCTGGAACCGCCGGGCGATGGTTATCAGCTCCCGCTCCGACAAGGGGCCAGACAGACCCACGGACAGCACCGGGAACAGGGACACGTTGATCTCGTTTACCCTGGGTTCATCCGCTTCCTGGGGCAGCTTGGTACGTGCTGTATCCACTTTCTCCCGCACGTCCTGAAGCGCCTTGTCCGGATCAAACCCGGCATCGAACTCCAGCATCACCGAGGCATGACCTTCCGAGGCGGTACCACGCATTTCCTTGATGCCTTCAAGCGAACGCAGCTCCTGCTCCATGGGCCGCACCAGCAGACGCTCGGCGTCCTCCGGGCTGATGCCATCCAGGGTCATGGAGACATAGATCATGGGGATGGTGACGTCGGGGTTGGCTTCCTTCGGGATGGTCTGAAACGCGGCAATACCCCCGAGCAGGAGGAACAGAAGCGTCAGCAAGGTGGTCCGGCTGCGATCAATGGCTGCGAAGATCAGTGCGCGCATGCGGTCTAGCCCCTGTCTTCAGCGGCGTCGACCGGCACAACCTGTTCCCCGGTGCTGACGAAACCACCGCCGCGGGTAATCAGGCGGATCTCATCCGGCAAGCCGGTCACCCAGGCACCCTCGGTGGATACACTCAACAACTTCACTTCACCGAACTCGACACGGTTCTCACCGTTCACGTATTTCACACCGGGGCGACCGTCATCACCGAGGGACAAATAAGCGGGTGAGATAAACATCGCCTTTACCTCCGGCAATGCCACCCGCAGGCTGGCGCTGCCACCGGCCACCCGTTTGCGATCCGGATTCTCCACCGCGATCTCCACGGCAAAACTCCGGGTTTCCGGCGAGGCAGCGCTGGCCACAAAGGTCACCACGCCAGAAAGACGGCTGCCATCCAGCAAATCCACGCGAACAGACTGACCGGGCGCCACATTGCCCACCGATTGCTGGGGGATCTGCGCGGTAGCCTTCAGGCGATCCACCCTCACCAATTGAAACAGGGGGGAACCCACCTGCACCAGATCGCCGATATCCACCGATTTGCTGTTGATAATGCCGTCAAAAGGCGCCTCGGGAGTGAGGTGGCTGATGGCCTGTCGGGCACCGGTCAGCTCCGCTTCAGCGGCAGCAAGTTCGCTTTCCAGGCTCAAAATCTGGGATTCCGAGGCAAGGTTATTGGCGCGGAGCCGGCGGGCCGCCACCAGGTCCGCTTCCAGTTTCCGAACCTGGGACTGCCAGCGCAACACCGCGGCACTCCGCCCTTCATCAGCTATCGTAAGCAGCTTCTGACCCTGCTGGACCTGCTCACCCAGACTCACAGCCAGAGACTCCACGCGGCCGGGCACCTGGGCACTCAGCATCACCGAACTCCAGGGCTCCAACTGGCCCTGCAGCATCAGGCCCGGCTCATGCAGCCGTGCCGTCAGGGTTTCCACCTGCACCGTTGTAGGCTGGCCATCGCCGCTGTCCTGACGTTCCGGAGCCTCGTCACTGGCCACCTTCACCTCGCCAGTCGCCATCCAGATCACCATTGCGATCACGATCAGAAGTGACAGCCCAAGAGAACCCCATTTTGCTTTCGTCATTGAATGCTCACTGTTGCTGAATCGGAGGTTGGCAGAAAAAACCGGCAATTAACGGTTGCATCCGGCTAAAAACGTGGGGTAGATTCTACACAGAATCTTTTTACGAATTCAGAGCAGACTGTCGATTTTATGAATCTCAACGCAGTGATTGTCCTTGTGAAGCTTGTCCTGGTGGTCGTGGTACCGTCCGGGGGCTTCTGCGTGGACAAGCGGGTGAGATAGCGACAAACCTGACAAGACACCAGAAACCCCCGGCACCGAAAGGTCCCGGGGGTTTCTTTTTTTACGGCAAAAGAAAAGGGAAAGACGACCATGAACGGCGCACAGCACATTCTTGACGCGTTCCACCGCCACAACATCAGCACGGTTTTCGGATATCCGGGTGGCTGCATCATGCCGCTATACGACGCGCTGGTGGACGATGTGGGCGTGGAGCATGTGCTGTGCCGCCATGAACAGGGCTGCGCCCTGGCGGCAGACGGCTACGCCCGGGCCAGTGGCAAGCTGGGCGTCTGCATTGCCACGTCGGGCCCCGGCGCCACCAACCTGATCACCGGCGTTGCCAACGCGCACCGGGATTCCATTCCCATGCTGGTGATCACCGGCCAGGTTCCCTCGGGCCTGATCGGCACCGACGCCTTCCAGGAAACCGACGTACTGGGCATGACCCTGGGCATCGTTAAACACAGCTACCTGATCGATGATGCCAACAGCCTGCCGACCATCATGGAAGAGGCGATCGAACTGGCTCAGAGCGGTCGCCCCGGGCCGGTCTGGATTGATATCCCCAAGGACCTGTTGCTGTCCGAAGCGGCCGATGCGCCCTTCCCCCAGCCTGAAGCCCGTGAAACAGCTTCAACCGACCTGACGGAAGCCCTGGCGATGCTGCGCGCCGCCCGCAAGCCCCTGCTTTACACCGGCGGTGGCATCAGCCTGGCCCACGCCGAGGACAGCTTCCGGGCCTTTGCCGAATCCTCCGCCCTGCCCGCGGTTGTGACTCTGAAGGGCATCGGCAACCCCGGCAAACACAATCCTTATAACCTAGGCATGCTGGGCATGCACGGTTCCCGGGCAGCCAACAAGGCGGTCGACGAGTGCGACCTGCTGCTGGTTATCGGCGCGCGCCTTGATGATCGCGCCACCGGCAAACTGGATGGCTTTGCGCCCAACGCCAGGATGATCCACATTGATGCTGATGCCGCCGAAATCAACAAACTGCGCGGCGCCGATCTGGCCATCCGCGGCGACCTGAACGAGATACTGAAATCACTGGCGGACGCATTGCAGGCCGAGCCACTGGCCATCAGTGATTGGCAGAAACAGTGCCGCACCTGGCACACCACCGGTGGCTTCCATGCGGCCGACAACGATGATCCGATGGCCCCGATCACCGGCCCGGCTTTCATCCGCCAGCTCTCCCGGATTGCCCCGGACGACACCGTCATCGCCTGCGACGTTGGCCAGCACCAGATGTGGGTGGCCCAGCACTACGAATTCGACCACCCACGCCACCACCTCACCAGTGGCGGCCTCGGCACCATGGGCTTCGGCCTGCCTGCCGCCATCGGTGCCCAGTTTGCGGATCGCAACAGCACCGTCATCAACGTCACCGGTGATGGCTCGTTCATGATGAACGCCCAGGAACTGGCCACCATCCGCCGCTACAACCTGCCGGTAAAACTGATCGTCATGGACAACCAGTGCCTGGGCATGGTCCGCCAGCAGCAGGAACTGTTCTACAACAACCGGGAAAGCCAGATAAACCTGGACGACAACCCCGACTTCGTTGCCATGGCCCGGGCCTTCGACATCCCGGCCCTGCACATCGAACGCACCGACCAGATCCGCCGCGGCATCGAAACCATCCTGGCCTACAACGGCCCGATGCTGCTGCACGTTGCCATCAGCCGTGAAGAAAACGTATGGCCCATCGTCAAACCCGGCGCAAGCAACACAGACATGATCGACGAAACCGCCCGCACCGCCAAAGCAAGCAAGGAGCAAGTTGCATGAACCCGCAAAGCCAGCCATCAACGCCCAGCTACACCATCAACTGCCGCATGACCCACGAAGCCGCCGCCCTCGAGCGGCTCTGCCAGGTGGTCCGCATCCGCGGGTTCCGGATCGCCACCATGGCGGTGGAAACCGCCGGCGAGCATCTGGATATCGCACTGACTTTGGAGGGCACGCGGCCGATTGCAATGTTGCAGTCGCAACTGGAGAAGCTTCATACGGTTGCCGAGGTTGCCCTCGCGGCTGGATCTGTGGCCCGGTCTCGTTCGGCCTAAGTTCGGAGTTGTGATCCGTTCAGCCTGAGATTTGGCGGGCACGGTCTATTTGTAGCCTGAGGTTTGGCGGGCAGGTACGCGGGTGGCGGTATTCTTTCTTCGGGGAAAAGAAAAACTCCACCTGCCACCCCGCAGGCCCGCCCCTCAACCAACAGGCTACAAAGGCGGGCACCTCCAAATTATCAGGTTTTGTAAGGCAGGCAATTCCAGGTCAGGCCGGAGTAATGCCCACCTGGTTCAGGGCATAGGTCACCACAATCCAGATCAGCATCACCAGCGGCAGGTAGCGACCAACCAGGTACATACGCCACTCCCACCAGCGGCTCTGGGTGCCCAGCACCGTTCGTATCTTCTCGGGCGGAATAAACCAGCAGAACATGGCGGCCCCCAACACCCCGGAGAAGATGATCACATTACCGCCGGCCACCCGGTCGATCACATCCAGCACCGGCTCCCCGGCAATGTTCCACTCCAGCGGGGTGAAACTCAGTGCCGATGCCGTGCCCAGCACCAGCATCACCAGGGTAACAAGACTGACGGCCTTGCCATTGCTCAGCCGGAACTCCTCCGCTACCGCCGCTATCATCACCTTCAGACCGGCCAGGCTGGAACTGAACGCGGCCATGAAGAACAGGCTGAAAAACAGGGTACCCACCCAGTAGCCGCCCACCATGTCCTCGAACACCCGGGGCATGGTCACAAACGCCAGTTGACTGCCCTCCGCGGGCTCCATGCCAAGACTGAACACAAACGGAAAGATCATCCAGCCCGCCAGCAGCGCCACACTGGTCTCGGTACCTGCAACAATCAGACAGGCCCGGGGCACGTGGGTCTGCCGGGGGATAAAACTGCCATAGGTCACCAGGTAGCCCTGACCAATCGCCAGCGTGTAGAACGCCTGCCCGAACGCAAACGCCCACAGCTTACCGTCCGCCAGCCGGCTCCAGTCCACCTGGAAAAAGAAATCCTTGGTCTGCTCCCAACCGGGTGTGCGGCTGGCGAAAATCACCAGACCGATCATCACAATGATCAAAACCGGCATCAGGATCTTCGACATCAGCTCGATGGCCGTCACATCCTTGGCCAGGATGATTGCCCCCAGCACGGTCACCGCGAAGAAATACCAGAGCGAGTTATACCCGGCGGTAAAGTCACCAAACACTCGGAGATTGTCTGTTGCGGCATCCACCGCATAACCCAGGGTCCAGCCGGTAATCACCAGGTAATAGCTGGTAATGGCCATGGTGATGAGCACCACAAACCACCCGTAAACCACCCCGAAGCGGTTCACCTGCCGGTAGGTCTGAACCGTACTGCCCTTGGAAAGACGTCCCGCTGACACTTCCAGAATCATGATGGGCAAAACCACAACAATCAGCGCCAGCAGATAGGCCACCACAAAAGCGCCACCGCCGTTCTCCCCCACCATGTACGGAAACCGCCACAGGTTCCCAAGCCCCACAGCCGCTGCGGCCATGGAGGCCACAAACGCAGGCTCGGAGCTCCACTGTTTGCGGGATTCCTCAATAAACTCGTGGCTCTTTCGCACGGGGGTTCTTTCTCCAATGCCGGGGACGTTCAATGCATTTAAGGCTAGCAAATCATGGCTTGGGCCGCATGACTGATATCAAAGTCACTAACTTCGCGATATCTCAGGGGGTATCTCGGCGCGGAGTGACCGGTGGATTTTTCGCCGGAAAAAGGTGTCTGAGCGAAGCGAGTTCTTTTTCCAAGAAAAATTCACCGGCCACTCCGCAGCCCGCCCCCAACCAGGCAGGCTACGTAGAGAAGCTATCAGATCAACTCAATGGCAACAGCAGTCCCCTCGCCACCACCAATACACAGCGAAGCAACACCACGCTTGAGGCCACGCTGCTTCAGTGCATTCATCAGGGTAACAATGATCCGCGAGCCGGAAGAGCCGATCGGGTGCCCCAGGGCACAAGCGCCGCCGTGGACGTTCACCTTGTCAGCCGGCAGTTTCAGCTCGTTGATGGCCGCAAGGGTAACCACGGCGAAGGCTTCGTTGATCTCGAAGAGATCCACGTCATCCACGCTCCAGCCGGCTTTCTTCAGCACCTTCTCGATGGCGCCGATGGGCGCCAGGGTGAACTCGGCCGGCAGGCGGGCGTGGGTGGCGTGGGCAACGATCCGTGCCTGTGGAACCAAACCGCGGGCGTCGGCTTCGGCGGCGGAGGCCAGAACCAGCGCAGAGGCGCCGTCGCTGATGGAACTGGAGTTGGCGGCCGTCACCGAACCGTCTTTGGCAAACGCCGGACGCAAGCTCGGGATCTTCTCGGGCTTGGCGTTGCCGGGCTGCTCGTCGATCTCGACCAGGGTTTCACCCGCACGGCTTTCAACGCTCACCGGAACAATCTCGTCACGGAACCAGCCGTTTTCGATGGCGGCCAGGGATTTCTGCAGGGACCCGATGGCAAATTCATCCATGGCCTGGCGGCTGATGTCGTATTTGTCAGCGGTGCGCTGGGCGAAGACGCCCATCAGGCCGCCTTCGTAGGCGTCTTCCAGGCCGTCCAGGAACATGCTGTCCATCACCTGGCCGTGGCCCATGCGCATACCGGCACGGGCCTTGGGCAGCAGGTACGGCGCCTGGCTCATGTTTTCCATGCCGCCGGCGATCATGATGTTGTTGGTACCGGCCTTGATCTGGTCGTGGGCCATGATCACGGCCTGCATACCGGAGCCGCACATCTTGTTGATGGTGGTGCAGCCGGAGCTGTCGGGAATGCCAGAAGCGCGTGAGGCCTGGCGCGCCGGGGCCTGGCCCAGGCCGGCGGGCAGCACGCAGCCCATGATCACTTCCTGGACATCCGCCGGCTGGAGGCCGGAGCGTTCAATGGCCGCCTTGATGGAGATGGCACCCAGATCCGGCGAGCGCACGGAGCTGAGGGAGCCCATCATGCCGCCCATGGGGGTTCTTGCTGAACCTGCAATCACTACGTCGTTGTTGCTCATGGTTTTCCTCACTTAATCAGGCTTTGCCCAGCACAGAGCGGGCAATAATTTCTTTCATGACTTCCGAGGTGCCGCCGTAAATGCGCTGCACCCGCGCGTCGATAAAGGCCCGGGAAATCGGGTATTCGGTGGTGTAACCGTAACCGCCAAACAGCTGCAGGCAACCATCGGCCACGCGGCACTGCATCTCGGTGGCGCTGTACTTGGCCATGGAGGCAGTTGGGGCATCCAGCTCGCCCAGATCGTACTGATCAATACACTGGTCCACGAATGCCTTGTTCACCCGGTAGTCGGTTTCCATGCGGGCGATTTCAAACCGGGTGTTTTGCAGTTGGGCCAGCTTCTGGCCGAACAGTTCCCGTTCCTGCGCGTAGGCAATGGTCAGGTCCAGGGAGCCACGGGCGGCAGCTACGCCCAGGGCGCCGATCACCAGACGTTCCCGGGGCAGTTCCTTCATCAGGTACACAAAGCCCTGCCCTTCTTCGCCGAGAAGCGCGGAAGCCGGGATGCGCATGTCGGAGAAGAACAGCTCGGAGGTATCCCCGGAATGCTGGCCTATCTTGTCCAGGTTGCGACCTTTGCTGTAGCCCGGCAGCGAGGTGTCCACCAGGAACAGGCTGATGCCGCGGGCGCCGGCCTTCGGGTCGGTTTTCGCGGCGACGATGACCATGTCGGCGTGCTGACCGTTGGTAATGAAGGTCTTGGAACCGTTCAGGATGTACTCATCACCATCCTTCACCGCGCTGGTGCGGATTGCCTGCAGGTCACTGCCGGCACCGGGTTCAGTCATGGCGATGGCGCCAACGGCTTCGCCGGAGACCAGCTTGGGAAGCCACTGCTGCCGCTGCTCTTCATTGCCCATGTGGCTCAGATAGGGAGCGACAATGTCCGAATGGACCATCACGTTGGTGGATAGCGCGCCGAATCCCATGCGGGCGAGTTCTTCACCCACCACCACGGAGAACTGGAAAGGCGCACCAATCCCGCCCCACTCTTCAGGCACATCCACGCACAGCATTCCGGCGTTGCCCAGGGTGTTCCAGAGCTCGCGGGGCACCAGCCCGGACTTCTCCCAGGCTTCGTAGTGCGGCGTCACTTCTTTTTCCAGGACCTTGATAACGGAATCCCGGAACATCCCCAGTTCTTCTTTATCAACAGACACGGTCATGTATGTCTCCTGCAATTGAATGCTTTACTTGGGCGCCATACGAAGCGCGCAGTCCAGACGAATCACTTCGCCGTTGAGAATCGGGTTGCGCACCATCTGGTCCACCATCATGCCAAATTCTTCCGGCTTGCCGAGACGCTTAGGGAACGGCAGCGTGGCGGCCAGGCTTTCCTGAACCTCATCGGGCATACCCGCCATCATGGGCGTCATGAACAGGCCCGGTGCAATCGTATTTACACGGATGCCTTCGCGAGCCAGCTCACGGGCCGACTGCAGGGTAAGCGATACCACACCGCCCTTGGACGCGCTATAGGCCGCCTGGCCAATCTGGCCCTCATAGGCAGCCACCGAAGCGGTGTTGACAATCACACCGCGCTCACCATCGGCGTTGGGTTCACGCTGGGCCATGTCCGCTGCCGCCAGGCGCAGAATGTTAAAAGTACCAATCAGGTTGACCTGGACAACCTTGCTGAAGTTCTCCAGCGGCATTACCCCTCACGGCCCAGAATCTTCGAGGCCGTGGCAATACCGGCACAGTTCACGGCAATACCGCAGGGGCCATGGGCCTCACGGGCCGCGTTAATCGCTGCTTCGGCACTGTCGGGGGAGCTCACATCGCACTCAAGAAAAATCCCGCCGATGTCCTCGGCCACCTTGCGGCCCTGCTCCTTCTGGAGGTCCAGGATCGCTACTTTGCATCCGGACGCCGCCAGCGCACGGGCCGCACCCTCGCCCAGTCCCGAAGCACCGCCTGTTACAATGGCTGCCACATTTTTGAATTCCATCGTTCACTCCCCTTTTTCAGGATTCTGTTTGTTAAAATCGGACCCTAAAACTACTTTACGTTTACGTAAACTTTATCTAACCTAAGTCTAAAAAGGAAATCCCAATGGACATAAAGAAGACTTTCAGCATCAGCGAGCTCGCCAAAGAGTTCGATGTAACAACCCGGAGCATTCGTTTCTACGAAGATCAGGAACTGCTCAAGCCCTCACGGCGCGGGCAGACACGGATCTTCAGTTCAAAGGATCGGGTGCGCCTGAAGCTCATACTCCGGGGCAAGCGCATGGGCTTTTCCCTGGCCGAGACCAAAGAGCTGTTTGACCTGTGGGACGAAACCCTCAGCGGAAATGAGAAACAGCTTCACAAGATGCTGACCATTCTGGCCAACAAACGGGCACAAATGGAACAGCAAAAGAACGACATTGCCCAGGCGGAAATGGAGATAGACACAGCCGAAACCCGGTGCCGGGAAGCCCTGGCCGAGCTGCAGAAGAAAAAGAAACAGCAGGCCCGGGCCGACGAAGAAGCCCCGGCAGACCGCTGAACACCAATGACAAAAACCAAAGGTAGCCAACGATGAAATCACAATACTCAGAGCTCAATTTCGGCCTCGGTGAAACCCTCGACATGCTGCGTGAGCAGGTCAACGGGTTCGCCGCCTCCGAAATCGCACCCCGCGCCGAGGAAATTGACCGCAACAACGAGTTCCCCACGGACCTGTGGCGGAAAATGGGCGACATGGGCCTGCTGGGTATCACCGTGAGCGAAGAATACGGCGGCTCCGACATGGGCTACCTGGCACACGTCATCGCCATGGAAGAAATCAGCCGCGCCTCCGCCTCCGTTGGCCTCTCCTACGGTGCCCACTCCAACTTGTGTGTGAACCAGATTCACCGCAACGGCACCGAGGAACAGAAACAGAAATACCTGCCGAAACTCGTCAGCGGCGAACACATCGGCGCCCTGGCCATGTCCGAGCCCAACGCCGGTTCCGACGTCATCTCCATGAAGCTCAGCGCCAAAGACGCCGGTGACCACTACCTCCTCAACGGCACCAAAATGTGGATCACCAACGGCCCGGATGCCCACACCTACGTCATCTACACCAAGACCGACACCCAGGCCGGCTCCAAGGGCGTTACCGCCTTCATCGTCGAGCGCGACGCCCCGGGCTTCAGCCGCCACCAGAAACTCGACAAACTCGGCATGCGCGGCTCCAACACCTGTGAACTGGTGTTCGAAGACTGCAAGGTTCCCAAGGAAAACATTCTGGGCGGCATTGGCAACGGCGCCAAAGTCCTGATGAGCGGCCTCGACTACGAGCGCCTGGTACTCTCCGGTGGCCCGCTGGGCATCATGCAGGCCGCCATGGACGTAGTGGTTCCCTATATCCGCGAGCGCAAACAGTTCGGCCAGGCCATCGGTGAATTCGAACTGGTACAGGGTAAAGTAGCCGACATGTACACCTGGATGAACACCGCCAAGTCCTACGTCTACATGGTCGCCATGTCCGCCGACCGGGGCGAAACCACTAGAAAGGACGCCGCCGGCGCGATCCTCTACTCCGCCGAAATGGCCACCAAAATCGCCCTGGACGCCATCCAACTGCTCGGCGGTAACGGCTACATCAACGAATACCCGACAGGCCGCCTGCTACGGGACGCCAAACTGTATGAGATCGGTGCCGGCACGTCCGAGATCCGTCGGATGCTGATCGGTCGTGAGCTGTACCTGAACAAATAAAGCGCAGCTTGAAGCCAGAAGCCGTCCTTAGCCGGAAAAGCCGGGGACGGCTTGCACCCAAAGTACGACGAGGGACTGGCAGGGTGTCTTTCCGGGAATGTCGGCGGCCATGGATGGCCGACGCCAAGCGCACAGGGATGTGCTCGTAGCGGTTCCCGGAAAGATGCCCTGCCAGTCCCGCCGCCCCGAACCTCGAGGCCCGAAAAATGACAATACTGCAAAGCAAGATTAACCCAAGGTCCGATGAGTTCCAGGCCAACCAGGAATCCATGGCCCAGGCCGTAGCCGACCTGCGTGACAAAGTGTCCACCATCCAGCAAGGCGGCGGCCCCTCCTACCAGGAGCGCCACATCGCCCGTGGCAAGCTGCTCCCCAGAGAGCGCATCAACCGCCTCCTGGACGACGGCTCCCCGTTCCTGGAAATCGGCCAGTTCGCCGCCTACAACGTTTACGATGAAGAAGTCCCCGCTGCAGGCGTGATCGCCGGCGTGGGCCGCGTCTCCGGCACCGAATGCATGATCATTGCCAACGACGCCACCGTAAAAGGCGGCAGCTACTACCCGCTGACCGTGAAAAAACACCTGCGCGCCCAGGAAATCGCCCTGCAGAACCGCCTGCCGTGCATCTACCTGGTCGACTCCGGCGGCGCCAACCTGCCCCGCCAGGACGAAGTCTTCCCGGATCGCGACCACTTCGGCCGCATCTTCTATAACCAGGCCCGCATGTCCGCCGACGACATCCCCCAGATCGCCGTCGTGATGGGCCTGTGCACCGCCGGTGGCGCCTACGTGCCGGCCATGGCGGACGAATCCATCATCGTCCGCAACCAGGGCACCATCTTCCTGGCCGGCCCCCCGCTGGTAAAAGCTGCCACCGGTGAAGTAGTGACCGCCGAAGACCTCGGTGGCGCCGACGTACACTGTAAAATCTCCGGTGTTGCCGACCACTACGCCGAGAACGACGCACACGCCCTGGAAATCGCCCGGCGCAGCGTCTCCAACCTGAACCGTCGCAAGCCAACGGATGTGGAAATCCGCAAACCCAAGGCACCGCTGTACGACGCCGAGGAAATCTACGGCATCGTCGGCACCGACCTGCGCAAGCAGTTCGACGTTCGCGACGTCATTGCCCGCATCGTCGACGGCTCCGAATTCGACGAATTCAAACGCTACTACGGCCAGACTCTGGTCACCGGCTTTGCCCATATTCACGGCTACCCGGTAGGCATCGTCGCCAACAACGGCATCCTGTTCAGCGAGTCCGCCCAGAAAGGTGCGCACTTCATCGAACTGTGCTGCCAGCGCAACATCCCGCTGCTGTTCCTGCAGAACATCACCGGCTTCATGGTCGGCCAGAAGTACGAGTCTGAAGGCATCGCCAAGCACGGTGCCAAGATGGTCATGGCCGTGGCCTGCGCCAACGTACCCAAGATCACCGTGCTGATCGGCGGCAGCTACGGCGCCGGCAACTACGGCATGTGCGGCCGCGCCTACAGCCCGGACTTCCTGTGGATGTGGCCGAACGCCCGCATCTCCGTCATGGGCGGCGAACAGGCCGCCGGCGTTATGGCCCAGGTTCGCCGCGAAGGCCTCGAGCGCAAGGGGCAGAGCTGGAGTGCGGAAGGTGAGGCGGCATTCAAGAAGCCCATCGCCGACAAATACGAGCACCAGGGCCACCCCTATTACGCCAGTGCCCGCCTGTGGGACGACGGCGTAATCGACCCGGCCCAGACCCGGGAAGTGATCGCCCTGAGCCTGTCCGCCACGCTGAACCGGCCCGCGAAGCCTACGCGCTTCGGCGTGTTCCGCATGTAACCGAGGAGAAAGATCATGTCAGAACAGGAATCTGCGGTTCTGCTGAGACGCCGCGACGGCGGTGTCACCGAGGTTGTGCTGAACCGCCCGGACAAGCGCAACGCCTTTGACGACGTCATCATTCAGCAGCTTATCCATACGCTGACCGACGTAAATGCCGACAGCCAGACCAAAGTGGTGATCCTGCGCTCCGAAGGCAAACACTTCTCCGCCGGCGCGGACCTGGGCTGGATGCGCCGCATGGCCGAGAACACCCACCAGGAAAACCTGGACGATTCCCGGGAACTGGCGCGGTTGATGAGTGTACTCAACCACCTGTCCAAGCTGGTGATCGGCCTGGTGCAGGGTGCGGCCTTCGGCGGCGCTGTGGGTCTTGCCGCCTGCTGCGACATCGTCATCGCCACCGAGAAATCCAGCTTCTGCCTGAGCGAAGTGAAGCTCGGCCTGATTCCGGCGGTCATCAGTCCCTACGTGGTGCGCGCCATTGGTGAGCGCCAGGCCCGTCGGTACTTCATCTCCGCCGAAGTCTTTACCGCAAAGCAGGCTCAGGAATATGGCCTGGTGCACATGGTGTGCGACGACGTGGAGGCCATGGAGCAGCGCTGCAACGAAATGCTCCAGCAGCTGGCCAGCAACGGCCCCGAAGCCATGAAAGCCGCCAAGGACCTGGTGTTTGCCGTCAGCCACAAGCCGATCGATGAAACCGTGATCGACGATACCGCACATCGCATCGCAGACATCCGCGTGGGCGTGGAAGGCCAGGAAGGACTGAGCGCTTTCCTGAACAAACGCAAGGCCAACTGGGTTCCGGAGGAATAGTGCCCTGTCTCATGGATTCTTTAACTTACTGCGTACTTCTGAAGACTTTGGGCAAGGCGCAGACCTGCAGGCATGGTGGTTCCATGCCAAAGGGCTGCAACGCAGAGCCAAAGTCTTCAGAAGTGCGCCCTACGGGAGTCGCTGAGAAACTGGCCAGCTGTGTTGTGCTGGCTCGATTTGGCACCACCAAACCTTCACCATCACGCCTTGCTGGCCAGTTTCTCAGCGGCTCAGTAAGTTAAAGAATCCATGAGACAGGGCACTCACATGTTCAGCAAGATACTGATCGCCAACCGGGGCGAAATCGCCTGCCGGATCATACAAACCGCCCACCGCATGGGCATTCGCGTTGTCGCCGTCTATTCCGAGGCCGACGCCAATGCACGGCACGTGGCCATGGCCGACGAAGCCTTCCACATCGGCCCCGCGCCCAGCTCCGAGAGCTACCTGCGGGCTGAAAAGATCATTGAGATTGCCAAGAAGAGTGGCGCTCAGGCCGTTCACCCGGGCTACGGTTTCCTCTCTGAAAACACCGCATTCGCCGAAGCCTGTGAAGCCAACAACATTGTTTTCATTGGCCCGCCCTCCTCGGCCATTGCCGCCATGGGCTCCAAGTCTGCGGCCAAGGCCATCATGGAAAAAGCCGGCGTACCCCTGGTGCCCGGTTACCACGGCGACGACCAGTCCGTTGAAACCCTGCGGGCCGAAGCCGAGAAATGCGGCTTCCCGCTGCTGCTCAAGGCCGTTGCCGGTGGCGGTGGCAAGGGCATGCGCGTGGTGAACAACATGGGCGAGTTCGACGATGCTCTGGCGGCCGCCAAGCGGGAAGCCCAGAACGCCTTCGGCAACCCGGACATGCTGATCGAACGCTACCTGACCCAGCCACGGCACGTGGAGATTCAGGTGTTCTGCGACAAGGATGGCAAGGGCGTGTATCTGGCCGAGCGTGACTGCTCCGTGCAGCGCCGCCACCAGAAAGTCCTGGAAGAAGCCCCGGCCCCCGGCCTGAGCGAAGACACCCGCAAGGCCATGGGTGAGGCCGCCGTGCGCGCCGCCCAGGCCATCAACTATGTGGGCGCCGGCACCGTTGAATTCCTGTACGACGTGGACGGTTCCTTCTTCTTCATGGAGATGAATACCCGCCTTCAGGTCGAGCACCCGGTGACCGAGATGGTTACCGGCCAGGATCTGGTGGAGTGGCAGCTGAAAGTGGCCTGGGGCGAGGCCCTGCCGCTGGAACAGTCCCAGGTGAAAACCCGGGGCCACGCCCTGGAAGCGCGGATCTACGCCGAAGACCCGGACCAGGACTTCCTGCCGGCCACCGGAACCCTGCGCTACCTGAGTACCCCGGATGAATCCGCCCACGTTCGGGTGGACACCGGCGTGACCGAAGGCGACGAGATCAGCATCCACTACGACCCGATGATCGCCAAGCTGATCGTCTGGGACGAAACCCGGGACCAGGCCATCAACCGCATGGTCCAGGCGCTGGAGCACTATCGCATTGCCGGGGTGAAGACCAACATCCGGTTCCTGCACGCCCTGGCCGATGCCCAGCCGTTCCGGGAAGCGGACCTGACCACCAACTTCATCAGTGCCCACGAGGAACTGCTGTTCCCGAAATCCCGGCTCGACACCCACAAGGCCCTGGTACTCGCCGCCGGCTTCGTGCTGGAACAGCGCAAATCTTCCGAACCGGTGACCGCGGACCCCTGGTCCCCGTTCTGCCGCAAGAACAGCTGGCGCATGAACTCGGAATACGCCCAGCCGCTGAAATTGCAGGTGGGTGACGACATCCACGAGCTCAAGATCCTCGAGCGGGACGACCGCTACCAGGTTTTCGTGGGCGACAGCGTCTACCACCTGAACGCCAAACTGGACGACGACTACCTGCAGGCGGTGGTCAACGGCCACCGGATCAGTGTTCACGGGAACCTGCATGACGATCAGCTGGTCCTGTTCTACGAAGGCCACACCTTCAAGTGCACCGTCTACCGCGAGACCTACGGTTTCGAGGAAATGGCCGGTGAAGGCAGCCTGGCGGCGCCCATGAACGGCGCGATCGTTGCCGTTCAGGCCAAGGTGGGCGACAAGGTCAGCGCCGGCCAGACCCTGGTCATCATGGAAGCCATGAAAATGGAGCACGCCATCAAGGCCCCGGCCGACGGCGTGGTGAGCGAGATTTTCTTCGCCGAAGGCGACCAGGTGTCCGAAGGTGCCGAACTCATTGCCATCGAAACCGAGGAGGCTGAGTGATGGCGTTTCCGAAACAGGTTCGACTGGTGGAGATGAGCCCCCGGGACGGCCTTCAGAACGAGCCCGGCCCGGTCATTGCCACTGACATCAAGACCGGCCTGATCGACCGGCTTGCCGACTGCGGCCTGAGCCACATCGAGGCCGCCAGTTTTGTGTCGCCCAAGTGGGTGCCGCAAATGGGCGACGCCGCCGACGTCATGGCCGGCATCACCCGCAAGGCCGGCGTCCGCTACTCCGCCCTCACCCCCAACCTGAAGGGTTTTGAGGGCGCGCTGGCCGCGAAGGTGGACGAGGTAGCCGTTTTCGGTGCCGCCTCCGAGTCCTTCACCAAAAAGAACATCAACTGCACCATCGCCGAAAGCCTGGAGCGGTTTGCCCCCGTGGTCGAAGAAGCCCGCAAGCACAACATCCCTGTGCGGGGCTACGTCTCGACCGTACTGGGCTGCCCCTACGAGGGCGACATTGCCCCCGAACAGGTCGCCATAGTCGCCAAAGCCCTCTACGACATGGGCTGCTACGAGATTTCCCTGGGCGATACCATTGGCGTAGGTACGCCGCTAAAAGCAAAGCGTATGCTGGAAGCAGTGGCCGCACACGTTCCCATGGAACGCCTCGCTGCCCACTTCCACGACACCTACGGTCAGGCCCTGGCCAACCTGTACGCGGTCCTGGAAGAAGGCGTGAGCGTAATCGACGCCTCCGTCGCCGGCCTGGGCGGCTGCCCCTATGCCAAGGGCGCCTCCGGTAATGTGGCAACCGAGGACGTGCTATACCTGCTTAACGGTCTTGGCATCGACACCGGTGTCGATCTGGACAAACTGGTCGCCACCGGCGACTGGGTTTGCCAGCAACTGAATCGCCATAACGGCTCGAAAGTCGGCCAGGCCTTAGGAAGTAGCTGCAACTAATCACCATGGAGGCAAGCAATGAACCAAAATCTCCCAAGCGACTATCCAAGTTATACCAGTGGTACCTCCGAAACCCCGCTGCCGGGTATGATCATCGGTGAAATACTCGACCGCCCCGCCGCAAAGTACCCGGCCAGAGAAGCTCTGTTTGCCCTGCACCAGAACATCAGCTGGACCTACAAAAAATTCCAGCAAAAGGTTGACGAAACAGCCCGCACCTTCCTGGCCATCGGCGTTCACAAGGGGCATCACGAGGCGCTCTTGATCGACAACTCAGAAGACGATACCGATTAGACACGATCCTGAACCCGTAACTTCAATCGGCTGGATCTGCGCCAAAAGCGTGCAATAACAAGGCATTGCGCAGTATAATCGCACCCGACGTCCATTCACCCAGCTTGTGCTCTCAGCCCATGTGTACCTTCACTCTCCAGCAATCCCGAACCGAAGTCTATACACCTCACGGCGGACTGGCCCTTGTGGGCCATTGCCTGAACCGGCACACGTTGCTGACCAAAACCGGTCGCACGGTCATCAAGCGGCACGGTATTCCGAACATTGAACTGATCCGGGCCTACCTTGGTCTGATCACGCTGGGCAAGAGTGACTTCGAGGCGGCAGAGCCAGTCCGAACGGATCCGTTCTTCAAACCTACCATGGGCATCAAGCACTCAGCCCGTTTGCAACAGCGACTCGATGAAGATGCCCAAGCCCTGACACCGCTGCTGGATGATCCAGCGTAGAGCTTATTCAGTCCGTCGAAGCCACAGTATCGCCCCTGACGATGGGCCATATTGGCCTGGAGATGGATGTCTTTCCCCTGGGCAATAGCCAAACTCACAAAGAGGGAGTCAGCTATACCTACAAGGGCTACCGCAGCTACGCGCCGATGGCAGTCTACCTGGGGCAAGAAGGCTGGTGCCTGGGTTGTGAACTGCGCCTTGGCAGCCAGCATGCCAATAACGGGCTTCTTCACCCCGTCAAACGGGATACCCCGTGCACGAGCACTCACTGACAAGCCCATCCTGCTGCGCCTGGACAGTGCGCACAATGCCCGTGACAATCGCGATTTCCTACGCGAGCAGGACCAAGTCGACTTCCAGATCAAGTGGAACACTCGCAAGCAAGACCCTCTCTGGCTTGGGCTGACAAGGGTCAGGCTCAGAAAGCCTGGACACTGGACTGTGGCGGCAAGATGGAAGCGATTCTGTCAGAAACACTTCCGGACGCGCCCGGGTTACGCTAGATCGTTAAAGTCATCGTTCTCACCAGCGATGCCGTCGGCCAGCTGTATCTGGGGCCGAAAGTCAGCCTCGAAGGCTGGATTACGTCTTTACTACCGGGTGTAGCCAACGATCAGCAAGCCATGGTGACTCACTCATCTTATGGCGCGGCGATGGCGGCAGTAAGGGGATGAGTCCATCCCATTGCTTACGTTCGTCGCCAGCAAATCCCTGACCTGGCGAGCATTCACCGGCGTCTGCCAGAAGTAGAAGAAAGACTCTTGGAAAAGAAACCTGATTAAGGGCGCATTCAATCGCTACGCCGTTCGCACCCTGGTCGACCGCGTCAGCGATATTGGTCTCCTGCCAAGATGGACGAGGGGCACTGTCACTGCTTAATCGAGTGCCGCTGGAGGTGTAACAGACCTTCACTTACGACCAGGGGCGCGAGCTCATGTGCCATGCCGAGGTCAACCAAAGAAACGGCACGACGATCTACTTCGCTGGTTCACACAGCCCCTGGCAGGAGCCATTAACGAAAACACCATTGGCATGCTGCGCCAGTACATGCCCAAGGGGACCAAATTATCTTCGCTAGTGTCCCGTCTAGGTAATCCTTTTATTTATTATCAATAACGCTCAGCTTTGCTCGCGTTACTGAAGTCATAATCGATTCTGCTCTCTTGTGCCAGCGGAACAGCTTTGCCAGCTTCTCATTATGAGTTTGGATAAAGCGACGAATCGCCGTCTTCAGTTCGCCGAAACTGGTACAAATGCCACGGTACAAAGCGCGGCGTTCCAGTTGATCAAACCAGCCCTCCACGGCATTCAGCCAAGAGGCGCTGGTTGGTGTGAAGTGAAGCTTGAATCGGGGATGTTTTTCCAGCCAAGCTTTCACCTCTGGTGTTTTGTGAGTCGAGCTGTTGTCCAGAATCAGATGAAGGTCCTGCTCTTTCGGTGTTTCTCGATCAATTTGTCGCAGAAAATCGAGAAACTCTTTGGCGCGATGGCGTTGTGTCATGCGCCCAATCACTTCGCCGTTCAGGATATTCAGGGCCGCGTATAAGCTGGTCGTCCCGTGCCTCTTGCAATCGTGGGTGCGGCGCTCGATCTGGCCGGGTTTCAGTTACAGCTTTGGTTGAGTGCGATCCAGAGCCTGGATCTGCGTTTTTTTCGTCAACCGACAGCACCAGCCCGTTATCCGGCGGATTCAGGTACAGGCCCACAACATCGAACACCTTCTCAGCAAAGTCCGAGTCATTGCTTATTTTGAAGGTTTTCAGCCGGTGCGGTTTCAGGTCAGCGGCTTTCTAGATCTGATGCACTTGCCAACGACTGACACCGGCATATTCGGCCATCAACCGGACGCTCCAGTGGATCGCCTCACGCAGCAGTTTGTCTACAGTATCTTTAAGAATGGCCTTAACCTTTTTCTGATCCAGCTTTCTTCGCTGCCCCGGCCTTGGCGCATCCTGAAGACCGGTTAAGCCTTGTTTCGTGTAACGATTGCGCCACTTAAATACAGAGGGTGTGCTGGTTTCCAAGCTTTCAGCAACTTCTATTGGAGATTGGCCCGCGTTCAAGGACAAAAGTATACGTGCTCTAAGGACCAAATTCTGGCTTAGCGTGCTTGTTCGCAACCAGCTTCCCAGTTCCAGTTGGTCATTTACAGTAACGCTGAAAGCGTGCTGGGTGCCGGGCCAAAACAGGATCTCCAAATCCGTGAATAAAACCCCAGATTATAGCATATTTAGACTAAGGAATTATCCAGACGGGACACTAGGTCAGAACGAGTTGGACACTATCGCCTTTGAATTGGTTGCGTTAGGAGACCAGAGTGCCATTGGTCGTTTGGACACTCTTGCTCGTGGGGGCCTCATAACTGGCGGGGACCTTTTCCGCTGGATATCGATTAAGCAGCGTACCATTTTCCGTAAACCGGCCTTTTGAGCATGATCCCCCACGGGGAACTTCTGATCAAGCGCCGCATCAACTCCCGCGCAATCTGTGCCCGTTTTGGCCACCGCTAATGATGATCATCGAGTAGGTATCTATATCCGACATTTGCCACTCTGTACGAGGTATCACTAGTAGGGCATTCCGTTCTGTCATGCCAAGCCGGCGACCCAGTGCAGGGATCTCCGGGAACCTGTCGCCAGCCCCGATCAACTTCTTGAGCGACTATGGTTTTCAAACGCGGCAAGGATCTTTCTGGCCCGCGCGACGACCGGTGCGTCGATCATTTGGTCATCCAGAGTAAACGCAGCTTCATTGCCAGTGACCTTGGCGATAACTCGCCGAGCCCATTCCACGTCCTCAGCATCCGGCTCGAAGGCGCGATGCACCGGCTCCAGTTGCCGCGGATGTATGCAGAGCATACCGGTAAGCCCCATTTGCCGGGCATGGCGGGCGGCCTGTTCAACTGCTTCGGCATTGTTGATGTCCGGGTACACACTTTCCACTGGCGGCTCCAGGCCAGTCGAACAGGAGTTCAGCACGAGCTCGCAACGGCAGTGATCGAGGACCTTCACCGCGCCCTCGCTCTGCGGCTTGAGACCGAGTTCAGCGCACAGGTCCAGGGCTCCAAAGCTCATGCGCACAACCCCTGGGCATCGGATCAGTTGCGGTATTTCGAGCACTCCCTTGGCGGTTTCCACTAATGGCCACACCGGCTTTCCGCAATCGGCCACCTTCGCCAAAGCATGGACATCTTCTGCTTTCGGCAACATGATGCCGGCGACGCCCGGCTGGCGACTGCACATTTCCAGGTCAGGTACGAAATGTTCAGTTCCCGCAGCGTTGATCCGGATCAGAACCCTGACCTGGGGGTTGTCCGCAAGAAACCTGTCTACACCGGTTCTGGCCGCCACCTTGTCGGTTTCGGCGACTGCGTCTTCGAGATCGACTATGACAGCGTCAGCACCGCTGTTCAGGGCTTTCTGTATACGATCCAGCCGGGACCCGGGCACGAAAAGAATCGAGCACGGGGAAGTTTTTAATTCTTTTTGGTGCTCGCCAGTTTCAGATGACACCATCATCTTTGAACCCCTGAATCTGATCTTCGTGATAGCCAAGTTCAGCCAGAATGCTGGAGGTGTGTTCACCCAGAGCAGGCACCGGATTCATCACCGGAGTATAGGCATTGCTCCGGCCCGGAGGCAGTGGCGCCGAAACCTCGCCCGCAGGACTTCCGACTGTGTGCCAATGATCCCGGGACTTCAGTTGCGGATGGGCCCAAACGTCATGCATGTCGTTAACTCTGGCGTTGGCGATTCCCGCCTTATCCAATCGCTCGGCTACCTGCTCGGCGGTCATGAATGCAAACGCCTGTTGGATGATGTCTCGCAGATCTTCGCGGTTCTCCGAGCGCAGCTGATTTTTGGCGAAACGGGGATCTTCTACCAGTTCAGGAATTTTCAGCACTTTGCTGCAGAACGCCAGCCACTCGCGCTCGTTTTGCAGACCAAGCATTACCTGGCGGCCATCGCCCGCGGTAAACGGGCCGTAGGGGTAAATCGCAGCGTGGGAGGCCCCGGCGCGGGGAGGCGGTTCTGCGCCCTGGTAGGCGTAGTACAGCGGGTACCCCATCCATTCCACGAGGCACTCCAACATCGACACATCGATGTGGGAACCTTCCCCTGATCTCTGGCGGAGCATGAGAGCAGACAGAATGCTCGTATAGGCATACATGCCGGCTGAGATGTCGGCGATCGAGCAGCCCGCCTTGGCCATCCCTTCGGGGCCTGGGGTGCCTGTCGTGGAAAGAAAGCCACCCTCACTCTGTATCAGCAAATCATAGGCCTTACGGTACTGGTAGGGTCCGCTGTCTCCATATCCGGAAATATCGCAAACGATTAGTCCTGGAAACCTTTCATGGAGCGCCTCGTAAGAGAGCCCCAAACGACCAGCCGCCCCCGGAGCCAGATTCTGTACGAGAACATCGGCCTCCTCCAGTAACTGGTCAAGAATGGGCTTTGCTGGCTCTGCTTTGACGTCCAGAGTGAGGCTTTCCTTGGAGCGGTTGGTCCAGACAAAATGCGAGGAGAGACCATGGACCCGCTCGTCGTATCCACGGGCGAAATCCCCCACCCCGGGGCGTTCGATTTTGATAACCCTGGCACCAAGATCCGCCAACTGGCGTGTGCAAAATGGGGCAGCAATCGCATGTTCGAGACTGATCACGGTGATGCCGTCCAGCGGACGGAGTTCGCTGTTGCTCATGTGCGCGTCCTGTCAGTTGGTGGAGTCGGGCAGTGGCCTGGGGGCAGCAGGTTATTTACGCTGCTTGCATCTCGCAGCCGCCAGGACCAACTGACCAGTCGATCCGCCTCGGCCTGCGTGGCGGCTTTTGAAAAGGCCACCAGTCTGTGAAATTTTGCTTCCAGTTCGTCCCGGGAGAGCGGGTTTCCCGGATCTCCTTTGGGGTTGTCTATTGCTGCGCTCAGCCGTCGGCCATCGGTTGTGACGACCTCGATGCGGCCCAGCCATTTACCCGGATAGGCGCTGTCCACTTCTGGATCCAACGCCATACTGACCCGGGTGCGGAAGCGTGCCACCTCTTCGCTCTGCAGTGCCCGGTCCTGGAAATCGAGGACGCCTGCGCTTCCGTATACAGCGATCAATCCCAGCACGGTGCCCATGGAGAACTTTGCCTGGTGGATGGTTGTGGGCTCGTTCACCATCCCGAGCACGTCTATTGCGGCCTGGTGCACTTTTGCGGTGACGGCCTCAATCTCACTGCTGTCGAGTCCGTGTTCCTGCATTAGTGCCAGCAGTGCATCCGCTGACGGATGCGTGTGACGACAGGAAGCGTGAAACTTGAAGGATGTTTCCGCTAACGCCCAGCGAGACCCGAGGCGGTCCGTCAGAAACGAGGGCTCGGCATCGTCTGACATGCCGGCGGCCATACCCTGACGACCCTCGAGAATCTGGCTTGCTCCGGTGAGCCCTTCTTCAGTCATATACGCTGCCAGCAGTCCGTCCGCGGCGGCTTTTGCGGTGTGGAGTTGTTTGGAGTCGGCCGCGTCACGCAGGAACTCCCACAAACCGGATGCCTGGGTACCCGCGCTTCCAAGCGCATTGACGAACTGGTTGGTGTCGAACCGGAGCAACTTACCTACAGCGACCGCCGCGGCCAGGGTGCCAACCGTTCCGGTAGTGTGAAAAATGGTGTAGTGAGAGCGCCCCATGAATTCACCGATTCTTATTCCCGCCTCGTATCCGGCCACCGCTGCCAGAATCAGATCCTGACCGGAAGCGTCCAGATCCTGGGCGGCGGCCAGGACTGCAGGGAACACCACTGTGCCGGGGTGGAGCACCGAGCTGTTGTGGAGGTCGTCCTGCTCAATCACATGAGATGAAGCGGCGTTGACAAACGCCGCGAACCAGGGCGAGGTGCGGCTTCGGTCCACCAGCACTTCGCAGTGACCGTTACCGGGGCCCATGCGCCGGGCAAAACTCTGAAAAAGCGGAATCGGAGGATAGTCCTTGCCGGCCAGCGACGACCCCAGCCAGTCCAGAAAGAGTTCCTCACAGCGGTCAACAACACTAGCAGGAATATCGTCGTATGTTAGATCCGCCAAAAATCCGGCAAGAGTCCGGGTTGCGTCAGCCATCACTAGCTCCTAGAACGACCGCGGCAGCTGAAGAATATGCTCAGCTACGTAGGAAAGAATCAGGTTCGTTGAGATCGGTGCCACTTGATAAAGGCGTGTCTCACGGAATTTGCGTTCTACATCGTACTCACAGGCAAATCCGAAGCCGCCGTGGGTCTGCAGGCATACGTTGGCAGCTTTCCAGGAAGCTTCCGCCGCCAGGTATTTCGCCATATTGGCGCTGGCGCCCGCTGGCTTGCCGCTGTCGTATTCCTGGCAGGCGCGCCAGCGCATGAGGTCAGCAGCCTCAATTTCGATATGGGCCTGGGCAATGGGAAACTGTACGCCCTGGTTCTTGCCAATGGGCCGGCCGAACACCTCACGTTCATTGGCATAATTACGGGCTTTTTCGATAAACCAACGCCCGTCACCGATGCATTCCGCAGCGATCAGGGCGCGTTCTGCGTTAAGCCCATCCATGATGTATCGAAACCCCATCCCTTCCTCACCGATCAGGTTTTCTGCGGGAATTTTCAGGTTGTCGAAGAACAGCTCGTTGGTTTCGTGGTTGACCATATTACTGATGGGCTGAACGCTCAGGCCGTTACCGATGGCATCGTGCAGGTCCACCAGGAAAATCGACATCCCCCTGGACTTTTGCTTTACTTCCGCCAGCGGCGTAGTGCGCGCCAACAGAATCATCAAATCGGAATGCTGGACCCGAGAGATCCAGACCTTCTGGCCATTAACCACATAGTGATCACCCTGGCGAACCGCTGTGGTTTTGATTTTGGTGGTGTCAGTGCCCGTGGTGGGCTCGGTCACCCCCATGGATTGCAATCGCAGCTCGCCACTAGCAATCCTGGGCAGGTATTCTGTCTTCTGCGCCTCGCTGCCATGCCGCAGCAGGGTAAACATGTTGTACATCTGGCCATGGACGGTGCCGGAGTTACCGCCACACCGGTTGACTTCCTCCAGGATGACCGAGGCCTCTGCCAGCCCCAGTCCCGAGCCACCGTATTCCGTCGGGATCATTGCCGACAGCCAGCCCGCCTCTGTTAACGCGCTAACAAATTCCTCAGGGAATTCTTTCCGCTGGTCAATGCCTCTCCAATAAGCACCGTCGAATTTTTCACAGAGGCCTTTTACTCCGTCACGAATTTCCTGATATTGGTCTGGATCAAACATTAGGCTTCCTCAAACTGGATTTCTGCATAGTGGGCTGGGCCGTGATCGGTAAAGGTCCACAGTTGGGCCTGGTCAGCCGCGATATCGGCGCCAGCGATATTGAAAGGTTCGTCTGCGGTAAGTGGTCTCAAGCCCCTGTAGGTATACGCTTTGGGTATGCGACCGGGATATTGCTGCTGGAACATCTGAAGCATCAGTGTGGCCTGTAAAGGACCGTGCACGACAAGTCCGCTGTAGCCTTCGACGCCGGTGGCATAGGGATGGTCGTAATGGATCCGATGACCATTAAAGGTGACCGCGGAGTACCTGAACAGGGTCACCGGCGTCGGATCAAAACGCTCGCACCAGGCAGGCTCCGGCACAACAAAGTCTGACGATTCCTTGGGTGCGGCAGGCTCGCGGTAGACAATGTTCTGCTGCTCACGGACGCAAAGCTTGCCTGCCTGTGTGTATTCGTGGTTTACGGTAACAAACAGCAGGCTGCCGGAGCGCCCCTGCTTTTCCTCAACAGCGCCGATCGTTGTGGTCCGATTAGCCTCAACACCGATACGCAGAGGTTGTAAAAAGTCCAGGTGGCCGCCGGCCCACATGCGATTTCTGTTATCAGCGGGGGGCAGAAAGCCGCCTCGGGCCGGATGTCCGTCTTCCCCCAGCCCTTCTGCAGACACCGGCTCCTGAAAGAATGCCCAGTGCCACAACATCGGTAACGGCTCTCCGGCAGCCGGTCGCAGCGTCCCCAGGGTGGCGGCAATCTTGTCGACGTGAGCTTTATTAATCACATCATTGCAGGTTTCAGTTTTTCCGATCCACTGGGCTGGCGAGAGCTTGGACATTCGGTGCCCCCTATGTTTATATTTGGTTACAGGATGAGCACAACGATAAAGTTAGAGAAGTCGCTTTTACAAAAGGTGGCGTTCTGCTCAGCTGAACAGGTGCAAGCAAATGAGGTTCTCTGACGACACGCTGCATACGGCACCTGCCTGAATTGGAAAAATGAGAAAGCGCTATGCATTTTGATCTTGTCGATCTACGCCTGTTTACACATGTAGCTGAGGCTGAAAGCCTGACCGGCGGCTCCAACCGTGCCTGTTTGTCCACGGCCGCGGCCAGTACTCGCATCAAATCCCTGGAGGAACAGCTTGGGAGTCGCCTGTTCTATCGCGAGCGCAAGGGTGTCAAACTTACCCCGGCGGGCACACAACTGTTACGACATGCCCGGGCGATCCTGCGCCAGGTGGAGCATGTTAAAAGCGAGTTCTCGGACCTTACCAGTGATGCCATGGGCCATCTGCGAATTTTCGCAAACACCACTGCAGTGACTGAGTTCATGCCCGAAGTACTATCCCGGTTTCTTGCCGACAGGCCGGGGATTACGATTGACTTGGAAGAGAAAATGACGCGAGACATCGTCCGGGGTGTTCAGGAAGGTGCCGCAGACCTCGGCGTGGTTGCCGGGGCCATCGCATCAAAAGGCCTCGAAGTGATTCCCTTCAGTTACGACAGGCTAGTCGTAGTCACACCCATGGGACATCCGCTGACTGTCTGCAGCCACGTCAGCTTTGAACAGACCCTGGAGTACCAACATATCGGCCTCCACGAGGGCAGTACACTACTGAAGTTTCTTCAGGATCAGGTCAGCGACCTGGGCAAAACACTGCCCTTACGCATCAAGGTGTTCGGTTTCGAGTCCGCCTGTCGCATGATCGAGGCCGGCGTGGGAATCGGCATACTGCCCAAGTCGACCGCGCTGCGCTACCAGCTCACCCAGAAGCTCGCTCTTGTGGAGCTTGAAGAGGACTGGGCTCAGCGCGAGCGGAGCATGATCCTTCGGGAACTCGAAGCGCTGCCCACCGTTGGCCAGGAACTGGTCAAGGCCATCGCCGCCCACGAAGGCTTCACGCCAGTGCCCATCGGCAAACAGGGCACTCGACCTGATGTGAGCAGCACGGCCGGAGACTCAGACTACTCGCCCGCCATCAACGGGTAATTCCACACCGTTCAGGAAGGCTGCTTCGTCAGTTCCCAGGAATACCGCAACGGCAGCAACATCCGCGGGGGTCGAGAGCCTGCCAAGGGGAATGGTGCTGATAAACCGGGCGCGATTTTCGGGTGTGTCCGGCACGCCCATGAAATCCGCAAGCAGTGCCGTCTCGCCCATCACCGGACAGATATTGTTGACACGGATGCCATCGGGACCGAGTTCGACCGCGAGAGACTTGGACAGTAGGTTGACCGCACCCTTGGAGCCATTGTACCAGGTCAGCCCGGGTCGGGGGCGGATGCCGGCAACGGAGCCTACGTTGATGATGGCGCCATTTTTCCTCTCTCTCATCAGAGGCACGACTGCATGAATCATGTGAAAGATGGACTTCACGTTGACTGCAAAGACACGGTCGAAGGTCGCCTCATCCACATCCAGCAAGGGTTGGTTGCGGTGAGTGGTGCCAGCATTGTTGACTACGATGTCCGGAACACCAAAAGTACGGACACACTCGTCGACAGCGGCCTGGACATCCTTGCCTGAAGTGACGTTGCAATTGACCGCATGCGCTCTATCACCGAGTTCTTCCGCCAGCTTGGCGGCGCCTTCATAGTTCATATCAGCGAGGATGACTTTGGCGCCTTCCTCAATATAACGACGGGTAATGGCGGCGCCAAAACCACTGGCGGCGCCAGTTACGATTGCAATTTTATCTGCTAATGAATTCATTGGATTAACCTTTTCATTGTTGTCTAGAAAATAATCAGATCGCGAAGGCTATTGCCAGACGCCAGGCCATCAAAGGCTTCGTTGATGTCCTCCAGGGCCAGGCGCTTCCCGATAAGCCTGTCAATCGGCAGTCGACCATTGCGGTACAGACCAAGGTAGCGGGGCAGATCCCGGGCTGGAATACAGGAGCCGATGTAACTGCCCTTAATGGTGCGCTCCTCAGCGGTCAGACTAACCTGCTGAAGGGGCCAGCGAGCCTCCGGACTCGGTAGGCCTGCAGTGACTGTGGTGCCGCCACGGCGGGTCGCGCCGTAAGCGAGTTCCATTGCCGGCACCGAGCCCGCGAACTCAAACGCAAAGTCAACACCGCCCCGGGTCAGCTCGCGGATTCGCGCCACTGCATCATCGTCACGGGCGTTGACCACGTCCGTTGCACCAAGCTCCAGAGCCAGGTCGAGCTTGTGCTGATGAACATCCACGGCGATGAGGGGATTCGCCCCCGATGCTCGGGCCCCCAGCAAGGCGCTGAGTCCTACGCCTCCCAAACCAACGATCATCGCCGAGGAGCCCGGGGAAACCTTGCCGGTATTCACCACTGCACCCATGCCGGTCAGAACCGCGCAGCCGAAGACAGCAGCGTCAACGGGATCGACATCGTCAGGGATGGGCACACAGGATTTGGCGGAAACGACCGCGTGGTCGGCGAACGCCGAAACGCCGCAGTGATGGTAAACCGTCTTCCCGTCCACCGACAGCCGAAACCCTCCGGCGAGCATTTCGCCTTTGCCGTTGGCTTCGGCGCCTGGTTCGCACAGAGCCGGGCGCCCTTCCATGCATGGCAAACAGGCACCGCAGCTAGGCACAAACACCAGCACTACCTTCTGTCCCTTCTTCAGCGAGGTGACTCCGGCACCAACCTCAACGACCTCGGCGCTGGCTTCATGGCCCAGGGCCATTGGCAGCGGGCGTGGCCGCACGCCACTGATGACCGAGAGATCGGAGTGGCACAGACCAGCTGCAATCATCCGAACCATGACCTCCCCGGGGCCAGGTGGCTCCAGGGTAAGTTCCTCCATTATCAACGGCTTACTCTGAGCGTAGGGCGTGGCCGTGGTCATTTTCCTGAGTACCGCGGATCTTGTCTTCATGCCCACCTCCGGGTTGCTATCATTGGTAATGGTTGACGATGGTCTTGGTGTGACTGAACTCGTCCAGCGCGAGAAAGCCTTTTTCACGGCCGTGGCCACTCTTGCGGACGCCGCCAAACGGTAGTTCGACACCGCCGCCGGCACCGTAGCAGTTGATAAAGACTTGACCGCCTTCGAGCCTATTGGCGATTCGGTGCTGACGCGCGCCGTTCTCGGTCCAGACTGAGGCCACCAGGCCATAGTCCGTGCCGTTGGCCACCGCGATTGCGTCGTCTTCATCCTTGAACGGGATGGCCGCCAGAACCGGGCCGAAGACTTCCTCGCGTGCCAGTTTGTGATCTCGCGGCACCGGTCCGAACAGCGTGGGTTTGACGTAGTAGCCGCCTTCCGCCGTTCCCTCTGCAAAAGAGCCTTCAGCTACCGGCTGCAAACCGCTGTCAAGACACTCGGCAATAAATTGCTTCACCCGCCCATACTGTGCGTGGGTGATGATCGGCCCACAATCCGGAGCGCTGTCAGGACCACCGACGCGAAGCTCGCGGAAGCGCTCTGCAACCCGGGTCATAACCTCGTCATAGATATTTTCCTGAATCAGCACCCGGCTTCCTGCCGAGCAGGTTTGCCCAGCGTTCTGGACGATTGCACCGACGATTACAGGAATGGCTTTGTCGAGGTTTGCATCTTCGAACACCAGCTGCGGGCACTTGCCCCCCAGCTCGAGAACGCATTTAACATGATTCTGGGCCGCGGCTGTCTGGATGGTGGTGCCGACCTGCGGTGATCCGGTAAAGGTGATCATATTGACATCCGGATGCTCAGACAGGGCGGCGCCTGCTTCGCGACCGTAACCGGTAACGATATTGAGGGCACCGGCAGGCAGACCCGCGTCAGTGGCAATTTCCGCAAACCGTAGGGACGTCATGCAGGCATCCTCTGCCGGTTTGACTACCGAGGCATTGCCCATAGCCAGGGCCGGGGCGACGGTACGTCCGAGCATCTGGGCCGGGTAATTCCAGGGTATGATATGACCCACAACGCCAAACGGTTCCCTCACGATATTGACCGAATAGCCGGCCATATAGGGAATGACCTGCCCATGTACCTTGTCTGCGGCGCTGCCGTAGAATTCAAAATAGCGCGCGAGAGCCTGGATATCCTTGCGGGCGAGTTCAAGGGGTTTTCCAGTGTCTTTCGCCTCGATACCCGCGAGCTCTTCCTGGTTGGCCAGTACCGACTCGCCGATCTTCATCAGGATGCGGCCACGTTCGGTAGCGGTGGTCTTGCCCCATGCCCCATTTACCGCCTTACGCGCAGCCTTCATCGCAAAATCTATATCACTCACCTGGCCACGGGCTATTTCGTCGTAGGACTCGCCGGTTGCCGGAGAGTATACGGGGATGCCGTCTGCTTGCGCAGGCGCTACCCATTCACCACCAATAAACAGTTTTTTCATACACACCTCTTAGAGTTGGGCACCAACGGCGGACTCGTTGGTTGATTCAGACACAGCCGGCTCGGGAAGCAGGGCGCCACGCTCGATGTACATGACCTTGTCCGGTATGTCTTTCAGAAGGCCGGCGTTTGATTCGGTTATGACAATAGACAGATCGGGCATTTTCTTGTGCAGACGTTGCAGCGCATCGCTGTACTGGGCCGCCAGCGCAGGCGCAAGTCCCTGAAACGGTTCGTCCAGCAACACCATGTGCGAGCCCACCATCAGCGCACGGCCCAACGCCGCCATTTTGCCCTGGCCGCCAGACAGTGCCGCTCCTGAGCGCGGCAGAAGTTCCTCTAACTGAGGCACGATTTCCAGTGTTAACTTAAGGCGCTCAGCGATCTGTTCCTTGCTGTAGCGGGCGATCTGGCAGGGAAAGCGGAGATTTTCTTCAACGGTCATTGACGGAAACATGACCCGTTCCTGGGGAGCGTAGCCGATGCCAAGCAGAACTCGCTCGTATGCCTTGACCTTGGACAGGCTCTGCCCCTCGAATGAAATGTCGCCTTCCTCAAGGTTCAGCAAGCCCATGATGGCTTTCAACAGCGTTGTCTTGCCGGCGCCGTTGCGACCGACTACGGCAACGATGGAGCCGCCAGGCAGTTCAACAGAGATATTCCTCAGCACCTCGACGTTATCGATGCGGGCACTGACGTTTTCCAGTTTCAGCATAGTTACTCTCCGGTCAGATACCCAGGACTTCACGCTGGATGGTGGGGTCAGCCAGGACCGTATCGGGAGCGCCATCCGCAGCCACCGCTCCGGAGATCCAGGCCGCAACGCGACTGGCATAGCGTTTCACGATGTCCACATCATGCTCAACGAAGATAGAGGTAGTCTTCTGCTCCTCCAGAGCCTCCATAAGGATTTCCATCAGATCATGCTTCTCTTCCGTCGAAACGCCGCTGGTAGGCTCGTCCATGATGAGTAGCCTTGGCCGGAGCATCAGCGACATCGCCACATCCAGGAGCTTTCGCTGCCCTTCCGGCAGACTGTCGCAAAGTTCGTGCTGGCGTTCGCGCAGACCTACAAGTTCCAGGATATGATCAACTCCGGGTCCATCATTGGCCTTGCCAAGGTTGGTGAACAGCGACAGCTTTCGCTGACGCGCCACCCCGGAAAGCTCAAGGCACTGCCTGACCGTGTGCTCCATGAAAAGCTGGGGGATCTGGAACGATCGCGCCATGCCCCGCCGCACTATATCCCTTGGAGAGCGGGCGGTGATTACCTTGCCGTCAAACATGACACTGCCACTGTCGGGCTTGATCAACCCGGTACAGATATTGATGAAGGTGGTTTTGCCAGCACCGTTCTGGCCGATGACTGCGAGCCGCTCCCCTTCGTGGAGGCTGAAGTCGATGTTGTCAGCGGCGACTATTCCGCCGAAGGAAAGGGATAAGCCCCGGGTTTCGAGCAAGGCCGTCATGAGCGCACCTCCGCAGTCTGTCGTTTCTTCCTGAGCAGGCTTGTAAGGCCGTCCGGCAGAAAGTAGATAATGGCTATCAGGGTCACCCCGAGAACGAGTTGCCAGGATCCGCCCACCAGAATCGACGCATACATCTTGACGAACTCGAACAGCAACGCCGCAACGAATACACCGATCGCATGGGCCGACCCGCCCAGGATCGAAATGAATACCAGTTCGCCGGACTTGAGCCAATAGCCCGCCTCAGGTGTTACCAGCCCCTGTGACAGTCCGTAGAACGCTCCCGCAAGACCGCAAAGCCCCGCAGACACTGCGTATCCCTGCCAGAGCAGTTTTTTGGCAGAAACCCCGAGGTATTCGAGCCTGTCCTCATTGGTTTTTATGGATGCCATGGCTTCACCCGCGGATGAGCGGAAAAACTGCTGCACTGAAAACACCAGCACGACCGCGAGAATCAACAGAATGATCAGCAATGTAGCTTCGTATCCCGCCCTGTCCATGTCGGCGCCGAACAGGCTGGGGCGGGGAACCCGCATGCCATCAGAACCGCCTGTCATACCGTAGAATTTGGTGACTATGGTGAATATCACCATGGAAATGGCCAGATTTAGCATGCCAAAGAAAATGCCGCGGTAGCGCACCAGAAAGAGCCCGAGTACCATGCCGGTTACAAGACTGACGCCGGTTCCGGCCAGGACCAGTACAATTCCATCCGTTCCCGGAAAGGCCTCGCTCAGAAACGCCACGGTGTAGCCCGAAATCAGCATGTACATAGCGTGGCCGAAGGAAATCTGTCCCGCCCGCAGTAGCACAACCACACCCAGTGCCGCGGTGCCGTAGACCAGTGCCATGATCAGCGGAACCCGCATCCATGGAAACGCGACGGATAAACCCAACACAGCGAGAAAAACAATACCTGTTATAAATAAACGTTTTATCATCAGATTCTCCGCGCCTCTGCCACAGTAAATAGCCCCTGCGGCCGGATTAGCAGGACGGCCATCATGATGAGATAAGGCATTACCACTTCGAACTGGGGCAGGAAATAAACACTCAGGGATCGAGCAATACCGATCATCAGTGCCACAATCAGCGCTCCCGAAATCTGCCCGAGACCTGCTGTTGCCACTACGGCGAATGACAGTACGATCATGTCTGCCCCGACACCAGGAACTAGTGACGTTGTAGGAGAAGCCAGTGCTCCGCCCAAAGCCCCCAGACTGGCGCCAATAATGAAAGTAAAAGAAGCGATTCTGCCTGCGTTCACGCCCAACGCCGTCGCCACTTCCCGATCATGGGTCACCGCGATGATCTGCCGGCCTTTGAGACTATGCTTGAGGAACCAGCGCAGAAGCACATAAACCCCAAGGGCAACCGACGGAATAAACCAGAGCTGGTAGTTCATGAACACAACGCCCAGCAAACTGGTGTCTCCCATCTGGAACATGACATCGGACACAAAATAAGGCTGAGTACCCCAGATCATCACCTGCACATCTTCAAGCACCATGAAAGCGCCAAAGGTGACCAGTAGCTGAATGATGGGGTCCCTGTCACGGAACCGGTGTAGCAACAGCATCAGTCCATAACCCAGGATGACACCGACGATGCCGGCGCCGAGAATCAGCGCCAGTATCGACAGTGTGATTGAGCCTGCCCCCTGCGCGAACCAGATCCCCATACTAGCGGCACTATAGCCGCCAAACGCATAAAGACTACCGTGCGCAACGTTCAGCACACGGACCACACCAAAGATAAAGGTCAGGCCAAGGGCTACCAGAAACAGTAGCCCCGCGTATGACACTCCATCAATAAGTGCTAGCAGAAGAGTGTCTACCCCCATTACTGAGTATCTCCGTTGCCTTCGCCGTAGAAGTCCACTTCATCAAGCAGGTCAGCATTGAGAGTGGTGAGCCACTCGGGTGTGCTTTCACCTGCAGGTGTAGTGACCAGGTCCGCAGGCACGATCATGATGTCCTTGAGGATACGAAAGTCGTATTCATCGCTCGATGTGGTAACACCGAAGAGCTGATCTTCGAGGCCCTGGCCATCTTCGGGACGAATGGTGACTTCACTGGTCAAGCCGCGGAAAGTAAGCCCGTGCAGTGCTTCGGCCAGTTGCTCCTTGTTCGGCCAGTTGCCCTCATTTTCAGAAATGGCTTTATCGTATGCGTCCACCATCGCTTCCATGGCCTGAACCATGTGGTAGACGGGATAAATAGGCTGGGAGCCGGTCTTTTCGACGTACTTGCTCACAAAGTCACTGTGCTTAGGATCGTTGACGTATTCCGGATGCAGGAAGTAGTGATCACCGCGGGCCCCTACAAGAACACCTTCAGGCAATCTGGACCCTAGACGCTCCAGTGAGGACTCGGCCAGCGCCAGAAAGAACTTGGAATTGCGGAATAGGCCGCGTTGGGCGGCCTGGGTGGTGAACGTATCCAGATCGCCGCCCCAGGAAGAAGAGAACACCACATCCGGGTTGAGCGCCTGCAGACGACTGATTTCCGAGGAGTAATCAGGTGCGCCGAATTTCGGGAAGAACTCGGCAACCACCTCGACGTCGGGCTTCATCTGTTTCAGTACAGTGCTGAAGATTTCCCAGGAGTCGTGGCCCCAGGCATAGTCCTGGTTCACTACAGCAATGGTTTTGAAGTCAGGGTGAACCTTCAGAAGATATAATACGCTGGCAACCATTTCGGTAACGGCATTGGCCTGGGAACGAACCACGTATTTGTAGTTAAGCCCCTCCAACGCTTTCTCGGTACCACAGTCCCACATGATATTAACGACTTTCAGATCCTCCGCCACCGGACCCAGCGCTTTGCAATTGCCACTCGAGATCGCAGCCATCATCAGATCGGCGTTTTCTTCCTGGACCACACGGCGATAATCCGACAGCATGCCGCTGGCGCCTTTGCCTTCATCAATAAAAATTGGTCTGACGGGCACCCCGTGGATGCCTCCATCAGCATTGAGTTCTTCCAGATAGAGCTCAGCAGCGTCTCTGCCAGGAACACCAAAGACCGAGGCGGGTCCACTCAGAAAGGTTGTGATCCCCAGAGTGATTTCTTCCGGCTTGTCGCCTTCCGCAGCCTGAGCTGCAGACATCACTGACAGTAAGGAAAGAGCGAGGGTAGTCTTGCGCAAGAATCTCTTGACAAACATATTAATTCCTCATGTATTTATTGTTGTGTGCGTTACCGGCAAGGAAACCCAGGCCAGTATTCATCTTTACTTGTACAGCCAGCACAAAAATATGGCAATTAGTCTTTCCATGAAGGGGCCTTAACGTTAACGGAACCAGTGCCGGTTGACCTGCTCCCAACTTTCCATTCCACTTGAGGCTGAGGGTTGGGTTGCGGTGAGGGATTCGGGCCCAGGTACGCAATGTCCGATTCTGTCACTCCTTCGAGTCTCAGTGATGGGCTGGGTCACCGCTGGGGTTTGCTGGAGACGTCATTGAAGTTTCATGCCTCCTGTCGTCATACCCATCCCGGAGCTGATGCTTTTCTATTGCTACTGAAGAATATGACTCCGTTGCCCCTGATACGATCAGATGAGCGAAGTTTTCTATGGGTTGTGTGCTCGGTTTCCGGCGTCTGACCAGCTTTGGCAGCCTGCGAGAGCCAGAGGCAGTAGTCTACTGGGCACAAACTCTGTTACAGCGTGGTAGGGTTGGCTCGCTGATGCAGTGGTTGCTTTGACGCAAGTCGCCAGCTGAAAGTATTGGAGCCGCACAGCGGCTACGAATTTGTCGGCATGGTCATGACTCGATCGGTTTAAAAGGATCAGATAAATGCAGCCTTCAGGAACGCGGTCGCCAGTTAAGGCTGTCGGAGGACTTTCGTTAGCGCTTGGACTGATGACGATTGTTCAGGGTCTGGCAACGGTTATGATGCTTGCGTTGGCAACAATGGCTCCAATCGTTGCCAGCGCGCTGGATGTTGGCCCGGAAGCTGTGGGATTTCAGATCAGTTTAATCTACACATCCGGTGCGTTTATCTCGGCACAGGCCGGAACCCTCGTTAATCGATTTGGTGGCTGCACAGTAAGTCAGGCTGCAATGGTCCTTGGAGCGCTGGGGTGCCTGGTGATTGCCTCCGGTAGCCTCCTTTTGATGGCCTTTGGGTCAGTATTGATCGGCATCAGCTATGGATTAACCAATCCGGCGGCGTCCCAGATCCTGAATCGATTGACGCCAAGCCATAGACTGGGATTGGTCTTCTCTATCAAGCAGACGGGTGTGCCATTAGGGGGCGTTCTCGCAGGTTTGGCTCTGCCCGGAATAGCCATTCTGGTTGGGTGGCGGGGTGCTTTATTCGTGATTAGTGGTATTGGCTTACTGATGGCAATATTATTGCTACCACTCAGGAGTAATTGGGATCAAAACCGGGATCGCAGCGTCAGACTATCCTCAAGCCTGTTCGGCGGACCGGTGTTGGTCTGGCGGAGTGCTCCGCTCAGAGCGCTCGCATTAATGGGCTTTTGCTATTCTGCCATTCAGCTGTCTCTCATGAGTTTTTTAGTACCCTTTTAGTGGAAGATGCTCTTTGGAGTATTGTAGCTGCGGGCGTTGCAGCGTCCGTTGTTCAAGGTTTTGGGGCGTTGGCGCGTATTTTCTGGGGCGCTTTGGCAGACAAACTGGACAAGGGCCTTGAAATCCTTGTGGTGATTGGTTTGATCACGATAGTGTCGTCTCTGACAATTTTGACGTTATCTCCGGAATGGCCGGCGAGCCTTGTCATCATCGTCATGACGGCATTCGGTGCCGCTGCAATAGGCTGGAACGGGGTCTTTATGGCTGAAGTGGTAAAGGCTGCACCGCAGGGACATGAGGGCACGGCCACCGGTGGCGCTTTGACATATACCTTTGCTGGCGTTGTGTTAGGCCCTCCCTTTACGCTTCGATTCATAATTTCTTTCCTTCCTATGCATCGACCTTCAGCGCTCTGGCGATTTTTCCGCTATTGGGTGTGTCTCTGCTGATTGCGTTACTCAGGAAGCAGGCGAGCGAGTAATGTTCGCGACAAAGAGTCTTGTTCCAGGACGACTCTGAATAAATCTGAAAACCAGCGACAACAAGGCCATCGAAGTCAGCTTTTGCGATACCGAATACCCGCTTCCGCTAATACGAAGTAAGCAGCGACTATCTCCACTATCTTTTAATAGTTGTATATGGAAAAACAATAATCAGAGGATAGGCAAATGATTCATCACCAAAGCAGCATTGTTAAGGATGGCTTCATTCTGAGTTCACTGGTCATCACACTCTGCTACAGCGGATTCATAAATGCGCAGGAGCCCTCCAATCGGCGCAGAACGCGACGGTTGAGGCCCTGCTCGAAAGCCAACCCAAGAACTGGGGATCCTGGGGCGAGAATGATGAGGTCGGTGCCCTGAACTACCTGACCCCGGAACAAGTGAAGGCGAGCGTAAACTCTGTCGTCAATGGTAAAGTGTTTAGCCTGCAGATCCCCATGACCCATGGCAGTGGTCCGGTGTTTCCGGGACGAACCCCCACCATGCATTACATGTCGCAAGACGAATCTTCCTTTATCGCGGGGAAAATGGAACCCTTGCCTGGTGGTGTAAAATTCTCAGATGACGTCACCTTTATGTACCTGCAGGGTACGACCCATGTCGATGCCCTGGGTCACGCTTGGTATGGCGATCAGGTCTATGGTGGCAAGAGCGCTCAGAGCACGGTAGGGGGAATTCACACGCAGATATAAGTGCTCTCGGCAGCAAAGGTATTGTTGGGAGAGGGGTACTACTGGATGTCGGCGCCGCTAGGCACCGACACCAATTACCAGTTAAGCCAGGCACCTGCATAACGCTGGAGGACCTGACGGAAACGGCGGAAAGCCAGAATACGAGATTCGCAAACGGGATATTCTTCTCATCCGTACCGGGTCAATCCAACGCTATTATGATGATCAGGCCGATCCTGCCTGGAGTGCGATGTCGGAGCCTGGGCTGTGTTACAGCGAAGAACTGGTGGAATGGGTCAAAGACATGGAGATTCCGGTCATTGCGGCAGACAATCTTGGGGTTGAAAAGGTCGTGCAGGAAATTGGCGGTGAGCAGATGATCATTCCTCTGCACGGTGCGCTGATCCGGGACCTCGGCGTCGTGCTGTCTGAAATATACTGGCTTGAGGATCTTGCTGCCGACAGCGCCGAAGATGGCGTTTACAGTTTCATGTTTATCGTCTCGCCATTAAAGATGGAGGGTGGTACTGGTTCGCCTGTGAATCCCATCGCCATCAAGTAAATTCAAGGGCCGCCGGTAAGGGATTTGAATTGGTCATCCGCTGCCAGCGGCCCGCTATGGCCAAGCTGAAGCAGACGATCTGGGTTTTGCTACGCTCTGGCTGAGACATGTCCCACAGCTGATTCTGCCTTCGTTATCGATTTCAAGAAATGATATTAGAAACCGTTAAATTGACGAGTTCCTGAATCCGTGACTTCGCACGGCTTGATAAGGGCTATGACGGCTATAACCCGAGTAACCGCCTACCTGAGAACGTGATAACGTGATCGGGACAAATCGCGATTGGCTGCCCCCTGAATCAGTGACTTTGCAGGCGAATATACCCGCAAATCGCCATCGGCGCTAACGGGAGCCATCAATTGTCGAAAAATAGGTTGCGAGTGCCTGAAACGCGCAGCCTGAAGTCGACCAGAGACCAGGATTTGGCTGCTTTTTGATCAAACCATGGTCGTTAGGCAATAGCGGATTGCCCCGGTATGGTTTCCCGGGTGGTTTTAAGATGATGCGGTCACTGCCGAACGAGCCTATCCGGAGGCGGCGATTCCTTCGTAGAGGTCGCGGTAAACGGCAAAGCCCGGACAGTGTCGACCAAAGCGCAGAAACCCACTGTCGGCCACTGTGTACCAGGCGACAGGCCATGGTCATCAGCTCCTGCATCACGGTTCTCAGGCGGCGGCGTTTAGCCGGGTGGCGCACTGGCGCATCCGGCCAGTCAGTCTCAGGCCCATCCAGCGCAGCACGTTATATCCCAGTGTTGCGAAGGCCATGACCAGGTTGTTGGTGTCGAACTTGCCGGACGGCAGGCGCTCCAGATCCAGGTCGGTTTTGAACTCGCTGTGGAATTGCTCACTGGTGGCGTGATCGCTGTAAAACGCCATGATTTGTTGTTCATCGGCCACCTCGGCTGGCAAGGAGGTAATCCAGCCTTCAAGACTGACCTCCGGCTCCAGGTACAGCTGGCCACCGGCATCGCTGGTGCGCACCGTGACTTTAACGATCTGGCGCAACCCGGCTCGTCCGACAGGTTTTCCGATAAAACCGCCTCCATCTTGCCGTTGCGGTCCAGCATCCAGGCTTTCTGAGCCTGGGCCTTCTCCGCCCAGGCCAGGGGATCCTGCTTGCGGGGATTCCACTTGATCAGGAAGTCGACCTGCTTCTGCTCGCGCAGAAAGTCGCGATTGTCACGGGCATCGTGTGCGCTGTCCAGGCGCAGCAGGATGGGCTTGTCCGTCAGTGCCCGGGCCCGGGGTAAAACCCGCTTGAGGGTATCGAGAAACCCATTATTGGCGTGCTGGCTGCCAGGGCGCAGTTCGCAGCCCAGGCACCAGCCTTCCTGGCCCAGATAGGCCGCTATCGGTGCGTAGCCGTCGTAGCCCTTGTAGGTGTAGCTGACACCCTCTTTGCGGGTCTGGCTGTTGTCCATGGGAAAGACGTCCATATCCAGGGCAACGTGACCCATCGCCAGAGGTGATACCGGGGCTTCGATGGACTGAAGAAACTCAACGCTGGCATCATCCAAAAGCGGCGTCAGGGCTCGGGCATCTTCATCAAACCGTTGCCGCAAGCGGGCTGACGATGGCGACTGCTTGATGCCCATGGCGGTTTTGAAGAATGGATCCGTGCGTACCGGCTCGACCGCCTCGAAGTCACTCTTGCCCAGCGTGATCAGGCCAAGGTAGGTGCGGATCAGCTCGATGTTTGGAATGCCGTGGCGCTTGACGACCGTGCGAGCGGTTTTGATCAGCGACGTGTGCCGGTTCAGACAATGGCCTATCAAGGCCAGTCCGCCATGGGGTGTATAGACTTCGGTTCGGGATTGCTGGAGAGTGAAAGTACGCATGAGCCAAATGCACTGACTGGGTGAATGGATGTCAGGTGCCATTATATCGCTTAAGGCTCTGTTATTGCAGGCTTTAAGCGCAGTTTTAGCCGATTGAAGTCACTGATTCAGGAGAAGCTTTTTCATCATTGTCATTGTTTTATCTCCGCTACTGTCTTGCGTTGGTTCGGGTTGTCGTTGCTTTTCTTGCTTTTCTTGCTTTTCTTGCTCTCGTCCTATCCGGGATCAAACCCCCAAATAGCTATCCAGCACCGACTGCTTGGCACTCAGTTCGTTGGCGCTGACTTCTTCCACAATCTGACCGTGCTCAACAACGTAGTGACGGTCGGCTAACGGTGCTGCGAAGTGGAAATTCTGCTCTACCAGGACAATGGTCAGCCCCTTGTTTTTCAGGGCAATCAGGACCTCTCCCAGCTTCTCGACAATCACCGGGGCCAGCCCCTCGGTGATCTCGTCCAGCAACAGCATGTTGGCGCCGGTGCGCAGAATACGGGCCATGGCCAGCATCTGCTGTTCGCCACCAGACAGCTTGGTGCCCTGGCTGAAACGTCGTTCATAGAGGTTGGGGAACATATTGTAGATTTCTTCCAGGCTCATGCCGCCGCTGCGTACGACTGGCGGCAGCGTCAGGTTCTCCTGAACACTCAGAGAGGAAAAAATGCCCCGATGTTCGGGGCAATACCCGACACCCAACCTGGCAATGTGGTGAGGCGCACAGGACATGGTCTCCTCACCGTTAATCATGATCGAACCGGTTCGCCGACCAACCATATTCATGATGGCTTTGAGGGTTGTGCTTCGGCCCGCACCATTGCGGCCAAGCAGGGTCACCAGCTCCCCACGGTTCACCACCATATCGATTCCGTGGAGGATATGAGATTCGCCGTAAAAGGCATGCAGTCCAGACAGTCGGAGCTGCTCGTACTCACGGTCGGAATTTGTACTCATTGCGCTGCCTCCGCCTGATCGCTGCTAGCGGTGGGGCCTCGCTCGCCACTGCCATCACTACCCATATAAACCTCGCGAACCCGTGGGTCGGCAGAGACCTCTGCGTAATCGCCCTCGGTCAGGACAGCGCCCTGGGCGAGCACGGTGATGCGATCACACAATTTGCTGACCACGCTGAGGTTATGCTCAACCATCAAAACCGTTCTCCCCTCGGCAGCTTTGCGCACCAGTTCCACAACCCGGTCAACATCTTCCGAACCTTGCCCTGGGTCGGCTCGTCCAGCAACAGGATTTGGGGCTCCATGGCAAGTGTGGTCGCCAGCTCCAGGGCCCGTTTGCGCCCGTACGCCAACTCAACCGTGGTGGTGTTGGCGAATTCAGCCAGGCCCACGGCGTCCAGGAGCTCCATGCAACGCTGGTTGAGCTTGTGAAGGGAGTTACCGGACTTCCAGAAACTGAAGGTGTTGCCTTCGAACGTCTGCAGGGCGACGCGAATGTTCTCCAGCGCCGTCATGTGCGGGAAAACGGCCGAAATCTGAAACGAGCGAACGATACCCTGGCGGGCGATGGCGGCGGACTTCATGGTGGTAATGTCCTGGTCCCTGAACAGGATCTGGCCCCGTGTCGGAATCAGGAATTTGGTGAGCAGATTGAAGACCGTGGTCTTGCCGGCACCGTTAGGGCCGATCAGGGCGTGAATATGGCCTTTCTGAACCTTGAGGTTCACGTCGTCGACCGCAACAAAGCCCTTGAATTCTTTGACAAGGTTACGGGTCTCCAGAACGTACTGTTCACTCATGAGCCAATCTACCTTTGTTATTGTTGTGCGTTTTATATGTTTACCAGATTAGATTGACGTATACGTAAACGTCAACACTTAATTACAGTTTTCAAGTACACTCTCGCTACGCAAAAAGTCGTATAGAAGATCCACTACCTGGTCCTGCTTTTCCAGGTGGGGGAATGCCCGGCGTCCTCGAGAGACACCCCGCGGGCGTTTTTCCCGATACCGGCAACAATGTCTGTTACCTGCTCAGGCACGCCGTACTCGTCGTTCTCTCCCTGAATGATCATAGCCGGACATTTGATTGCCGCCAGCCAGGGACTGAAATCCATTGCCGCCTGGAATCCCTCATCTCGCCAGACCGTCTGCCAGGCATTGAACAGATCGTCGGTCCGTTCGCCGTGATAGCGGGCTAACCGGTCCCGGATATCCGCCTCCCGATAGCGAACGGCCATCTCATCGATACCAGCGAGGGTAAGGTGATCGGCATAGATATGCGCGGCCATGGTTACCAGCGCCTTCACACGGCCCCTCATTGCGCCGGCAGCCACCAGCGCAATGGAACCGCCGTCGCTGTGCCCTATCAGCACAACATCCCTGATTTCGAGCGTCTCCAGCAAACGGGGCAGCCACTTGTGACCGGCAACCTCAAGATAGTCGAATGGGCGCGGAAGTTCTTCATCAGAAGAATGGCCATAGCCCTGGCGGTTGTATATCAGTGCATCGCAGCCGGTGGCTTTTGCCAGTTTCTCAGGAAACTTCCGCCACAGGGCAATGCTGCCAAGGGATTCATGCAGTAAGACCAGAACCGGCCCTTTCGGTTCCTTGTGCTGTATTCGCCGCACTTCCAGTTCAACGCCGTCACCTACCGGCACCATCATGTCACGAATCTGCATGGCACTACCGGTTTGGAGGAATTGAATAGGTCATGGTGGAGTGGGCTACAGGGTCTTCGGCGCCTTCTGAATAGACAAACACCTCACCCACCCCCATGGTACGACCGACTTTCAGCATGGTGGCGCGGGCCCAGATGGGCTGATGGGCCACCGGCTTGCGAAGGAAGTTGATATTGAGATTGGTGGTGACCGCCAGCGGCACCAGGCCAATCTTGCTGAGCAGCGCCGCGTACAGGGTAACGTCCGCCAGCCCCATCATGGCCGGCCCGGAGACGGTACCCCCGGGCCTGAGATGCGCCTCATCCACGTCCAGCTTCATCTCTGCCCAGCCATCCCCGAGCTTCTGCAGGGTGCCGTAGGCTTCCCCCTGCGGAAACTGCTCGTCAAGGAAGGCCTGCAGCTCTTCAAACGTAATGATCATGCGCCGATTTCTTCCTTGGCCTGATTACGCAGAACGAACCGCTGGATTTTTCCACTGGGTGTCTTGGGCAGCTCATCAACAAACTCGATTTCCCGGGGGAAGGCGTGGGTCGAGAGCCTGCTACGCACCAGTTCCTGAAGCTCATCTTTCAGGGCCTGCTCGTCTCCAAGAGCGTAATCGCCCTTGATCACCACATAAGCTTTGATGATGGAACCGCGCTTTTCGTCCGGCTTGCCAACGACACCTGACTCCGCCACAGCGGCGTGCTCGAGCAGTGTACTTTCGACGTCTGCCGGACCAACCCGGTAACCCGCGGTGGTGATGATGTCATCATCCCAGCCGCTGAATGAGAAGTTGCCATTGCCGTGGTTGATAACCATGTCGCCAGTGAGATAGTAGCCGTTTACGAACGGGTCCTTCTCACCCCAGGTGTAGCCATCGAAGTGGAACAACGGGGAGGCTTTTACATCGACAGCCAGCTGACCGACTTCGCCCTCGCCCACTTCCTCGTTCTTCTCGTTCAGAGCGACGACTTTATGGCCGGGGGAGGCATAGCCCATGGAACCTTCGCGAACAGGGTGCTCAAGGCCGTGGAAATTGCAGCAGGTCATGCCGGTTTCGGTCTGGCCGTAGTGATCTTTCACCGGGCAGAAGTGGCGGTTGCGAATCCAGTTCACCACTTCCGGGTTAAGAGGTTCGCCGGCACTGCTGGCAACACGCAGGCCGAGGTTCTCGCCTTCCGGCAGCACGTGATCGTTGGCCTTGAGCAGGCGGTAGGCCGTGGGCGCCGCCGCCAGGTTGGTGATCTTGTACTTCCGGATCATGTCGTAGGTGGATTCCGGGGTAAATCCGCCGGGATTGAAGTGTGTCGCGTGGCCCATCAGCAGGGGCCCAACCACGGCATAGTAAAGACCGTAGGCCCAGCCGGGATCAGCCACGTTCCAGAATTTGTCGCCGTCTTGCAGATCGATGGCGTACTTCATGTAGACGTAGAACGCCAACAGCGCCTTGGCGGGAACAGCAACACCCTTGGATTTGCCCACGGTGCCGGAGGTGAACATCTGGAGGAACGGATCGTCGCCCTTGATCATGACAGGCTCGAACTCGCTGGACTGAGCCGCCAGGGTCTCCTGGAAATCAGGGATGTCTGCGCCAATCTCACTCGCGTTGACACCCACCACCGGCGGGCAGACTTTGACGTCGTTCAGCTTGGGATAGTTCTCCGGGTTGGTCACCACCAGCTTGGTGCTGGCCCGCTCGAAACGGTATTCGATCGCACCGGAACCAAAGGCAGTGAACAGTGGCTGATACACGGCACCGGCCCGGAGGGTTCCGGCGATAACGATCAGCAGCTCCGGGGTGCGCGGCAGGAGTGCAGCCACCCGGTCGCCCTTCCCGATGCCCTGGGATTTCAGGTAATTGGCGAACCGTGCAGAGGCTTCTTTCAGCTCGGCGAAGGTCAGCGTGCCGTCACCGCCATCCTCTGTTTCGTAGTAAAGGGCAACCCGACTGGGGTCATCCGCCCATTTGTCGCAGATTTCGTGGCATACGTTGAGCCCGCTATCCAGACGTCCATCCAGGATGTCCGCTTCCAGAGCAGCAGGATCGAAGTTGTTGTAAACGTCGGTATATTCCGGAAGGCTCATTCTCAACTCCTGTTGTTTTTATCATTGAAAGCACGGGTCAAGGTTTAGCACAGGCTTCACTTTACGTAAAGGTAAACTTTAGACCAAAAAGGAAGAAATCCGGCTGGTTTTATGAGGGGGTAAACCGCCGCAGCAGGCGTGCCGCGGCTGGTAAGGAGGTCAGAATGGGCGCTCAGGATTTCGGCGTAATTTTCCCGGCATGGCGACTCGATAGAATGTGGTGCAGGGATCCGCACTCAACCATGGGATCATCGCAGTTCACCACGATATCGGAGCGGGCGATGACATAACCCTTGCCGGTGATGCTGTTCTTGATCACCTGATACTCGCCCTCTTCTGCAACCGAGGTAAATTCACCGATAAAGCCCGTCTCCCTGAGGGAAATGGTTTCCAGTTTGTCACCAGGCCTGACGGTGCCCTCATAGTTCATCAACGCCAGACGCGCGGAGGTACCGGTACCGGTTGTACTCCGGCAAATAACGCCGGGATGCACGTAGGTTGCCGACCGTGACCGGTAATAGCCCTCTGCGACATGCTCCACGGGCCCCATGAAGTGGAGGAACGGCAACGGCCCCACATCGCCAAGGGTGTAATGGGAGAAGCCCCGCTCGGCCTGGATGGCCTCAACGATGGCGTGGGCAGTCTCCGCCAGCTTGCGCTCTTCGTCCAGGGTAAGGTCGAAGCCCAGGCTGGACGCATCCACCAACGCATAAAAGCCGCCGCTGTAGGCAACACTATAGGTAACCTTACCCAGCGAGGGCACGTCGATGCTGGCCTTATAGGTATGAATATAACTGGGCAACCCCTCACAGGTGATGGACTCCACCACACCGTCATGCACGGTTGCCTCGATCTGGACCAGCCCAGCGGGTGACTCCAGCATGAAATTCTGCTTGCCTTCCTGTTTTTGCACAATGCCGGACTCAAGCACGGCAGTGGCCGTGCAGATGGTGTTGGAGCCAGAGTAGATCGGGTAGCCCATCACTTCCATGATGATGTAACCAGCCGCAGCCCGGGGATCGGTTGGCGGCACCAGCAAATCCACGGACATCTCCGGAACACCGTATGGCTCTTCCAGCAGCAACCTTCGCAGGCCATCAGCGTCATCCCGCAGGTACTCCATCTGTGCCCGAACGGTATCGCCCGGCAACAGATCAATGCCACCGGTCACGATCCTGCTGACATCACCGCCGGCATGGGTATCCATCAACTGAATGGTCAGCTCTGGTTTCATCAAGCACTCTCCAGTGACCAGGTTTGGCCGTGTTCTTCCCACTGTGAGTCGGGAACAATCACGATCTTGCCAAGATAATTGCTACCCCGGTTCACAAAGTACTCTTCTGCCCGGTGCAGATCAGAGAGCCGGAAGGCGCCGTGAAGCACCGGCTTCAGTTGCCCTCCCCGGATCCAGGCCATCAGTTGTTCCGCTTCTTCCCGGGTGCCATGGGATACCCCGAAAATCTGCACCTGGTAGAGGTAAATCCGGGTCCACAGGATCTCGCTGATGTTGCCGCCGCTGGCACCGGCAATACTCAGGCGCGGGTAGCTGCTGCGGGCGTTCATATCAAAGATCATGGTGTCGATGAACACATCGGTCATCTCTCCGCCCACCAGGTCCATCACCGCATCGATGGGTTTGCCACCGGTTTCTGCTTTCACGCGATCCACAAAGCTGTCCATATCGGAACGATCCAGCACGGCCTCTGCGCCCAGTTCCAGCAGAGCCGCCGCCTTATCCTGTTTGCTCAGGGCATAGGGCGTGGCCCCCATGATTCGGCAAAGCTGGATCAGGGCCGTGCCAACGCCGCCGCTGGCACCGGTAACCAACACCCGTTCGCCGGCCTTGATCCTGGCCGAGGTAAGCATGTGCATGGCCGTCTGGTAGGAACACATCCCCATGGACGCAACTTCCGCATCGCCCAGCTCCGGGTTGGGAATGTGGTGGAACTGGTCCGCCGGCAGAGCAACGTATTCAGCGTAACCACCGTCGGCGCCATGGCCGAAGTAATCCGGCGTGAGATTGATGTCCCGCCGGTCATTGGCGTAGATATTGAAGTCCAGCAGGCCCCGTTCGCCGATGCGGGATTCATCCACACCCTCGCCAACGGCCGCGATACGTCCAGCGATATCCGCACCCTGAATCCTTGGAAAGACCAGCGTGGGCTTACCGCCCATCTGGAAGGATGTCATTTCGCCTTTTTTGGTTGGGTAAAGACCTTCCCGCGCTTTGCGGTCGGTGTTGTTCTTCGCAGTGGCCGTGACCTGGACAAGCACCTCTCCCGGTCCGGGTGTAGGAACGGACACATCCTGGTACTCCAGTTTATCGACATCACCGTGACCGGTCAGAACCATGGCTTTCATGGTGTTCGGGATCATGAGCGGATGATCCTCCCTGTCTTCTGAATTTCGGCTATTCAGAGAGCATAGGTGAGTTTCCGGGGTGTGTCAGGGCTTGTTACGGGTATCCATTACCCCGCTACCGGGCGATGACCTTGTACACCGGCCGTAGCTTGGGAATCTGCTTGAGCACTACCTGAATGACGGTCATCAGTGGCACCGCAAGAAGCACCCCAACCGGCCCCCAGAGCCAACCCCAGAAGAAAATCGAGACAAAAATGATTACCGGATTGATGGCCATACGAAAGCCATGAATCCAGGGCTCGATAAACAATCCGACAAGCGTGGTCAACCCCAGGAATCCCAAGGGCGCGACAGCCATCATCCAGAGCTCGTCCAGACTGACCACCGACACGATGGTCAGCAACGAGATCGAGAGAATATTGCCCAGATAGGGAATGAACCGCGCCAGCCCTGCGACCAGCCCCCAGACAGCCGGATCGGGAAGGCCGACCGCCCAGCAGATCAGCCCGGTTGTTGTGCCCACAACCAGATTGCTCAGGCCCAACACGCCAAGGTACTGGGCTATCTGGTGCTGGGATTCGTGGGTCATCCGCAGCACGGTTTTGCGTTGTTCTATCGGTAATTGCCGGATGAAATTGTGGATCAACCGATCCCCACTGACCAAAAGAAAATAAGTGAGCGCCAGAGCCAATGCGAGGCCTGCAATGCCGTTACGGGCTTTGGTCATCAACTGGCTTCGCCAGGAGTCCGTCTGCAGAACAACAGTGGTCGGCTGCTGTTCTGTCTCAGAAAGCTCTTCTACAGACCTTTCAACCTGCTCCGCCGACTCCGTTACCCTGGCAATCTGGCGACTTATTTCACTCTCGCCTACCAATAGCCGGGAGATCCCCTGCGGTACCTCTTCCACCCACTTGAGCGCCGGGGTCGCAACCGCAAGTGTAATGCCTACGATCGCGGCCAGCACCAGCAAGACAAAAGCCAGCGAGCTAATCACCCGGGGAATCCGCCATTTAACGTATGCTTTCTTGACCAGAGGCGAGAGCAAGAGGCTGGTCATGACAGCAAGAATGATGGGAAGGACAATCTGGTGAGCCACGTACAGGGTGTACAGAATACCCAGGCCGAACAGCCCGTATATTGGCGTGGCGAGATCCGATGAAATCAGCGGGCGCTTGTTCTCGCCCGCTGGTTCGTTGTTTGTGGATTGGCCGTCCATGATGAACCCTGCATACCGTGAAATAAACTGGCCCGGAAGAATCCAGGCCAGCATTTGTAACGGTCAGTCTACCTTCACCATTGCCCGGGCGCATCCGGGAGAGGGTTACATGGGGTTCACTTGAGTGGCATTCCAGCGCCCGGTCAGCCCGCCATCTTCGGCAAAAAAGACGTATCAACCCAGTAGCGCTTAGGGTTTGTCGGATTTATATAGACAGGGATCGAGTCGCTCTGGATATGCTCCGATGGATCAAACCAGAGGTTGCCACTCCTGAACACATGGATATCGGAAGTAACCGGATTTTGCCACTGACACACGATCTGGTAGGGGCTTTTGCCGTTCATTACGATCACCTGGTTCTTTTCGACATCCTGAAAAATACCCTGAACCAGCTGCCCAGTTTTGCGAAGCTTGGCCGCGCCACTGTTTCTGACAGCCGGTACAACAAACATACCCGCTCCAATCATCAAGAAAACGCCGCCCAAGCCAGCTATGATCAGGGTTACTCCCCAAAGCGAAAAGAACCCGTCGATTCTTGCAGACTCGGCATCGCCAGGCATGAACAGCACGCTAACCCTCTCACCGCGACTGTAGCTGGGAGGATTACTGCCGCTGGAGGAGAGAAACTCTGTAAGCCTGCCCTGATCGTCTTCAAAGCGGACGAGTGGATAGTAAGCATTGGAATCGCTGGAGCGCGATCGAATCAGGTCGGTAACAACACCTGGCTTAGCTGTCGCAGTTTCAAGAAAGGTTGATGTACTCTGGAAAGAGAAAAAGGCGCCAACAAGTATGCCGACACCCACGAGTGAAAAAATCACCCGCAGCGTATTGAAGGTTTTCATATCAGGTCCTTTGATAATTGCTTCCTTGCCCGAAAACGCCCTGTTTTCGGGAGCCGAAATTATACTCGAATCAGCAGGGCTGGAAACCCAAAGGATGAGACGCGGTTCCGCCAATGGGCACAAACTGTCTCTATGGTAATTCTGTTGCTTCAAGCAAGTTGATAGAATGCCCCCAACACATGGAGTGTTAACCCCATTGCACGGAGCAAGCATGCGTTACCTCGTTTTTTCTTCTCTTGTTGTCATTTCTGCCCTTTCCGGCTGTAGCCTATATTACGAATCCCAGGCAAAAGACATGGTCCAACGCCAGATGGACGCCATGGTTTTTGTCGAAGGTGGTGAGTTTATGATGGGAAATCCTGGGGGGTGGGACGGAAGCAAGGATAGCTGGCCACCGCATAAAGTAGTTCTGGACGATTTCTACATTCAGAAGTATGAGGTTACTCAGGGGGACTTTGAGCTGTTTATGGCGATGACCGATTACGAACACTCTAACAGTTCTTACGAAAACCTTAGAGATAATGCTCCGGATCGCTTCCAATCAAACTTCCCGGCAGTCGTGTCGTGGATGGATGCATCGGAATTTTGCAAATGGTTAGGTTCTCAAACTGGCAAAACCGTTGAACTCCCTACCGAGGCACAGTGGGAATATGCAGCCCGAGCGGTGGCAAACCGTTGCGTTATGCCACTAAGAATGGGCGTGCAGAAGAAGGTGTAACGATGGCCGCACGCCCATCACAGTACCGACAGCAAAAACAAGCACTTCCGCAGCCGCCGGGGAGCTACCCCCCAAACCTGCTGGGCCTACACGACATGTCAGGCAATGCTGCCGAATGGGTGAGAGATTATTATCGCGCCGATTACTATGAGCGCTCCCCTGTAAATAACCCAGAGGGCCCCGAAAGCCCAGTCATAGAAAGCTGGAGCAACGAGCCCTACAGGATTCTCCGAGGCGGTGATTTTAGAGACTTCTCAGGGAACACAACAGTCACAAGACGCAAAGCCATAGAACGGGTAATAAACGAATCGACGGGTTTCCGTTGTTCCTTCTCAAAAAGCTTAACTAGCGAACATGCTTGAATTGTCGACTTTCCGGCTGCCCGCGTCTTTTTCGCTTTTAGCGACCTGATTCGGAAGCTCAGACCGCAGTATTACTCTGAGTAACCGTAGCCTGCATCAATGGTCACACTGATTGGCTTCGAAAGTCACAAGATGAGTTTCGGTGCGTCCAGTCCACAAAAACTATCTCCTCGGTAATTCTGTTGCATCAAGTAAGTTGATAGAATCGAGTAAACACATGGAGTGTTAATCCCATTGCACGGAGCAAACATGCGTTACCTCGTTCTTTCTTCTCTTGTTGCCACTTCTGCCCTTTCCAGTTGCACTCTATATTACGAATCGCAAGCAGAAGCCATGGTCGAGCGCCAGATGGATGCCATGGTTTTTGTGGAAGGTGGAGAGTTTATGATGGGGAATCCAGGGGGGTGGAGTGTTCGAAGTGATACTACCCCGGCACATCGTGTCATCGTTGATGATTTTTATATTCAGAAATACGAGGTTACCCAGGAGGATTTTGATCTGTTCATGGCGGTTACGGGATATAAACCCTCGGACAGCCGCTACAAAGATATGAAAGATGAGATGCCGGAGCGTTTTGACAACGCATTACCAGCGGTCACTTCATGGGTTGATTCAAATGCTTTCTGCGTTTGGTTGGGCAACCATACCGGTAAAGAAGTCCGACTGCCCACAGAGGCTGAGTGGGAATATGCTGCACGCGCCCGAGGCCAAATGCTTCCGTATGCCACCGAGAGTGGAGAGGCAATTGAGGATGTCACGATGGCGGCCAAGATTGAAGTTAGCCGCTACTATGCTTCTGCAAAAGCCGCACTACCAAACCCTCCCGGCGCATTTCCGCCAAATGCTCTGGGCTTGTATGACATGTCTGGCAACGTTGGCGAATGGGTTGGCGATAAATACTCAAATGATTATTATCAGAGATCTCCAATCGATAACCCTAAGGGGCCTGCAGAGGGACAAAGAGACATCTTTGAAGGGTTTCCCTACCGGGTCCTTCGAGGGGGCCACTACGAAGAGTTTGAAGGAAACACAACAGTGACTCGCCGTAAGGGATCTGAGACACTAGCCGACAGTAGCCGCGGATTCCGATGTTCTTGGGATCCGACAGGAAATTAACTTTTCAACAAATGCTAGCCGAGCACTCCTGATAACCACTGCTCGGTTCTCAGCGACTGGGCGGAACCAAATAACCTCTGAACAACGATTTTCGAATAATTGGTCTTAAAATCGTGAAAACTACCTTTACGCCCCCCATTACCAATTCTCTTAAAAACCTCTACCAATTCACGGTGACTACTTATTGTCTCAAGAATTTTAATACTCGCTTCGTTGATCAATTCGTTGTATGGATCCTTGAAGCTAAGAAAGCCTGAACTGTTTTTCGTCAGAGCTTCCAATAGTTCAGCCTTTGAGGGAGGGGTTAGCTTATTTAAGTTATCGTTCTCGACAATTTTCACAGCAACATCCCGCATTCTTGAATTATCTTTTGTCAACTCTGCCCAAAACATTTCAATTCGTTCAGCACCTTGAGAAACGATTTGGTTAAAGTCAGATTTAGTTATGGCGAAAATCTTAAGAAATAAAGTAATCTGCTTAAAAGCGCCCTCATCAATCCAGTCCAAAAATCTAAAATCACTCTGCTCGAGCGACCACCTGACGAACTTAACCAACTCCCATATCTGCTCAGCATTCAGTTCTGCAGCAATGCCCCCGCTCCCGCCGGGACCAAGAACTAGACTACCTTTGAAAAAAGCGATAAGCTTGCTTTCGCGGAGTTCAATTTTGTAATCAAAACCAAAACCGATTCCGGATGAAACCGCAATTTCTGGCTTTACTTCAGCCAGCAATTTATATTCGGGATCCACCCCTGTTACGTCATCAGTGGCTCCATCAACTTCCTGATAAGCAGCCTTCCACTTAACCCCAAATCTGGCTTCATTTCTTAAGGTTGCGCCAGCAAAGGCTTGCCCGTTTGTCTCTCCAGAGATACCAACATCCCCGGTTGCGCTGGACAACTTTGCATTTGCAGCGAGAGAAAGGCAGGCACCCGCAAAACCCTGAATCCGGTACTCCGCATCGGCCCTGAAGTATCCACAGTGGAGCTCTATCGAGTTTCCCTGATGATCTTCATACTCGAGGAGCACCTTTGCTCCGGTCTCATCCGGCAGCCTGGCCGCAAAGGTCGCCTCACCCTGCAGGAGACTGTACGCTCCCTGCATCTGGGTACCAATGAAGGCCTCGCTCTTCTGAGGATCGTACTTGGCTTCCAGACTGCACTGAGAGGCAAACCGAAACATCTGGGCTTCGGCACTTGCGGCGAAGCGACCATCTTCGGTTGACAGTTCTTCCTTGAAAAGTTCGATTTCCAACTGGTTAAAGAAGTTGTCCTCTTTACTTTTCCACTCGACGAACTTGAGCTTAAGCGACCGGTTGTTCTTCAGGCCCTCTTTTGCCTCGGCCCAGGCTCGTTCAAAGTCGGCAGCACTCATCACTGCACGAACATCCGCAGCCTTAAGCGGCTTCCAGTTACGGCGCAATTGATTCAGAACCTCCTGGCGGGCGTAGCGGAAACCTGCACCACCAGTGAGCTTAAGTTCGACCAGAGGCCGTGCCCTCATAGAATCGAAATTCGACTTGGCGAGAACATCGACGGCTGAAGGCGGGCTGGTTTCCACCAAACGCCTCAGGGTTTTCTCTATATCTACGATAAGGTCCCGTCGCTCCTGCTGCTCCTGACGGTGCTTTTCAACTTCATTGTGGTTGATGACATTCCAAAGCCGGACAACCCAGGACACTTTAGCGGCATATTCGCTCACGTAATCCATGTAGGGAATCAGCTCATCATCGAGCTCATTCAGTCGTTTCTTTTTGTCTACCAAAGACTGAATATCGGCCTCTGCAATGAAATCCGGCCAGCGGGTGTATTTCTTCAGTTCCTGGGCTTCATGCTTGAATTGTCCTATTTGCCGGCTGTCCAGCTCCTTATCGCTCTGAGCCATCCGATACTGCAGCTCAGCCTCCAACGCCGCCCGAAGGAACCTGAGCCTTTCATCCATTTCATCCAGGTCCTGCTTACTGGCTTCAGTTATGAGCTCGTAAGCCTCAACCTTGGCCTTTACAGCGGGCAGTGTCGCTTCCAGTTCAGCACAAAGCGTTGTGAAAACTTTTACTGAGAGCTGGTCTTTCCTGTCTGTGAGGTTGGCTTGGCTCGCGGGAAACAGGATCTGGTTTCGGATCTGATTGATTTCATAGTCAATCCGCTTTTCTCTACGACGCTGATGCTCGAGCCGTTGTCGCTCTCGTTTCCAGCGAGCCTCGTAGTCATTGAGCAGTTCTTTTGCTGTCGAACTTTGCTCAGGTTCGGGGAGTGCCCCCAACTCTCTAAGGCTGCCCCAGGCCTTTTCACGGGCAGCAGGTATACTTTCTACCGGCCCTGCTTCCGCCATTTTCAATTCAGCCAAGGGCTTGTTGAGAATCTCAATCTCTCTGTTCAGATCCTTCAGCTGAGTGCGGCTCAGCGCATAAACTGTGTCTTCCTCACCAGTGACATGGACAAGCGCTTCGCACTCAATCGAGCACTGAGAGCACTCGAGATCATCTTTCGTATCATCATTGGCTGATTGCGCCGCCGGAAAAGCCCCCTGATCTGCGGAGTTTTCAGGGACAGTCAGATTCCAGCCAGCCTCTATGTGGTTCACATCCTTGATGATCGGATTCTCACCCTTGATCGCATTCAACGAAACCTGATACTTCGAAGCAATAGCTGAAAGCGTCTCTCCTGACTGAACTTTATGCTGTGGCATCCGTGCCCTCCAATATGCTTTCCATCGCGTTCAAACGGTCCGCCGGCGTAATCTCCGGGGCTTTCATAACTTCCTGAAAATCAGACCTCTCAACCAGATCAGAACCAGTGCGGATGCAAAGTCGCAACCAACGCTCTTGTAGTGAGGCACTGTCAAAACCAAGGTTTAAAGCTCTCTGAAGCTGTTCCAAAACCCAGACTCTTCTGTCTCCGCTTGCTGGCAAATAATCCCGATAGACTTGCTCATAAGCCATTGCACGATCAGCCAATCTTAGGGGCGGCAACGCGGAGAGTTCAGACTGAACCAACGTGGGTTGTTCGGCGTGTTCAATCTTTCTGGCGTGATCAGACGACTGGTATGCCTGCCAATCCGACCCGTTATGCCAGTATATCGTTGCGCGGGGACTCACGATCTGCTTTGCTCGCCCTGCAAAAGCCGCCAGCAATGGGCGAAAAGACCTTGGATCGTAAAATCGGAACAGTCGCTCATCCGACTTTGCAAGTGCTAGCAACCATCCCTGAGCCCATTTAAAAACGCACCCCGAGCTTCCCGGCGATTCAATGACGATTCCGAGCGGCATAAAGCTCAATCGCTCTTTAAGCTTTCTATGGAATTGGGTGTCTCCATTGAAGGCCAGGAGTATGGGTCCCTGATTCCATGAGGCATGCCATCGGGTATTTTCCAGAAGGCTCCACCACTGAACCGAGCCATGCTGATCAGCTTCGTAAAGAAATTTGAGAAAGCTATCATCGACCGCGAGGTCAATGACGGCAAAGTCCGCGCTGGAGGGTTCCTGGGCCAGCACTTCCAAGCTATCAAGCGTGCTGATGTAGTTTGCAGCGTCCATACTCATCAAACTCACAATCGGAAACGACAGGCGCTCCGTGGTTGGCTGATTCCTTCAGCAATGTTGAGTGATCTGCCAAAACCTGCGGAGCACTCGTTCCTGTGTCACGTTGGTCGGTTTCTTCTAGCTGCACAGCGTCCGAACGTCCGGCTTGGGCAACAATGCCGGCAGGCAGCTCCGGGACTTTATCTGACACCCCACTCCCACTCCCCGGCCCGCCACCGGAATTCATACGCACCGAAGGCCCGGAGACCGTCACCCCGCTGGGATCAAGCTTCAGAAAGCTGCCACCCGCCTTGAGCGTCAACTCGGCTCCCGCCTCGATCACGACTTTCATGCCCGCCTTGTGGTGAATCTCGGTGCCGGCTTCAACGAGCTGGTTTTTGCCCTGTTTGCTGTGAAGACTGCCACCCACGGATAGGCTGTAATCACTTCCGATCGACTCACGCTGTTCGCCATCGACTGTGCGATGCTCGTTGCCTTTCACATGACTGAAATCGTGGTTCTCCACGGTACGGTGACTGTCGTTCCGAATCACCTCCGTGCGATTGTTCTCGGTAAGCAGGTCCAGATCTTTCTGGGCGTGGACGTAGATCTGTTCCTGGTCCGCCTCATCCTCAAACCGCAGTTCGTTGCTGCCCTCGCCCTTGTGGGTCTTGGTTTTCAGGGTGGTGCGGGTTTTGTGCTCCGGCAGCCCATAGGGTGGCGTGTTGGTGATGTGATGGGTTCGCCCGGTGATGATGGGCTGGTCCGGGTCGCCGTCCAGGAAGGAGACAATTACTTCGTGGCCGATCCTCGGTAGCGCCATAAAACCATACTGGCCGCCGGCCCAACCCTGGCTGACTCTCAGCCAGGCGCTGCTGTGTTCGTTATTTTTCGAGTAGCGATCCCACGGGAACCGGACTTTTACCCGCCCATGTTCATCGCAGTGAATCTCTTCACCCTCTGGACCGGTAACAATCGCGATCTGCGGACCGTCCATCAGTGGCTGGTGCGGCGTCTGCGGTATCCAGATCAGATCTGCAGGTATGGCCTTGAACTGGTTGTGGTACGTGGTGGGTTCGCTGCCGCCTTCCTCTTCCAGAGCCTGGGGCTGCGTTCCGGTGTGGGTGATAGACGTTAGCAGCCACTCCCGATTGAGATTGTCACTATCGTGCTCGGTCAGTTCCACTTTCGCGCCGGGGCTGAAATCCGGGCGGTTGCTCTCGCCGGAGGCGGTGCTGGCGTCATTGCGAAGGGATTGCAGTCTGGCTTCGGTAAAAGGCTGGCCACTGGCGTCGGCCTTGAAGCGGCCGGGGTAGTCGTAGTGCTGGTAGTCTTCCCGGTGCTTCAGATCGCCAGAAGCATGCTCATGCATCAGAGCATAGGCGGGATTTCTGAAGGTGTAATCCTTCATTGCCACAGAGGCCACCCGCACCCGTTCTTCATACCGGAACCGATACACCGCCGGGCGCTGGGTGCTGCCGCCTGCTTTGGCGTTGTATGCTGCCGGCTCCAGTTTCGGAGCATCGCCATGATGGTCGGCGATTATAAGCGCCGACTGGGTGTCCCCGTCCACGCTCCCGTGTTCATAGCGGTAATGCCAACCCTCTTCAGCCGCGAGGCGTTCGAGAAAGGCCAGGTCGCTTTCTCGATGCTGAACACAGTATTCCCGTTGCTCCGGGGTGCGCTTCAGATCGAAGACCGAATCGATAATGCCGCGCTCCTCAAGCAGAGTTCGCACAATCGTCTCGGTGCTCTGGGTCTGAAAAATCCGGCTGTTGTGCATCAATCCCAGACGCCATAGCGGCGACTGTATCGTCAGCTCGTAGCGGGTCCGCCGGTGGCCGGCATCACCACGAACGAATTCGTTGACCACACCGGCAAAGCGCCGAAGCGGCACGCCGTTCTGCCAGATAACAAGATCAACCGGTTGCTCGAGAGTCTCCGCTGCCTGAATGGAGGGGTCGGTACTGGCCAGCTCAAGACGACCATGAAACACCTCGGAAAGGCGTTCGGTCAGTTTAAAGCCAACCACTGAGAATAGATCTGAGGGGAGTCCGCCAACACGGGCGGTGAACTGCAATCCGCTTGCCTGGAGCATATCTTCAATCCCTGAAGGTATGGTTATGTCCTGTTTCCGGCAGCCTATGGCCAACCATATCCCTGGTTGGGCTACCGAATAACAACTGGCAGGAAAAGTACCAGCACTTACCCGGAAAATCCAGCGGCTGATCGCAAAAACGGGAAGATGGCTGGGGTCAGATGAAAACCTTCATCTGACCCCGATAGGGCTTCACTCGGGCTTGTACAGCCGCTGGATACTGGAGAAGTCCAGATTTCCATTGCCCTGCCCCGCATGGAGCTGAAACAGGTTGCGGGCCAGAGAGCCCATGGGAATGGAGGCCTGGTTCTTCACCGCGTTATCAAATGCAAGCCCCAGATCCTTGGTCATCAGATTGACCAGGAATCCGCCCTCGTAATTCCTGGAAGCGGGAACGCCTTCCATTACCCCGGGCCAGGGGTTGTAGACATTCAACGCCCAGTTGCCACCGGAACTCTGCTTCATGATTTCCGAGAGCACCGCCGGATCCAGACCGTTTTTCACGCCCAATGCCAGCGCTTCGCTGGTACCGGACATAAGGATGGCCAGCAGCATGTTGTTGCAGATCTTGGCCACCTGGCCGGAGCCATGATCGCCGGCGTGGAAGATGTTCTTGCCCATCGCATCGAGGATCGGCTTGGCCTTGTTAAAGGCCTCTTCCGAGCCTCCGCAAATGAAGGTCAGCGTTCCGGCCTTGGCACCGCCCACGCCGCCGGATACCGGCGCATCGAGGAACGGGATGTCCTTGGCTCGTGCCACTTCGGCCACGCCCCGTGCTGTTTCCGGCGCGATGGTGGAGGAGTCGATAACCAGGGTACCAGCAGGCAGTTTCGCCAGCAGGCCATCATCACCCAGGTAGACCGCTTCCACGTGTTGCCCGGCAGGCAACATGGTGATGACACATTCAGCGCCATTGGCGGCTTCGTGGGCCGTGTCTGCCGTTTTTGCGCCTTCGGACACCAGCGCAGCTACAGCGTCTTTGGACAGGTCGAATACGGTGACATCGTGGCCCGCTTTCACCAGGTTACTGGCCATGGGGCCGCCCATGTTACCGAGGCCGATGAAGGTGATCTTTGCCATGTCTTTTTTCTCCTTGTTCTTGTAATTGATCAGCTAAAAAAATCGTCGATCCACGCACTGTCCATTTCGGCAAGGGACGCATAGCGCCAGCGGGGCTGCTGGTCCTTGTCGATCAGAAGCGCTCTGATGCCTTCCGCGAACTCACCCTTGGTCAGGCACTTGGTGGAGAGCACCAGTTCCTTGTCGAGAACTTCCTTGAGGCTGTCGTGTTTGCAGCCGTGCAGGTGGCGCCAGACCAGAGCCAGGGATGTGGGTGACGCAGCAGCCAGGGAACGGGTCGCTTTCGCCACCCATCCGTCGCCACCGGACAGCTCCTTCAACTGATTGACCGTTGCTTCAAGTGAGTCCGCATCGGTAACCCGGTTGATCTCGTCGAAATGAGTGCGCACCGGTGATTCCGGCATGGCGTCGGCGCTCTCTCGCTCGTATTGGCGAAGCACACTACCAACCACCGCATGAGGATCCTCTCCCTGCCAGTCACGCTTGCAAAGCTCGGCAACAACCTCGGCCTTAAGATCATGCCGGATGAAGCGGTCCGCAAGGCCGGTGAAGATTGCATCGGCACCGTTGAGGCGGGCGCCGGTCAGGCCCAGAAACAGACCGGTGCGGCCGGGCGTCCGGTTGAGGAACCAGCCCGCGGCTACGTCAGGGTAGAGACCAATGGTGATCTCCGGCATGGCAAGTTTCGAGGCTTCGGTCACCACCCGGTGGGAGGCGCCCTCCATAATGCCCATGCCGCCCCCCATCACGATGCCGTGACCCCAGCACACGATCGGTTTCGGGAAGGTATGGATCAGGTAATCCAGTTCGTATTCCTCATTGAAGAATGCTTCACCTTCACTGGCACCCTGGGGCTCGGTCATGCTGCGATACAGGGCAACGATGTCGCCGCCGGCGCAGAACGCCTTGTCGCCCTCGGATTCCAGCCAGACGGCCTGGATAGCAGGATCTTCCGCCCAGCGCTTCAGTTGCGGCGTCAGCAACCGGATCATCTCCAGAGACAACGAATTCAGCGTTTTGGGCGTATTCAGCCTGGCCACGGCGATCAGCGCGCCATCGCCGGTTTTCCACTCTTCAAAGATAATGGGTTGATCACTCATAACAGGTCCTTGAGCCAGCTTGTTTCGGGCCGGCTTCAGCGGTTTTTCCATTCCGGCTTGCGCTTGTCGAGAAAGGCGTTCACGCCTTCTTTCTGGTCTTCGGTGGAGAACAGCTCAACGAACAGCTCCCGCTCCATGCGCCAGCCGTCGTCGTGGCTGCGAGCATCGCGGGCGCTCATCACCAGGGTCTTGCAACGGGCGGTGGACGACGGGCTCTGCTTGCACGCCATTTCAGCCAGTTCGAGCGCCTTATCAAGGCTCTGTCCGGTTGGAACCACTTCTTCAACCAGGCCGATTCGCAACGCCGTATCGGCATTTACCCGCTCTCCGCACAGAATCATCCGCTTGGCCCAGCCCTCACCGACCAGCCAGGGCAGGTTCTGGGTGCCACCGGCGCAGGGCAGCAGGCCAACGCCCGCCTCGGGAAGCGCCATCTGGGCGTGCTCTTCGGCGATGCGGATGTCGCAGGCCATGGCGCATTCCAGTCCACCACCCATGGCATAGCCGTTAACCGCGGCGATAGACACGCCCCGGAAGCGACCCAGCGTTGCGAAGGCCTCACCGAACAGCTGCGCCATCTCATTGGCCCGGGCCTTATCGCCATCGGCGAAGGTTTTCAGGTCGGCACCGGCGGAATAGAACTTCTCACCCTGCCCGGTCATTACCAGGGCAAAGATATTCCTGTCTTCGTTCAGCTCCTTGACGATGTTCGTCAGGGCAATCAGTGAATCCTTGGTCCAGGTGTTGGCCGGCGGATTGTTGATGGTCAATACCGCGATGTGTCCGCGTTTTTCGAGCTGGATAAGATCGCTCATGGGGATCTCCTTATTGAATCGCTTCAGCCACGCCGTCGTCGAGCAGGCGACGGGCAACAATCATACGCATGATTTCGTTGGTGCCTTCCAGAATCTGGTGCACGCGCAGGTCGCGCAGGTAGCGCTCAAGCGGGTATTCGCGAATGTAGCCATAACCGCCGTGAAGCTGCAGTGCCTCGTTGACCACCTCGAAACAGGCATCGGTGGCGAAACGCTTGGCCATGGCGCAGTGCAGTGTCGCTTCCGGGTCGGCGTTGTCGAGCTTGAAGGCGCCCAGACGAACCATCTGCCGCGCTGCGACCAGGTTGGTGGCCATATCGGCCAGCTTGAACTGCAAAGCCTGGAAAGCTGCCAGCGGTTTGCCGAACTGTTCGCGCTCATGCATGTAGTTACGGGCACGCAGCAGAGCCGCCTGGGCACCGCCGAGGGAACAGGTGGCGATATTCAGCCGCCCGCCATCGAGGCCTTTCATGGCGATGGCAAACCCGTCGCCCTCTTCACCGACACGGTTACTGGCCGGAATGCGCACATTCTCGAGGCTGATCATCCGGGTCGGCTGGCTATGCCAGCCCAATTTTTCTTCGTTCTTGCCGTAGGAAACGCCATCGGCATCCGCGGGAATCACGAAGGTGGAAATGCCTTTGTAACCGGAATCCGGTGCTCCGGTCCGCGCCATCAACACCAGAATGTCGGTGGCTCCAGCGCCGGAAATAAACACTTTGCTGCCGTTGATCACATAGCTGTCGCCATCGCGCACGGCCTTGGTACGAAGGCTGGCCGCGTCCGAGCCGGCACCCGGCTCGGTCAGGCAGTAGGAGGCGAGCCACTCGCCGCTGGCCAGTTTTGGCACGATCTCCTGTTTGAGATCGTCCGAGGCAAAGCTGGCCACCATCCAGGTAGCCATGTTGTGGATGGTGATAAACGCAGCGGTGGAGGGACACGCAGCGGCGAGTTCTTCCACGATGACCGAGGTGTCCAGCCGGGACAGACCCATGCCGCCAAGCGCTTCGGGGGTGTACATACCCATGAAGCCCATCTCGCCGGCTTCCTTCATCATGTCGACCGGAAAGATATGCTCGTCATCCCACTTCGCCGCGTGAGGCGCCATGGATTTTTCCGCAAACGCACGCGCCGCCTCGCGAAACGCCAGCTGATCTTCGGAGAGGTTAAAGTCCATCGTTACGCTCCAGATAGATAGGGCTTGGCATTGGGTGGGAAAAACAAGGGGCCGGAAACGAGTTCCGGCCCAAATACCCCACCTTCAACGCAATTAACGCAACTGGATAGAGAAGTTGGCTTCTGTGCTGGTCGCTTCACTGGAGAACCAGCGGGAGGTAACCGTTTTGGTTTCGGTGTAGAAGCGAACCGCCTGCTTGCCGTAGGCATGCTGATCACCGTAGAAGGAACCCTTCCAACCAGTGAAGGAGAAGAACGGCAGGGGCACAGGAATGGGGATGTTCACACCCACCTGGCCTACATCAATCTCATGCTGGAAGCGACGCGCAGCACCACCAGAACTGGTGAAGATGGAGACACCGTTGCCGTACGGGCTATTGTTGACCAGCTCGATGGCATCGCCGAGCGTGTCGGTTTCCACGCAGGACAGCACCGGACCAAAGATTTCTTCGTTGTAGATGTCCATTTCGGTGGTCACACCGGAGAACAGCGTCGGGCCAACCCAGTTGCCATCCGGCAAACCGTCTACCGTGCAGCCACGGCCGTCCAGCAGCAGATTGGCGCCCTGGGCTTCGCCGGTCGCAATCAGAGACTCGATACGGTCTTTTGCCTTGCCAGAGATGATCGGGCCGTAGCTGGCACCGGAATCGTTCCACGCGCCGGGGCGTACTTTCGCCATGGCTTCTTTCAGCTCGGGAATCCACTGCTGGGCTTCGCCCACAAAAACGGCGACCGAAATAGCCATGCAGCGCTGACCGGCCGCACCCACGGAGGCGCCGACCAGGGCATTGATCACCTGTTGCTTGTCAGCATCCGGCAGGATAACCATGTGGTTCTTGGCGCCAGCGAAGCTCTGTACACGCTTCATGTTGCGAGTGCCGGTTTCGTAGATGTAACGGCCGACCGGCACAGAACCTACAAAAGAGACGGCCTTGATGGCGGGATCGGTGAGCAGTACGTCAACCTGCTCCTTGCCACCGTGAACCACCTGCAGGACACCCTTGGGTGCGCCAGCTTCTTCAAACAGCTCGGCGAGGCGCGTGGGGGTCAGCGGATCCTGCTCGGACGGCTTCAGGATAAAGGTGTTACCGCAGGCAATGGCCATCGGGAACATCCACAGCGGAATCATGGCCGGGAAGTTGAACGGAGTGATACCCGCGCACACGCCCAGCGGCTGGATCCAGGAATGGGTGTCCACTTCACGGGCAACGTTTTCAACGGTCTCGCCCATCATCATGGAGGCAACGTTGGCAGCGTGCTCGACCACTTCAATGCCACGCCAGACATCGCCCTTGGCGTCGTCAAAGGTTTTGCCGGTTTCCTTGGACAGGATTTCGGCAATCTCGTCATGATGTTCTTTAAGCAGGGCCTGATATCGCAGCATCACACGGGCACGTTCGGAAACCGGAACTTCCTTCCAGGTCTTGAACATCTCACCGGCGCTATCGATGGCCTTGCGCATTTCAGCGTCCGTGGTGCACGGAGCCTTCGCGATCACTTCGTTGGTCGCGGGGTCGGTGACGTCGATCCATTCGTTGGTACTGCTCTGGACGAATTCACCTGCGAGATACAGCGGTACATTTTTCATGTTGATGTCCCTGTTTGTTGTTGTGCGGGAAGCCGGCCAGAACCATAGGGTTGCGGCCACGTTTAACCACAGGCTAGCACGGGATCGACCAAGGGGTGATTGACTAAATTTCGCCCGTAATGGACTATCTTTCGATAAAGCTCAAACAATCAAGATTAAAAATGACCCAAACCTCACAGTGGCCCGTGCCCAAAGACAGCATTCGCTACGTGGTGCCTGAGCCGATCATTCGACTACTCGCGAGCCATCCACTCACCCGGGACCTTTACCCTCTGGCGTTCGGCCACTACCGCCGTGCCGTGGGCCATCACATGCACCGGGAGCACCATCACGACAATCTTTTGATCTACTGCACGGAAGGCCGGGCGTTCCTCAACGTTGGCGGCGAGCCCTATACGGTGGAGGCCGGAGACCTGCTGCTTCTGCCGGCCGGTGCCAACCACCGTTATACCGCTGATCCGGACAACCCATGGACCATCCACTGGGTCCACTACACAGGACCATTGGCTGAGGATTTCCGACATTATATGGGGTTCGACGGCCCGACCCGCATTCGCCACCTGGGCCGGCAACCCCGGCTTCTGGTTGACTTCAACGGTCTGCTATCGGTGCGACAAACCGGCTTCCGGGCCCGCGGCCTGATCCACGCAGCCAATCGGCTTCGGCAGCTGCTGGCCGCTGTTCCGATCAACGCCGACGAGACCGGGCACGAACGGCAGGCAGAACTGGAAACCATCCACAACTATATGCGGGAGCATCTGGACGAGCGTATCAGCCTGGAGCAACTTGCTGATCTTGCCGGCCTGTCTCCCGCCCATTTTGCCACCCGCTATCGGGAACAGACCGGCACCTCCCCGATCCAGCATTTCCTGCACCTCAAGGTAGAACGGGCCTGCCAGATGCTGGATACCAGCAGCCTGAGTTTTGCGGACATCAGTCGACGGCTGGGCTACGACGACGCCTACTATTTTTCCCGGCTTTTCAAAAAGGTAATGGGCCAGTCACCCCGGGACTACCGGCATACCGCCCGGCACTGACCCGTCGCCGGAGGCCAGATTACGACCTGCCGCTTTCTACGACTTTTGTTGTAGGAGCCAAGGGGTTAGGCTTGGTGTATTGAATGACAATAAGAGTGAGTCTATGGCCATGTACACCATTGAAATCGATGAAACCTTTAATGTGCCCCGACGACGAGTCTTTGCCCTGTTCGCCGACCACTACCGTTTCGGAAAACTGCTGGGTGCACCAGTCAAACGCATCAAGGACAGCGACCAGGCCGACCCTAACGGCATTGGTTCCGTTCGCAAGATCGGCATCGGGCCGGTGGGTCTGGAAGAAACCGTGACCAACTTCGAGCCGGATTCACTGATCGAGTACACCATCACCAGCATGAGCCCGGTACGCAACCATCTGGGCCGAATCCGGTTTGAAGACACCCCGGAAGGCCATACCCGGGTGAACTACACGATCACCTTTGAAGACGTCGTGCCGTTCACCGGGAAGATGGTCAGCAGCGCCCTGGAGCAGGGCATTCGCCGCGGGATCAAGCGGGTACCCCGGCTGGCCTGAGGGTCGGCAACAACAAATCGTTACTTGAGGAATATCAGAGAATTGACCTGAGGCAAGAGTTGGCTTTTGTCAATTTTGTAATCTCCGCGCAGCTTGCAATATCCGGCCATTCCGGCCGGACCACACTGTATTCAGCGGGAGACCGAAATGGCAGCCGAGCCGATTGTCCTGTTCGATAACGGACACCACAAATGCCTGATGTTCGATTCCCTGGTAACCGGCGAGGGCGTCCAGTCCAACCAGTTCCTGATTGTCGACGGCAAACACGAAGCACTGATCGATCCGGGCGGAGACCTGACTTACACCCCACTGTCAGTGGCCGCGTCTCGCTACATGAACATTCGTGACATGGACTACGTCTTCGCCTCTCACCAGGACCCGGACATTATCGGCGCCATCGACCGCTGGATCGTTCATACCCGCGCCAAAATCGTCACCTCAAAGCTCTGGGCCCGGTTCCTTCCGCACCTTGTTTCCAGCTACGTGACCAATCAGCTCAGCGGCAGTGTTTACGACCGCATCATCAGCATTCCGGATGCCGGTGCCAACGTTAAGTTTGGCGAGTCCTACCTGCAGTGCCTGCCAGCCCACTTCATGCACTCCGTGGGCAACCTGCAGTTCTATGATCCGGTCTCCAAGATCCTGTTCTCCGGTGACCTGGGTGCCTCTATGGGTGGCGAGGACGATCACCTGCCGGTGAAGGACTTCGACAAACACATCCCCAGCATGATTGGCTTCCACCGGCGCTATATCGCCTCGAAGAAGGTGTGCCAGCTGTGGGCGAATATGGTCCGGGATATGGATGTGGCGGCGATCGTTCCCCAGCACGGCAAGCGCTTCGAGGGACCGGTGATGGTTGATCGCTTCCTGAACTGGGTCAGCGACATGGAATGCGGCATCGACCTGATGACGCAGGATAACTATCGGCGCCCGGTCGATTACGTTTAATCGTCTGAAGACGGACACTGCGGCCGGGACAACTGATTTTCCGGTCCGGTGCCCGGCTCAAGCGCTGATAGAAACTGCTGCGCCGAGGGTTGGCCACCTTCCACCGCTGACACATGGATCAGGCACAAGCCCTCGGCCCTGTTGCCTTCGTCATACAGCCGTTTGCCCAGCCGCCAGCGGGCATCACTGTTTCCCGCTTCCGCAGCTCGGCGATACCAGCTGATGGCCTCGTTTTTATCCGGCACGGTTCCTCTCCCCTCTTCATAAGCCATGGCCACTTCGACCATACTGATCGAATCACCGCTCTCGGCCGCCCGAAGGTACCACTGGAAGGCTTTCTCCTGGTTCTTTTCCACGCCCTGCCCCTGGGCATACATGTTGGCCACATTCAGCATGCCCTGGCGACTGCCTTCTTCCGCCAGCTCAAGATATTGCTCGAACGCGGATTCATACTGGCCCATCTTGTAGACAACATAGGCATTGAGAACCCGGATCATGTCCCTTGCCACTCGATCCTGATCGCCGGTTTCGTTTCCGGCGGCCCTGGCAACCGAACAGGACAATAGCAGGCACAGAGTCATCGCCCCGACTGCCATTCGCCCTACACGCTGTCTTTTCATTCTGCCCTCCGCCGCCTTAAAGGTTTCCCCCTCACGCTAGCACCGGCTTGATGGAAGGTCTGTTCGTCGAAAGTGCTCTCCCGCTGGCACCTTGGTAGCAGAGGATCGTGAAAACCATCCCGGAACAGGGACCAAATAAGCCTGTCCCAAACCGGCAATGTTGAGTAAAATCCGGCCTTTTCCAGAGAACCAAGAGGCAGCGCAGATGGGCAGAGCCTACCAGAACCGCAAAGAATCCATGGCCAAGACGGCTGCGGCGAAAACCAAGGTCTACAGCAAGTACGGCCGCGAGATTTACATGAGCGCCAAGTCCGGAGGCCCCGACCCCCAGGCCAACCTGACCCTGCGCGGACTGATCGAGCGGGCCAAGAAAGACCAGGTACCCTCCCACGTCATCGAGAAGGCCATTGACAAGGCCAAGGGCGGCGCTGGCGAAGACTATGCTGCGGCTCGCTACGAAGGCTACGGACCGGGCAACTGCATGGTGATCGTGGACTGCCTGACCGATAACCCAAACCGCACCTTCGGCGACGTGCGCCTGGCATTCACCAAGACCAAGTGCAAGATCGGCACACCCGGTGTCGTTTCTCACATGTTCGACCACAGCGCTATCTTTGCGTTCAAAGGCGAAGATGAAGAGGCCGTTCTGGAAGCGCTGATGGAAGCGGATGTCGATGTTACCGACATCGAGAATGAAGACGGCCTGATTACCGTGTTCACACCGAACACCGAATACGCCAAGGCGCGCCAGGCGCTGGTGGATGCCTTTGAAGACATCGATTTTGAAGTGGATGAAATCCAGTTCCTGCCCAAAACCACGACGCTGGTGGAAGGTGACGACATCCCCATGTTCGAGAAATTCCTGGACATGCTGAACGAACTGGACGACGTGCAGAACGTGTTCCACAACGCCGAGTTGCCAGACCAGTAAACAACCAGGCCTCCGGCCTTGCAGGAAGATAACACCATGCAACAGAACGCTCCCACAAACCGCAAAGCGCGTGTGGTGGTGCTGAAAACAGGCACGACCTACCCGGACATTCGGGCGAGGTTTGGCGATTTTGACCAGTGGTTCCTGCGCGGGTTGTCAGACGAGCTGGAGATCACCGTAGCCAACGCCGAGGCCGGCGAACTGCCGGGTAACCCGGAGGACTGGGATGGCATCGTGGTGACAGGCTCTCCTGCCATGGTCAGCGACCGGGCCGAATGGAGTGAGAACGCGGGGCGTTGGCTGGCAAAAGCGGTCAGAAGGGAAATTCCTGTGCTCGGCGTCTGCTATGGCCACCAGTTGCTGGCCCATGCATTGGGCGGGGAAGCAGGTTACCATCCGGACGGCCGGGAAACCGGCACACACGACGTCGAACTGCTCCCCGAAGCCGCCTCAGATGACCTGTTCCGGGAGCTGCCGGAAGCCTTTCCGGCCCAGCTGACGCACCGTCAATCGGTGCTGCGCCTGCCCGAGGGCGCGGTGCTGCTGGGACGTAACCGGTTCGAGCCCCATCAGGCCTTCCGAATTGGCCCCTGCGCCTGGGGCGTTCAGTTCCATCCGGAATTCACGGATGCCATCATGAGTGCCTACCTGCAGGTACAAGCGCCGGATCTGGTCCGCGAGGGTCTTGATGCGGATGCGCTGATCGCCGGCGTGAGGCCAGCGCCGGAGGCATCCTCGCTACTTCCCCGTTTCAGCCGGTTTGTCCAGGATCGGATCCGGTAAAACGGGGACCGTCCGTTACCGTCAGTCGAGGATGTAGGCGGTTTTTTCCAGTGCCTGCTCTTCTTCATCGATAAAGCGGAACTCGTTCCAGCCAATGCGCACCATGTCGTTGCTGTTCAGACGCTGCCGTTCAGCAACCCGCAATTCGTTCACAAAGGTGCCATTGGTGCTGTTGCTGTCGGTGATGTAGTAATCCACCGTCCCTTCAAGATAGGCATTGGGCACCGCTTCTATCAGGGCGTGCTGGCCGCTCACAGAAATTTCATCAATCTGGATATCGTTATCCGGGCGCCTGCCAATGCGGGTTTCCGGCTGGCCGAGTTCAAAGGTGTTAACCACAACGTTATCCACCAGTTGCGAAAGCGAAGCCATGTCAGTTTCCTCAATACTCCAACGTCAGTAATACCACAGACACATTGTCACCGGCCTCGTTTTCCAGGCCGGCATCAATCATTGCCTGAACCGTGCGCTCCATGCCGTCACTTTCCTTCAGGATTTCAAGCCACCGGAATTCCGGAACCGAATCGGTCAACCCGTCGGAACACAGCAGCAGCACATCCCCCTCATCAAGGGACTCAAGCCGATAACTGGGGTCTGCCTGCTCCACCGCCCCCACTGCCCTGGTAAGGACATTCCGGAAGGGTACATTGGGCACATCAGCCGCGGTAATACTGCCGTCTTCCAGCATGTTCTGGACCACGGTGTCGTCCCGGGTGAGACACACCGCCTGACTACCGCGCAGGCTGTAACACCGGGAATCGCCTATATGGGCGATGTGCGCCTGGCTGCCACTCACCCAGGCCACCACCAGTGTGGTGCCCATTTTTTCCAGCCTTGGATCCACTGAACGCCGGCTCACTATCCGCTCATTGGCCAGTCTAAAAGCGCGCTCAAGGTATTCCCTGATGGCTTTGTCGGTTATATCAGGGGAGGCTTCGGCGATTTCCGGCCCGAGCGATTCCATGACCGCATCCACCGCAAGGCGGCTGGCAACTTCACCACCCTGATGGCCGCCCATGCCGTCGGCAACCACCAGCAACGCGTGGTTTCCGGAATCAGCGATTCGCCAATCCACAACATCCTGGTTTGACTCCCGGACGGCTCCCCGGTGGCTCTGGCCGGCAACGTGATATCTCATCAGGACACCTCCTGGCCCGCTTCGCGAACGGCAAGGAGACGCACAGCCTCTGCCATGGTGGCTGCGCTGGCGAAGCGCTTGTCCGGCTCGCGCTGGATAGCCTTGTTGATCAGGCGGACCACACCGTTGGGCAGATCCGCATTGAACTCACGGACGCTGCGCGGGCGCTTGTTAAGAATCTGATAGGTCAGATTGGCCAGTGTATCGCCCTGATAAGGCGTCTCGCCACTGACCAGCTTGTACAGTGTCACGCCCAGGCTGTAGATATCGGAAGCCCCGGTCACCTTCTGGCCCTTCAGCTGTTCTGGCGACATGTACAACGGGCTGCCCATTACCGCGCCGGTGCGCGTTCGCGAGTCGTCGGAGATCTTGGCAATGCCGAAATCAGTGATCTTTATATCGCCGGTGTCGGGGTTGAAGATGATGTTCCCCGGCTTGATGTCGCGATGGACGATTTTCTGGCTGTGGGCGTAGGCCAATGCGTCCGCCACCCGGGCAACGATATCCAACACCTTGGGCAGGGGCAGCAACCGGCCGGTTCTGCCGAATTCACTAAGCGGACGCCCCCTGGCATAGTCCATGGCGATGTAGGCCAGGTCTGCCTCCTCGCCAACGTCATAAACGGTTACGATAGCGGGGTGATTCAGGCGCCCGGCGGCCTCCGCTTCCCGGAAAAATCGTTCCTTGAGATCCTGAAGCTGGCCATCATCGAACGCCTGGTAGCTGAGGGTCTTGATGGCAACCGTCCGGGCAATCTTCGGGTCCTTGCCCAGATAGACCACGCCCATGGCACCACGGCCAATCTCCCGCTCAATTTCATAGCGCCCCAGGGTTGGACGACTGACCGATGATTCCGGCATCAGCAGGGTACGGGTGGTATCAAAGCTCCCGGCCTGCATCAACGAGTTGTCCGGTGCGAGTTTTTCCAGCGCGGCGAGTCGCGAGGCGGTATCCCGAAAGCCTTTCTTGCGTTCCTGAATACTGCGATAGGTGCTCACTGCCTTCTCGTACTGGCGCTTACGTTCCTGCTGTATGGCAATGTCGTAGCGTAGCTCCAGCTCAGCATCACATTTCGGGCAAAGGCTGAGCGCCTCGAGGGCTTCGTCAGTGTGCCCCTGCTGCAGAAACACCTTGGCCAGCTTGAGGCGAGCATCCCGGACATTGTCTGTCAGGGCCCGGATGTGTTTTTGCGGCTGCAACCAGAAGAGCATTACCACATAACCCACCGCCAGCAGCGTCAGGACCACCCCGAACGGCACCCACGCGTTGCGGTAAAACATCAGGGCCGCCTGTATGACCACCAGGGAGCCACCGAGTAACAGGGTAACAGGCAGGGAAACCGCCGCTCCCATCGCGGGAATGGCCAGCATCAGGTATAGCGCAGTAATTGCCAGACCAGCGGTGACCGCCATATCAGACCACAGCGGCTCTGAAAGCCCACGCTCTGCCACTGCAGGGCCGAAAGCTTCCTGCGAAAGGATTGTTGCGTTAGCGCCTTCTGGCACCCCAAGAATACTGAACAGAGCCCTGTCGGCCCAGCCAACAAGGGTGAACTGGTCTCCCACCAGGGCAAAAACCACGGCTAGAACGAGCACAACGGCCCGCAGGCTGAACAGGCGGGGTATGAAAGAGAGTATGGCGTTCACAGGCAACTTTGTTATAAATGGTTGATCTGCCTAGTTTAGAAAGCGTTCGTGCAGGGCGATACCACTACCGGGGAGTTTTTTGTAAGTGTTTGTTTACCTGCGAGGAAGGTCACGTATAGTGATGTCGTCGTTTATCTCAAGGATGATCGGAACACGCCCATGATACTGAAGTTTCTGATTCTTCTGGTGCTGCTCTCTCTGGTCGGCATCGGCCTTTACCACACCAACAAACCCCTGCCGCCGGGCATCAGCTACCGGGGGGCAGCGGTGCCGCTGGAAGAACCCGTCCTGCTGACAGACGTCACCCGTCACTATCAGGGCGGCCGGGAGGAGCGAGACCATGAAATCTTCAACGAGGTGTTCCGGCTTGTCGGACAGGCCGAGGAGTTCATTCTCATCGACATGTTCCTGTTCAACAGCGCCAGACCAAAGGATGTGGTCCACCGCCCGCTGGCCCAGCAGCTGACCGAGGCCCTGTTGGCCAGGAAATCGGAGAAACCGGAGCTGTCCATTACCGTTATTTCCGACCCCCTGAACACCATGTATGGCGGCACTACCTCACCCTGGTTTGAAGCACTGCGCAATGGCGGCATTACGGTTGTAGAAACCGCACTGCGCCCGCTCCGGGACAGTAACCCAACCTGGTCCGCCATCTGGCGCCTGTGTTGCCAGTGGTTCGGCAACAACCCGAACGGTGGCTGGCTGAAAAATGCCCTGGGCACCAGGCCTGTTACCGTTCGAAGCTATCTTGCACTGCTGAACTTCAAGGCCAACCATCGCAAGCTAGTGGTCGCCGATGAGGGGCATTCCCTGAGAGCCGTTGTCACCTCGGCGAACCCCCACGACGGCAGCAGCCGGCACAGCAACCTGGGGCTCAGCTTCAAGGGGCCCGCAGTGGTTGACCTGCTGAAAAGCGAGCGGGCCGTTCTCGCGATGTCGGGAGCGGACACCACGACCATTGATGAGCGAATCAGCATGGCTCCCGACGTCACTGGAGAACCGCAAAAATCCGAAATCCCCCTGGCGGCAGTGCTGACCGAATCGGAAATCCGCGATCAGGCTCTGTCCATGATTCAAGAGGCCTCGGCCGGCGATCATCTGTACATGGCGATGTTCTATCTCTCACATCGCGATATTGTCACAGCCCTGGTCGACGCCGCCAAACGGGGCGTTGCGCTGCGGGTTTTGCTCGATGCCAACAACGAGGCCTTCGGCCACCAGAAGAGTGGCATTCCCAACAGGCAGGTCGCTATGGAACTGGTACGTGCGGGCATTCCGGTACGTTGGTGTAATACCCTCGGCGAGCAGTGCCACACTAAACTGCTGATGTTGGATAAAAAACAAGACGCAACAGAGCTGCTGCTGGGTTCGGCCAATTTCACCCGGCGCAATCTCGACGATTTGAATCTGGAAACCGATGTCTGGATCTCGGTGCCGAATCAGTCTCCGGTTGCCACAAAGGCGCGGGGATTCTTTGATGAGCAGTGGCAAAAAGGCCCTGCTGACGATCCGGTCATAAGCCAGCCCTATGAGCGCTGGGCCGACGAATCCAGACTTCGCTACTGGCGCTACCGGATTATGGAGGCGACCGGACTGTCGACCTTCTGAGCAGAACAGGACACGAGCCATGACAACTCCCGTACATGCACGCCCGATTGCAGAGCGCATCGACTGGCTGATGGACCTCAGCCGGGCCCACTCAGTCAGTTTCTGCAGCCCGGAGAATCACCTGGCAAGGCAGCGCTATCTGGCGGAACACAATACCCAGATCATTGCCATGAAGTGCATGGACGGCCGCATTCACCTGCCCTACGTGACCCAGACACCCCTTGGCGTCATTCATCCGTTCCGGAACCTCGGCGGTATCTTTGAGCTGGGATGGCCCTACCTCGGCGATATGCTGGCCGATACGGTCCAGCAGGCTGTCAGCCAGGGTCGGCGGGTACTGATCATCATCACCTACCATTACTCAAAAGGCTCGCGGGAAAGGGGCTGTGCCGGCTTTGACTGTGACCGTGAGGCGGCCATGAATCATGCCTTCCAGATCAGGAGTCAGGTTGAGAAGCTTTTTGGCACCGGCCACCGAACGGTCTATCCGCTGGTGTGTGGCTTCGAGAGTGATGAGGATGCACTGGTTCTGCATGGCAGTCCGGAGCATACGCTGGACCTGTCTGACTTTCCGTTGTCGCGAATTGGAGGCATGGCAGCGGAAATTGCGGCTCTATGTCCGGATATGCCCGAGCCGGTTCAGCGAGATTTGTTGCCTCTCGTTGAGGGCAATATCCGGCACGTCAACGAAATCCGGCGGTTTGATCGGGAACTGAACATAGAGCACCGGGAGTGGGTAATCTGCCTCGGCAGGGGTTTTGATTTCCTGCACGCGCCAAACGTAGCCCTGATCATTGGCCCCTACAGTCCTGATCTGTCCCACCCTATCCGCCAGGCCGCGGGGATTATCAAAAAGAATATGGACAGCGGCCGGATTCCGGACGATGGCTTCCTGCTGCTGTGCTCTGCGCCCTACCAGGAGCCGGGCACGCAGAAGGCCCGGGCGGAATTGAAATCTGCGTTCCTGGCAGATTTCGGCGCCACCGTTATCCGGGAGGCCTTTCCTGAGCTTGCAACCAGAATGGTCACACGCTCGGCTATACTTCACTGGCCCGAGCGAAAGCTTGAAGTGCGTGGTTCCTGAACATTTTGTAGGTTGAGGGAACGCAACAGGTTGTTCTATCGTCGGGCTAATACAACGTGACTGAACACAACAGCTACACCTGAAGTAGCCAACAACAGGAGTGAACCATGTCTGGCATTCGCAAACACCTGAGGTACGTTTCTTTTTTCATGGCCATGATGATGGCACTTGGTTCCGTCTGGTCAGCCAGCGCAACCGCCGGCATGGTTGGAACCGGCGAGATGATCGGGCAACAACAGGTTCAGCTGGATCGACAGGAGCTGATCAGCATGCTCGACAGGCAGGATGTCCAGGCCAAGCTGGCAGACCTGGGAGTCAGCCAGGACCAGGTCAAGGAACGCATCCAGAACCTCACACCCGCGGAACTGGCGGATTTTGAACGTCAGCTCGCCGAGGCCCCTGCAGGGCAGGATGTGGTCGGCATCATCGTCTTGTTCCTGCTGGTATTCATTATCACCGATATGCTGTGTGCCACGAACATCTTCCCGTTCGTGAACTGCATCCGCTAGCGGCGGGCAGTGACAGTCCCGTTTTCCACCCCAATCGCCATGCCCGGCAGGCTGACCATGTTGTTGCTGGTCAGCCTGCTGGCTGGCTGCACAAGCACCCCTGAATGGCCCGTTCCGGGCACTGACCAACCCTCTACACCCGACCCGGTTGTTCTGGAGGACGTGCCTTTTTATCCCCAGGAACGATACCAATGCGGACCGGCCTCATTGGCCATGATGCTCAACAGCCAGGGACTGCAGACTGACCCGGAAATCCTGAAAGAGCTCGTTTACATACCCGGCCGTGAGGGATCGCTGCAGGTCGAAATGGTGGCCGCCGCCCGGGCCCACGGCATGCTGGTTTATCCTCTGGAGAAAGAACTTGAAAGCGTGCTTGGCGAGGTTGCCTCGGGCAACCCGGTGCTGGTGATGCAGAACCTGAGGTTTGGCTGGTGGCCCCAGTGGCACTTTGCGGTTGTCATCGGCTATGACGCCGGGGAGCGAGACCTGATACTCCATACCGATACCCGCAAGCGCGAGGCCATTGATCTGGAGGTGTTCAGCAATACCTGGGGTCGGGCGGACAACTGGGCCGTTACCATTCTTCCCCCGGACCGGGTGCCTGCCACCGCAAAACCACTCCGTTTTCTCCAGTCGGCTCATGACCTCGAGACAACCGGCCGAACCACAGCCGCTGGCATTGCCTATAAGACCGCCGAGACGACCTGGCCGGACCAACCGACGGCCACTATGGCCAGAGGCAACCTTGCCTGGCAGTTGGGCCACCAAGGCGAAGCACAAGAGCATTTCTTGCGCGCGGTGAAACGTTTTCCGGAATTCGCCGAAGGCTGGAACAACCTGGCTTTCGCGCTGCAGACGAACGGCTGCGCAAACACTGCGACCCAGGCGGCGAGATGCGCCGCCGCACTGGCACCGGACCGCTTCGGTGAATCGGAATTACTCAAACAACAAGGCACCACATCCGCAGAACAGTGCCCTGCACTACCCGAGTGCTTGCGGAAAGAGCCCTAGGCTGGCTTCCGGAACAGCGCCACATCCTTTCTTGGTATCTCCAGCTGCCAGCCGAAGCGGTTGGCGAGCAGCTTGAAGGTGGATTCCCGATAGAAGACCACATGGGTCGGGTCGCGGCGATAGTGCCAGTTGTCGAACCGGTCATCGTCGGTCTGGAAGCAGGTCATCACGCCCAGCCAGCCCCCGGGCCTGAGCATTCGATCAAGTTCCCTGAAAACGCCGGCGGGCGCGTAAAGATGCTCCACCACTTCGGTGCAGGTTATGAAGTCGTAGGTCTGGGCCAGAGCGGCTGCAGAGGGATAAAAGTAGGGATCGTAGAGACTGACTGCCATGCCTTCTGCCTCAAGCATTGGCGCCAATGCCGGGCCGGGGCCGCAGCCGAAATCGAGCCCACTTGCGCCCGATGGCAGACGCTCAAGCAGAGGCTCCGTCAGTTTCGAGAGAAATTTCCGGTACCCCGGATCAGACGGGTCATTGTCATGCAGTTGATAAACTTCCTGCTCCTGCTCAGGCGATAACCGGCAGGACGCATCCATCACCGTCGCCTCGCAGACATCACAGCGAAGGTAACGCTGGGCCTTTACCACCCGGAAATCCGAGAGACTGCCCTGTTCGCACACCGGACAAAGACTCACGCCCTCACCTCGGATCAAGTCCCGCGGCCGCCCTCATGCGCGCATCGAGTTCCCGGGCGTCAATCTGATCGGACGCTATGATCTCTGCCCGGCTGTAGGCTTGCGGTTCACCCTGAATAACGGTCAGGGCGCCATCAACCACATTGATCGCCCGCCAACCGTCGACGGTGTGAACGACAGCCTTGAAGCGAACAAAAGCCGAATCCATGGCCATCACCAGCAATGCATTCTCATCCAGAATCAGTTCCGGATGGATCCGCCAGCCGACACTGAAGTGCCCCTGTCCTTGATTGGTGATCTGCTGCCAGGGCTCGTCATTAATGGCGGGTGCCGACGATGCGGTCTTTTGATGGTGGTGTTGGTGAGCATCCGGATCGGTCACCGGCAGGGCATCTGACTGGCCGTCCAGCCAGCCTGGAGCCAGGTGTCCGAACCGGGTATGGTGGATGGCCCGCTTGCCGGGCTCCAGCTGTGCCGCCCAATCGTCGAAATGGGTCAGCTGTTCCGGGGTGCAAAGATCGGTCTTGTTGGCAACGAGAATATCCGCCGCAGCCACCTGATCCCGGAACTGAACATTGCCGAGCACCTTCGGCTCTTCGAGCCTCCGGGGGTCCACCAGGCAGATCACCGGGCCCATGGTGAGCACATCCCGATAGTGCTCGCTGGTCAGGGTTTCCAGAATCTGCGAGGGGTGACCGAGCCCGGTCGGTTCAATCAGCAGCCGATCCGGCTTTGCCTTGTGAATCAGCTGGTTCAGCCCTATCTGCATGGGCAGGCCGGCAACGCAGCACATGCAGCCCCCGGGTATTTCCTTGATGAAGGCGCCTTCCGTTTGCAGCATGGCGCCATCAATGCCCACCTCGCCGAACTCGTTGACCAGAACCGCCCAGACCTCATTTTCCGGTTTGCTTTTCAGAAGATCCAGAATGGCGGTGGTTTTACCAACACCCAGAAAACCAAGAATAAGGCTGGTAGGAATAGGTTGCGTCATGGCGCCGGAGGCACTCCTCTGAGAATAAAAACGTTATACTATAACAATTTAGCCGCCAGGACGATCCTGCTTCAGGAACATCCCGACGGCCTTGTCCGATAGCAGGGCATGAGCAAGTGCCGGGTAGGGCAGATAGTGAACAAACAGGGTGGTGAGGGTGACGGCATCCACGCCGGCATCCAGGAACATCCAGGCGCCAAAAGCGACGAACAGGGCACCCAGAAAACCGCCATAGATCCACAGCGCCCGCGAACGCTCCTCCGGCATTGGCAAACGCTCAAGGGTTCGCGCGATTGAGAAGCTCATGTAGACGGCAATCAGTGCCGCTATGACCAGTGAGGCCAGCAACCCGGTAAATCCGATCAGATACCGGAACAGGTAGTTGGTCAGGAAGAACAGGGCAATGCAGGTAACGGCAACAATGGTGATGCGTGTCTTTTCCATGGCGGCTCAGGGTTTGTTGGTTTTATGGACAGGCGCAAAGAATGGCAGAGACGCCCGGAAAGAACCACCCCTGCTGCGACCGGGGTTCCAGACTGATATGATGCCCGACATTCTCACTGGCAACCGGACACCCGATGACCTCTGGCAATTCCACCCGGCTCAACAAATACATCAGCGAAAGCGGCATGTGCTCCCGCAGGGAGGCTGATCGCTATATCGAGCAAGGCAACGTCTACATCAACGGCAAGCGCGCGACTGTCGGCGATCAGGTGCTTCCGGGAGACACGGTCAAGGTGAACGGTCAGGTGATCGAGCCACGGGCGGAAGAAGACCTCGTGTTCATTGCCCTCAACAAACCGGTCGGGATTGTCAGCACCACCGACAGCGCCGAGAAACACAACATCCAGCGTTTTGTCGGCCACAGCGAACGTATCTTCCCGATCGGACGCCTGGACAAGGACTCCCAGGGCCTCATCTTCATGACCAGCAACGGCGATCTGGTCAACAAGATCCTGCGGGCGGGCAACAACCACGAGAAGGAGTACCTGGTTACGGTCGACAAACCGGTAACCGGGGAGTTTATCGAGGGGATGGCCAACGGCGTTCCGATCCTTGGCACGGTGACGAAAAAATGCAAGGTGTCCCGGGAGTCCCGGTTCGTCTTTCGGATCACCCTGGTTCAGGGCCTCAACCGCCAGATTCGCCGGATGTGCGAGTATTTTGGCTACGAGGTTACCAAGCTCGAACGTATCCGGATCATGAACGTGAGTCTGAAAGGGCTTGCGGTGGGCCAGTGGCGGGACCTGACCGAGAAAGAGCTGGCCGGGCTGTTCGATGCCATTCGGGATTCGTCTTCCGAGGCACCGCCCAGCTCTGGCAAGCCGGCAAAAAAGAAGCCCGGGGCGAAGGCCAAATCACAGCCCAATCGCAAGCCAGGCTCTCCATCCGCACCTGGCAAACCCGGCGGTGCTCGGCGGCCCGGCCCGAAAGGCAGGCCCGCGCCTGGCAAAAAGCCTGCCTCGGGCAAACGGCCCAAAGGCGGTAAGCCAAGACAGAAGAGCGTTAAACGTTAGGCTGGGTTTGCAACCGGCCGCTTCGGGCTACTTTTTCACCCACTTGCCGCCCATTTCCACATACTGGCCGGCCGGTGTTTTCTCGATGGCTTTCTTGCCCGCAACGGTCTCCACCTGGGTTACCGGGATGTCGTGTTTCTCGGCAATGCGCTTGTACTCTTCCCGACGGGCGCTGTTAATGGCTTCCACCACTTCCCTGGCCTGACCTTCGGCACGCACCACATCAAGGTAGCCTGTGGGTGTTTCCCCAACCAGTCCCTGCTGCTTGACCGAGTCCAGTTTCTGTTTGGCTTCGTCCAGCCCCATGGCAAGCACAGAGGCACTGATACCAAACGCCATAACCAGCGCAAACATCTGCATCAATCGTTTCATCTTCAACCCCTTAAACTTTCCGGATCCAGTCAGAACAGACCCTGCTCGCTGAACAGGTCATCCACTTCCTTATCCACTTTCACGTAGATTTCGTGCTGGATTTTCACGTTCAGGTTGACCGTAATCGGCTCCTTCGGTGCCGCCATCTGCACTGTCGGCGTGCAGGCAGCCATTGCCAGCGGCAGCATCGCTATCATCAGTGTTCTTGCCAAAGGCGCCCTTTCAGGCCACCGAGGCCGCAACAGTTTTCTCATGGTGCTGTCTCCTCACCGGATTCCTGCAGCAACTCCCGGACACGTTTGGTAACGGCTTCATTAACCCTGCCACTCAACTGCAGACTGGTAAGCAGCGCGGGAATGTCTTCTTCAAGATTAATATTGAGTACCACCGGCTGCCCACCCCTGAGCTCCGGGTTCTTGCCCTCAAGTCGAAGGGCAAGGGTTAACTTACCCTGTTCATCGTAGTCTATCGTGCTGTTAAGCACTGAATAGTGAAAGTTTTGCAACGCCTGAACCACAACGTCCATGGCCTGGTTGCCACCGAGCATCGCCTGGAGCTTGTCCGCCGGTAGCTGTAAGCGTCCCCCCGGATCGATCGCCGAGACACTTCCCTGACTTACCTGAACGCCATCGCTGCTGATACCCAGAGGGATTCGCCCGCGAAGAAGCCCGCTCCCTGAGAGCCCCTCCGCCGGGTACACCGCCATCAGCCGGCCAAGGGAGATGCCCTCAACGTCCACAGGGATGCGGCCAGAGCCACCTTCCAGCCCGTAAACGGCTGGTGGAATCCTGAGTGCACCTTCCAGGAACCGGGCTCTGGCCTGCTGAACCTCCAGGGTGCCGGCCAGCAGTTCAGTCACTGGCGCATTGTAATCCCCGGAGAAACGAACCGAGCTGACCGGAATACCGGGATTGATTTCGCCAACGGTCATATCCCTGAAACTGGCCGTAATCTGTGAATTTTCCAGCGATCCCCGCACCCGACCGCTGAGCCCGGACACCGCAGTGCGATTGAAAACACCACCAACATCCTGCAGTTGAGCATTGCCACTGGCTTCAAGCTCACCGCCCTCGCCGGTAGAGAATTCCATCGACAAACGTGCATTGCCGGAATCGACTGTCAGGAGATCCGGCCACCCGGCCAGGGTTTCTGCCAGGGCCCGAACGCCCTCTTTACCGTCGATAACAGACTCGATGGCAACCGAAACGCCAACATCGGGATCAAGCTGGATGTCGAGATCGGCCGTGAGGCCGGACGCAGAAACCAGCGTTCCCTGGACCCTGAGATCAGCCAGACGGCCAGCTGCCCTGCCCTCGAAGTTCCAGGCCTGCGGCACCAGGATCGGATGCTCCACACGAGTGGCAGCAACGGCGATATCGCCATCAATCGCAATGCGTTCTGCCCAGGAGCCCGACGCGCCATAGTCGAAAGTAACGGTGGAATTGCTGAGGTCAGTCCGCAGCGTGCTGAGCTTCAAGGGCTGCTCCGCGCCGGTGTACGCCAGATAATCCGTCACGATCAGGGAGGAAGGGGCAAATTCGATGGTCGCGGAATCACTGTTGGCGGTCACAGAGGGCCGGATATCAGCCTGGCTTCCGGTGACTTCCCAACCACCGGACTGGATATCCGGCAGTGCCATGCCCATCGAGCCCTGCTCAATGGCGAAAGACCAGCCTGCGACCGCCAGAGGCCAGGCCACCAGTGCCAGGGCACCGGCCCAGAGAAACCCGCGGCCAATGCGTTCGGGCTGTGCAGACCCTTTACCGGGCAAAACGACACTCCTGTCGACTCAGTTCACTCACCACGCCAGGTCACGCTGTACAAATCGTGCCGGCGGTCCTGCAGGTTTTTTACGGTACCACTGTTGCGAGCCGTGATCAGCACTTCCGGACGGAGGTCCGCAAAGGCAACGGTCTCCACGTTGGGTTCCGTGTCGGCAGCGATGCCATCCCGGGCAAAGGGAAAGTCGCATGGCGTCAGAATGCAGCTCTGGCCATACTGGATTTCCATGTTCGGCACATTCGGCAGGTTGCCCACGTTGCCGGACATCACCACGTAAACCTGATTCTCCACAGCTCTGGCCTGGCAACAATAGCGAACTCGCAGGTAGCTTTGCCGCTCATCGGTGCAGAAAGGCACAAAGATGATATGCACGCCCTGGTCCACCAGGTGGCGGGTCAATTCCGGGAACTCCGCGTCATAGCAGATCAGCACACCGATGGTGCCGCAGTCGGTCTCGATGGCGCTTACCCGGTTGCCGCCCTGAACGTTCCACCAGAACGCCTCGTTGGGCGTTGGATGGATCTTGGGCTGACTAAATACCTGGCCATCCCTCAGAAACACATACGCCATGTTCCGGATGGTGCCGTCTTCCTCACGGACGGGCGTTGAGCCGGCCACAATATTGATGTTGTGGCGCAGCGCCAGATCCCGCATCAGTTCGCGATAGCGCTCCGCGTAATGGGTGACTGCGGCGAAGGTCTCGGCAGGGCTGCCCTTGCGGGCTTCAATGGAAAGCAACTGCAGGGTGAACAGCTCCGGAAACACCACAAAATCGCCTTTGTAGGTGGACACAACATCCACGAAATAGCGGACGATCTCGCTGAACTCGTCAAAAGACCCTACCGGGCGTTGCTGGTACTGAACCGTGCCGATTCGCACGGTATCGCGCATGCGCTGACCATAGCGTTTCCTGCGACCGTTTTTCTCGGATTGGGGTACTTTCGGATTTCGCCAGACCAGATGAATGCCATAGCCCATGGAATCGTGGTCGGCGTCCAGGTAATGCGGAATGATGCCGTGCACCTCGAAACCCTGATGCAGCTGGAAGGACAGCACCGGGTCCTTCTGTTCCTTGCTTCGGATGGCTTCGACGTATTCTTCAACGCTGGTGAATTTCTTCAGCCGCTGGCGCAGGCTCGGCAACCGCCCGGCGAATACCACACCCTGCAGATCCAGAGCCTGGCATAACTGCTTGCGCTCATTGTACAGCCGCTCCCCGATGCGATAACCGCGGCATTCCGGATCAACACACACTTCCATCCCGTAAAGCCAGTCACCCTCCGGATCATGGCGCGAGGCGTAGCCGTTACCGGTGATGGAGGTCCAGTCGTGGGCGGACAAAGCGATCTCTTCAGCAATCCGGAAGGTGGCACAGTAGCCCACCACCGTTTCACCCAGCATGGCGACAAACTGGCCATCGGGAAAAGTATTGATCTGCCCGGTCAATGGCCCCTTGGTATAGCCATACATGCCAGTGCCTTCGTAAACGCGGCGGCTGAGCTGGATAATACCGGAGATATCCGCGAGCGTGGCATTGCGGACGTACAGACGCTGATCAGGATCGGAAAACGGGGGACACATAGACACCTCAGGAAAGGCGTTGATTTGGTTCCATCTTTGGTGGGCTGACGGTGTTTCGTCAAGACAAATCCGCTAATCGGCGCCACGCAGGGGGAAGCGTTCAATCACGGAATACACGGAACCGGCGGGGCCAGGTTTGCTCTCGAAAAGCACAAATTCAGTAACCTGGAACTGGCCGAACCGAGAGTCAGCATATTCAACCAACAAAGATTCAACAGAACCCGCCTGGCGTTTGAAGCGAGCCAGGGTGATATGCGGGCGAAAGACCCGACTTTCGGCATCAAAACCGAACTTCTCCATCCGCACACCAAGACTCTTGTTAAGAGCAGCGACCGGCGCCTCCGGCTGAACACCCGCCCACAGATTCTTAGGTTTCTGGGGCTGACCGAAACAACCCACGCCGGCAACGTCGAGCAGGAAGGGCTCTGAATTGATGCCGCGGGCTGAACCGGCCAAGGCTTCAAGATCTTCCTGGCTCACCGTCCCCAGAAACAGGAGGGTGATGTGCAATTGCTCCGCGCCCTGCCATTTTGCGCCCGGAACCGCTGATCGAATCTTAAGCAACCGGGCCTTGATCTCAGACGGAAGCTCCAGTCCGAAGAACAGCCGTGGCATACCGGCTTACTCAACCTTGGGCGTGGGCCGGACAAGAATTTCATTTACATCCACATGTGCCGGCTGCGCCACGGCATACATGACTGCATTGGCAATGTCTTCCGGCTTCAGTGCATGGCCAGGACGTTCATCGAAGAAGGGCGTGTCCACCATGCCCGGCTCGATCAGGGTAACGCGGATACCAGAGCCACGAAGCTCCTCACGAACACCATAGCCAATGGCGGTTACCGCCCACTTGGTCGCACTGTACATGGAACCGGGGATGGTCGCGCGGCCTGCCGCAGAGCCAGTTAGCAGCAAGTGGCCCTTGCTCTCTCTGAGCGCTGGCATGCAGTGCTGAAGAGTTAGGCCGACACCGTAGATATTGGTAAGAATCATATCCTTCCAGACCTCGGGGTCGGCGCCGCTGAATCCACCCGGTTCACCACCGCGGCCAGCATTGGCAAACACTGCATCAATGCGACCGAAGGTCTTCAGTGCCTGATCGACCATGTTTTTCTGGTCATCACCGCTCTGGACGTCGCACTGGACCGTCAATACTTTTTCTTCGCCACCCAGCTCCTGTTGCAGGCCTTTGAGCTTGTCTTCGGAACGCGCGGCCAGCACCAGCCGATACCCCTGTTTCGCCGCCGCTCGCGCTGTCTCTGCGCCAATACCCGATGACGCGCCGGTGATCAGCATTACAGGTTGATCTGCCATAGGATTTTCTCCTGTTGCTTGGAAAGTGTGACCAGGGCTACGCCCGCTGACACCAGATCGATCAGTCAGTAGATCTGCAGGAGGATGAGAGCGATGATGGCCAGGGCCATCAGAAACCAGCGGGCGTAGTGGTCAGGGCGGTCCTCCTCATCACTGGCAGCGCGGCTGACACTGCCGCCTGACGTCTCTTCATACTCTGACACCAGTTGCCGTGCCCGGTAGAGATCCTCGTCATCAACATGAACGTTGGTGAAGCCCGCAGCACCGATCTCACCCAAGGCACCCTGGAGATAATGGCCACCGACATGGGCTTCAATACCGTTGGCTTCCAACAGACCAGCCACAATATGGGCCTCGGTAATGTCTCGCGCCCGATAGGCAATTTGCAACACGCGACTCCTTCTGTGACCGTTCCGGGCAGAACCGGGACAAATCTGCGAGTATCATCTGAAGGATAGTTCGACCTGCCCGGTGGGGCCAATAACATACGGAAGACCCATGCTCTGGATTATTCTTGCCATCATCGTGTTTATTGTTGCCGCAACACTGCTTCTGTTCCGGCTTGAGGATCTGTCCCATCTGGACCGGAATGATTACCCGGTACAGGACGCAACACCCAGCGAAGCCAACCGGGAAGTGCTGGGGCGCATCCGCGAACTGGGGCAATCCTCGAAAGGCCTCCGCGGCAAGGCGCGGCTGATGGCACTGCGCAAACACATGGACGGGCTCAGTGAAGGCGTTGAACTGGCCTCTGAACTGCGCCATTGCGACTCGCCCCGCGGTGAATGGGTTCTCGCCCCGGGCTGCGATACCCGCCGCCGCATCCTGTACATTCATGGCGGCGCCTGGGCGGCTGGCAGCCCCAGGAGCCATCGGGCCATTACCGACCGGTTATCGCAGATAACCCGTGCCGCGGTGTTTGCAGTGGATTACCGGCTGATGCCGGAGAACCGGTTCATGGACGGTGTCCGGGATTGTCGCGAGGCTTATAAATGGCTACTGAAACACGGGCCCGACGGTGCCGAGCCGGTAGATTTCATGGTGGTCGCCGGGGATTCTGCCGGGGGCAGTCACACCCTGGGTTTGATTGCCTGGATACGGGATAACGGGCTGCGCCAGGCGGATGCGGCGATTGCCTTCTCGCCATCAACCGATCTGACTCTGACTGCCCCGAGCAATCGCAACAACATTGGTACCGATCCCCTACTGGGGCCGGCCTTTGGCGGGTTATCAAAAATCCCCCTGCCAGTCATCTGGTGGGCAACACTGGCAGCGTTTCGGGTTTCTCCTACCAGCCCTGTTGCCTCACCACTTCGAGGCGACCTGAAACACCTGCCGCCGACTTTGATTCATGCCAGTGATACCGAGATGCTGCTGGACAACGCCCGGCGTTACGCAGCACGGGCCGAAGCCGCAGGCTCTCCGGTGACCCTGCACACGTGGCACGGCATGGTGCACGTATGGCAGATTTTCGTGCCCTTGCTTCCGGAGGCGGAAGAGGCCTTCGACGACATCAAGGCGTTCCTGGAGCAACTGGAGTCTCAAGGCGACGCACAGGCTTCGGCTTCGGCTTCGGCTTAAACCTGAACCTTTCCTCGCAACGCCTTAGTTTTGCCTTTTTTGGTTTTCTTGTCCACCCGCTTGCGCTGGGAGGAGCGGGTCGGCTTGGTGGGCCGGCGTGCCTTGCGGGGCTTTACCGCCTCCTGGATCAGCTCTTTCAACCGCTCCAGGGCGTCTTCCTTGTTCAGTTCCAGGGTGCGAAAGGATTGCGCCTTGATGATCAGCACGCCCTCCTTGCTGATGCGCTGGTCATTGAGCGACATCAGCCGTTCCTTGTAAAAAGGCGGCAACGAGGAGTTCGGGATATCGAAGCGCAGGTGCACGGCGGAGGCGACTTTATTCACGTTCTGGCCACCGGCACCCTGGGCGCGGATCTGGGTGAGTTCGATTTCCCAGTCGGCAAGTTCAACAGCGTTGGATAGTTTCAGCATCTGCTAAGGTTAACAGAATACAGAACCGCGGGCCTTCGGCACCGGGATTCGAGCAAGGAACATCCCTTCGGGTGTCGACATGCCCTCGATCCGGGAAGCCTGAGGACTGTAGTAATCCTCTAATACCCGCTTCTTCACCGACGCTGCTACTGTTTCCTGACTTGGCACGACAATCACAAGGAGACAGCCATGAGCCCAACAACAGCCATGAGCGGGAAGAAGATTCTGATGATTACCGGTGACTTCACCGAAGACTACGAAACCATGGTGCCGTTCCAGGCACTGCAGGCCGTTGGCCACACGGTTCACGCCGTATGCCCCGACAAAAAAGCCGGCGACACTGTTGCCACAGCCATTCATGATTTCGAGGGTGACCAGACCTACACCGAAAAACCAGGCCACCGATTCGCCCTGAATGCGGATTTTGATGGACTGGACCCGGCGAACTACGACGCGCTGGTAGTGCCGGCGGTCGAGCACCTGAATACCTGCGCCTCAACAAGGACGTGCAGAATCTGGTTCGCCACTTTTTTGAGACCAACAAGCCCGTGGCGGCGATCTGCCATGGTGCCCAGCTGTTGGCCGCAGCCGGGGTTCTGGAAGGGCGCAAATGCTCTGCCTACCCGGCCTGCCAACCGGAAGTGGAACTGGCCGGCGGTACGTTCGCCGCTATCGAGGTTGATCAGGCGGTCACCGATGCTAATCTGGTAACAGCGCCTGCGTGGCCTGCTCATCCGGCCTGGCTGGCACAATTCTTCAAATTGCTGGATCAGTAACGGAGCAGGGACCAGACCACCGGCCCCTTATCGCTTCCCGGGAGGCCCAAATGTGCAAGCTCTTCATCAACGCCGACCCGGAGCTTTGGGTCAGCCGGACTCATTCCCTGCGCATTGATGGCATGGTGACCAGTGTGCGCATGGAAAACGCCTTCTGGCAGGTACTGGCGGAGCTGGCCGAACGGGATGGCATGAACCTGCCGCAAATGATCACCCGGCTCTATCACGAATCCATTGATGCCGGCCACGACCTCGGTAACTTCACGTCCTTCCTTCGGGTCTGTGCGCTCCGCTATCTTGAGCTGCAACTGAGCGGCGACGTGCCCAGGGATACCCGGGTGCCGATTGCCTCCCTTGATGCTGACCGCATTCTCGCTGGCACATCCGGTGAGCCAGCGAGACCGGAAGTGGTCACCAAAGCCAGACACTGACGAGGAAGAACCGGTTACCGCCGGCTCGCCTGTTTCGCCTTGATATCACGAGCGCCCGAGTTTTCTACAACTTCCTGCAGATTACGTCTGGGAGCCGCAGGCAAATCCGTGGCCGGATAACCAAGTCTGAGCAGGATCTGGGGAAAGCCAGAGTGGCCGAGCAAGTGTTGAAGCTTCGGCCGCAGCACCGCAACCTGAATGGGCTGGTTCAGATAGGACGCCTGCAACCCCTGCCCGAGGGACCGAAGCAAGACCCGCTCCAGCGCCTGCCCTGCCTTCAGCCAGTCTTCTACGCCGTCTCCGGCGGTTCCCAGTGCAGCAATCACCGGGGATTCATCGGCCAGTTGCCGGTCTTTGGCACCCACGCCGTTCCCCATGTCAAACGTGCGCACCACCAGTTGGGCCACGGGCGCAACCATCCCAGGAACCGTCAAACCGTCGCCCTTGCGGCGGGGATGCATCCAGGCGGCCAGTTCCCGTCGCCAGCTCGGGTTGGACCACTGGGCAGCGTCGCCCTCTGCCACCAGCTCGGCCACCTGATGGCGGGCATGCTCTGAGTCCAGAACCTGGAACCAGGCCCCTTCGGTCTCTGCCGACTCTTCAAGAATGCTCAGCACGTTCGAAGGCACCTGCTTTGGCTCAAACCGCTTGCGATACGTCCGTCGCCTCGTAATCGCCTGGAACAACTCGGATTGCCGGCCCTCCGACCCGGAAGCTGGCGTAAACGTGACCGTGGCAAGCAGATCCTCATCGCCGGGATCCGGCAGAAGTGCGCAGTGGGCATTAAATCCGGCATGGGCGGCCGCAATCCGAAGATTGAAAAGGGCGCACCCGCAGCTAATGGTCAGTTCCCTGTCGTCGGGGTCGTTTACCGGCAAAGCCCGCAGCCGGTCAGCAAACAGAGAGACACCAGTCTCGTTGATCTCAAAGCGCCAGGGTTGTGTATTGTGACTGGACGGGGCCAGTACGGCGCTTTCGAGAATGGTCGCCAGAGTATCTGGCGGAATGGCATTCGTGCGTTTTCCTTCGCTCATTTCGGCTCTCCCGAGAGGTCTCGTGACAGACTATTCCTGCACGAGAAGAAAAGATAGCCGGCGACCAACCCAGACTTCATTGAGCCGTATCAACAAAATCTCACGATCCGTAACCTGACATCCTTCAGGCCGACTATTACAGTAAAGACTGTTGATACATGCACAGGATCCAGAATGCGTTATTGCTTGCGGAACATCTTATTTGTGGCACTCGCAGTGGTTGCGCTGGGCGGCTGCGCCAGCAGTGGTCATTTGCAGCCGGATTCTTCCCCGGGGCTACAGTCAGTGCCCGCTGAGGCTTCATCGTCAGACAGGGCACAAAAGCTCTGGCAGGTGTTCGAGCGGTATCGGGGCACGCCCTATGAGTACGGCGGCACCTCCTCCAATGGCTTTGATTGCTCCGGCTTCATTCTTACCGCCTACCAGGAAGGCCTGGGCAAACGGTTGCCCCGAACCACAACCCAGATGCTCGCCAGTGGCGACGTGGTTCATCCCGGCGAGATTCGGCCGGGCGATGTGGTGTTCTTCCGGATTGGCGGCAAGGAGCAACACGCCGGTATCTACATGGGCGGGGACCGGCTCATCCACGCATCAACATCTGCCGGCGTTATCCAGTCGTCGATCAGTGGCTATTACTGGAAAGGCCGCCTGACCGAGGCGCGGCGCTTTGACTGAGAGGGGCTGGCCAATCTGATTCAGCCTCTCTTCCGGCGAACGTAAAGAATTTTGTGCACCCTGGCCACAAGTTCACCGGATTCATCAACGATCTCCACGTCCCACTCCGGCAGCATCTTGTCTCCGTCTGCCGTTGCGGCCCGAATCTCGTCAACACGCTCATCGGTCAGCTCAAACCGGGCCATCACCTTGCCCTTACCCGGGCGGATGAAGTCGATACTCGCGGATTTATCCCACACGATGTAGTCGTTGCCCAGTCGTCGCATCAGCAACAGCATGTACATGGGATCGACCATGCTGTAGAGCGAACCGCCAAAGTGAGTGCCCACGTAATTGGTGTTGTACCAGTGCTGGCCCATTTCCACACGGGCCGAACTGAAATCTTCAGCAATATGGGTCACACGGATTCCGGCTCCAAGATAGGGAGCAAACGTAGACAGCACACGGCGCATGGCTCCGGCGCTGGCAAGCCAGCGACGTACAGTGGCATTCATCAAATATCCTCGGTGGTAAAAATGACTGCAAATTCAATAGCACGCTATCTTCCAGCTGGGAGCGTGCCAATGCAAGAAATTCATACGACCGTTTGAATATGAAAGACCACCAATTTCAAAGACCACTGAAAGTCAGGTGCAGGGCGATGGCTGCCATCATAACGCCGATGACACCATCGATAATCCGCCAGGCCAGGGGCCGGGCGAGAATCGGGGCCAGCGCCGAGCCACCCCAGGCTAGCAGACCAAACCAGAGAATCGAGGCACTGCTCGCACCGGCCACGAAGGTGGTCGCGTCCTCTTGCTGGGCTCCGATAGCGGGGATCAGGAGCAGCGTATCGAGATAAACCTGGGGATTCAGCAGGGTTACTGCCAGGGTTGTGAACACCACGGCCTTAAGGCTTCGTTTGGTTACCTCACCCGCTTCAAGAGCCGCCCTGCCGCGGCTGGCGCGGACAAAGGACTGGACCGCAAGCCAGCTCAGGAAGGCCACCCCGAGCCAGCGGAGAATCTGCAACGCCTCAGGCATGGCCATCAGGGCAGCACTGATGCCGAACATGCCCAGGGTAAACAGCGTGACATCCGCCACCATGCACAATCCGGCTGACCACCAATGATGTTCCCGGCGGATTGCCTGGCTCAGCAAATAGGCGTTCTGCGCACCGATCGCCACGATAATGCCGCCACACACAATCAATCCGGTCAGGTAACTCTCAAGCACGTTGGTTTCTCCTCATTGATTGGCGCAAGGTTATCGCTTTACATCTATACTTGAAATTCATACTCATAATGCTGCATCAGTTTTACTTATGATTGATTACAAACTGCTGGAAGCACTGGCGACGGTTATTGAGTGCGGCGGGTTCGAACGGGCTGGCCTGGCACTCGGGCTAAGCCAGTCGGCCATTTCCCAGCGCATTCGCACGCTGGAAATCCGGCTCGGGCAGCCGGTTCTGGTTCGTAGCCCGGTGCTTAAAGCCACGCCGGCAGGGCAACGCCTGCTCAACCACGTTCAGCAGGTGCAGTTGCTGGAAAGAGACCTGACCAAGTCCATTCCGGCGATCTCGGAACCCACAGCAAGACTGCGCATCGCGCTGAATGCCGACAGCCTCGCCACCTGGTGGGCAGCCGCCGTGGGCAGTTTCTGCGCGGACGAGACCCTGCTGCTGGATCTTGTGGTGGAGGACCAGGACATTGGCCTCCGCCGGATGCGCGAAGGGGATGTGGCTGCCTGCCTGTGCAGCAGCCCCCAGCCAGTTGCCGGTGCCCGATGCGTGCCCATTGGCACCATGACCTACATGCCGCTGGCAACTCCGGACTATGTTCAACGCTATTTCGCAAACGGCCTCAGCGAGGCCAGCCTGCAGAGTGCACCGGCCATCGTTTTCGGGCCCAATGACCAGCTGCAACACCGGTTCCTGGCCCAGTGCGGCTATCACGGCACCTTCCCCCACCACCTTTGCCCTTCCTCGGAAGGTTTTGTAAAACTGGCGCTGGCGGGTATGGGCTACGGTATGATTCCGGAAATGCAGGCCCGACCGGAAATTACCGCTGGGCGACTGGCGAGCATCGCGCCTGAACAAACCCTGGAAGTGCAGCTATACTGGCACTTCTGGCGTCACGGCGGCGGCGTGATGGACCGGCTGACCAACGCCCTGCGGTCTGCCGCCATGCTTCATTCCGGCATGGAAATGGGGGAGCAGAAATAAAACCTGAACACCACCACGGCAAAGGACACTAGATTGGATCTGACAACACCCGCCCTGCTCTTCCCGGCCATTTCACTTCTGTTGCTGGCTTATACCAACCGGTTTCTGGTGCTCGCGCAACTGATACGCCAACTCAAGCAGATGGACACGGAAGAGGATCATGCACTGATCGCCCGCCAGATCAGCATGCTGCGCAAACGGATTGTGCTGACCAAACGAATGCAGGCCTACGGGGTGCTCAGTTTCTTCCTGTGCACGGTTTCCATGTTCCTGCTTTTCCTCGGCGCAGATCTGCCGGGTGTGGTGGCGTTTGGCGCCAGTCTGGTACTGCTGTCTTTCTCGCTGCTGTACTCATTGTATGAAATCCAGATCTCAACCAATGCCATCAACGTTGAGCTGTCCAGCTTTGAGGCGCGCAAGAGTGCCGGCCGGGAAGATGTCGACTATTCATGAGACCGGTTTCCGCCGGGATCGACAATTCTGACGCCAAACCAGCGTGGAAACCGGAGCAGGCAATACAAGGCAAGCATGTCGTAAAGGGCATGCCAGATCATGACCAGCGTCAGACTCTCCGATAGCACATAGGCTGCACCCAGTATCAAACCGAGTCCGGTTGCCACCAGAAAATAAGTAAACGATACGTAGTGCACCAGCCCGAACAGCACCGACGCTGCCAAAACGGCCGTCACCGGGTCCGTATGGGCCATCAGCCAGCCCTGGATTGCGCCGCGGAACAACAGCTCCTCGCCAACCCCCGCCAACAGGGACAGCAGGACCAACACGGCCGGGGAGTAGCCGGTGGCAAAGTCATACAGGCCCTGCATCTGGCGTTCGAGGTTTTCAGGGAACAAGCCTGGCACGCGTGTCAGCAGGAGCAGCATGCCATAGGTGCCCGCTGCGCCGACGGCACCGTAAAGCAGGCTCGGCCAGAGCCCCGGACCAACGAGCAGCACCGGAATCCCGAATATCAGAATAGCCAGTAACCCGATGACGCCAATGCCGCCCTGGAATAACAGCGCTGCATTGGAGGAAATACCAGACGTTCGCCGTTTCCGCAGCGCCATTTACTGATCGAACAACGGCTTCACCGGAAACAGTGCGTCATACTGAGGCGCCTGCTTCTGGGCTTTGGCCTGGAAAGTTTTCATCATGTCTGTCGGGCGGAACATGCCCGCCTGCCAGGTGGCCATGTACTTCAGGCTGTCTTCCACGCTGTGGTCGCGACTGTAATTGAGCATTTCCTTGCAGCCAGTGACGGCCAACGGGGAATTCGCGGCAATCTGACCAGCGATATCCATGACGGCTGCCAGCATGGCTTCCTGGTCGGCGTAGACGGCGTTTACGAAGCCAAGATTCTGCGCCTCAGTGGCGGAAAACTTGCGCCCGGTATAAGCCAGTTCGCGAACCACACCTTCGGGCATCAGTTTCGGCAGGCGCTGAAGCGTGCCAACGTCAGCGGTCATGCCCAGCTCGGTTTCCTTGATGGTGAAGTAGGCGTCTTCGGTGCAATAACGGCTGTCAGCCGCACAGACCAGATCAAGAGCGCCGCCAATGCAGCCACCGTGGATGGCCGCCAGCACAGGGAGTCGAATTTTTTCCAGGGAGGTCAGCGTATCCTGCAGCTGCAGAACAACCCTGCGCAGGTTTTCCGCCATGCGGCCGGGGTCCCCATTCATGGGCACCGCCTTGGGATCGCTGAACACGCCAAGATCCATTCCGGCCGAAAAGTGCTTGCCGGTAGAGGAAATCACGATCACACGGGCGTCGGTATTGGCTTCTATATCCTGCATGCAACGGGGCAACTCAAGCCAGAACGCCTTGTTCATCGTGTTCAGGGCCTCAGGACGGCTGAACTGGACGTGGGCGATATGGTCTTTGACCTCAATCGAAAAACTCTCGTAACTGGACAATTCAGACAAGACAGCACTCCTTATGTGTATGTCGCAAACCGGCTCATTAGCGGTCGCCCCGGCTAATGGTTTCTCAAATCTGCTACCTTCGTATTATGGCGGACAGAGAGTCGACACGTTAACCCGAAAAGGCCTGGTATGGAATTCACCTTCCTCGGCACTTCAGCCGGAACGCCCACAAAATCCCGCAATGTGACTGGCCTGGCGCTGAGCCACGGCGGACCGAAACACTGGTACCTGATTGACTGCGGGGAAGGTACCCAGCACCAGTTGCTGAGAACGCACCATTCGGTGATGCAGTTGCAGGCCATATTTATCACTCACATTCATGGCGATCATACCTTCGGGCTCCCAGGGCTGCTGACCAGTGCCTCCATGCTAGGCCGAACCGCCCCGCTCTACCTGGTCGCACCCCGTCCGGTGAAAACCTTCGTTGAGGCGGCTCTGGGCAACAGTGACTCCAGCCTCAGCTTTGAACTGAGATTTGTCGATTCCGAAGCAGAGAATTTCCTCTGGGAAGACGACGCGCTGTCGGTTACGGCGGTTCCCCTTTCCCATCGTGTGTCCTGCCGGGGGTTCGTGTTCACTGAAAAGAATCTGGAACGCCAGCTGCTCCGGGACAAGCTTGAAGCGGATGGTATTGAGGCCGGTCCGGCCTGGGGCCGGCTGCAACAGGGCCAGGACGTGGTGTTGGAAGATGGTCGCCTTGCCCGATGCAACGACTACACCCAAATTGCCAGGAAACCCCGCAAAGTCATCGTCGCCGGTGACAACGATCAGCCCGACCTGCTTCTGGAAGCGAGCACTGATGTTCAGGTGGTGGTCCATGAGGCAACCTACACACAGGAAGTCTCGGACCGGGTCGGCCCCTGGCCGCAACACAGCTCCGCTGCCCAGGTGGCCCGCTTCGCCGAGGCGGCAGGTGTCCCGAATCTTGTACTTACCCATTTCAGCTCCCGATATCAGTTGAATCCGGATGCCTATCCGCACATTGGTGAGATCGAATCCGAAGCCACAGGTATTTATCGGGGGAACCTGTATCTGGCGAGGGATTTCGCACGCTATACCCTGGGCAAGGATCTGATGTTTGAAGCCACTGAGCATCTATAATGCAGTCGTGGATTCAGGCTAGTGCAGGACGTCTAGTGTGTCGCTTTTGTAGATTCACTTTGCGTTTGGTGAAGTTCGAATTAAACTGCACTCAGGATAAATTGAACAAAGATTCATTTTTCACTGCTCAGGAAGGCGGTCAATGCCCTCGCTCAACGCAAAACAGTCCAGACTCAGCAAGGATGCGGTTGTTGTCACACCGGGCCTGATTCCTTGCGGCTGTATCATTGACAGCGTGGCTCTGGACAGCAAAGAGCTTCGCCTCAGCCTGAAGCAATTTACTTCGCCCGCTGTACTGGACCAACTGTCATCGTCTGCCGCCGGGCAGGCGGATCTTCATGTCTTCCTCGATCACGATCATGACAAGCAGCATATCCATTTCAGGGGCGCGGTCCGTGCTGGCCGGGGCAACAGCATTTCGCTCGACATCGCGGGCATCACCCCGGACCTGAAGCGCGAAGTTGATCTTCTGGTTCAGCACACGGGCAAGAGCAGGCTTGCGGAAGCGGCGCCAGACCCTCCACTGAAACAACTTTACCACCAGCATTGCCGTCGACTTCTGGAACAATTACTTCCGGAGTTTATGGAGGGTACCTTCGAGGGCATTGAAGCCGACCTGGAACAGGCGGCCGAACTGCGTGAAATCACCCGCCTCAAAGATATGCGCTTCATCTTCCAGAGCCGCCAGCAGCGGATGCTTCAGGATTTCCAGGCCAGTTCCAGGCCAATCAGGCGACCCTTGAACCAGCCCCTGAATCCGGGGCCAACGCGACAGAACTTCATCTGCTGCAACAACATGAATTCGAAGACTGGCTCGATCTGCAGGCTATTGCCACAGGCATCAACAAGGCGAACTCCGGGCAACCTTCCTGCTCAACCAGTTTCTGAACCAGATTTTTCGCCAAGATGTGAACGACGACAACAACCCCCTGACCCCTCGGGCGCTGTGTGTCTGTCTGCAGTATATGGTCGATCATCTGGGCATCGCGCGGGAACACCGCATCACCATTTATCAGGCCTGGGAGAAGGCACTCTTCAGGGTTTGGCCCGCTGCAATCCGGTCCATCATCAATGACTGCCGCCGGGCCGGACTCGAAGCCCTGGATCTTACCGAACTGCCGGCAAACTGGTCGCTGAAGGCGCACGCTTCAGAAAATACGGGTTTGACGACGGAAGCCAGCGAGGACCACCTGACGATCCGCCGGCAAACCACGAACCCGAGCGAAGATCAACGGAAATGCCATCCGCCGGGCGCTCCCTGTTCCAACTGATGGCGTTGGAGGACAATCCAACCTCCGATCTGGCTGATTGGGAAGAACCCAATCCTCAACTCTCCGAGAACCTTCGGTCCCGGCGCCGCGAACTCCTGGACCGGTTACGTGACGACGAACCTGACATGGCAGGACTGCTCCGGGAGCTGGCGAACTCAGACTCCGACCTGGCCACGTCGCTCGACCGCACTGCGGTGGAAAAGGCCAACCTGGTGGACCGGCTATTTGCGCCGTTGAAAACCCACGAGGAGCTTTCCGGTTCGCTTCGCCATCAATTGCAACAGCTGCGGCTACCGGTGTTCGAAACACTTATTCAAACGCCGGACTTCCTGAACGCAGACGACCATCCGGCCCGGGACATCATTAACAACCTGATGCACATCTGTCTTGCCGAAAGGGCGTCAAGCAAGAAACTGGAAGCGACGGTTTCTGACATCGTCGAAGAGCTGACAGAGATCGAATCCTCGGATCCGGACCTGCTGGAAGGTCTGGGCCAGCGACTGAGGCAACTTGTCGAGCGACAGGATCAGTCGTTTATCCGGAACTCGGAACGCCTGGCGAAAACCCTGGAAGGCAAAGAGCGCCTGCGCAGGACTCGCACGGACGCCCGACAACGACTGAACGCACTCCTGTGCGAGAGACAGGTGCCGAAGATTCTGATCAATCTGCTCAAGGCCGGATGGGAACAGCTGATTGTTCTGACAATGCTCCGGGAAGGTCCGGAAAGCCGGCATTGTGAAGAACTGCTTGATGTGGTGGCGCAGCTTCAGGCGTGGCTGTCCCCGGCTGGCACCTCGGAGGAGCTGGCATTCGAAAGAGAACTGGAGAGCAGTGTCATGCTGCAGTTCATCGAACGTGAGCTCAAGACGGCCGGAGATGTCTCCCGGATCCGCCCGGTTATAGACGAACTATCCGGAATTCTTGGTGGCCAGGTTGAGGCCGAAACCCTCTGGGTGGAGAAGTACTGCGACGTCGATGAGTCTCAGTTGACACTACCTCCGGAGCTCGAAGACAGTCGCTGGGTGTCGAGAGCACAGAACATTGCCGTCGGCGACTGGGTTGAAGTCTGGCTCGATAACGACGAGACGCGTCGAATGCGCCTGGTGTGGGGCGGAGAGGACTCACTCCGGTTTGTCTTCCTCTCGCCAAAAGGCATGAGTGAAGTCAGTTACGGATTCCCGGAGTTCGTCCAGAAGCTCGCAGACGGGGAAGCCTGGCTGGTTGAGGACGGCGACATCCCGTTCCTTGATCAAGGCCTGTTCAGCATTGTTGAGGACGTCTACCGGAAGCTGAATTTTCAGGCCACCCACGACGCACTGACGGGCGCCATGCATCGTCATGACTTCGAGAAACAGTTATCACGGCTGATCGACGCAGCACCCTCATCTTCTGAAGACGGTCTCTCTGCCCTGATGGTTGTGGATATTGACGAGTTCAGTGTCATCAATGCCTCCTATGGGGCGGAAGCCGGCGATGCCCTGTTAAAGCATGTGGCTGGCACACTTCGGGACAAGTGCCAGTCCAGATTTTCCGAGTCACACATCGGGCGGATCAGTGGAAACGAGTTCGCCGTGCTGATCAATGATATCAGCACCGAGGACTGCCTGGATTTCGCCGAATCCCTGCGGCGAAACTTCGAGCAGGAGGTGTTCCGGCATGGTCCAGCGGAGTACAAGGCGACGGTCAGCATCAGTATCCGGCCGGTAACAGGCGCTGCGAGCTCCCCTGGCGACCTTCTCAACAAGGCAAGTCTCTCCCTGAAAGCGGCCAAGAAGCTGGGCGGAAACCGGATCGAGCTGGCCCGGGAAAGCCGTGATCAGTCGCAGATCGGCACGCCCCAGTGGGTAACGGAGATTGACCGGACCATCCGCGACGGCAGCCTCTACCTCCGGGCGCAGCCCATTGTTTCTATTGCCCCTGATAGCGGCGAAGGCACGATGTATGAGTTGCTGCTTGGCCTCAGGGACAGCGACGGCAAGGAAATTTCGCCCCAGGGCTACATCGAGGCCGCGGAGCAGTTTCACCGCAGCACGCGGGTGGATTTGTGGGTCATTTCCGAAGTCATGGCCTGGATGCGCAACAACCCGGACGCCCTGGACAAGATCGCCACCCTAAACGTCAACCTGTCAGGTTCTTCCTTGAGTGATGACAGTTTCATGCTTGGTCTGGAGTCAAACCTCCGATCAAATCCGGAACTGGCCCACAAGCTCTGTTTCGAAGTGACCGAGACCTCCGCGGTTGCCAATCTTCACTTTGCCTCCGATTTCATGCGTGAGATGAAACGGCTGAATTGCCGGTTCGCCCTGGATGACTTTGGCACCGGCCTGTCCTCCTATGCCTACCTGCAAAAGCTGCCAGTGGACTTCGTGAAAATCGACGGCATTTTCGTCAGGGACATGGCCACAAACCTGACTAACTACGCCATGGTGCGCTCAATCAACGAGCTGTGCCATTTCCTCGACCTGCAGACCATTGCCGAATACGTCGAGGATATGGAAATCATGGACACCCTGAAGGAGATTCAGGTGGACTATGCACAGGGCTTTGCCATCGCCAAACCTCGCAGGCTCGACACCCTGGGTAACAGAAAAACCGACACCCCGGTTTATGCCTACAAGAAATAGCTTTGCATTCTCCGGCAGTGAGAGTACAGTGGGCCTCGTTGGAAAGATTTAGCAAAGCATTTCATCAATAAGACCGCTCAGTTGTAACAAGTAGCACGTCCTGTTTTTGATCACGCCAGTTTTTTGTTTCCGCATACCGCTGATCAGGCATCACAAGATGATCTGACGGCACATTAAATGATTGAAATCAGGAAAGAATACTATGTCTACAGTTACCGGCAACGTTAAGTTTTTCAACGAAGCAAAAGGTTTTGGCTTTATTACTCGCGAAAGCGGCCCGGACGTTTTCGTTCACTACAGCGCCATTCAGGGCGGCGGTTTCAAGACTCTGGCTGAAGGCCAGCAGGTCGAGTTCACCGTTACCCAGGGCCAGAAAGGTCCTCAGGCGGAAAACGTAGTCGCTCTTTAATCTATAAAGAGATGCTCTGCAATTAGCAGACGACACGTTTAGAAAAAGGCAGCTTCGGCTGCCTTTTTTCGTTGAGGTACCCCTCCTGAACCTACTGAATGCCTTCCACCGGGATCGTCTCGGTATTCTTTATCTCCCGCAACGCAAAGTTTGAATTCACCTGGGCAATGCCCTGCAGGGTGAAGATCTTTTCGTTCAGGAACCGATCGTAACTGGCCATGTCTGGAACGATCACCCTGAGCACGAAATCAGCATTACCGGTCACCGCAAAGCACTGAAGGACCTCCGGATAACTGCTCACCTGCTGCTCAATCTCCGCAGTGCTATCGATGTTGTGCCGCTGCAATGACAGATTGACGAGCACGCACAGGCCCTGCCCGATGCGTTCCGGATCCACTCTTGCGCTGTATCCCTGAATCACACCGCTTTCCTCAAGTGTCCGCACCCGGCGCCAGCAAGCGGCCGGCGACAAACCCACCTGTTCGGCCAGTAACTGGTTACTGATGCGCCCATCCTGCTGCATTACCGATAGGATTTTCCGATCCAGCTTGTCCAGTTCCACCTGTTTCATTTGGTAACACCTGATTTTTATCAAAGGTTATTTCGTCTTATTGTCATTTATCAAACATCCTTTCGCAAATCGTCAAAACCCTTGCCCAATAAGCAAGCACCTTTTGCGGACTTCCCTCTAGAATTCTGGTCATAAAATCGACAATAGGAGGGCGCCATGTCCGCCGATACCCCACAACTCGACGATTACAAACTCGAAGACCGTTACCTGCGGGAATCCGGGCGGGTTTTCCTGACCGGCACCCAGGCGCTGGTCCGAATCCCCCTGATGCAAGCAGCCCTGGATCGCAAACAGGGATTGAATACGGCCGGCCTGGTGAGTGGCTACCGGGGCTCCCCCCTGGGTGCTGTCGACCAGGCACTCTGGCAGACCAAGGATCTGCTGGACGAAAATCGCATCGATTTCGTACCCGCCATTAACGAAGACCTCGCCGCCACGATCATGCTCGGTACCCAACAGGTGGAAACCGACGAAGACCGGCAGGTGGATGGGGTTTTCGGTCTCTGGTATGGCAAGGGACCGGGCGTGGACCGCGCAGGCGATGCTCTGAAACATGGCACCACCTATGGTTCCTCGCCTCATGGTGGCGTGCTGGTGGTAGCGGGTGATGACCACGGCTGCGTATCATCGTCCATGCCCCACCAGTCTGACGTGGCGTTCATGAGCTTTTTCATGCCCACCATTAACCCGGCCAACATCGCCGAGTACCTGGAGTTCGGGCTTTGGGGTTATGCACTGTCCCGCTATAGCGGCTGCTGGGTCGGCTTCAAGGCGATCTCCGAAACCGTGGAAAGCGCGGCCTCTGTCGAGATTCCACCGCAACCAGATTTTGTTACCCCGGACGATTTCACCGCTCCGGAAAGCGGCCTGCATTACCGCTGGCCGGACCTGCCGGG
>Ga0064014_10008_pt1 | contig 151527 bp, 138 predicted proteins | sample CrowatWCoCulture_2_FD_61584 | JGI IMG/M metagenome (GOLD analysis project Ga0064014, IMG submission 61584) | Marine cyanobacteria communities from the University of California, Santa Cruz, USA, analyzing cyanobacterial DNA methylation -... | ecosystem: Host-associated > Microbial > Bacteria >...
AATCTTGAAACCTATGCTTAATCGTTATCCTGCGTTCTTTGAGTGAACAAATTGTTTGAGCTAGTTTAATTAATTGAGAACTAAACCCTGATTCATTTGCCGTTCCGATACTTTTAGAAAGTTTTTTTCGCCAATACTTTAACTTTTTGGGTTCCTGATCACTATTACTAATAAACAACCAGATACCGTCCACATTATCCGAAGACTGAGACTTACTATTTTTTGCTTCTGAAAATTCTGTGTGTAGTAAGTTCCTAGCACGGTTAACCAGTGGTTTTAATTCTCTGTTGATCCTCTCATGTTCTAGAACTAACTGATAGGTTGCTTGAATTTCGGGGTCTCTGATAGCAAGGAAGGAAGACGGGTTATTAATGTTTAGCCATCCACAATAAGCCAAGGCTGTAGCGTCGTGGTAGTCGTCTTTATAATCCCATTGGCATAACTTACGATAACTGGTTAAGTCACGGTTAGAAATTAACCTTACTTCTTTACCAGCGTCTAGCAAGGTGTTAATCCATAGTTTTGAATAATTACCAGTGGGTTCCATTATGTAGATGTCCCCTAAACTTATTAACTTTTCAAGGTGCGCTAGGTTGGTTTCTATCTCGGAAAAATAGGCTTGATCATAAAAATCAGTCGCCTTAGTTATAGGATAATCGAGATAGTCACTTTAACACTAAAACTCATCGGTACTGCTACACTTTTGTAACAACCGATATCTAAACCTACAATAGTCTGAGGATTCATGTTTTGTCTTTGTTCTTAGGCTATTATTTTGACCCTGTTAAACTCCATCGTCTTTTAATAGCCAAAGCCCGAATCGGCTTATTAGTTCAGAAGACAGTAGGAGTTAAAGGGTCATGGGGATATCGTCTGGTAACTTTATAAGACCGATTCGTCTATTTAGTATAAAAGACCGTGTTATCCCCATATCAGAGAAGGTAATTAAGCTTCTCCATTCCCCCTACTTCTAAGAGTAGGTAGGATGCAGAAGGTTAACGGGTTAAATTTTGTCAAATATATGCTTATAAGTAGATAAGCAAAACAAAAACTTTTCTCTTTCCTCACCCATTAAGGTAGTTATTATTCCGTCTTCATCTATTATGTTTAGATAACCGCCTTTATCTTCAATATCTATAAATGATTGAATAGATAGATAGGGAACATCCGTGCCTTTATCGGGGAAGGGATATTCTACAAAACAAAGTAGGGCGTAATGTAATGAACCATTCATGCTTACATCTCCTTATAGGTTTTATTTAATTCATGGTTTGGTATGGACCCAGATGATTGTAGATAATCGTGTAAATATTCAGGTAACTCATAGAAAATGTCCTCAGTCTCCTCTTCATTAAAGACCTTGATTGTCCCATCACAAAAGAGTATTTCTAACAGTCCATTTTTAATGGCTACCGATTCAACAGATACGGATCTAAACCAATCTGCGTATTTTGTCCCCTCAACGTGATCGGGAACTTCTACTAAAACTAATGACAAGTAATGCTTGCTCATGGTACACTCCTATTGCTACGTATGAATGAAACTACTACGCTTGTTATATCCCCGTTCCCTTTTGTTAGTCTAAGGTAACGGGGATATCAAGTGTAAGGGAATAATAATTCTCTTGCCTTAACTATGTACTCGCAGGGAAAACCAGTTAAATATGTTTTTTTAAGTGCTTCATCATCCTTTGTTAAACGTTTAATCAAGTCCACTGCCATAGGCAAGATTAGATCATTGATGCTTAAGTCTTTTTGTGGTTCTATGAATAACGCTTGCTGTATTCCAAGTATCAACAAATGGATAGCATTGCCGTCAACTTGTAGGGTCAAGTTTTTGAGCTTAGAGGCATTCTCAACCATTAAGAAACATTCGTCTAAGACATCATCGGTTAAGTAAGGCTGATTGATATCAGTTACCTTTAAAACCTTTTCTTGGGGTATCCAGTAATCGACCCTTTTCCCATCCTCTAGGTAAACGGGCTTAGAATTACATAGACATTCACTCAACAGAGTTAATTCCCATTGCTCGAATTGAGATTTGTCGACGATGTAGGCTAGTGTATACTTGACATCAGCAAAGACAAAAACTTTGCGGAAATCGGTACAAGGTAATCCACTTGGATGATTCTTTTCTAAAGACTTTAACCGTTTATGTTCGGTCAATAATACTCGATAATTAGGTGCTGTTTGCATAAGCGAAACTCCAAAAAATTAATTGTGTAAACCAGTTATCTGTACGGTCTTTTTCTTCAATCAATGCTTGCAAGTCATCTTGCCAAGCTTCTAGTTTTTCAGTAGGTACTTCCTCCACTTCATCATCTGCTAAATCATCGGTGTTTGGTTCGTAGTCTTCATCCTCCCATTCGTGTAAGATGTCCTCAATAACATGATTAGGGTTTAATCCTTTCTGTCTAGCTTTCCATTGGAACTCCTCCCAAACTTGACTATTAACTTTGATCCATTTTTCCTCTTTTTCTTCCCTCACGGAAAACTGTGCTTTTAGGAGATCACCAGTAATTAGATGGGGTGGCACTGCGTCCACAATCATTGCCCAATTCTCTGTTAATTCTTCCCCCCAAAACTTGGTAAGGAAACGGCATTGATATTCGTTTTGAGGCAATACTTCAAAACCAGCACAGATAAGATCCTTCATTACCCTAACGGCCTTGATAAGCTTGTCGACATAATAACGATTACGGTGCAAGACATTCTCGCAGAATTGCTTCCAGGTTTTGTGATGGTATTTATAGAATCTCTTGACCTTAAACTGAAATGCCCAAAGCCCAAACTTAACCCAACCAAACTGATGAGACTTTAATTGAGCTAGAGCATCCTCATAACCATACTTATCCTCTCTGGTTAAGTCATCGGATTCCCCCCACTCTTGAAGGATAAACCTTTGCCAGTCCTCAAGATTTTCTAGGTCATGGTCGAACACTTCCATATCCTTAACAGAAGGAGTGTCTTTATTGTCATAGCCCCTATAATCAGAATCATCGTGATAATAATCTATGGGTTCGGGCTTTTGGTTCTCGTAGCAAAGTCCAGGGTCTATCTCTGTTCTGTGGTCACAAAGTCCGCACTGGTGATAACCGCGATCGATTAATTCATTAATAGTTTCTCTATCATCGAATAATCTTTCGTCGCCACAATTTTCGCATTCAAAGGGATAGTAAAGCATGGATTAGAAAGGGGAAGAAGCATCCCCCGATATCTAGAGAAATTAAATAATCTGAACAATCACAACTGATAATTAAAAAAGGAAAACGTTTAATTTAGTATAGGCTGCCTCCTATGGTTTTCATGGGGGTATAACTACAGTTGAAGTGATTCACCATCTATGGACTGTTTAACCCTAGTCCCCTTGGTGGGTTGCTTCACTGTTGTTTATATAAGCCATCATAGTGAACTGATTATGAAAACTCAAGCCATTATGGTGGACTGTTGAGTTAAAATGGATGAAAACGTATGCACCACTAGGAAATCATTGAAAGACTTAATCAAGGAACACGGCTACACACAAAAATCTTTTGCTATAGCTTTAAATAGAGCTTATTCGACAGTAAAGTATTACATTGCTGGAGAAAAAACGCCTACGGCTACGGTGATAGTGGATATGTGTCGTTTGCTTGATGAGTCTCCGAAAACCGTGCTGAAATCTCTAGGGATCGATGTAACGGGGGTTCCCGACGATCACATTGATGATCAATAATCCTTAGCCCCGGCCTCAAGGGAGGCCGGAGATACTTTATCTTGATCTATTTCCACTCTATCAACTATGAACCAAATAGGCGATCGCAAGATTTTTCCGCTCCTGGTCTCTCCCAATTGGGGGAATCGGTCAGGGCTGGTGACGATCCGCTTGGATTCCCGTGACGGGTTGGGAGTCGGGTTTTAGAAAACTGCCAAACCATAGGGGAAAATTTTCACTTTATATATGGCGACTAAAATTGATCCCATTTTATCCCCAGCCAGACCCGTTCTAGCCATCACCACAAACCCCCAAACGGGACTAAAAAATTGTATTTTCTGCATAAATTAAGTGAAATATCATGAGTCAGATTTTTTGGATCTACACGAAACGGAAAACTAAGATATACTTCTACCTTTGGGAGTATGGGTTAATCATTTCTCATTGGAGTCAAGGTTATTCTTATTTCTTAGATTGTGCCTTAGCTTGGTACTTACAAATTTTTGACAAGGAATCTAGAAATGACATTCTCTGGGATTTTCTATCGTTGCCTTATTATGACTTTAACTTTGATGAGGAGACGGTATTTTATGGGTAAGTTAAATGTGGAAACATTCACCATCAAATCAACGGAAGGCAATAAATCATGGCTAGACTAGAGTTTTTAAACTATTTAATCGTTGTGTTGTCATTACTACACAACAGCAAGTATCCAAGAATTACAAAATGGATACAAGGTGTTCAGTATTTTATTTGGGCTTTCCACAGCTATCTAATTTTCATGTTTTTTGATGAAAGCGAAAAACATTATTTTTGGTTTGTCCTTAACTGTTGCTGGTTAAAAGATAACTATGATTCCATTGATATGTTTGCTGAAGGTTTGATTGAAGCTTGTCAACCATGATTCGGTTAATGGTTAAAGCTTAACTTTCCCATTGCCCCCAGAAATCTGCTCATTGCTTCTAGACTCCTTACTTTTAATTATTGCTTCCCTAATCTACCTTCTAAACTATATTATTTTTTTTACCTACCCATCGATGCTGATTGAAACAACCCCCACCACACTACAGACTTATTACTGCCATCATTGTCACGGCATGATAGCCACCACCGATATATCTCTAATTAATCCTGTCAATACTTTTCATTGTCCTTTCTGTGATCAAGAAACTTTGGATTTAATAACCCAAGAAGATTATGAGAACAACTAAGATCCCAGCTTTTTCCCTCCCTCTCAGAAGCTTTTGTTAGAGACTTTCTTTAAATATTCAGACAATACTTTTGAGCTATTAAACGCTTTCAAAGTCTTTGCTGTGTTTGAGGTTTTGAGCTTTCAATTAGAAAGCTTTCAAGGATTTGAATATGTGCATATATATATCAGTGATGATTTAAAAATTACGCTTCAAGTAAAAAATCTTAGTGACTTTTCTATAGAAATTAAAGCCACAGAACCTAATCTAGATTTACTATCAAGCAATGCAGGTTAACTCATGGATCAGTTGAGCTTATTCGATAACAAGGATATTTTCAGAGTCTCTGATAGCAAACATTCGGGACTAAGGGACTGGGAGCTAGATTGTTCTGAATATTTATTCGATAACCCTGATCAGCCTAAGAATGATGACACTTCCCAGGATTCTAAAAAACTATTCGATAACCCTAGAGACTTTACAGAAAAGGCGTTTAGCGAATACCAACCAGGAGGCAAAGCCGGAGGGGATAATAAATATTATCGTTTTTCCTATAAAGAAAATAGACGTACCAGACATATTCATATTAAAGGCGGTAACATTACTAACCCTTTAGCGATAAAACATAAGAGCTTAGTTGAAGCTTGGATTAGAGAGAATGTATCACTTGAGAAGATAATCGAATGGATTAAGGAATGGTAACGTACCAAGGTAAGTGACTTTGCCGTTAGTACACTACAATCATGTTACTTAACTGCGATCGCACAGCTTCTTTGAGGAGTCCTTAACCCTATTTATTTCGTTAAAAAGTTGGACAATTGCCAGATCATTTGATGTAGCACTATGGTTTGATGTACTAGGGGTTAAGTAAGGTACTTATCTAATTGTCCAAGTTTTGATGGTAAAAACTAATTAATAATTATAGTTGGTCAAAATAGTAAGTTATAGCCATACAAATAGCTAAAAGGTAAAGCCACACAGCAACCGCTAGTTTTCTATCCTCAAAAATGGATAGGGTCAAGTTTCCCAGATACTCTATTCCCGAAACGAAACTATCAAGGAACTGAGTAAAAATATTATCTTTTCCAAAGTGCATAAGTTTTTTAAAACTCCATAGTGACATCAATTGTCCAACTTTTTTCTTTCTTTCCGTTGGGGGGAATCGAGACAAGTCTATTCCGCTCGACCCCTCACACTGTTAAATTAATTGTCCAACTACAATGCTACATTGTCGATCGCAGCGGCCACTTGATCCTTCCCAACTTCAATATAAGCTTGTAAATTCTGCAAGCTCCGATGCCCCGTAATTTGTCTAATAGTTTCCAGAGAAGATCCGGCTTTATGAAGATGGGTCACTAGGGATCTTCTTCCTGAGTGAGTAGAAACTTTTTGATGACCCAAGCCGGCCTTGCTGGCTGCATCCTTCATATACTTGTATACCGCTTCGTAGCTAATGGGTTTTCCTGGGTTCCGAAAAGAAGGGAAAAGATAACCAGAAGTTGGACAATCGTATCTTTCTAAGTACCATTTAAGCTTTTTGGTGATGGGAACTGATATTGCCCACTTTTTCCCCTTGCGGATCTTCTTGGGAAAGTAGACCTGCTCATTCACAACTCGGTTAACGGGTTCTGAGTACACATTGTCTACCATTAATAACCTTGCTTCCTGCGATCGACACCCAGTGAATCTGAGTAAAGCCCAAATCGTCTGATGTTTAATCGATTGTCCAACTTTTTCGAGCTTTGACCAATCTTGAGCGCTTAATATTTCTGCTTGACCACCAACTTACATAATTAACCTCATTTCTTAAAGAATAAAATAACTACAGATTTAAGCTAGATATTCAATTAAATCTGTAGTAACCAATTATTTAACAATTGCTCTAACTACTTACAATGTCTCCGGAATAAGGGTTTTACTCAATCAGCAATACTACCGAAAATAGATATTTTCTGTAGTTGCTGTCAGAAAAAAAAAGGATAAATTGAGAAAAAAGAGTTAATTAAAATATATGCTGCGTTCAACTAATTTCGATACTTTGCTTAGTAATTGTACTCATGTAGAACAGATTTTAGACTTATGTTCAAGAGCGTTAGTCGATCGATATCCTTCGACTGAAAAAAAACTTTTTCACCTCAAAACTACTCGTTACGAGGAGGAATACGAAATAACCTTAGCCTTCAATGGGAAACAAAGAACTTTTAAGCTAGTTCTGGCCGGGGACATTGACCCAATTCATGGAGCTATTGTCTTACAAGAATCTAGGTATCAGATCAAACGAGACGACGGTGAGCCGATCGAGCCTTGGAGTGGATCAAGTTACAACCCAGTTGGTGATTTCATTATTCCCACTCCAGCCCCCATTCCTCCTAATTCTGGGAACAATGACCCCATCTCCATTGGATTCCCCATCATCATTAATCCGGTTAGTCCCATTGATCCGGTTATTCCCGATGATGTTGGGGACGATGTTCTTCCCTTTGATATCCTTCCTCCAGGAGAAATCAATGAACCTCAAAATCAACCTCACCCTAATCCCCCTGTCACCAGCCCTAATCCGCCACCCTTTCCTTTACCAAATCCAGATCCACCAATAGATATCCCTACGGGGCAACAATTTCCCCCTGCCAGTGATTTTCCGAATCCTGAAGGATATCCCCTCCATCCTCCTGAATTAACTGGGACACGGCCACCAATTATCCCTCTTGATATCCCCCCTATCTTAACCATCGGAGAATTGCAACCTTTGCCAGATTTAGGAGCGAAAAAGAAGGAGTTGCCGTTTGCGGAACCCCCAGAAAGGATATCTCTTAGACTGCCAGATTTTCCATTAGCACCTGAAAACCCAAAACAAGGGGTAGAAGATGGTAGACCTTATCCACAAGGAGCTGATATCCCTCAACCAATACGCTTGGCTGAACCGATTCCAGGAATAACGAATAGTCCTGATCCTTTGCAAGAGCCGGAACCTTTTCAAGTTCCCCTACCTCCCCTTGAATTTTTGCCGGATCGTGTTAAGACTGAGCGGACAGAAACCCAAACAGAAACAGAAACTCAGACAGACACAGACATAGATATTGTCCCCAATGACTTAGGAGTAGGAACACAAACTTTACCCCAAGATGCTCCTTTGTCTTTAGCCCCTCCAATTTTGACCATTCCTAGTCCTTTTTTCGAGACAGAGACTCAAACAGAGACAGAAACCCAAACAGAAACAGAAACTCAGACAGACACAGAAACCACAACAGACACAGAAACCACAACAGAGGCTCAAAACCCATTTAACACTCCTTTCTCCGCCCCTCCCATAACAGGAACGATCCCTACCATCAGACCCGATGTGGTTACTGTTCCAAATCCTACGGGACAACCTCAAGTTAGCCCAAATACTCAACCAACAACAATTACTGTTGAACCGACAACGCTTGAGGTCGAATTTCCCGATCCCATGCGTCTACCTAATCCTTTGAGACGTGAAAAAACTAATGATAATACAGGTGATAATATGTGCGATCCATGTTTAAGAGGCATCCAAAAAGGTGTCAATCAAAATTCAGGTAAAATTAACAATTTAAATACTGCTTTAAATGGTCTCAATGCCACTTTACAAGGCGTTGATTTAGGGCTACTTGATGTTATTAATACCAAGCTTGGCGATCAAGTTGACGGTGGCTTATTAGGATGGCTCAAAAAGTTTAGTCAATCCCTTAGACTTGACCGAGTAATGAACGTTTTAAGCTTTGGTTTGAGTGTCCACAACGCTGCTCAATTATCCCTTAATTTAGGGGACAGTTTGAGTTATTTCTTAGAATCAGGATTACAGGTTGTAGGCATCAAAGATGAAGACGATAATCCCATTGATATCAATGCCTTAATCGGTTCAACAGTTGGTAATTTTGTTAAGGGAATCGTTGGGGAGGAACTGTACAACGGTATCAATGAAGGATGGAAAAAAACTTCAGCTATCTTTACAGCAGCCGTTCAAATATACGAGTTATCTACTAATATGATGGCTGGTATTGCGGAAGGACTAGAGACGGCTGGTCAATACACAGGGAAGATAGGAAATGCTCTCATGAAAGCTGGTGTAGTTATTGGAGGGGCTTATGAATGGATGGATGAAAATATAAAGGTTAAAACCGGACGTTTAGGAAAAGTCCAAAAGGTTATCGATGGATTACAAACCGCAGAAGAAATTACCAGCAACCTAACTAAGATAACCGAGCAAGTCAAAGAAACTCAGGATAACATAGATGAAATAAAAGAACAGTTTAACACTATTAAAACTACTGTAGGAGAAAATGAGACAGCTAAGAAAGAGGCTGAAGATACAGGGAAAAGTAATAGCGAGTCTCCTAACATTATTACATCAGATTTAAAAAAACCCAATTAAAAGATTATGGTAGGACTAACCTTAGATTTTAACGATTTTGAACACCTACAAAGCGTCATCAGAAAAGTTCATAATAAAGAAGTTCGAGAAGCTTTTTCTGACCTTGGCGGTGACGAATGGCTACCAAACATTAACACCCCTAGAGCATCTTTGAGACAAGCTTGTACTATTTACGATAGTGATTCGGCTTTGATTATGCTGCTTAAACAAAACTTGTATTTTCTAACACTAAGAAAAGCCCAAGATTATCAAGCCCCCATTGTGGGAATGCCCAAAGGTTCTCTTGACCCTATCAGAAAATATAAACCACAAATTTACTTGTATTTTAAAGAGGATGCTGATGACGTTGATCCTGATTTTAGTCCCGTTGACGGAAGGATTAGTTTTAGGTTAATGAATGAAGATTCAGAATCTATTACTAAGACAAAATTAACTACTTTAGCAAATAAAATTAAGACTGAGTTTGGAGTAAGTAATGGTTACACTTGGAAAAAAGGGAAAGAATATTATAGTTATACGGATAAAGAGAAAGGGTATCAACTTAAGATACTTGCTTTTAGTGAGTCGGAAGCCCGTCAATTAATCACTAAGATTTTGTCCATACAAAATGATACTTTTCAGGCTAAAAAGTTTAATAAGTCCAGCAATGATGATCCAACGGCTGCTTATCCCACTTTGCCATCAACTCAAAACATCCTTGGGGACGTGACCCGTGAACCACGACGCAGACCGGTAGCTACGGTAAGGTTTCAACACGCTACCGCTAACGTATGGGGAATAGGAGTTACGCATTGACAAATTAACTTAAATATGAGTAGCTTTAAAGAGAGACAACGATCGCTAATTATTAGAGTCATTAAAATTGACGTAATAATAACAATAACTAATCTATAAATTAGGCTGATAATTTCAAATTTATTTGCTCTAAAATAAAATTCCGATTAACTTCAATAGACAATTCTCTTTGGAGTTGATACCAATTATCAATTAACTCATTAGCTCTCATTAATTCAAGTTTAATAAAAGCCCGTAAAGAACTAAAGAAATGGGTCAATATAGCTTCTGATTTTCTGACTATAAATTTATTGATACCACATAATTGTTTGAGCGCACGATGGTAACATTCAATAATCCAATGAGTTGTTTTCAACAAAGTAAATAGAGTTTTATCTGTTTCTCTTAAGTCTTTATTTTCTTTGTCAAATAAAATATAAAAACGAAGCATCCCGTTTTTGAAATGTTTCTTAAATACTTTAACTTCGCCAAACTCTTTTAAGTAAACAATTGTCCCATTTTCCTCTATTTCTAAGCTTTCAACGGATTGATATTGTCCTTTAACGATTGATACTTGTCGATTTTTAGCTATTCCTATCATGAAACCTAATTCTTGTTTTTTCAAAAATTTAAGGTTCTCTTTAGATGAATACCAACTATCACCAGTTACATAAATTGGCCTCAGTCCCCAAGCTAAAACTTCCGATAGCATCATCCGAAAATAATCATTTTTAGACAGATTATCTTCTTTATCATAAAGTCGATAATTTAGAGGGACTGAAATTCCATTAGGGTCAGTATATAATAAAGTAACTAAATTAATTCCTTTGATAGTTTTATGTTTATTTCCTGACCAGAAATAACCAATAAATTTACTTAATTTAGGATTACTATAAAGTTTTTCAATGACTGTATCATCAATACTTAAGGTTCCCCCACTCAGTTCAATGTGCTGTTTAAATTCATTGAATAAATCAACAGGTTTATAGCTTTCTCTTAATAAAAAACGGTTAACACTATCATGAGATAAATCCTCAAATATCTCGGATAAACGATTACAAACCGAATATTTGGATTCAGCAATTAAATAGTAAGTATAGAGTTCTAAATGACATTTAGCCGTTGATTTCTTCGTTATAGTTCGGATATCTACCTCCAGTTCTTATAATCCTCTCTATTTTATCAGTTTTTTGCTTTTTGTTAACAGCGATCGCTTTCTCTGTTTGGACTACGCACATTGTAAACCATCTGTCAATGCGTAACTCCTAGGGAAAACCCGATCTCATTCCTTTATACGATCGAACGTTTAGGTATCTCAATGCCTTGGTCAATGAATTCTAGTTTGACCTGTAAGGATTCCCAACAAGTCAAACAAACGATCCCTTAAACCTTGTCTCTATACAATGAAACCCTATAGGGTTTCCGTGACGATCTAGCACTGCGAAAAGTAGGTTAAAAAGGTAATGACCACATCAGCAAATTACACTTATAACCTTATGGGACAAAGATTCAGCGATTTAGAGGACGTTTACAACACTTTAACTGCAATTGACTTTGATTTTAATCAATTACCTGCCACTAACAAGTATCGGAAGTATAAGGAATGGAAGCAAGATCCAAATGAGCGTAAACCCCGAACTGCTCCCCCTGCTAGTGGGAAAAAACAGAATGTGGGAGTCATGGCTTTCGGTTTAGATGGTGCAGGAGATGCTAACCACACTTTTGTAAAAATGGGGTCTCGTGCTAAGGCTCAATATGATGCTATATCAGGGAATGCTGTCTTTAACTTAAATCCCAGATTCCGCACTTCAAAAAGTAGCATTAAATACTACAAGCCTGGGCTTAATAATTAAGTATAATTGCTTAAGCTCTTGAAGACAAAAAAGTGGGATAATTGTTTAAGTTGTTTCCTCTGTAAAAAAAGAGCGAAAAATGTCTTATTTAGAAGAAATACAAGTTAAAAATTTAGACCATTTAGGGATAGTAGCTGGTTTAATTGATGAAATAGGAATAGTCAAAATAATTAATAATAAATTAGGAATAGATGTTAGAGAAAAAATCTCAGCAGGTACAGTAGTTAAGTCTATTTTAATCAATGGACTAGGATTTGTTTCAAGACCTCTATATTTATTCAGTCAGTTTTTTCAAGATAAAGCCATTGAGAAATTGTTAGGAGAAAGAATTAAACCTGATTACCTTAATGATGATAAAATTGGGAGAGTAATGGATGAATTATATAAATATGGACTAAATGATATTTTTATTGAAGTAGTTTTAGAAGTAATTAAAAAATTTAAAATAGACCTTAAATACTCCCATTTAGATTCCACATCATTTCATTTAGATGGAGAATATAAAAGGGAAGAAGATAAAGAGAAACAGGAAGAAGAAAAAATTATTAAAGAAAGACCAATTTTTATTAAGAAAGGATATTCTCGGGATCATAGACCAGACTTAAAACAATGTGTCTTGGATTTAATAACAAGCCAAGATGGAGATATTCCATTATTTGTGAGAGCAGGAGATGGAAATGAATCTGATAAAGCTGTATTTGGAAAAGTTTTAGTAGAATTCAAAAAGCAAATAAAGTTTGATAGTATCATGGTTTGTGATAGTGCTTTATATGGTCAAGAAAATCTCCAAATAATCCAACATTTAAAATGGATAACGAGAGTTCCAATGACCATAAAAAAAGCAAAAGAATTAGTGCAAAATATAGAGGTGGAAGAAGTAAAAGATGAAGATAAAGAAAAAAGAAGTGACCTAAATTTAGAAAGTTATACCTGGAAAGAAGAAATTGTTACTTATGGTGGAATCAAGCAAACTTGGTTAATAGTCTTGAGTGAAAAAAGACAGAAAAGTGATTTGGAAAAACTAGAAAAACAACTTTCCCAAGAAGAGAAGAAATCCCGAAAATTTCTTAAAGAAATACAATCTGAAGAATTTGAACATCCTCAAGCTGCTCGATATAAATTAAAAGCTATTAATAAAAAATTGAGATTGTTGGAAATAAAAGAAGTTGAACTGATTGAAACTTACTCGAAAAAAAAGGAAAAGATTTATAAAATGATTAGTCTGATCATCAAAAAAGATGAAGAGATAAGTAGAAAGACTAAAAAAGCAGGAAAATTTATTTTAGCAACTAACTTAGTAGAGGAAAATAAATTAGAAGCTAGTGAAATTCTGATAACTTATAAAAACCAGCAATCTACGGAAAGAGGATTTCGATTTTTGAAAGATCCCTTATTTTTTACTGATAGTTTATTCGTTGAAAAACCAGAAAGAATAGAAACAATGTTATTTTTAATGTCTTTGTGTTTGTTGATTTATAACTTGGGGCAAAGAGAATTAAGAAATTGTTTAAAAAGAGTCAAAAAAGGAATAAATAATCAAGTAGGAAAAGTAACATTGCGTCCGACTTTGAGGTGGATATTTCAATGTTTTCAAGGTATTCATTATGTGATTTTAAACGGAGTTAAACAAATTGTCAATTTAACAGAAGAAAGGCGTTTTATATTGAGTTTATTACCTGCATCTTGTCAAAGATATTATCTATAAATTGAATTGGATAAAGCAAAAATAATAAAAGAATAAGAGTCTAATGATATCAAATGAGAAGAGGAAACTCTCCTTCGTTTGTGCTGAGTCTTGCTAAGTTTTCAATGAGTATAAATCTTCTTAATTTGATTATTTTTCCTAAAAATTTAATGAAAAGAGAAATATTCTTGCCCAGGTATGATTTTCGGACTTTTTAAAACTATGTATTTTTTTATACTACATTTTGAAGTGCGGAATCTGGGTTAAATGTTACCGATCCCGTTCCTGCCACCTATGTCCAACGTGCTGGGTTCATTCCGGCTAAAGCTATTCTAGGACGATCTAACGGCAGTGGAAGTCAAACCTCTAGAGCAACCGGACTTCAATACAAACAGGTTGTGACTGGTTCCTATACTATTCCCTTTGGGGCCGGCTCTGGGGCTGCTGCTTATGAGTTTGGGGCGCAAAATGCAATTTTAGCCACCGCAGGAATTACTAATGATTATGTTGTTAGTTTCACACCGGAAAAAATATCGAGGGGCTAATGAGTTTTAAAGGAGACCTTAGAAAATCACTAATTATCTGGGGAAATCCTTCCCCCAATAGAGACATGACTGACCTTTGTTCGCAACTGGATAATTGCCGGAAATTAATGGACTCTTTCTTAGAGGGTAAGCTACCTTTCCAGGATTATCTTGACTTAATGGAAGCTCAAAATATTGATATGGATTCTTATGCCGAAACCGTATCAACTAACTTGAGAGACTTTAATTTAGTCTGATGATTTCCCACTCAAAAAGTCAATCAAAAACACTCTTTCTTCTTGCCTATGGCTATAGAATATCAATTTAATAATCGACAAAATTGGTTTTCAGTTCATGACCAAACTTACAACGCTCCCGAAGTAAATCCCGCTCTAGAGAGGTTTAACTCTATCCCTCCTATTAAACTAGGCTATACCATCGATTCTCCTCTTATCGCTATTTATTGCGCTAATTCCGAGGCTCAAGATAACTGGAGATATGGTGCAAGGTACTTAGCTAAAATGCTAACTACTTTACTGGTTGGGCAAACCGAACCAGACACCGTTTTAAAAGTGGGGAAGCTTTACTTGAATCAAGTTGAGATCATCCAATTGCCACCTGTTTCTAGGTGATTTCCAAGAAAAAGTTTCCCACCCATTCTCAGAATCTGTTTGTAGAACAATAAAAAGTTGTTCGCGGATACTTTCCGCGAACAAAAACCTCCCTATCTAAAAGAAAGAAATACGCTAACTTTTAAATTAGCTTTGACTATTTTTAAAAAGGAAATTCACTTAATTTTACACTCTTATTAACTTTTTAGACTAACTGGGTCTAATCAAAATATCCCATCTAGGTAAGTGAGGATTACGTTCTAAACGTTTCGTAACTGCTCACCGCAACAAAAAAGTCTTATTGAAAAGCACTACAAACAACATCAGTTGAGTCAACAAAAATATAAGCCCTGTGATTTAGCGTAAAATTTAAGCTAATTTATTACGGCTATTTTAATGACTAACATTCCCAGAATCAAGTCTTTTAAAAACCTCAAATAAAAACAACAATATGAGAAAAAAAATAGTAAGATAGTTTTTTGTTAGCGGAGATTATCCGCTAACCCTGTGTATTTTTGTGCAGAGAGATAGGGCGATCAAGAAAAATCTATCCCCCATCGGCTCCGGAGCCTTTTACATCTCTAATCCTGGGGGACTCCGACCAGCTAATGACAATAATTCGCATAATTGGACAATGGCATTTTGCCCCTGTAATCTCATGGTCTCTAAAAAACTGAACATTTGGGTGACTAACTCTGCACCCCAGTCGCTTCTTGCTCCCCCACTTACTTTGCGGTGAATGACAACGGGACGTAAAGCTCTCTCAGCATCATTATTATCTGGTTTGACTTCAGGATAAGTTAGAAAGGTGAACCACTCTTCCCAATGACGTTTGAGACGGTTAATCAATCTTTGTGCATCATAAGGCCATCCTTTTTTGGGAGTTGCTTTAAAAATCTTTTGCAGTGAGTTCTCGACTTCTGTTCTTTTGGAGCCTAAGTCTTCAAGGGTTAAATTTCGACCATGATAATGACGATAATGGATACGGGCGGTTGCTAAAACTTGCTGTACATCGGCAGCAAGTTCTCGATTCGCTTGAAAACGACTGGTTTTAAGGGACTCTAACTCTCGTTCTAAATGTGCCAGACATTTCTGTTTGGCCATCGCACTTTGTCTAAAGTAGGCACTATAGCAGTCACTGGTGAGGATGCCCTTAAAATCTGCTCCTAACAATTTCTCGACTTCTGCGGAGCTTCTAGTGGGAGCCAACATCAACACACAGACCTCATTTGATGTGGCTACCCAAACCCAATACTTGATGCCATCGATGCAATAACTGGTTTCGTCAACACATCGGATTCCTGGCTGCTGGATGTACTTTAACCACTGTTGGGTCAAGGGTTCTAAACTTTCTTGAAACCATTTGTGCATTTTGGCAAGGCTCCCTTGAGAAATGGGAATGCCAAAGACATACTCTATAAAATGTTCCTGTTTACGCCATGTAAGATTACCCCCATAGCCAAGCCAGCCCACGATGCTACTTAATCGCGCCCCATAACTGAATCCTTCTTTAACTCCCAATGGAACAGGACTGTAATCTGACCATCCACAACTAGGACATTTATAGAATCCGCGACGATATTCCCTGATTTCTATGGGTTGGTCTACTACTTCAGCCACTTGCTGGACTTTTTCGGGAACTATTTCGTCTCGTTCCACTGAACCCCCACAAACAGGACAGTTTTCTAGTTCTAAAGGGACTATCTTATCGGGCTGACCAAAACCATTACGGGTCTTCCCTGGGTGGTCATATTTTGGTCCGCGTTTAAATCCTTTTTTGCGTTTCTTTTTGTCAGAAGGCTTTTTTAGTTGGTCTGATGATGGGGGGACTGAACTGTTTTTTGAGTTACGGTTTTTTAGCTTATCTCTCTCTTCTTTCAATTTTTCAATTTCTTGCTGTTGTGTAGAGATTTGTTGTTGTTGCTGGTCAATCAGTCTTTGTTGAAGAGATAACTGTTGTTGTGCCTTGACTAGCCACTCAATCATGAAGACATTGTTCGCCAACTGTTCATCGGCGATAGCTCTAACTAGCTTTGAATCAATGGTAGCATTTGTGGTCATAACCCCCACTATACATAAAAATCCCCGATTTTACCTTTATGTTGTCAAGACAGATTCTTTATTGCGGTGAGCAATTACAACGTTTCTCAATTTCCTTCATCTCTTTTTTCGTTAAAGAAATGCCTTTTTGATAAACTTTTTTACTTAACTTAACTATCGGATTTAAGCCTTTCCATGTCATAGTTTTTACCCAAGCTAACATCGTTTGAGCATTTCTCAGAAGTGTTCCGTTCCAATGCCTCTCTAAAATTCCCCAACATCTTTCTATGGGATTATATTTACTGTGATAAGGAGGAAAATATAGTAATTGAATAGATTTCTTAGTTTGGTCGGCAAACTCTACCATTCTCTTCAAAAATTGCCTTCTTATTCCACTATTTTCTGGTCCATTATCAACTTTAATTTGGATGTTCTCTAGTTGCTGCTTTTCAGTTATACTCAGACTTGTCCACCATTGCTCCAAGTTATCTACCATGAAATCACTCGTTTTATAAGAACTTCCAAAAGTTACATAAAGTTGCCCTGTATCTTCATCTACAATCCCACAAGGAACGTATTTTTCTTTAGTTCCCATATCATGATCTTGAGCTTGATTATAACCTCTGGTTTGTCCGCCACGTGAATATTCTCCTATTTCCACAGTTGCTTTACAATCCATACTTAAACGTTTCACAGAATGGTCTTTTTTTCTATCTTTCTTCTCTATATTCTCGAAGATAGCGTCCGTCTCCGAGATTTTTTTTTAGGTTTAGCTTTTACCACTTTTCTTAATCGATAGCCCAAACGATTTAAAATATCTGCCCTTGTCGAAGCAGCAGTAACCTCCTCTCCATTATATCCTAGATTTCTTAATTGTTTAATGGCTTCAGCCGCCGTTAATCTTGTATAGGCAATGGGGTTATTAAATGTGGGGTTTTGTTGTGCGTGAGCTTCGGCTATTTCTTTCAATGATTGGGCAACTATTGGGTATCTTTCCTCCCATTTTTTACATCCACTATTGACTGATTGTAATCCTAAACACACTATCCCAGTTCGTTTTTCATGTAATCCAAGTTGAACATTTTTTCTCCCCCAACCAAACACGATTTCGGTTTGTCTGGCACTTCCTCCACAATACTTGAGACACATTTCAGCTTGAAATGAACGACGCTCTGCTCCCGTCATTTTTGAGGCTGCTAAACGTAAATCATCGACCATCGACGGGGTTAAGGGATTATTTGTCTGTTTTAGCTTCAATTTACTCTCTCTAATCTTTTTACCTCTTCATTTTAATCTATTCCTTCTGTTTTTTCAGACAAGCCAATTATGAAATTTTAAAGTTGTGTACCAAGATCCGCTAACTCTCTGTTCCTTTTATTTCTTGAAAGCCTTTAGTCCAAGCGATTACCCCCTATGGGAAAAGCTTTCTCGGAAATCACCCTAGTAGTTACGCCCTAGAAGTACAAGTGCCTTTCTGGCATAGAGAATTTCAACTTAAAATTTGGGAATACACGGGTAATAATCAGAACACCGTTCATAGAAAACTTGACGATTTAATAGGTAATCCCATGACTTAGTTTAGGAGGCTTTTATGTTTAACCGAAAACAGGGCTACCCAAGCCCTAAACCAGATCCCCCTATCTCGATTCACCAGCTTTTAGTAATTCTAATCATTGTTTGTTCACTTGGCTTTAGTCTCTCAGTTTCCAAGTTAAATGCTATTAATGCTTATCTGAGACATGAAAAGACAAACCAAGGTTACAACGCCCCACAGTTCCCTAGTTCACAGACTTTACCTTAGTTTCTTAAAATACTATCCTTGGCTGTTAGTCACTGCGATCGCGTCTTTATTTCTTTTTCCATCTACCCTACTCACTCCTGTTAGTTCAAGCCCAGATCCAAGGGTCGAAACTGCTTTTAGAGAGGTTAAAGTTCATTATTCTAAATATCCTAAAATCTTAGTTTTTATAGCGAACAAGGATGATCGGGGAAAAGGCAAGCTGATTGCAGTTAACACCAAGAAAGGAAAAATTGACGGGGCTTGGGTCGCGTTCAGTGGAGTTGGGGGGGAAGAAAATCAAAGGATGCTAGGCCCGATTCCTTCCCAGAGGAAAATCTACCAACCCCATTACATGGTAAATGTAATTCCTTTAACCTTGTCTAATCCTGGTATTGCTGGGAAATTCTACAAGATTAATCCTCACATGGTTAACATTGGGGGGAAAACTAGAGGCGACTTTGGTATCCATGCTGATCGCAATGTTCCTGGTACTGCTGGGTGCATCGGGATCGAGTCTGAAAAGGAATGGGTAGAATTTAAAGCTTTAATGCTTGACTACCAACGAGCCGGATTGAGAGAGATTCCATTGCTTTTTTCGTACCGATAGCGGTTGCAAATTATCGGGCTATTAGTATAAGATTTTTCTTGTAGACTTAGGGGGAAGGCAGTCTAAAATTCTAGCGGTTATCCCATAATTTGAGAAGGCCATTCTAATAATCCTTGATGCAAAAACATCTGACTTCTGACTTCGATTAATCATGCCCTTCATTCAATGGTATCCTGGCCATATTGCCAAAGCGGAACGACAACTCAAAGAACAACTCAACCGTGTAGATGTGATCTTTGAAGTCTTAGACGCTCGCATCCCTCTAGCGTCCCATCATCCAGACGTTCCTGGATGGATAGGAGATAAGCCGAGACTGGTTGTACTTAACCGTACCGACATGATACCGGAATCGGTACGTCAAGGCTGGTTGAACTGGTTTGCTGCTCAGGGAGAGACACTTTATTGTACCAATGCTAAACAGGGTAAAGGAATTAAGGCTTTAAAAAAAGCAGCACAAGCTGCTGGCGTACAAATGAACGAAAGAAGACAGCAACGAGGAATGCGCCCTCGTGCGGTTCGAGCAGTGGTTATCGGCTTTCCTAATGTGGGAAAATCAGCGTTAATTAACCGTTTATTGGGGCGAAAAGTAGCAGCTAGTGCTAGACGTGCTGGAGTAACCCGTCAGTTGCAATGGATACGCATATCTGATGCTCTCGAACTTTTAGATTCACCTGGAATTATTCCAGCTAAGTTAGAAAATCAAGAGGATGCCGTAAAGTTAGCCATCTGTGAAGATATTGGGGAAGCCGCCTATGATAATCAACAGATTGGAGCAGCGTTAATTGACTTATTAGTTGAGTTAAATTTTGATAATATTTTGTCATCTCGCTATCAACTTGATCCTCAAAATATAACAGGAGAAGAATATATTGAAAGTTTAGGTAACAGCAAATTTAAAGGGGATACAGAACGTGCAACTATGCAGTTATTAAATGATTTTAGAAAAGGAGTTATGGGAAAAATACCCTTAGAATTACCGCAATTGATATAATAAGAAGTTAATTATTATCAGTATCGCTAAACAAAACGTACTTGATTTTCGGTTTCACCTAAATGAGAGGTATCACCCCCTAATTTTATCTCCCATTTGTCATTAATTTTTACTAATTTAACTAAACAACACAAGGAAGCTTTAAAGGTAGGGGTTTCTTTGGTTAATCCTTCAGTTAATCCTATCACAGAAGCTCCATGACCAACTAATAAAATTTCTTGGGAATAATCCCTAACTACTTTTTCAGCAACTTCCGCCATTCTTTTCATCATTGTAACTTCCATTTCTGGGTATTTAGGAACTAGATAAGAAGAATAACTCCAGTCAATATAAGGATAATCTTTTTCTAATAACTCTCTGGGGTGGATTTCGGGATTTTCACTCATCCAATGGGGATTATGCCATTCTCCAATTCCTGCTTCTAACTTTATGGGAAGATCAAGAATTTTGGCAACTTCAGAAGCGGTTTGTATAGTCCGTAAAAAAGGAGAAGCAAAAATATGTCCAATGTTTTCTTTTTGTAGGCGTTTTCCTAATTGTTTAGCCTGAACAAAACCATCTTCTGATAAAGGAGGATCATACCGTCTTTTTGCAGTATTAAACCAGTGGGGTTTAACAAAATCAAGACGGTTTCCATGACGTGCAATCCAGACAGTTGGAGAAGAGGACATAAGCGATTAAAATTAAAGATTTAGTCTCTGTTAATACTGTAACTTATGAACCTGTTTTATTCAAGGATAACATATTTAGCATTGGTAGGAAATTGTAAATAAGTTTGGGAACGATTTTTGTTTAGTTCTACTGTTTGTTTTGGTAATCCATTAGCATCTAATATAATTGCTTTGGTTAATTTTGGATTATTAAGGGTTATCTGAATATCATTATTTTCTAGTCTCCAAGGTGCTTTCCCTTAGTTGATTATTTCAAAACCTTGTTGTAAATTACCTTTCTTATCTTTCCAGGTGCTTGCTTGTTTTTTCCAGTCTGTAGAGCGAGCAATTGTACCTACCTGAAGCAATATTTTTTCTGATTGTTTGATGGGTTTATTATCCATTGATACAACCATTATAGTTGCATAGTAGTTATTAGATTTTATAGTTATATCTTTTAATTTAATCTCTTCAAGCTTATTTAAAAATCCTGTGACACCTTGTGCTTTGGCTGTATTTAAAAAACAAATTCCTTCTCCATAATTCCAAGTTATCTCTCCAGTAACAGAACGAATAATCTTATTTTTTTCATCAATATACTGCTTAAGATCAACAATTTTATCTTTTTTATTGTTACCATAAGTTACTTCTACTGAACCAACTAGAAAAGCTAAAGGATGAATTTTTCTTGTGGTTTGATTATTATCATCTTGATAGTTTTGATCACGATTGGGATCAAAACTTCTGGTCTCAGAAATGATTGGTATTTGACGATTCCATAAATCTTTTAGTGTTCTATTTTGTTTAATAATGGCTTCTCCTTGTTTAATGTAACCTTGACGATACATCAAGGCAGCGGCAGGAAAGTTTCCTAATAATTCTGGTGTATTAATCACCCATTTACCCAAAGAAGGACGATAACCATTAGCAGAAGAAGGTTCTCTCCATTGCGGTTCTTTCATAGCAAACCAATAGAACCCATCAATACCAGTTAATGATTGAAAAATGCTTACTAAAAAAAGAGCTTCTGATTGATAACCAAGGGGAGGAACCCAAGAACTTTCAGGAATAATCATCGGATAATTAGCAACTTGTTTAAGGTTTAATCCCAGATTCCGCACTTCAAAAAGTAGCATTAAATACTACAAGCCTGGGGTTAATAATTAAGTATAATTGCTTAAGCTCTTGAAGACAAAAAAGTGGGATAATTGCTTAAGTTGTTTCCTCTGTAAAAAAAGAGCGAAAAATGTTTTATTTAGAAGAAATACAAGTTAAAAATTTAGACCATTTAGGGATAGTAGCTGGTTTAATTGATGAAATAGGAATAGTCAAAATAATTAATAATAAATTAGGAATAGATGTTAGAGAAAAAATCTCAGCAGGTACAGTAGTTAAGTCTATTTTAATCAATGGACTAGGATTTGTTTCAAGACCTCTATATTTATTCAGTCATTTTTTCAAGATAAAGCCATTGAGAAATTGTTAGGAGAAAGAATTAAACCTGATTACCTTAATGATGATAAAATTGGGAGAGTAATGGATGAATTATATAAATATGGACTAAATGATATTTTTATTGAAGTAGTTTTAGAAGTAATTAAAAAATTTAAAATAGACCTTAAATACTCCCATTTAGATTCCACATCATTTCATTTAGATGGAGAATATAAAAGGGAAGAAGATAAAGAGAAACAGGAAGAAGAAAAAATTATTAAAGAAAGACCAATTTTTATTAAGAAAGGATATTCTCGGGATCATAGACCAGACTTAAAACAATGTGTCTTGGATTTAATAACAAGCCAAGATGGAGATATTCCATTATTTGTGAGAGTAGGAGATGGAAATGAATCTGATAAAGCTGTATTTGGAAAAGTTTTAGTAGAATTCAAAAAGCAAATAAAGTTTGATAGTATCATGGTTTGTGATAGTGCTTTATATGGTCAAGAAAATCTCCAACTAATCCAACATTTAAAATGGATAACGAGAGTTCCAATGACCATAAAAAAAGCAAAAGAATTAGTGCAAAATATAGAGGTGGAAGAAGTAAAAGATGAAGATAAAGAAAAAAGAAGTGACCTAAATTTAGAAAGTTATACCTGGAAAGAAGAAATTGTTACTTATGGTGGAATCAAGCAAACTTGGTTAATAGTCTTGAGTGAAAAAAGACAGAAAAGTGATTTGGAAAAACTAGAAAAACAACTTTCCCAAGAAGAGAAGAAATCCCAAAAATTTCTTAAAGAAATACAATCTGAAGAATTTGAACATCCTCAAGCTGCTCCATATAAATTAAAAGCTATTAATAAAAAATTGAGATTGTTGGAAATAAAAGAAGTTGAACTGATTAAAACTTACTCGAAAAAAAAGGAAAAGATTTATAAAATGATTAGTCTGATCATCAAAAAAGATGAAGAGATAAGTAGAAAGACTAAAGAAGCAGGAAAATTTATTTTAGCAACTAACTTAGTAGAGGAAAATAAATTAGAAGCTAGTGAAATTCTGATAACTTATAAAAACCAGCAATCTACGGAAAGAGGATTTCGATTTTTGAAAGATCCCTTATTTTTTACTGATAGTTTCTTCGTTGAAAAACCAGAAAGAATAGAAACAGTGTTATTTTTAATGTCTTTGTGTTTGTTGATTTATAACTTGGGGCAAAGAGAATTAAGAAATTGTTTAAAAAGAGTCAAAAAAGGAATAAATAATCAAGTAGGGAAAGTAACATTGCGTCCGACTTTGAGGTGGATATTTCAATGTTTTCAAGGTATTCATTATGTGATTTTAAACGGAGTTAAACAAATTGTCAATTTAACAGAAGAAAGGCGTTTTATATTGAGTTTATTACCTGCATCTTGTCAAAGATATTATCTATAAATTGAATTGGATAAAGCAAAAATAATAAAAGAATAAGAGTCTAATGATATCAAATGAGAAGAGGAAACTCTCCTTCGTTTGTGCTGAGTCTTGCTAAGTTTTCAATGAGTATAAATCTTCTTAATTTGATTATTTTTCCTAAAAATTTAATGAAAAGAGAAATATTCTTGCCCAGGTATGATTTTCGGACTTTTTAAAACTGTGTATTTTTTTATACTACATTTTGAAGTGCGGAATCTGGGTTTAATGGGAAGGAAGAAGGATTCAATAAAACGGAACGATTGGTAAATTTATCTCCATTAACAATTGCCCAATCTGAGTATTTTCCTTCATGAATTCCACCATTATAATAACGGTTCACTCCTATCACTTCTGTTGCTGTATAAGAATAGCGTTCTGCATCGTTTAATTTAATGGGATCGGCGGTTTTCCAATTACCTGCATTAATTAATTGTTTGGCACCAATTTCTTCACGTAAAAAACGTTTCATTTCTTGATTAAAATTGTACATAGTTTCGGTTAAGAATTGGATTTGATCGGCGTATCTTTTCCCTGTCCCACTATTGGGATTTTGTTCTTTGGTTAAATGCCAGATACTATAAAATTTTATTTTCCCTGCTTTTATATTTTCCCCTTTAATGGAAACATTTTTCCATTCTTTGATCACTTCTTCTAGAGAACCGTATTTATTGATTAACCAATCACGGTATTGATTACTCAATAACTCTAAATCTCGCCCTTTCAAATTCTTAAATGTCCAGAATAATAAAGAGTCCTCGTTTTGTAGTTGGATAATAGCGATTGCTGCTTCATCTTTTAAAGGAATACCTGTGTAGGGATTCACAGGTATTAATAACTCTTTTAGGCAATTTTTATATGCTTTTTGTAACTCTGGATCGAAAAATAATAAACCACTCAATTTTTCACTATCACGGGGAATTTGCCAGTTTTCTTGGTTTTTTACAGCATTGGCATAATAGGGAGATATGGTTAAATAAATCCCTTCTTTTTTCATCGCTGCTACATATTGCCAAAGTTGTTGACGGGCCTGTTCATCAATATTTTTCAGGGCATTATTATCAGTTTTAGCAATAATTTGACCGTGCCAACGTACCATATTAACCCCTCGTTTTGCTAAAAAACGAGCATTATCTTTTAATTCTTGATAGCCTTTCTTCCAAACGTCAGAATTAACTGCCCAAAATCTCATTGAAGTGCCATCACCTTTAACAAAGTCTTTTCTATTAGGCGATAGACGGATAAAACCTGTTTCTCCTGCTACTTTTTCATTGAGATAACGTAAGTCTAAAAGCGAATTATTATCATAATTGTCGACGGTTGGGTCAAAGTCCCAACTGGCAGGTTTTGTACTATTACCTGCTTCAGATATCGTTATCAATTCTTCTTCAAGAAATTGATTATTTTGAAATTGACAAGAAGTCATAAGTCCAATTAATAGGGTAACAGTTAGATAGTTGATTTTATTCATCGGTTTGATTTCCTAATATAATGAAGTAATTTAAAATTCTAACTCTTCTTCTTTTTTGGTGATTTTTGGTCTTCCTATTATTTTCTGAGCATTAATACTGGTTTCTTCGGTTTTATCCTGTGGGTTATCACTGTTAACATTATTATCTATTTCTTCTTCTATTGTCAATTCTTCCAGAGTTTGATTGGATAATTCGATATCATCTTTTGCAGCAGATTTATGATTTTTAAAATTCTCCTCTTCATGAATCAAATCTTCATGATCAGCAATTATCTCACCTTTAAAGACTTTTGCAAATTGCTCTGCTACTTCTTGTATTTTATTATCAGAAAAATCAACATCATCAAAACTATTTTCATTTGATTGTGCTTCAGTAATATTAGCAGATTCAATTACTTGTTTTTGTCCATTATTATTATTTTCTAAATTAATGGTAGGTTTCTTATCCAGATTAACTTTATTATCATCATCTATTTTTTTTTTATCTTTTACAGGGTTATTATGGTTATTTGGTGAAGGAACTGTTGGGGTAGTAGAAGGAGGATTATGGGATTTATTTGCTATTTTAGAGGCGGTTCTAACTTGTAGATTAACCTTCACTTTGTGACCCACAACTTCTTGAAAAGCTGACTCAATTTGAGGGACTTTATCCTGTGCTAATTTTAGGAGTTCCTTATTCTTCATTCCTACAGTTGCCACCGTACCTTTATAACTAATTAAATGACCATATTGTTTAATTAATGCTGAAACAAATGGTACGAGTTTTCCTAAAACTAATTGCCAAATTTGATCTAAATCTAGATCATCATTGTTAATGGATGTTTCTGGTGTATTTATAACAGTTTTAGGTGGTTTAGATAAGGTTTTAGGTTGTTCTTTTCCTGAATTTTCAACAACTTTTGAGCTGGGTTGTTGGGGTTGTAATGTCGTTGTTTTGGATTCAATATTATTCTTAGTTTGAGTTGGAATAGTGGATGACTGAATAATAACTTCTGGGGTGCAAGCTTGGGGGAGTAAACCTAACAATGTAACCTCTAACCATAAACGAGGTTGGGTAGTATTTTTTAACTGTACTTCGCTTTCTTTAAGCTTTTGTTGACCCCTTAAAATGGTTTCGGTTTGCCACTGGTTCGCTTCCGTACATAAATCATCCCAAGTTGTGGAAGTTACGGCAACTAAATCAGACCTTTCTGGGGCAGTTTTGGCAATTAATAAGTTAAGATAAAACCCTGCTAAATTTTGTAAAACTACTAAGGGTTCTCTACCTCTATCCATCAATTTACGACAAGATTCAATGACAATTTCTGGGTTATTAGAATTGATCGCTTTTAATAAAGATAATAAATCTCTCTCGGGAACAGCCCCTACTAAATCCCAAACCTTTTCTGATGTAATACTTCCTGATAATAAACTTAATTGATCTAATAAACTTTCCGCATCCCTTAAGCCGCCGTTGGCAATTTGTGCCACTAAAGTTAAGGCTTCTGGCTCAATTTCTATATTTTCCTTTTGAGCAATTACTGTTAAATGGCTGACCATCGCTTCTAAAGGAATACGGCGATAGTCGAACCGTTGACAGCGAGAGATAATAGTAGGTAAAACTCGTTGGGGATCGGTGGTTGCTAAAACAAAAATAACCCGTTCTGGCGGTTCTTCTAAGGTCTTTAATAAAGCATTAAAAGCAGCCACACTCAACATATGACATTCATCGATGACATATACTTTATAACGACATTGTACCGGGGCAAACTGCGATCGCTCAATAATTTCTCGAATATTATCCACCCCTGTATTACTGGCCGCATCTATTTCAATCACATCCAAGGCCGAACCCCTAGCGATCGCCCGACACACCTCGCATTCACCACAGGGTGAGGCAGTGGGAGCCTCAACCGCCAAACAATTGAGTGATTTTGCTAAAATTCTAGCACTGGAGGTCTTTCCTGTTCCCCTGGGCCCTGTAAATAAATAGGCCGGGGCAATGCGTTGACTGGCGATCGCATTATTCAAGGTGGTGGCGATCGCTTCTTGTCCCACTAAGTCGGCAAAGGTTTGTGGGCGATATTTATGATGGAGAGGTTCATAGGATGACATGGTTTAAGCAAGTGACACGGGGATCTTCTATTATGCCTGACCCCACTCTAGATCGATTCAAAACATTTGTATTATACCTAATTTTCAATTAATATGTAAGGGATCAATATCAATTTTTAAACTAACAGAATTAGGACATAATTTATACCAATTTTTCATATCAGGAATAATTACCCTAGCTTCTGGTAAAAATTTCAATAAAATTTGCCAGCGATAACGTTTTGCTACCCTCATAATACTGGCCGGTGCTGGTCCCAATATTTCACAATCTAAGCCTATGGTTTCGTGAAAACGCTCCCCTAATTTTTCTGCTGTTTTTTCTACTTCTATGGCATCTAGTCCACTTAATTGTACTAATATTAAACGTCCATGAGGGGGGAAATTTAACTCTTCTCTTCGGGGTAATTCTTCATCAATAAAACGATGATAATCATGTTTCTTAACTGCTTGAATAACAGAATTTTCAGGGGAATAAGTTTGTATAATAACCTCTCCTGGTTCGTCTCCTCTTCCGGCTCTTCCTGCCACCTGTGTTAAGGTTTGAAATGCTCTTTCTGCTGCCCGATAATCTGATAAATATAACAACCCATCGGCAGAGACAACACCTACTAAGGTAACTTGGGCTAAATCTAACCCTTTGGTTAGCATTTGTGTCCCCACTAAAATATCAGCCTCACCCCGTGAAAATTGCTCCAATAAGCGACGATGAGAACCTTTGTTACGGGTAGTATCACTATCAAATCTTATGTATGTTAATTCAGGAAATTCTTTCTCTAATGCTTGAGTAACTTTTTGGGTTCCACTACCAAAAAATTTGAAATAAGGTGAGTTACATTCGGGACATTTTGGGGGTTGAATTTGGGTATAATTGCAATAATGACACCTTAATAATTGTGTCGCTCCTTCGTGGGTATAATGATAGGATAAAGACACATCACAATCAGGACATTCCATTACATATCCACAGATACGACAAGATACAAAAGTGCTGTGTCCGCGACGATTAACAAATAAAATTGCCTGTTGATTTTTCTCTTTTAAATTTCTCAATGCTTCCTGCAAAGGACGACTAAAAATAGAGCGATTTCCTTGCTTTAATTCATCTCTCATATCAACAATCTTTACAGGAGGCAAAGGACGATATCCTATCCTTTCAGGTAAGGATAAATAGTAAGAATTAACAGAAGAAGATGGAGGATAATTAACAGATAACCAGGTTTCTAAAGAGGGGGTAGCTGATCCCAAAATAACAGGACAATTTTCTAATTCTCCTCGCCATTTAGCAACAGTTCGTGCGTGATAATTTGGGGATAGTTGGGTTTGTTTAAAACTGGAATCATGTTCCTCATCTAAAATAATTAAACCTAAATTGGGTAAAGGAGCAAAAATGGCTGATCTAGTACCAATAATAACTTGAGGTTCTCCAGGTAACATTTGTCGCCAAGTATCGTATCTTTCCCCTTTTGATAGATTACTATGATATACAAAAACCTTATCACCAAATCTCGCCCGAAATCGATCTGTTAATTGAGGTGTTAATCCAATTTCAGGAACTAAAATTAAAGCAGATTTTCCTTGTTCTAATAAAGGGGATATAGCTTGTAAATAAACTTCTGTTTTTCCTGATCCTGTTACTCCATGTAATAAAATTTCTCCATAACCTTGTAACTTATTAATAACTTCTAATGCTTGTTCTTGATCTTGACTAAGCTGTTTTGATTGATCCCTAATATCATCAATACCTTGTTCTAATCTCAATACTTCTTGATCTTCAATGATTATGTAACCATTTTCTTCTAATTTTTGTATGGTTTTTGTCGTTGTTTTAGCTTTTTGGACTAACTCACTTACTAAAATTTTTCCTCCTTTACTTTTTATAAAGTGTAAAATTTCTTGATGTCTTTTAGAAATATCTTTAGCAAAGTAACTGTTTAATATAGCTACTTTTTTCAACTGAGCTTTTGGAGGTTCAGGAGGTTTAAAATAACTTTCTATCCAGTTTCTCTTCCGTAATTCTTTAATGGCTTTTCTAGAGCCTTTTACCTTATTTTTTAAGAATGTATAACTATAATCTCCATCTTTTTGTTCCTGTAATAAGGTTAAAATTCTAGCAGCAGCAGGAGAGCAAAATGTTTCTGCCCCAGGGGGAATATTATCGATTTTTAAGCGTATTCTTCGTTGAGATTTACTTAATAATTTAGGTGGTAAAGCCGCTTGTATAACAGTTATTAAGTCCGTACAATAATAGTTAGCAACTCTCTCTAACAATTGAAAATAATTTTTTGTAAAAAATCCCGATGTAATGACATCATCAATCGCTTTAACTTGATCATGATTGAGATATTCAGGAATAGAATTAGCATATCTAATGGCAATTCCTCCCATAATTTGTTTTCCAAAAGGTACACTCACAATATCTCCAGGTTGTACCATTAAATCAGGAGAAATACTATAAATACATAACTCTTGTCCCCAAGGAGAATTGACCAAAACTTCGATCCATTGAGGGGAAGAAGGTTCTACAATATAGAAGGATCTCGGTTCGGCCACTAACAAACTTCCAGAAGACATAGACATATACTTTGCAACGTTCTATTACATCGACTACCCTTAAACTTAACACGAAATTATAATAGGGGTGACGAGCCTTAATTTTTGATAAGCACAAGTTTAAACATTGTGGGCGATCGCATCTGCTTTCCAGACAGAGATAAATCAAAACTCTGATCGATATTATAATAGGAGACTTTGTGTTATGACAGGTTTTCAACAAAAAATGATTAATAAACCTCAACAAGAATCTAATATTGATGACTTAATCAACCAAATTAAAGATCAACACAGCAATAAAAAGAAAGAATCAATGGATAAATCTAATCATCAACCTAACTCAACAGATAATCTACTGCAACGCTTTAAGTCGGAATTACAACAACAAAAGGAAAAACCTGAACAAAATGATTTTCATCAAAACGAACCAGAAATGAATGAAAATATCAAAAAAATCAAGTCTAACTTAAAAAGACAGAAAGAGAAATATAGACATAATAATATTGAGCAAAATAAACCAAAAGTTAACGAAAATTTAGAACAGCTTAAGTCTAACTTTCAACAGCAAAAAGAAAAATATTCCCCAGATACTCTTGAAAAAAATAAAGCAGAATTAAACCAAAGCTTACTACAACTTAAGTCTGACTTCCAACAACCTAATATAAGTAACTATAAACCAGAAGTTAACAAAAATTTACACAATTTTAAAGATCAATTTCAACAAAAACAAGAGCAACAATCAGAAACTATCACTCATCAAAATCAGGAAGAAATACGGTATACTGAACAGAGAAAGCAACAGCAGCAAAAATTATTGACTCGTCAAGCCAAGCAATGGCTAGAAAATTTAGACGAATACTCTGATGAGGGGCTATGGTTTGAATCATTCTCCCGTAGCTATCCATCTCGCCTAGAGGCTGCTATGGAGTATTTAGCTGTTCTCAATGCTTCCTCTTAGTTAAGTTTCAATTATTATCAGTAATCGACTAATTATTATGGCAATTTCACTCAGTAAAGGTCAAAGAATTTCCTTAGAAAAAGCAAGTCCTGGACTAAAAGCAGCCTTCGTTGGGTTAGGTTGGGATGTCAAACAAGTCGATACAGGAACAGATTTTGATATCGATTGTTCTGTTTTCTTATTAGGAGAAAATGAGAAATTACTATCTGATAGCCATCTCATCTTTTATAATAACTTAAAAAGTCCTGATCCCGATAATTCCGTGGAACACATGGGAGATAACTTAACCGGAGCAGGAGAAGGGGACGACGAAGTTGTTTTAGTCAACTTTACCAAGATTCCTAACGAAGTTAAAAAATTGGTCTTTGTGGTTACTATTCACGAAGCAGACAAAAGAAGTCAAAACTTTGGACAAATTGATAATGCTTTTGTAAGATTGGTTGATGTACAAACCAAAGCAGAAATTTTACGCTATGATTTAACAGAAGACTACTCCATAGAAACTGCTTTAATTACCGCAGAAATATACAACAAAGATGGAGAATGGCGGATGACTGCCGTAGGTTCCGGATACCAGGGAGGTTTACAAGCCATTCTTAACCGTTACTCTAACTAAAGTTACTAGCACAAAAACAACAAGAAATCAAGAAAAAAAATATGGGAATTTCACTCAGTAAAGGTCAAAGAATTTCCTTAGAAAAAGCAAGTCCTGGGCTAAAAGCAGCCTTTGTCGGGTTAGGATGGGATGTCAAAAAAGTCGATACTGGCAACGATTACGATCTCGATGTTTCTGTATTTTTATTGGGAGAAAACGAAACGTTAATTTCTGACAATCATCTCATTTTTTATAACAACTTAAAAAGTCCCGATCCCGATCATTCCGTGGAACACATGGGGGATAATTTAACAGGGGAAGGAGAAGGAGACGACGAAGTTGTTTTAGTTAACTTTACGAAGGTTCCCGATGATGTTACAAAATTAGTTTTTGTTGTCACTATTCACGAAGCGGATAAAAGACAACAAAACTTTGGTCAGATAGAAAATGCCTTTGTAAGATTGGTTGATGTACAAACCAAAAACGAAGTATTACGCTACGATTTAACGGAAGAATATTCCATAGAAACCGCCTTAATTATTGCAGAAATATACAAAAAGGATGGAGAATGGCGCATGAGTGCAGTAGGCTCCGGTTATCAAGGAGGTTTACAAGCAATCTTAAATCGTTACTATAACTAGGAGAAAATAATGGCAATTAATCTTAAAAAAGGACAACGAATTTCCCTTAAAAAAGAAGCTCCAGGACTCACTAAAGTTATGTGTGGTTTGGGGTGGGATGTCTCAGAATCGAAAGGGCTTTTTGGACTTTTTAAAGCCAATGATTTTGATCTCGATGCGTCTGTTTTATGTTTAACCAATAAAGATAAATTAAAGAGTAAATCTGATGTGGTTTACTATAGAAACCTGGAGCATTCATCAGGAGCAATTACTCATCAAGGAGATAACTTAACAGGAGAAGGAGACGGAGACGACGAACAAATATTAGTCGATTTAACACGACTTCCTGATGATATTCTCAAGTTAGTTTTTGTTGTTAACATTTACAAAGCTAGACAACGACAACAAAGCTTTGGACAGGTTAAAAATGCATTTGTTCGCCTAGTAAATCTCAATGATAATAAAGAAATCGCCCGTTACAGTCTTTTAGGAGAAGAATATGGTGGAAAAACAGGGATGATTTTGGCTGAAGTTTACCGTGATCAAGAAGAATGGAAAATGGAGGCAGTGGGTAAGGGTTTCATGGTCAACGGATTACAAGAAATTACCAACCAGTATTATTAGATAAGGAAATGAGTGAAGAAATTTTCGAGAAAAAAGCCTCTTTTTTTGATAAATGGGCCCCAAACTACGATCTAATTTTTACCACTATTTTCTATCAGTCCCTACACAAAAGATTGTTATCCTATCTGAGTTTACCTCATCCTTCCTCTGTGTTAGATTTAGGTTGTGGAACCGGTCGCTTATTAAATCGTTTAGCCAAAAATTTTCCTGAATTAAAGGGAATAGGAGTGGACTTATCCCCTCAAATGTTGAAGGAAGCGAGGAAAACTAATTGGCATCATCCTCGTTTGATTTTTACCCAAGGCAATGCAGAATGTCTTCCTTTTGCTACCAAACAGTTTGATGCGGTATTTAACACTATTAGCTTTCTACATTACCCCAATCCACAACAAGTTTTTAAGGAAGTTTCTCGTGTTTTAAAACCCGAGGGACAATTTTATCTGGTGGACTATACCCGACTTGACTCTTCCGATTCTGTCCCGTTTTCTCCTGGGGGTATTCACTTCTATTCCCCTAAACAACGAGAAGAATTTGCTAATAATTCCGACTTAACAACTCAAGATCATCATTATTTGTTAGGACAAGTTATGTTAAGTAGGGTTTGCTGAATAAAAGCAAAACCCTATTCTTTAAAAGGTTACACCCATATTCGCGATCGCAAAAAAGATCAGCTTTGTCGGCTACAAACCGCTATAATTGGTAGAAACACCTCCCAGTTGTTGGTCAAGAACAAATGTATCGAAAAGAGGAGCAACCTTTACCGCCCCCAGAAAAATTTGAATTACCTTTCGAGGGCAAATTGTCCCCCAATAATCGTTGGGTAATCATGGCAGAGTTGATACCTTGGGATGATTTTGAGGAAGAATATGCTAAACTTTTTTCAGCAGAAAAAGGTGCGCCAGCCAAACTATTTAGAATGGCATTAGGGACATTAATTATTAAGGAAAAATTAGGAACAAGTGATAGAGAAACTATAGAACAGATTAGAGAAAATCCCTATCTACAATACTTTATAGGTTTAAATTGTTATCAACAAGAGCCACCACTGGAATCTTCAATGCTAGTTCATTTTAGGAAAAGAATTGATGGAGAATTGATAAACAAAATCAATAAAAAAATAGTAAAAAGAGAAATAGACAAGAGTGATAAAGAAGTAAAAAAAAAAGGATTGTCTCCAAGAAAAAGGAGAAAAAATAAAAAATAAAGGTAAACTAATTTTAGATGCGACTTGTGCGCCAGCAGACATCAAATACCCAACGGATTTAGGCATATTAAATCAAGCCAGAATTGAGACAGAAAGAATAATAGATAATCTTTATAAACCATTAAGAGTAAAATTGAGAAAAAAGCCGAGAACTTATAGAAAAATTGCTAGAAAGGAATACTTAAAAGTAGCTAAAAAACGAAAAGTATCTTATCAAGAAAGAAGAAAAGCTATCGGAAAACAGTTAAAATACCTTAAGAAAAATTTAGGAAATATAGAAGACTTAATTCAAGCTGGGGCTTCCCTGGAAAATCTGAGTAAAAGACAGAAAAATTGTCTAGAGACTATCAAAAAAGTTTATGAACAACAACAGTCAATGTGGGAGAATAAGACCCAGAGTGTTCCTCAAAGAATTGTAAGTTTAACTCAACCGCATATTCGTCCAATAGTGAGGGGAAAAGCAGGAAAACCAATAGAGTTTGGAGCTAAACTCTCAGTAAGCTGTGTAGATAACTATGTGTTTCTAGACAAAATAAGTTGGGAAAACTTCAATGAATCTTGTCATTTAAAAGAACAAGTAGAAAAGTATAAAGAAACGTTTGGCTATTATCCCGAATCCGTCCATGTAGATAAAATTTATCGAACTAGGGAAAACAGAAATTGGTGTAAGGAAAGAGGGATAAGAATCAGTGGTCCGAAGTTAGGAAGACCTCCGAAAAATGTCAGTGAAGAAGAAAAGAAACAAGCCCACTCCGATGAATGCTTCCGTAATGCTATTGAGGGAAAGTTTGGACAAGCTAAACGAAGATTTAGCCTAAATCTCGTGATGACAAAACTCCCTGAAACCTCCATTACATCTATTGCTATTACATTTTTAGTTGTCAATCTTTCTAAACTTCTGAGGCAGTTTTTGTCGCTTTTTTGTCCTTATTTACTAATAATAGAACAGGGGAACTCATCAAACCGCCTTTCATTAATTTTGATTATACTTTAAACAATTTTTATGTACTAAAACTTATTGATTTGTCAGAAAATTCTTGGTCAAAAGTGGCATAAATTTTGGAGAAACTTTTTCAGCAAACCCTAAGTATTTTTGCAAAAAGCTCGGGGTAAGGGTAATTCAACTTAACCTTACCCCCAACTTTGAGCCAACGAAGTGAATTAAGCAGCAGACTCTTTCTGTTGCAGATGTCGATGGACTATTCCAGTATCTTCGCATAAAGAACAGGAAACCATGTTTTCTTTGCCTTCTATACTTAGTTTTCCTTCTCCCTGACACTTTTGGCAAATGACCTTTTCTTGCCTCCAATAGTTTATCAAAAAGTTGTTATCGGTAATGTAATTAAAATCTTCGTACATTCAGAATACCTCAGCTATCATTTAGATTTTGATAATTATGCCTGAACCAAATTGTTTTATTAAACTACTATACAAATAACATTTATTTCTGTTACTGACTAGCTAAATTAATATTTTTTAAATATACGAAAAAGTATCTTAAAACCCTAGTTTTGTATTAATTAATACAGCAAGATAAACTGAAACAATGTTAAACGTAGTTAATAACTTATTTGTAAAGTTACCATTGCCCTTATGGTTTGTTCTCCTCCAATGACAGGAGTGCTATCAGCAGCACTGGTAGTCCTCATCGTTTCTGGCGATCGCATGATTTGAGGTTGAGGAGCATTAGCACCGTTGATGGAAATACTAATGATTTCTTGAGATTGAAAGTTCAAGGTAGATAAAACCGCTTCAGCTTGTTTTTGTGCGTCTAAAGTAGCTAATTTTAACGCCTCTTTTTGTGCCTCTGAAATAGCAGTTTCTTCTGCGGTAAACCCGACGCGATCGATACGAGTTGCTCCAGCTTTAACTGCATCATCCAATAAACTCCCAACCTCTTCGGTTTTTACCCGAAAAGTCACTGTATTTGTGCCGATATAACCTATTAAACGCCTTTGATTATTATTGTATTGATAGTTAGGTTGTAAACGAACTCCTGTGGTTTGCAACCTTTCTACAGAACGCGATCGCAGAAAATCGACTAGGGATGATGTTCCTTGAGCTACATTGTTTTGAACTTCCGTTGCGGTGTTACCCTGTATTTCTACCCCTAAGCTAACATCGGTTAAGGTAGTAGGAATTCTCACCGTTCCCTCTCCTGTAACAGTTAAAGTTTTCATGATTTGTTCTTGTGCCATTGCTGAAGGAATAAATGGTATATTAATAATTGGATAGGAGAGCACAGTAAGGACAATAGGGAGATAGTAAAAAACGGATTTTTTCATAGTTGCTAGTTTAAGCTTTTTAACTATTTTTAGTATAGCAAATCATCTTTTCTAACTTTGTTTCATTGTCTATTATCCATCATCGAAGTTAGATAATTTCTGTCTTACTATGGTGAGGTAGGAAGCTTCCCCTCTGTCCCAACTGGTGAAGCGTCGGCAGGAGTGTCACTATTTTTGCTGATCAGAACATTTAAACTTATTCTTTTTCTTGATTACTATTTTCTACTACATTCAACTGTATCCTTTCCTTCGCAGTCAAGGGAAGGTTGGTTATTCTTTTGAGTAAATAAGATTAAAGAAGAAACTAATCCAGATAAAACGATCAAAAGTAGTAGCTGCCAGATAACCAAACCATCATTGTCTTTTTTTGCCTTATTTTGTCTTATTTTTAATGAAAGTGAGATTTTCATACCATTTTCAGGAACAATTACCAAAGTAATGATAAAATTTTTATTAAGTTAAACGAGCAGTGTGACACTTTGCCTAGTTTCACCCCGTCACAGTCATCAGTAATCACGAAGTAATACAGTAGAAGAGTATTTAGATTATTTAGATTACTGAGATTACCGAGTCCAGTTTAATAGTTATTATCAGAATCACGAGGTGGTGTGAGATGTTTGGAAAGTTTTTTGAGGCTTGTACAATTACATTAGTATTATATTTATGCTTACAATCAAGCGTTGTATCTATTTCTTATAAGAAATTTTTATCATTCAAAGCATCTAGATTTGAGCCATTTTTTCTATCCAATCTACAACAAGATATAACTTACAATCGATGGTGGTTTGGGAAAAATCAGGAAAAACTTGAGCCCGGAGTTCAATATTAAAATCTACTGTGCCATGAATGAACAGGGAAGTATTGATATTTTTGTTCCTAATTTTGAGAACAATTACTGAGTCGATTGGTAAAATTTTGGAAAATACCCAAAAAATACCCAGGAAATTTCTCTAATTTTTGTTTAAATTAACATAAATATCTCTATACTTACCCGTAAAGTTCTAGATCATTCAATCTGTATTTACTCATTGATTCGCTCAACCATTTAAATTATGACAACTCCTCAACCTATCGAAATTCTTTTGACCCATATTAAGTTACAAGCAGCTATATATAACGTTGAAGCAACGGTTGCTTTTGATTACACATTACTAAATCTGTATAGAAACACGGGAGAAATTTCTAAACAAGAATACCATGAAACCCTTTTAGAAATTACCGCAGAAATAGCCCAAACCGAAGAAGTCTGGGACAAATACATTACTTTTGCTGAATTTGTTACCACCCTCACCAACGAATACTTTCTAGAATACTGGTTCGAGTTAGAGGATTTTCTAAGTCTTTTCCCCTTGAATGAGTAGAAAAGCTAGGGGATGGCAGGGAGGTTAATATAGCACTTCTCATACTTTTGGACTTTGGATAAAAAAAAGTTTGTTAGCGTATATTTTACGCTAAACTAAAATCCCAAAATATCGGCTCTGTATCAGTCAATAAAATTGGCTGACAAATAGGGCTAATCTATAGATTCTGAGGAAAACTAAGGAGCTTTTAAGTTTTTAGTTGATTTTTTGCTCCCTTTCTTGATAACATCATGACGAGTTCGTGGGGCTTTTTTGTAACCTTTAATACGTCCGGAAGAAAAACCTCGACGTTTGGGAAATTTGGCGAAAGTCCCCAAGGTCGTAATTATTCTTGAAAAGTCTCTTTGAACTAGACTAGGGGTGATTTTGATGGATTTATTAGTCTTCAAATACTGTTCCCAATCACGGGGTAAAACCACAGCTAATTTTCTGGCAGCCCACAAATTTACATAAGAAAGAAGTGTTAGTTTAAACCAATTTTCTTCATGATGTACATCGGGAGTTAAATAAGATGTCATCAATAATCTTTGTTTACCAAATCGAAAAAGATGTTCCATGTCATAACGTTGTCGATAACACTGATAACAATCAACTAAACTTAACTCATCGCGCCGAGAACCAATAACAATAAGCCACATAGGTTTCCAAATACTATTTCTTTCTTGATCTCTGACAACAATCTGGAGTAAAGTAAAGGGGTGATTGTTCATTTTATAGTTTTTAGTTCCTCTCATTAACATCTGTTTCCATCCCGAAATAGTCACTGTTAATTGACGACCTTTTTTCGTTGTAAAGGGAACATGATGAACTTCATCAGGTTCAGTCCAAGTTTGGTCATCTTTAAGGTCAAATTTATCCCCATACCAACGGGGATGTCCCGAAGTTTTGGCTTGATTTGGGTCCCGAATAAATTGACGATAAAAAACTCGGTCACTTCTAACTCTTGTAATAGTAACTACGTCTTCATGCTTAACTTGTTCCCCAATAAAATCCTTTTGGCTGTAGTCACTATCAGCCACTAAGGCAGATAATTTATCAGAAAATAAAGAACTTTGCCAGATTTTTTTTAGTTGTTGATTGCCTTGATTTACTCCTTTATGTTTAGAGGGGACTCGCTCTCCTGATAAGGGGACAGCCCAAGGGACTTTTTCTGTGTCTATTTGGTCAGATAAAGCGCAGACAACGGAATAACAATGTCCAATATTAATGGGTTTATTTCCCTTAATTGGATTGGGGTAATGAATAAAGGTTTTATCCGCTAACGTTTCGGCAAACCGTCGTGGACAGGGAGTTGTGTCAATACCAAATAAGTTATAATGTTTTGAAGTGGGAGGAATTGTTCTCGATACCGCTGAAAATAAAGTCTCAATTCTCTGTTCATAATTAGGGTCAGTTTGAGTGGGTAAAAACTCTTGAATTCCTCTATATAAACTGTTATAATCTCTTCTAAATAAAGGATTGAGAGACAATTCAACGACTGAGTGAGCTTGTTGGTTACTGGAGAGGGCATCGAGTAATTCTATAATAGTTTCTTTTCTAGCTTTTAGTCCTTGGAAGAGGTTAGACCTCCACACCAGGAATTCCTCGACAGACGTAGCCGTTTCATTTTTGGTCATTTTTAAAATTTATTACCTTATAAATTAGCGGAATATATACGCTAACATCAAAAGAGGTTGTTTGTTACAGTTAAGGCTAATGTCATCACATTCCGAACTTAAGACCAGTCAAGATGTCCACCTGAGAGCCAAACAAATTAAGAGTCTAATTCGCTCTCTTAAACAGAAAATAAAGAAAATTGAACGGGAAGGGGAAGTAGCACCAGCTAATTGTCATATTATTCGTTATCAGGTTAATGGAAAGGGAACAATCTACTGGTATTATAAACTACAGGCTGCTGAATCAATTTTTCCTATGGCCACTAATAATGAGAAAAAAACCAAATATAAATATTTAGGACGAGCCGGAAGTTCTGCTCATATTGATGCTGTAGAAAAACTCACTAGAAGAAATCTCATTGATGAATTAGAACGAGTCATTCAATCTCTAACTGAAAGCTACTTAGATATCTATATTGGAACCGAAACTGAATGAAGCTATTTAATATTTAAAATCCCCTAAAAAGATGGAAAGAGAGTTTTTAAAATCACCTTAATTCTCTATTTTAGCCCTGGAGATATGTTTAGCGTAAAATTTACGCTAACAATTGTTTTTTATCCAAAGTCCAAATACTTGTGAGGTACACAGTTTTCTAGTTTTAGGAGTTCGGAGTTCGGAGTTCGGAGTTCGGAGGCGCGATATTAGGTGTACCTCACTCGTTGCGAGAAACGCTATATAACTAAAATTCGGCAACAGGAATTAACCCTCCACTCTTTTTAGGATCACCTCTGTTGCTGTTTTCCCACTCTTCATCTTCTTTTTCGAGATCAACTACAGGGGAATCATCGGACAACTCTGGTGACATTTCATATTCCAGATTCTCAGAAATGATGCCGTCGCTTTCTTCAATATCCCAAGACCATTGTTGATTATCTTGGGTTTGGTCCCCTTGTAAGTCTTGCCAGTTTCCTGTGGGGCTTTCTAGGAGTTCAACGTTCTCTACTTTCGTCACTGAGGGTTCATTGGCTAAGACATCCGGCAGAGAAGCCACGATCGCACTTAAAATGACCATGCTGATAAAAGCAGGCCAAACATAATTCACAAATCTTAAAGGGTTCATAAGTTATCTAGTAGGTCAATCAAAATCGAGACTAGGCTAATTAGCCCTTCTTATTAAGATAATCAAAAGTAAAAAATATGCAAGGTATCAAAATTGACATTCCCATGATTAGAAGTGTTTAAAATGTAACTAAAGTTTCCCCAATGCTAGAACATTAGGTTAACAATGAAAGAATATCCCTACTTAGTACATCAACGTGGAACTCAAACAAGTTATCATCGCCCATAAAGCAGGAGACCCGGATAGTCAAAAATGGGCGCAACGCTGCGCTAAAGAACTAGAAGCCCTTGACTGTAAAGTATTAATGGGACCAAGTGGCTATAAAGATAATCCTTATCCCGTATTTCTTTCCTCTGCCTCAGAAAAAATCGATTTAGCCATCGTCTTAGGGGGAGATGGCACTATTTTAGCCTCTGCAAGACAATTGGCCCCAGAAGGAATTCCCATTTTAGCGGTGAATGTGGGGGGACATCTCGGCTTTTTAACCGAACCCTTTGAATTATTTAAGGATACGGCACAAGTATGGCATCGTCTGCAAAGCGATCGCTACGCCATGTTACAAAGAATGATGTTAGAAGCGCGGGTGTGTGAAGGGGATCGCTGTTCCCCTGAAGCAACTAGCGATCGCTTCTACTGTCTCAACGAAATGTGTATTAAACCAGCTAGTATTGACCGAATGCCCACTGCTATTTTGGAACTAGAAGTGGATGGGGAAATTGTAGACCAATATCAAGGAGATGGCTTATTGGTAGCCACTCCCACAGGTTCAACCTGTTACACAGCCTCGGCTAATGGACCAATTATTCACCCAGGCATGGACGCGATCGCCGTTACCCCCATTTGTCCTTTAAGTCTATCGAGTCGTCCTATTGTCATTCCTCCAGGTTCTATAGTCAATATTTGGCCTTTGGGAGATTATGAATTAAATACTAAATTATGGACTGATAGTTCTTTAGCCACTTCTATTTGGCCGGGTCAATGGATATCGGTTAAAATGGCCCATTGTATGGCTAGGTTTATTGTCTTGCGAGAAAATTATTCTTTCTATCAAACCCTACGAGAAAAGTTACAATGGGCTGGAACTAGAATTCATTTTGATAATAATCATCGGCTTAATTAGATTAATTCAGGCGCTGATTTTAGTTCGGTGCTTCACTGTGATAGGATATCTTGTTGTATCAGTAATAAATGGCAGTGATTGAACGTTATACCTTGCCAGAAATGGGCCAACTTTGGACAGATAGCTATAAGCTAAAAACTTGGTTACAAGTAGAAATTGCAGTTTGTGAAGCCCAAGCAGAATTAGGTTACATTCCCAAAGAAGCGGTAGCAGAGATTAAGGAAAAAGCGAATTTTGACCCAAAACGGGTATTAGAAATCGAGGCAGAAGTGCGTCACGATGTCATTGCATTTCTGACCAATGTTAACGAATATGTAGGAGATGCTGGCCGTTACATCCATTTGGGTTTGACCAGTTCCGATGTTCTTGATACCGCTTTGGCCTTACAACTGGTGGCCAGTTTAAACCTGATATTAGAACGTCTCGAAGATTTGATCCAGGCCCTGCGTTATCAAGCGCAACAACATCGTAACACGGTTATGGTGGGGCGATCGCATGGTATTCACGCTGAACCCATTACCTTTGGGTTTAAGTTGGCTGGCTGGTTAGCTGAAGTATTGCGCAATAGAGAAAGATTGGTTAAGCTACGCAGTACCATTAGTGTGGGTAAGATATCGGGGGCAGTGGGAACTTATGCCAACGTTGACCCCAGAGTAGAAGCCTTATCCTGTCAATACTTGGGACTAGAACCTGATACCGCTTCCACTCAAGTTATATCCCGGGATATCCATGCAGAGTTTGTGCAACAATTGGCACTATTAGCTGCTTCTGTGGAAAGGTTTGCAGTAGAAATTAGAAACCTACAACGCACCGATGTGTTAGAGGTAGAAGAATACTTTTCTAAAGGACAAAAAGGATCTTCTGCTATGCCCCACAAACGTAACCCCATTCGTTCGGAACGGTTAACCGGTATTGCCCGTATTATTAGAGGTTATACTGTTGCTGCTTTGGAAAATGTTGCCCTGTGGCATGAAAGAGACATTTCCCATAGTTCTGTGGAACGGGTAATGTTACCAGATACCTGCATTTTGACCCATTTTATGTTGAAAGAAGTGACTAATTTAGTCAAGAATTTATTAGTCTATCCTGAGAACATGAAACGGAATATGAATGTTTATGGTGGGGTTATTTTTAGTCAACGGGTATTACTCGCTTTAGTCGAGAAGGGAATGAGTCGAGAAGATGCTTATCAAGTCGTGCAAAAATGCGCTCACGAGGCTTGGAATAAAGAGGATGGTAATTTTCATGATTTAGTTTGTAAAGATGCCCAGGTGAGTCAATATCTTGGGGCTGAAGACATCGAAAAATGTTTCGATCCTCAACATCATTTACAAAATTTAGACACCATTTATCAACGGTTAGGAATTTGAGGAATTTTAACCTTTGTCGGGGCTTAATATTATTAAGCCCTCATGTTTGTTATTAATTTTCGATAATAAAGCATTCCTGCGGCCTCTACGGACTAGCATTTTCAGAGAGAGGCACAAATTTTAAACCAGTTTTTTGATGCCTTATATCTGCTTCTACTTCTAATAATAATCCTGGTAAATTATTACGATTACCCTTTTCATCAAAAGTAATAACTCCAGTTGCACCATCTGTCACTTTTTCTAAATCATTTAAAGATTCTTTTAGCTCCACTCTATTCATCTTTTTTGCATTAAGCAATGCTTTGACTAAAACCCATGCAGCATCATAAGCTGCTGCTGTTCTATTGGGACTAGCATCTCCCCATAGTTTAAGTGCTTCTTTGACATATCTCTTATTATCAGTTGTTTCGTGATGATAGGGAGCATAAATCACTAATTTTTCATCAATGACAGCATTATTCTTTTCTGCTTCCTTAACTAGGGTTTGCTGAATAAAAGCAAAACCCTATTCTTTAAAAGGTTACACCCATATTCGCGATCGCAAAAAAGATCAGCTTTGTCGGCTACAAACCGCTATAATTGGTAGAAACACCTCCCAGTTGTTGGTCAAGAACAAATGTATCGAAAAGAGGAGCAACCTTTACCGCCCCCAGAAAAATTTGAATTACCTTTCGAGGGTAAATTGTCCCCCAATAATCGTTGGGTAATCATGGCAGAGTTGATACCTTGGGATGATTTTGAGGAAGAATATGCTAAACTTTTTTCAGCAGAAAAAGGTGCGCCAGCCAAACTATTTAGAATGGCATTAGGGACATTAATTATTAAGGAAAAATTAGGAACAAGTGATAGAGAAACTATAGAACAGATTAGAGAAAATCCCTATCTACAATACTTTATAGGTTTAAATTGTTATCAACAAGAGCCACCACTGGAATCTTCAATGCTAGTTCATTTTAGGAAAAGAATTGATGGAGAATTGATAAACAAAATCAATAAAAAAATAGTAAAAAGAGAAATAGACAAGAGTGATAAAGAAGTAAAAAAAAAGGATTGTCTCCAAGAAAAAGGAGAAAAAATAAAAAATAAAGGTAAACTAATTTTAGATGCGACTTGTGCGCCAGCAGACATCAAATACCCAACGGATTTAGGCATATTAAATCAAGCCAGAATTGAGACAGAAAGAATAATAGATAATCTTTATAAACCATTAAGAGTAAAATTGAGAAAAAAGCCGAGAACTTCTAGAAAATAAGTAGGCATGGTACAGATATCATCTAAAACTTTAACATTAGGGGAGTTTTTAGAGTTACCAGAGACAAAACCCATAAGAGAATATATTGACGGGAAAATTATTGAAAAACCCATGCCACAAGGAAAACATAGTGCTATTCAGGGGGAATTGGTAGCCACCATTAATCATAGCATGAGGTCAAAACGCATTGCTCGTGCCTTCCCTGAATTACGGTGTAATTTTGGTGATCGCTCTATTGTTTTTGATATTGTCGTCTTTACCTGGGAACGAATTACCCGAGATAAAAAAGGGGAAATTGCTAATATATTCACCCTAGCACCACACTGGACAATAGAGATATTATCCCCTGGTCAAAGTCAAACAAAAGTCACTAAAAATATTTTACATTGTCTCAAGCATGGCACAGAAATGGGTTGGTTGATTGATCCTGATGAACAAACTATCTTTGTTTATCGTCCTCAACAAGAAGTTGAAGTCTATGATCAGTTAGATTTGTTGCTAAGTGTGCCATCTTTTGCTCAGGAATTACATCTTACTGTTCAGGATATCTTCACTTGCTTGATAGAATAATTTTGTTAAAGACATAAAAATTCATACCCTAACAATGTAGGGAAACTGACAAGGGGAATCATCAGAAGATTCTTGCAAAGTTTGAGCAACCTCAGCTACATTATCAGGATCACTTTCCTGAAGATATTTCAACAAAGTTTTACTATCTTCTAACAATTGAGAGACATTAACCGTCTCATAGTCAGGTTGATAGTCACGGAGTCGTCTTACCCCTTCCCCTAACAAAATAACCGCACCACGCCAATTATGATTAGTGAGATGATAACAACCCACTGCCACCTGTAAAATACCCTGATAAAAACGTTTATCCGACTCTGGTGAATCGATCCAAATCGCTTCTAAGGTATCGTGACAAGCATAAAAGTCCCGTTGATTAAATTGCTCAATCCCTTGCAAAAATTCTTCTGATATCATAACTTTTACTTGCCTGACATATTTTCTCTAACTTCTTTAATGAAGTCTAGATCAATTTCTTGTTGCTCCCCAGCAAAATCGTTATCTGAAGTAATAAACAACATACAATGACATTCTTTGCGTTCTCGCATGGGGACACAAGGACAATTCCAATAAGTGTTCTTAACTTCTGCTTGTTTATCTTCGTAATGACGACAAGGACACAACGGCGCACCAAGTTCTTCTTTATGTCTAGCAAGTCCTTCGATCACCACTGCTGTCACAGAGGGTTCGCTACAAAAGTATGTACCTGTTCGTTTTGCGTACTGTTCAGCAAAATTTTTCATTGCTTCTAGCACTTTATCATTTTGAGTCTTATCAGTGTTTATGGTAGCCATAGATATTTAAGGATGGATCGTTAGATCGTTATAGTTGATATAATATTGTGACATATTGTTTGTCATTTGCGAACATTCTGGCTCTTTTTTTCTCCAGTTCAGGAGGTTTTTTTCAACAGAATTAATTAATTATGTCCCTTACTTTATCTCTATATTTCCGTATAATTAACATACAAATTTTCACTAATACACTTTAGCTATTAAACCTATTAATAATATATAAATACTGTTCATATTATTATTATTCGCTACAATCTAGAATAGGAAAACTTACGCTCATTAAAATCATTACTTGTGGACGCGATACAAACCATAATCCCTCAATTTGACTCCATTGACGCTGCTTTAGCCGACATTAAAGCAGGCCGTGCAATCATTGTCGTAGATGACGAAAACCGTGAAAACGAAGGTGACATAATCTGCGCCGCTCAATTTGCCACCACTAACCTGATTAATTTCATGGCAGTAGAAGCGCGGGGACTGATATGTTTAGCCATGAATGGAAAACGGTTAGACGAGTTAGACCTGCCCTTGATGGTAACCAAAAATACCGATAGTAATCAAACCGCTTTCACCGTCAGTATCGATGCGTCTCCCCATCTCGGAGTATCCACTGGTATCTCCGCAGAAGATCGGGCCCGCACCATCCAAGTCGCTATCAATCCTAACACCCAACCAGAGGATCTAACCCGTCCCGGCCATGTTTTCCCCCTGCGGGCTAAAGCAGGAGGAGTTCTCAAACGTGCTGGCCACACAGAAGCTGCTGTGGACTTAGCCAGACTCGCTGGACTTTACCCCGCAGGAGTGATCTGTGAGATCCAAAACCCCGATGGTTCCATGGCCAGACTACCGGAACTGCTTGAATACGCAAAAAAACACAACCTGAAACTAATAACTATTGCCGATCTCATTAGTTATCGTCTGCGACACGATCGCTTTGTTTATCGAGAAACCGTCTGTCAGTTACCAAGTCAGTTTGGCACATTTCAACTCTACGCTTATCGTAACGTTTTAGACGAAACAGAACACGTAGCCATTGTTAAAGGTGATCCCAGTGAGTTTAAAGATCATCCTGTAATGGTACGAGTGCATTCAGAATGTTTAACAGGGGATGGTTTAGGGTCCCTCAGATGTGACTGTCGAATGCAGCTACAAACCGCCTTACAAATGATAGAAAAAGAAGGATCGGGGGTTGTAGTGTATCTAAGACAAGAAGGACGGGGAATAGGGTTAATTAATAAGTTAAAAGCCTATTCTTTGCAAGATATGGGACTAGATACCGTAGAAGCTAACGAAAAATTAGGGTTTCCTGCGGACTTAAGAGACTACGGAATGGGTGCGCAAATTTTGAATGATTTAGGGGTAAAAAAAATCAAATTAGTTACCAATAACCCCCGAAAAATTGCTGGTTTAAAAGGCTATGGTTTAGAGGTAGTAGAACGGGTTCCCTTGTTAATTGAACCCAATACTTATAACTCCAGTTATTTATCCACAAAAGCCCAAAAGTTGGGACATTTATTCCTGCGAACCTTTTTAATAACCATTGCTATTGACTGGGAAGAGACACCAGTAACAATTACGGAAAGATACGAAAAGTTGCAACAAGTACGAGAACTTAGTCGGTCTATGCAATTATTATTACAAGAAGAAGCAAGACCCGTGGCGATCGCCTTATTTGAACAACCTTCTTTAATCTTTCATCTCGGGTTTGAACAAGTTAAAATGGTGGATGATAATTGGCATAGAAACCAGAACCATCCCTACGGACAAGCTATCATTAGTATTCTGGATAACTTAGCCGCTTGGGATAATATCAAACGCCTAGAATTTTTAATTTCTTCAGGAGATGATCCCATGTCAGGATTGCAAGGTCAATTAAAGCGTTATCCCTTTTCTTTAGATACAAAACCCTCTCAATGTACCCTTCCTTGGAAAAGACAAACTATTTATAGTTTTAGCGACGAGCAGTGGGCAATTACCGCTTAATCTAATCTTTTTACACATAGTTACATTTATCTTCTGATTACTGTGTTTGAAAACTAAGTCAAACAGAGTATTTATTAGGAGGAGACACTTATTTAATAGCTGATATTTCGGCTCTTTGTTCTTTCGGTTATCATGATTTACGTATTAATGAATATTGGGAAAAAATCTATCCTTATGTTCAATCTTGGTTCACAAAATTGCATACTATTGACTCAGTACAATGAACAATCCCCTCTCAAACACAATAAATTCAATAACTGTTATTGTCTTCAATTGATAATCTAATGCTTTATAATCGTCGTCAATTTTTAATATTTACAGGTGGATTAATTGGAATTGGAGTTACTAAGGTAGGACATCAATTACTAAATAAATCTCAACCTAATTCATCTGAAAATATAATATCTGAAACTCCTGCAACAATCCCAACCAATCAACATATTGCTATTGCTCCAGAAGGATTATTTGCCCCAATTAAAGGAGATGTTAGAATCGTTGTTATTAGCGATTTAAACGGTCCATATGGTTCAACAGATTACGATCCAGAGGTAGATAAAGCCATAGCTTTAACTCCTCAATGGCAACCAGATTTATTATTATGTGGTGGGGACATGGTAGCAGGGCAAAAAAGGTCTCTAACCAAGCAACAAATAGAAGCGATGTGGGCTGCATTTGATGTTCATGTTTCAGCCCCTTTAAGACAGGCCAATATTCCCCTCGGGTTCACTATTGGTAATCACGACGCTTCTGGTTCTATTAGTGGGGGAAAATATACCTTTGAACAAGAAAGAAATCTTGCTTCTGCCTATTGGAATAACCCCAACCATAACCCAGGATTAAACTTTATTGATAAAGCTAACTTTCCCTTTTATTATAGTTTTCAACAACAAGATATTTTTTACCTAGTTTGGGATGCTTCCACCCATATTATTGACCAAAAACAACTAACTTGGGTAGAAAATAGTTTAAATAGTTCACCAGCAAAACAAGCTAAACTACGCCTAGTTATTGGCCATCTTCCCCTTCATCCTGTTACCGTGGGCAGAAATACTCCAGGGAACTATATGGCAGAAGGAGAAAAACTGCAAAGCATCCTAGAAAAATACGATGTGCATACTTATATTAGTGGACATCATCATGGCTATTATCCAGGAAAAAAAGGTCAACTGGAATTACTCAATAGTGGAGCATTAGGAGGGGGTCCCCGTAAACTCTTAAATAGTAACTTATCTCCCCAAAAAACCCTCACAGTTGTTGATATTTCTCTAGACTCCCAGGAAACTATCTATACAACCTACAATATGAAAACCTTACAACTGATCAATATTCAAACTTTACCTAAATCTATTGATAAAATTATCCGAAAAGATTTATCTTAATCAGGAAAAATACTCAACTAATAAGTATTATCAAAGGATATAATTAATAATATCAAAATGGGTATCCTATTTAAGATTAGTGGTTGTTCTCTCAACTAGATTAAGAGAATTATTATGCAAATTGTCAGAAGATTATTAGTCAAAAACACTGATGAAGGGTTTACACTCCTAGAATTAATGATTGTCGTTATCATTCTGGGAATCTTGGCAGCGATCACTGTTCCGCAGCTATTAGGGATGGTTGCTAAAGCAAGGGAAACCGAAATTCAAACTCAAATCGCTAGTTTCCTTCGGGCGCAAAATGCCTATTTTCTAGAAAACGGAGAATTTCTCAAGATTAATAATAAAAACATGATAGCGCATAACCATGATTTAGACGTAACTATCGAGAATGATAAGTATAATATCCGCACCACTTTAGCCAGCCAATACAATGCAGTTAGGGTTAAAGCAACAGCCCTCAACGATTATCGTGACAGCCACAAAAACTACACGGCTGGCTTGCATTATTCAGGGGGAATGTTTGCTTCTGTTACCTGTCAAACCCATGATCCAGGAGGAGACATTAGCTTTATTGCCCAATTTACCCTATCAGGCGATCGCCCCGAAGCCAAGTGTGATTTAAACAAAACTATAGAAATTAGATAGGAGACAGAAAAGCGTTCTGTCCCCACAAGGAAAATTAAACCAAACCACCAGCAGCTTGAAGACGTGCCCTGGCACGTTTAAACGCGCTAGTAGCTTTCATTTGTTCGCTAGCTTCTCCAGTCTTATTAGCTTCTTCTAAACGGCTTTGAGCAGCACTGTAGTCTGCTTTAGCGGTTTCTTTGTCAATATCATCTCCAGCTTCAGCAGAGTTAACTAAGACTTTGATTTCATCTTGTTCCACTTCAGCAAAGCCACCCATGACAGCAATACTCTTCCAGTCTTTGTCGGGACGGACACGGATCACACCAGTATCCAAAGCAGTTAATAGAGGGGCGTGGCCACCTAAAATCCCCAGTTGTCCAGAGGTACTAGGTAAGATGATTTCCTCTACGTCACCGTCCCAAACGGTTTTATCCGGGGTAATTACACGAACTGTTAATGGCATATCAGTAATTGATTATCGGTGATTAGTAACCAGTAGAGGCAAAGGCCCCTACCAGTAATGCAAATAAAACAAAACCTATGCTTGTTTTAGTTTTTCAGCTTTAGCTTTAGCTTCCTCAATGTCTCCCACTAAGTAAAAAGCTTGTTCAGGAAGATCATCTAACTGACCATCGAGAATCATCTGGAAGCCTTTGATGGTGTCTGCTAAAGAAACATACTTACCAGGAGATCCGGTAAATACTTCTGCTACAAAGAAAGGTTGAGATAAGAAACGCTCGATTTTACGGGCCCGATCTACGGTACGACGATCGTCTTCTGACAATTCGTCCAATCCGAGAATGGCGATAATATCCTGTAACTCTTTGTAACGTTGTAGGGTAGATTGTACAGCACGAGCGGTATCATAGTGTTCGTCCCCAACAACACTAGGCTGTAACATAGTGCTAGTGGAGTCTAGGGGATCAACCGCAGGATAAATACCTTTAGAAGCTAAACCACGGGATAATACAGTGGTTCCGTCTAAGTGAGCGAAGGTAGTAGCAGGAGCAGGATCGGTTAAATCATCCGCAGGTACATAAACCGCCTGAATGGAGGTAATAGAACCTTCTTTGGTAGAGGTAATACGTTCTTGTAGATCCCCTACGTCCGTGCCTAGAGTGGGTTGATATCCCACCGCAGAAGGCATCCGTCCTAAGAGTGCAGATACTTCAGAACCAGCTTGAACGAAACGGAAAATATTATCAACAAATAACAATACGTCTTGCTTGTTGACATCACGGAAGTATTCCGCCATGGTCAAACCAGATAAACCGACCCGCATTCTCGCTCCGGGGGGTTCGTTCATTTGTCCGTAAACTAGGGCAATTTTCGATTCTGAGAGGTTCTCGGGGTTAATTACCTTAGATTCGATCATTTCGTTGTAGAGGTCATTTCCTTCGCGAGTCCGTTCCCCTACTCCAGCGAACACGGATACACCCCCGTGTTGGATGGCGATGTTGTTGATCAACTCCATCATAATAACGGTTTTTCCCACACCTGCTCCGCCAAACAAACCAATTTTTCCGCCTTGACGGTAAGGGGTGAGGAGATCGATAACCTTGATACCAGTTTCAAAGACTTTAGGTTTAGTTTCTAAGTCCGTTAATTTGGGGGCGGGACGGTGGATAGGAGAGGTTTCTTCGTTGCCCACGTCTCCCATTTCATCTACAGGTTCCCCTAAAACGTTAAAAATACGCCCCAAGGTGGCTTTTCCCACGGGAACGCTGATAGGTGAGCCTGAATCAACAATGTCCATACCTCTGACTAAACCATCTGTCCCACTCATAGCAACGGCGCGGACTTGGTTATCACCGAGTAACTGTTGCACTTCACAGGTAACGGAAACGGTGTCTCCTGCGGAGTTTTGCCCTTCTACTTTGAGGGCGTTATAGATACGAGGTAAATTACCACTGGGAAATTCAGCATCGACCACAGGACCGATGATTTGAGTGATTTTACCAACGCTTGTTTCTTGTGTTGTAGCTACCATGCTTATCTTTGATGTTTGGGGATTAATTGATCAATTTGGCTCAGGGATATTATTTAACCCTTTGGCTACGCGGAAGTTGAGCCTGTTAAAGCTCAAGATTAACATCGAGCAAGGTCGAGATGTCTATAGTTGTTTTCGCCACCCTATAGATTACCACTTCTCGGTCATTGGGGAAACGGTTTGATTCCGTTTTGTCAAGATAGTCCAAACAAACCCTTTAGTTTGAACCATTGGGATCTCAGTTGCCAAAATTTACTGGATTTCATGGCAACTATTTCTTGAGATAAAGTTAAGTTTTCTCTTTTGCTATGTTCTAACGCAGATTTACATTCTTCTAATTCTGCTTGGAGAGTTAAAATTTCCTTATTGCTATGTTCTAACGCAGATTTACATCCTTCTAATTCTGCTTGGAGAGTTAAAATTTCCTTATTGCTATATTCTAATGCAGATTTACATCCTTCTAATTCTGTTTGGAGAGTTTTAACAAATTCGTCTTCCCCAGGTTGGTATAAGTATGGTAGGGCTAATGAAGGTAGGGTTTTACTATTAACAAAAACACAATCAATTGTGTGTAGTTTATCATTTTCTTCTCGAAAACAATCCCCATAATTCCAAAGATAAAAATTAAATCTTGCTAACCAATTCATGATTTCTAAGAGCAAAGGACATTCTTGGTTATAGCCTCTACAAACCCACGTCTCTAACAATAATATATCTACTTGCGGTAGGGTATTGGTTGCCCCTTTCAGCATGGCTAGTTCATACCCTTGGATATCAGCTTTGATAACTTGGGGTTGAGGTAAATTAAATTGTTTAATCGCATCATCCATCTTGAAAACAGGGACAGACATTTTTGTTAAATCTTCATTTTCCGGCATGGCTAGAAGGGTACTACTAAAACCTTCTGAGAAGATAGACATGGTTTTTTTTTCGTTATTTTCTCCTAACCCATATTTATGTAGGGTAAACTTAGATGATTTTTCTAAATTACTCTGCATTATTGATGTATAACTGGGAACATGATCCACCAATGGTTCAAAGAGATGGTAGGCTGCATCGGGAACAATCTTTTGGATTAAATAAGACCATTTACCATTAGATGCGCCTACATCAAAAATTACATCGGGATGATAGTCTAGATTCTTTAGAGTCTTAAAAATCTCTTGATCTAATTGTGCAAATTTATATTTATCTCTCATCTAAAAGGTAATTGCTCACCGCAATAAAGAATCTGTCTTGACAACATAAAGGTAAAATCGGGGATTTTTATGTATAGTGGGGGTTATGACCACAAATGCTACCATTGATTCAAAGCTAGTTAGAGCTATCGCCGATGAACAGTTGGCGAACAATGTCTTCATGATTGAGTGGCTAGTCAAGGCACAACAACAGTTATCTCTTCAACAAAGACTGATTGACCAGCAACAACAACAAATCTCTACACAACAGCAAGAAATTGAAAAATTGAAAGAAGAGAGAGATAAGCTAAAAAACCGTAACTCAAAAAACAGTTCAGTCCCCCCATCATCAGACCAACTAAAAAAGCCTTCTGACAAAAAGAAACGCAAAAAAGGATTTAAACGCGGACCAAAATATGACCACCCAGGGAAGACCCGTAATGGTTTTGGTCAGCCCGATAAGATAGTCCCTTTAGAACTAGAAAACTGTCCTGTTTGTGGGGGTTCAGTGGAACGAGATGAAGTAGTTCCCGAAAAAGTCCAGCAAGTGGCTGAAGTAGTAGACCAACCCATAGAAATCAGGGAATATCGTCGCGGATTCTATAAATGTCCTAGTTGTGGATGGTCAGATTACAGTCCTGTTCCATTGGGAGTTAAAGAAGGATTCAGTTATGGGGCGCGATTAAGTAGCATCGTGGGCTGGCTTGGCTATGGGGGTAATCTTACATGGCGTAAACAGGAACATTTTATAGAGTATGTCTTTGGCATTCCCATTTCTCAAGGGAGCCTTGCCAAAATGCACAAATGGTTTCAAGAAAGTTTAGAACCCTTGACCCAACAGTGGTTAAAGTACATCCAGCAGCCAGGAATCCGATGTGTTGACGAAACCAGTTATTGCATCGATGGCATCAAGTATTGGGTTTGGGTAGCCACATCAAATGAGGTCTGTGTGTTGATGTTGGCTCCCACTAGAAGCTCCGCAGAAGTCGAGAAATTGTTAGGAGCAGATTTTAAGGGCATCCTCACCAGTGACTGCTATAGTGCCTACTTTAGACAAAGTGCGATGGCCAAACAGAAATGTCTGGCAAATTTAGAAAGAGAGTTAGAGTCCCTTAAAACCAGTCGTTTTCAAGCGAATCGAGAACTTGCTGCCGATGTACAGCAAGTTTTAGCAACCGCCCGTATCCATTATCGTCATTATCATGGTCGAAATTTAACCCTTGAAGACTTAGGCTCCAAAAGAACAGAAGTCGAGAACTCACTGCAAAAGATTTTTAAAGCAACTCCCAAAAAAGGATGGCCTTATGATGCACAAAGATTGATTAACCGTCTCAAACGTCATTGGGAAGAGTGGTTCACCTTTCTAACTTATCCTGAAGTCAAACCAGATAATAATGATGCTGAGAGAGCTTTACGTCCCGTTGTCATTCACCGCAAAGTAAGTGGGGGAGCAAGAAGCGACTGGGGTGCAGAGTTAGTCACCCAAATGTTCAGTTTTTTAGAGACCATGAGATTACAGGGGCAAAATGCCATTGTCCAATTATGCGAATTATTGTCATTAGCTGGTCGGAGTCCCCCAGGATTAGAGATGTAAAAGGCTCCGGAGCCGATGGGGGATAGATTTTTCTTGATCGCCCTATCTCTCTGCACAAAAATACACAAGGTTAGCGAATAATCTCCGCTAACAAAAAACTATCTTACTATTTTTTTTCTCATATTGTTGTTTTTATTTGAGGTTTTTAAAAGACTTGATTCTGGGAATGTTAGTCATTAAAATAGCCGTAATAAATTAGCTTAAATTTTACGCTAAATCACAGGGCTTATATTTTTGTTGACTCAACTGATGTTGTTTGTAGTGCTTTTCAATAAGACTTTTTTGTTGCGGTGAGCAGTTACTCTAAAAGTTACAAATTAAACTGTTTATTAATAAAAAAATGAGGGCAAAAAGCCCTCCCTCATAAGCTTAATAGGCTAAGGTTTCTAAGGTTTCCCTGAGATAAGACCGAACCTGTTGATCGAGGGATTTTACATCGGGTTCTGTTTCTTGTTGTGCTTGCCATTGTTGAAACCCTGAACAGTCGGCGATCGCCTGTTGCAGAGTTTCCCAAACGGCCGCCTCTTGTTGCTGGTTTCCCCTCATAGTTGAGTTGTTCATCGTTCTATGCACCTCTGATTTTACTAGCTTTTAGCATAACTCAAGTCTTTTGTTCCTGCTGATATCTTGGACACAATTCTGAAAAAATTATAAAGTTTTTTCCTTCAAATCTGAGGCCACATCAAGGGTGGGAATCAAAAAGATTTTACTTACGGGTAAGCCGATTACTGTAAACTTGGCAGTAAGTTGATTTGAGGGAATGGCTTCCGTTGCTAACCAGGTTTTGTCTGAAGTCGATAACACCCCTAAAACGCTGACGGCAACTTGTACCACCAGGTTACATAAGCAGAAGGCCACAGCAGCGATGATCAATCCCAAAAATCGCCACTGTGGTAACATAGATGCGGTGATGGCTGCGAAGGGTGCTAATTGATACAGTAACCAACCCACGCCTAATAACCCCACGGCTGCGAGTCCATGAAAAACCTTGTTTTTTCTGGTCTGCAAAAGTCTCAATATTTTTCGTTGTTCTTCTGTTAAACTTTTGGGTCTAACGGATAGGAAAAGAAAGCCAAAAAAGTCGAAGGGTTTTGTCCATTGCATCCAAAGAATAGGCATGACTCCCAGGATACCAAGTATAAGTAATTCTAACCAATAAAATGACCAAGGATCACTCACAGCTAATCCTATCCAAACCACAACTAATAACAGAGGAGCAATGGCTAACCCTGCCAAATGAATCCACAAAAAAGGTTCCAGACGAAAGTTATTCATAAACGAAAAAAATAGTTATTAGTCCTTACAATTATGATAGCAAATTTCTCTTCATTTTTACCCTTCAAGAAACAAGACTTAATCAAGAGCTTACTGCTGCTCTTTTTGGCTTTTCTTTTAACTGCTTGTCAAAGTAGTGCTGTTCCTTTAGAATTTGCCCCTGATGGTAAAATTGTCCAACAAGCGATCGCCTTACAACTTGAACAACGCTTAAACCCTTTAAGTGAACAGTTAAAAACCACAAAACCTCGATTAAATATCAACAATATTAATGTCCAAAACATAGATACTGTCACTATTTGTGATTTACCCAGTTATCACTTAACAGGAACCTATAACTTAAAACTTATTTTACCTCGTCAAGAAATTAAACAAAACAAAAATAAATTTGATGTTTATCTTCAACGACAAGCAGAAGGGAAAACTTGGCGACTCCTTAGTAAAGATAATAAAACTTCTAAGCAAGAATCTGTCTGGAAAAGCTATTTAATTTCAATGTGATAGACTACTAACATTATCATATTAATTTTATTTTTTTATGATACACTACCATCAACTGATTACATCTACTCGTTTTGGTTCGGGTTTCGAGGTAACTTTACCAGGAGATGGCACTTATTTCCTACTCTTAGATAGCTTTAGCAATAGTTTAGCTAACTATTGTTTCCGGGTTGTTTAATGTCATATCATTTTGATCAACTTCGACTAAATAAGTTGGTATTGTAGGGGTTAACGGCCGTTAACCCCTACTTTTTGAAATTGATATTAACCTGAGTTCGATATAAGGAAATTTATAGACAACTGGTCTTTCATCAAGAGTCTTAAACCCTGAGTATCTCACGGAAAAAACTCCAACTCCGAACTCCGAACTCCTAACACCGAACTCAGGTTATTAGGGATCTCGATGACATCATCAATCATTACTAACTTTCTTAAGTTTCTTAAAGAGATTTTTCGATTCAATAAATTATCTTAAGATTTAATTCCGTAGTGTTCCTGATCAGACCCATTACTGCATAATTAGGGTAGTTGCAGAGAATTGGGTTAAATACCCTGAGTTTTGCTAAAGTTTGACAGAGAAAAAGTCTCTTGTTTAACGATGAGACCATTCTATAACACTGCGCATTATGATTAGGGCGTGACGAAGGTTCCTTCTGTTTCGGAGTAACAGTGGGAGGGTGCGGAATAATGTCCTGGCTGATTTTTGCACGGCTATAGAATCAAGCTTATATGTCTGTTGTTTCCTATTTTTTTGTTTATTTTTATTGGAAATCTCTGGAAAGATTTCCCGATTAACTGTTTTTGGAGTCATTAGTCATGGACGTATCTGGTATTGATCAAACCCCCATAGAAGGAGTGGAAGGATTAATTGCTGAAAGTAATAATCCTTTAGAAGTAAATCCTAATAATTCCCAACAATTGAATAGTTTAAATATTACTGCACAATATAATTTAGATATCGATGGAAACCTGGCGATCGAGGCACAAGATTATAACGTAATTAATTTATATTCAGCAGGATTAGACGAAGCAGAATTTGAAGTTTTACTCGATAGATTCGCCAATGATTTACTAGGTGAGGCTGCTACTCGTACCGAAGCAGATGATATTTTAGGTTATTTGAATGACGCAAGAGACTCATTATTAGATATCGATAATAATGGTATTGTTGAGTAACAAGATAATAACTTAATTAATTTATATGCAGCAGGATTAGACGAAGCAGAATTTGAAGTTTTGCTTGAGCGTTTCCCAGAAGATTTACTAGGTGATGGTGGGACTCGCACCGATGCAGCCTCAATTTTAGCTCGTTTTGAGATAATTTCAAATTTCGATGTTACACCACCGTTAATTAGTGCTAGTTTAGTGGAGGATACAGGAAGCAGTGATAATGATTTCCTGACCAATAATCCTACTATTAGTGGAACAGTAGAAGATATCAGTTTAATTACAGAATTCAAAGCAGGGTTTGATGATGCCTTAGAAGCAGACTTTGTCGATGTATTAGGTCAATTACAAGAGGATGGAAGCTTTAATTTTGATGCAGCTATAATACAGGAAATTAATAATAATACAGAGTTAAGTCAAGGGGAACATACTTTAAAATTAACAGCGACAGATGTAGTAGGAAATAAAGCAGAAACCTTTGAATTCACATTTATATTAGATAGTGAAAATCCAGATTTAATAATCAATACACCAGTAGATGATGGATTTATTAATGGGAGAAGTAATTTAACAGGAAATCTTGAGGGAACAGGTTCTGGTCTTGCCTCATTGAGTTACAGATTTGATCAAGGAGAATTAATTGAAGTAACAGTTGATGAAAATGGCAACTTTGACCAAAGATTTGACGTAACAGGATTGAGCTTTGACGAGCATAGTTTAACCTTAATCGCCACAGATGAAGCAGGAAATATTACAGAAGAAACCGTTAACGTCACAGTACAAGAACTAACATCATTAAGAGTAACAGGGACAACTCCATTAGATGGAGCAACAGAAATCGGTAGTACCTTCCGTCCGCAAGTTTTCTTCAGCGAACCCATAGATACAAGTACCCTGAATGAGAATAACTTTTATGCCTCCTTTGCCGGACAAAAATTAGCAGCCAATATTGTTCCAGGTGAAGACGGAACATTTGCCTGGTTATTTTTTGAAGAAACCATGCCTAATGCGTCCCTCATTCAAGTCACGGTGGATGGTTCAACCATTACCAACCTGGAGGGTTCTAGCTTAGATGCAGACGGAGATGGTATTGCAGGGGGCATACAAACATTTAGCTTTACCACAGTTAGTTTAGAACCCATTCCCAACACCACTATTACTGGGTTTGTACTAGATCCAGGTCCCGACAAACTGCCCTTTACCGAGGATGATTTTGATGCTGGGGCAGATGGAATAGAAGGAACAGAAGATGACATCTTCTTATTACCCATTGCCGGGGCAGAAGTATTTATTTTGGGGTTGGAAGAAGAAGAAAAAGTAATTAGGGTTTGCTGAAAAAGTTTCTCCAAAATTTATGCCACTTTTGACCAAGAATTTTCTGACAAATCAATAAGTTTTAGTACATAAAAATTGTTTAAAGTATAATCAAAATTAATGAAAGGCGGTTTGATGAGTTCCTCTGTTCTATTGTTAGTAAATAAGGACAAAAAAAGCGACAAAAACTGCCTCAGAAGTTTAGAAAGATTGACAACTAAAAATGTAATAGCAATAGATGTAATGGAGGTTTCAGGGAGTTTTGTTATCACGAGATTTAGGCTAAATCTTCGTTTAGCTTGTCCAAACTTTCCCTCAATAGCATTACGGAAGCATTCATCGGAGTGGGCTTGTTTCTTTTCTTCTTCACTGACATTTTTCGGAGGTCTTCCTAACTTCGGACCACTGATTCTTATCCCTCTTTCCTTACACCAATTTCTGTTTTCCTTAGTTCGATAAATTTTATCTACATGGACGGATTCGGGATAATAGCCAAACGTTTCTTTATACTTTTCTACTTGTTCTTTTAAATGACAAGATTCATTGAAGTTTTCCCAACTTATTTTGTCTAGAAACACATAGTTATCTACACAGCTTACTGAGAGTTTAGCTCCAAACTCTATTGGTTTTCCTGCTTTTCCCCTCACTATTGGACGAATATGCGGTTGAGTTAAACTTACAATTCTTTGAGGAACACTCTGGGTCTTATTCTCCCACATTGACTGTTGTTGTTCATAAACTTTTTTGATAGTCTCTAGACAATTTTTCTGTCTTTTACTCAGATTTTCCAGGGAAGCCCCAGCTTGAATTAAGTCTTCTATATTTCCTAAATTTTTCTTAAGGTATTTTAACTGTTTCCCGATAGCTTTTCTTCTTTCTTGATAAGATACTTTTCGTTTTTCAGCTACTTTTAAGTATTCCTTTCTAGCAATTTTTCTAGAAGTTCTCGGCTTTTTTCTCAATTTTACTCTTAATGGTTTATAAAGATTATCTATTATTCTTTCTGTCTCAATTCTGGCTTGATTTAATATGCCTAAATCCGTTGGGTATTTGATGTCTGCTGGCGCACAAGTCGCATCTAAAATTAGTTTACCTTTATTTTTTATTTTTTCTCCTTTTTCTTGGAGACAATCCTTTTTTTTTACTTCTTTATCACTCTTGTCTATTTCTCTTTTTACTATTTTTTATTGATTTTGTTTATCAATTCTCCATCAATTCTTTTCCTAAAATGAACTAGCATTGAAGATTCCAGTGGTGGCTCTTGTTGATAACAATTTAAACCTATAAAGTATTGTAGATAGGGATTTTCTCTAATCTGTTCTATAGTTTCTCTATCACTTGTTCCTAATTTTTCCTTAATAATTAATGTCCCTAATGCCATTCTAAATAGTTTGCCTGGCGCACCTTTTTCTGCTGAAAAAAGTTTAGCATATTCTTCCTCAAAATCATCCCAAGGTATCAACTCTGCCATGATTACCCAACGATTATTGGGGGACAATTTGCCCTCGAAAGGTAATTCAAATTTTTCTGGGGGCGGTAAAGGTTGCTCCTCTTTTCGATACATTTGTTCTTAACCAACAACTGGGAGGTGTTTCTACCAATTATAGCGGTTTGTAGCCGACAAAGCTGATCTTTTTTGCGATCGCGAATATGGGTGTAACCTTTTAAAGAATAGGGTTTTGCTTTTATTCAGCAAACCCTAATTAGTCCGATAATTCTTTGTAATTCGTCTAAGGCTCCATCGGCTGGATCTACATTAGATGAACGAAGTTTAGCAACTAATAAATGATGCCCACAGAAAATATATAAAGGAGCATAACATACTCCGTGATAATAACTATTAAAAAATGCCCCTTCTTGATTACCATGTACTTGGTCATCCGTGACATCCATATCTAATATAATACTTAAGGGAGGTTTTTTATAAGACTCTAAAAAAAATTCGACAAAAGATTTTTCAATGGCTTCAAAGTTGGGTTCTATTTTATGATAACGACTCGTTTTTTGGTCGAGAATAGTCTCAGGACAATATTCCAATCTATTAATTGTACTTTTTCCAGCTAACCATCCCTTTTTATCTTCAAGTTCATTAAGCTTTTCTAAAGCGATCTTAAGGGCAGGATCGTGACGTAATTTATCATGGTCATTGACATCTTCATAGCCTAAAATAATTCCATAAAGCCTTTGTGCTAATAACTCATGAACGGAATGATCTACATAAGATTGATGACGATGATCTTGAAAACAGTTACCAAACTTCTCCGTAATTCCCAGTTTTTTATCTAACTCAGCTATCCAGACAATCCCCGCATCTGAAGTGATTAGTCCCCCATCAAAATTAGCGATTATTTCTTTTCCTTTCTGTTTACTAAAGTTGATTACTTGACGAGGGGTTCGGGGATGACTGGGACTCATTAAATCAGTTTAAGGTAAATTGCTTTAATGATTAAATTATAGCATATTTTATTCTAACAATCTAGTACTATTAGAGATTTTATTAATAATTTTTTTGGAAAAATGAGTGATTGATTTATCTTTTCATCTTTGTCTAATTCGGGTTGATTTTAACTTAAAATCTGACAACAGACTGTTGGTTGGGGAAATCTGCGATCGCTCTGTTCAAACCCACTTCCTGTAAGGCTTCTGTGTTTGGCGATCGCAGATTTTGTGAGAAATTCGGGATTAGCGGTGACTTCAATATTGATGTTGAATTCATCAGTCCTGCAGGTCAAAATCTGTTCGACTTTTCCCCTAGTGTTAATAGTGACAGAGATCCCCTTACCCTCAAAGAAACAGGGACATATCAATTGATTGTGGATGGCAATGGCAGCACAACAGGAGACTTTAGTTTCCGTTTCTTGGATGCTAACATTGCTACCACCATTGACTTTAATACCACAGTAGAGGGAACCGTTGAACCCAATACCCCTACACTGTTTAGCTTTGAGGGAACAGAAGGTCAAACCTTACTGCTTAATAGTGAGTTGTTTGCTCTCAACTATAGGGTTTACAGTCCAAGCAATGAATTTATTGCTAATAGAGCTTCAGAGTTTACCATTCCTGGAGATGGTACTTATCTCATAGTGGGAACAGGATCTAGCTTTAATGAGCAACCTGTGGAATATCGTTTCAGTGTCATAGAAACTAATTCAATCGACGCAGCTTTAACTATAGGAGAAACCGTTGAAGGAAGCATTGAGAATATAGGCGATCGCATTATCTATACTTTCGACGGAACTGTGGGACAACGGTTAATTTACGATGGTATTAGCGGCAACTTTAACATTGATGCTGAATTAATCAGTCCCAGTGGTAATGGTTTCTTTAACAGGGATGTTAACTCGGATCTAGATCCCATTACTTTAATTGAAGATGGAACCTATACACTTATTGTAGATGCGAATGGCAACAGTACAGGAGAGTTTAGTTTCAATCTTTCTAATGGTAATACTGCACCTACTCTAAACTTTAATAGGGATATTGAAGGAACCCTCGAACCTAATACTACTAGCGTTTTAAGATTTGAAGGAGTAGCTAATCAAACCGTTACTCTAGAAGACTTAGGAAGTGATTCCTTTACAGGCCAGTTTCGTCTCATTGGTCCAGGAAATCAACTGATTACATCTAGTAATTTTGGGTTTGGTTTTGGGGCAACTTTACCTGGAGATGGCACTTATTTCTTACTTTTAGATAGCTCTAGTAATAGTTTAGTTAACTATCGTTTCCGAGTTATTTAAAACTTCCACTACAGATGTATGTATTGTAGGGGTCAACGGCCGTTGACCCCTACGGTGTTTTTATCTTTAGTTACTTATCCCAAAGCCAAAATTAAAAAAATTGTAATAATTTTTGATGGATTCTTATTTTCAAAACTAGAATGGAAAAAACTACACACGTGAGGCGCGGAGTTGGAGTTTTTTCCATGAAATAATCAGGGTTTAAGACTCATGATTTTGAGCAGTTGCCTATAAATTTCCTTATATCGAACTCAGGTTACACATTACGAGTGAGTGTTAAGGGGCAAGATTGCTGCTACATAACAATCTTTTGTAATTATTAGGGGAATTCAAATGAAAGTCAAAAAACATCCTCATTTAAAACAAACAGAAATTCCCTCTGGACACCTGAATATTATGGGTTATGTTGACCAATCAAATGTAAATGGCCCTGGTTGTCGTGCTGTTGTCTGGGTTCAAGGATGCTCAAGGGAATGTCCTGGCTGTTTTAATGTTGAGTCTTGGTCATTTGATATTAATCAATTAATATCAGTGGATGAATTAGTTGAAAAAATAACCAGTAATTCCCTTAATGAAGGGGTTACTTTTTCTGGGGGAGAACCTTTTTGGCAAGCTCAAGAATTAGCTATTTTAGCCCGTAAAATTAAAGCTAAAGGACTCAATGTTATGTCATTTACTGGCTTTACTTTAGAACAGTTACAGGCTAATTCTGCCCCTAAAGGTTCTATGGATTTATTGACTGAACTTGATATTTTAGTTGATGGAGCTTATCTTGAATCTTATGCGGTAAATTCCCCAACTTCCCATGTTTCTTCTAGTAATCAGCGAGTCCATGTTTTTAACCCCACCCTTAAGGATCGTATAAATTGGGCAAGCGATCAAACAGAAATACATATTCTTAAAGATGGCAGTCGTCTTATTACTGGTTATTTAGGAACAGCTATTTTCTCTGATTAATAATGATGGACAGCCTGCGAAGCCGGAAACTTCCGACAAAGGGCTTTTTCTAGTATGTTCAGCTATCTCTATTTTAGAAGCCACCGTCATACCGCTTAAGCGGTTAACGGTGGGATAACCTAAATTCTAAATTCTAATATTGCCTTTAGTTACTGCCACTAAAGGTAACTTCTGGGAACTTACTTTGAGCGTCTTTCATGGTAATACTTTTACCCTGATTGCGCAGATCCTGCCAGTAATTAATCACTTCTGTGGCCTTATTCAATACGTCAATTCTTTCAGGTTCTAATATCCAGTGTTTGGCCTCTAATTCATCTTTTAACTGCTGCCAAGCATCGTTACGAGGCCAGAAAAAATAAGCTGTTAAAGGACTGGTTCCTTTTCCTACTACTTGATCCACAGCGATGGCCACGTTGGAATCTAACCATAATACTTTTAATATAAATCTAGGCTCCAATTGCCCCTCCGGTTCAATAAACGACAATAATATCTAGTCATAGACAACTTACTATTATAACCTATGGAGCGACCTTTTGGCTATTGAATTGACTCATGGCTTTTTCTACTCCTTCTTTCAAGGTGGTTCCAATAGCATCAACCACTAAGGGATAGGTTTTATCAATAATCTTCCTTTCTTCGGGAGAAAACCGCCCTAAGACGTGGGAAATGGTATTATCTACTTGATTTGATTTACCAATACCAATGCGCAAACGAGGAAAATTTTGCCCCCCCAAATGGGAAATAATCGATTTCATGCCGTTATGACCACCGGCTGACCCCGATAGACGCATTCTCAGGCGACCAATGGGCAGATCCATGTCATCATAAATGACTAAAACATTCTCTGATTTTAGTTTATACCAATCGGTTACTGCTCGTACCGATTGACCGGAACGATTCATATAAGTTGATGGTTTGAGTAGATAAATTTTTTGTTGATTGCGGCTGTTTCCTTCTGCTATCATGCCTTGAAAACGTCGGGTTTCTTTCCACGATAATTGCCAAGTTTCAGCTAAAATATCTACTATTTCAAAGCCAATATTATGACGGGTTTTATCATATTTTGGTTCAGGATTTCCTAAACCGACAATTAATTGAGGAATAATTAATGAGTTAGATTTTGCTGGAGACATTTAGCTGATTCTTATATATTTCAACTTCTTATTCTATCTTATCAAGAACAAATACTAGGGTATCTTAGTCAGTTGTGTATATCTTGGGATTACTTAGAAGAAATTTATGATTTCTATTTGTTGTGGAATGCCGTAGATGATTTGAAATATGATGACATTCAATTTTATTGGCCAAATCTAACAAGGGATAATCTTGATACTATTATCAGAGAACAATCCCAAAAGTGGTTAAAAAAGTATCATTGTTCACAATTCATTGACACTTCTCCGCAAAATAGGTCAAGATATTAATACAACGTAAACCTTTGTAAAGTTTTCCTTAGATGTCAATAGAACTTCTGTCACTCGATAACATTCAAGAACTTGCCCGTCAATACGGGTATTGGGCGGTATTTATTGGCATTGCCCTAGAAAATACTGGAATCCCTATCCCCGGTGAAACCATCACGATTGTAGGCGGTTTTTTAGCTGGAAGCGGAGAATTAGGCTATTGGAGCGTCTTAGGAAGTGCGATCGCTGGTGCTGTCATAGGCGATAATTTCGGCTATTGGCTTGGTCGTTGGGGAGGTTGGCCGCTATTAATTAAAGTAGGTAGTGTTTTTAACATCCCCTCCCAAAAACTCGAAGAAGTTAGGAAAAAGTTTAGTAGAAACGCCGATAAAGCCGTCTTTTTTGGGCGTTTTGTCACCTTATTAAGAGTTTTTGCCGGTCCCGTCGCAGGTATTGTCCAAATGCCTTATTATAGATTCTTATTGTGTAACTTGGGAGGGGCGACAGTTTGGGCGTTAATTATGGTTACTTTATCCTTTTTTGTGGGGAAATTGGTACCCTTGCAAGAATTAATCCACTGGATCACGCAATTTGGTATTCTAGCTCTAATTGGTGTCATTGGGTGGCTAGGAGTAACATTATGGTCAAAATTTGGTAAACCTGGATTACAAGGTGAAGATTAAAATTGTCAATGCTTTATATATCACACAAAACTTAAGATAATCATCGTAATTGATACAATTTACCTTGATAATTCACGATACAATAGCAACAGGATTGGTAATAATCAATCTTTGTTGTGCCACCCTAGAGCAAGATTACTGAAAGCAAGGGAAAAGTTACTGTATGCCCCAATCTAATCTACATCTCATCAACTCTCATGTAGATAACCATCAGGTTTCCGAACATCACTACAACAAGCAAACTCATCAAGCTTATAAACCTGAATTATCCTTAAAAGAAGTTAACCAAAGCCTAGAAAATGCCAACGCTCAACAGGTTGTAGAATGGACTAGGGAGACCTTTGGGGAAGGATTAGTCATGAGTACCAGTTTTGGTATTCAAGCTGCTGTGATGCTGCATCTAGTGACCGAAGTAGTGCCAGATATTCCCGTTATCTGGGTGGATACAGGCTATCTTCCTGCTGAAACCTATCGCTTTGCCGAAGAATTAACCGAACGGCTCAAACTCAATCTCAAGGTTTATCAGTCTCCTTTCACCCCTGCGAGAATGGAAGCACTGTATGGTAAACTCTGGAATCAACACGATCTAAATTCTCTTAATCGTTACGATTTTCTCCGAAAAGTAGAACCCATGCAAAGAGCTTTAAAAGAACTTCAAGCCACTGCTTGGTTGGCGGGGTTACGTCGTCAACAAACGGAACATAGACAGTCCTTAGAAAAAGTTGAATTACAAGGGGAAAAGTACAAAGTTTATCCTATTTTAACCTGGGATTCTCGCGATATTTATCATTATTTAACTGCTCATGATTTGCCTTATCATCCTTATTTTGATAAAGGCTATGTTACGGTAGGAGACTGGCATTCTAGTCGTCCGTTGATGGCTGATGATGAAAGTGAAAGAGATAGTCGTTTTCATGGTGTTAAACAAGAGTGTGGCCTCCATTTAAACTTGTCTCCTGGAGCAGCAGAAAGTTTAGATTCTAGCACCCTTTAATATTGTTGTAGCTTCTAGTTATTTGTTCGGGTACTGTATAATATGGTTGTTGATTTACAACGAATATTACGAACCCGAACCTTATATTGTGATCGTTAAAATCAATGCTTTAGATTATAATAAATTCTCAATTTTAGCTTTTGAAGAGATTAAAATTCAAATCCAAGAAATGTTACGACCTCAATGATTTTGACTACTGAGAGCTAATGTATTATACTTGAATTTAGTACAAATAAAATAATTAGTTATATGTTTAAACAACTATCATTATTTCCAGAAAATATTGAAGGAGAGAAAAAACAGTTTCAAGCAAATATTCAGAAATCTGGGTTTAACTATGAAGAAATAGATATTGGTGATATTACATTTAAAGCTGGTCAAATTGAACCAATACATAGATGGTATCGTCTAACTCCTAGTTATTCACCAGATTTAGTCAAGTTCTTGATACAAAAATTAAAAATTACTGAAAAAGATTATGTTCTCGATCCCTTTAGTGGAAGGGGAACAACCTCAATTCAATGTCAAAAACAAGGAATTAAATCTTTAGGGATCGAAATCAATCCTTTACTGCAACAAGTAGGACAGAAATCTTTAATATGGGAGCGAGAAAATCTCAATCTATTGGATGACTATCTTCTAGAAAGATACAGTATTATTAATGAATTTAAAACTCTCTCTCTTGGGAGTATTATTAATCAATTTAATACAAATATTCCTATTATTCATAATGTATTTAGATGGTGGAAACAAGATGTTCTTAAAGAGTTAATTATTTGTAGGGAAGTAATGTTAAAACAAAAATATAGCTTAGTAAAAAATTATTTATGGATAGCTTTAACTGAAGCTTGTTTAAATTGTGCAAATATTCATAGAAATCATCCAACAATAACTTTTGATGATAACCATAATAGAAAAATTAATGTTTTTGAAGAAATTAGTCAAAGATTGGAGATAATTAAAACTGATTTGATAAATCTTGATTGCCAAATAAAATCCTTTTCAGAATTAGGAGAAATTAAACTAGTGCAGCTTGGCGAAAGTAATCCACCAGGTTTTTACAGAAACTTTCGTGACTAGCCACGACAATGTGTTTCAATGAAACTAACGGAAGAATCTCGAAGTTGATGTCCATGATAAAAGCATTGCCAATTAACCTCTCCAACCTACAGAAAACAGTACTCCAACAAATAGTGAGAGGGACAACAAACCCCTATCGCCTTGTTAGACGAGCCAAGCTAATCTTAGCCGCAGCATCAGGAGAGAGCAATAGTTCGATTAGTCGAAGATTAGAATTAGACCGAGTACAAGTGCGTCAGTGGCGATCGCGATGGTTTGAGGAGAGAGAAAAACTGAGTGCCGCCGAAGAACAACAGGTAACGGAGAAAGCATTAATGGTCTTGATCAAAGGAATTTTAAGCGATCGCCCAAGACCTGGAACAACAAAATCCTTTACGGTCGAACAAGTAGTCCAGATTGTAGCGACCGCTTGTGAAGAATGTGAAAAATCAGACAGACCAGTGAGCCATTGGACACCTTCAGAGTTGGCGGATGAAGCCATAAAAAGAGGAATTGTCGAAAAGATTTCCCCCCGTAGTGTGGGGCGTTTTTTAAAAAGAAGCGACATTACAACCACATCTCGTTCGTTACTGGTTAAATGCCAAAATTGATGATCCCTTAAAATTTAAAAAGCAAGTCAAATATATCTGTGAACTTCATCAAGAAGCTAAAACTTTGTTAGAACAAGGAATTCATTTAATTAGTACAGATGAAATGACAGGGATTCAAGCTCTTGAGAGATTATTTCCGAACAAAAGAATCAAGCCTAAGCAAGTAGAAAAAATCGAATTTGAATATGAAAGACACGGAACTTTAAGCTTGATTGCGAACTGGGATGTGGCAAGAGGAAAAGTTGTTAGTCCCTCTATTGGACCGACAAGAACAGAACAAGATTTTTCTGAACATATCCAGAGAACGATTAAGATTGATGAAAAAGCAGAATGGATTTTTATTGTAGATCAACTCAACACTCATAAATCGGAAAGCTTAGTCAAATTAGTAGCAGAAAGCTGTGAAATTACTATTGATTTGGGGAGAAAAGGAAAGGAGGGGATTTTGCAATCTATGGACAGCAGAGCAGATTTTTTATCAGATGAATCTCATCGAATTCGCTTTGTTTATATTCCCAAACATACATCGTGGCTTAATCAAATTGAGTGTTGGTTTTCGATCTTAGTCCGGCGTTTACTCAAAAGAATTACTGTCCGTTCAACTGAAGAACTATCCCAAAAAATTCTCAATTTTATTGATTACTTTAATCAACATTTTGCTAAGCCGTTCGTTTGGAAATTTAAGGGCTTTAAAGATCATAAGTGACTGGTGGATTATTTTTGCTAAGCTGCACTAGGTAACTCAACTAAAAATTTGCAACACCAAATAAGTCGACCTATTAATTTTGTCATAACTTCTCCTCCTTATCCTAACCGATATAGTTACGTTCATCAAACTAGACCACAATTACACTTTATGGAAGTATTAGATAATATTAAACAAGCAACAGAAATTGATTTACAAGCTATTGGAGGAACTTGGGGAAAAGCTACTTCAATCTTACAAAAACAATTAATTGAAGTTCCCCATGAGATTCTTCCCTATCTTTCTTATTATGAAGAATTGAGAGATAAGAGTATCTTAATGTGTAATTATGCTACAAAATATTTTATTGATATGTGGAAACATATAAAATCCCTCAAAATTGTTAAAGCAGATAAATTCAAAGGTGTATATGTTGTGGGTAATTCCAGACTTTCAGGAGTCGAAATATTTACTGAATGTATCTTAGGAAAACTATTTCGACAAGAAGGTTTTGATGTCGAAAAAATTGTCTCTTTTAGAAAAAGAGGTGGTAAAAAATGTCTATATGAAACTGCAATTTTTATTAAAACTTAGTTAAGATACTGTCAATTTCTTGTTTCGATATGTTGGAGTTTTTTTCTAGAAATTCATATAAATTAAATCCAGTTATCGATGTCACTAAGTTGAAACTATCTAGGGTTTTGCTTTTATTCAGCAAACCCTAGTCTAGTTCAAAGAGACTTTTCAAGAATAATTACGACCTTGGGGACTTTCGCCAAATTTCCCAAACGTCGAGGTTTTTCTTCCGGACGTATTAAAGGTTACAAAAAAGCCCCACTAACTCGTCATGATGTTATCAAGAAAGGGAGCAAAAAATCAACTGAAAACTTAAAAGCTCCTTAGTTTTCCTCAGAATCTATAGATTAGCCCTATTTGTCAGCCAATTTTATTGACTGATACAGAGCCGATATTTTGGGATTTTAGGTTAGCGTAAAATATACGCTAACAAACTTTTTTTGTCCAAAGTCCAATCATTAAACTTATTATTAGGAATCAAACCATCAGTAGACCTAATTTGATTACGTTCTCCGATTTTAACTTCTACACTGAAATTTAGCTCATTTTCATCTAAAGAAAAGCTTTTTGTCAAAAGATATACAAATAACCCCTCATACATATCTCCTAGTTTACGATGTAAAGAAGTTATCAGATTACCACCTACTCTAGCAATAATATATCTATCATCATCCAAACCTAAAAGACCAAAAGCTGGATCATTGGATATAAGTTGTTTGAATTCATCTCGATTACTAATATCAGAATAGCTTTTATAAGGATCAAAGTTTAAAACTTTCCTGATATTTGTGATTGCTATAGTCAATAATTCATCTTCATCTATCATGTTAGATTCTCCTTAAATCAATAATCATTGTATAGCAATCAGGTTTCAGTTGTGAGAATTAAGTTTGAGTATTAGGGAACGCTAATCCTCCAACCCCCCTTACAAAGGGGGGAACTCAAGGTCTCATAAATCATGATTGTGATTGCTATATTGTACATTTCTAAGTTTTAAAAGTCTTCAGGATTATCTTCTTCTCCTTCTCCTAAATCATCTAAATCTTTACCAAACTTTTGTTGAGGAGGAATGGCAGCAATAATGGCATCAATCACCTTTCCAACAGGGATAATTTCGATACCAATATCCTCAGCAAAACTCTGTCCTTTAGGAACGATCGCCCTTTTAAACCCTAACTTAGCTGCCTCTTTTAATCTTAATTCCATCTGAGAGACTAAACGAACTTGTCCCCCTAAACCCACTTCTCCTATCAACACAGTTCTCGGATCTACCACGCGATCGCGGAAACTGGCTACAAGGGAGATGGCCACCCCTAAATCTGCGGCCGGTTCCTCTACCCCTAAACCACCGGCCGAAGCTACATAAGCGTCTAATTTTGACAAGGGAATACCCACCCTTTTCTCTAACACAGCTAAAATCTGCTGTAAGCGACTATATTCCACTCCTGTAGTGGAACGACGAGGGGAAGCATAGCTAGTGGGACTGACTAACGCTTGTAACTCTACAAGGATGGGACGAGTGCCTTCACAAGCGACAACAGTAGCGGTTCCGGGGACAAACTCATCTCGGTTGCCCAAAAACAATTCTGAGGGGTTATCTACTTCCACTAAACCATGTTCTGCCATTTCAAAAATACCGATTTCATGGGTGGCCCCAAAACGATTTTTTACGGATCGCAGCAGACGATGGGAGGCATAGCGATCGCCTTCAAAATATAACACCGTGTCTACCAAATGTTCTAAAACCCTTGGCCCTGCGATCGCCCCTTCTTTGGTGACATGACCAACAATAAACAGAGTAATATTATCCCGTTTAGCTACCTGCATTAAAGCCGAAGTACACTCCCTAACTTGAGCAACCGAACCCGGTGCAGAAGTCAAAGCAGCGAAATAGAGAGTTTGAATACTATCAATAATAGCCACTTGAGGTTGCAGGGATTCTAACTCCCTCAAAATCTCTTCTAAGTCTGTTTCAGGAAGAATAAAAAGATTAGCTTTATCTAGTTTTTCTTCTTCCTTTTTTTTACTTTTAACCTTGCCATTTTTACCATTACTTTCTGCTTGTTTAGCAGCGGTTATACTACTAGCTTCTGCCACTCCTAAACGAGATGCCCGTAACTTAATTTGTTGGCCTGACTCTTCAGCAGAAACGTATAAAATACGGGATAATCGTTGGGACAATTGGTTAGCAGTTTGTAATAATAAAGTAGATTTGCCAATACCCGGATCACCCCCGATCAAAACTAAAGATCCCGGCACCACCCCACCCCCAACACCCGATCTAACTCGTTATAACCGGATTGAAAGCGTGCTTGTTCCTCTTCTGTAATATCATTAAAAGGGACAGAAATCCGTGGTTTAGGTGCAGTAGCAGACCTGTTATCTGTGCGATTATTAGATTGCCAGCCACTTCTGGCCGCCCCCACAGGGGAGGATGAACTATTGACCGTTTGTTCTTCTAGGGTTCCGTATTCCCCACAAGCTTCGCACTTGCCGAACCATTGAAGCGACTCTGTACCACAAGCACTACAAACATAAACAATTTTTGTTTTAGCCATAATCAAATTTAAAGAAACGTTAAAAAAATTAAAAAAATACTGGATATTGAGGGGAAAACCCTAGAAAATGATAAGGAGTATTAAGGGAGTAACTCTCTGTAAACTCAGATGATGTTTAGATTCTAAAGCAAGAATTTAGGCTTAAGGATAGCAAAAAAGGGATATTCTCGATCTTAAAGAGATCCCCGGTCAGCCATTCAACTTAAAGATTAGCAATTTTACTTAGTATTAGGGAGCGTGGGCAACATTGGAAACACAAAAAGAGAAAATTTTAGTGGTGGATGACGAAGCTAGTATCCGTCGTATTTTGGAAACCCGTCTTTCTATGATTGGCTACGATGTAGTAACGGCTGCTGACGGTGAGGAAGCTTTAGATATCTTTCATGAGGCTATTCCCGACTTGGTGGTATTGGATGTGATGATGCCTAAATTAGATGGTTATGGAGTCTGTCAGGAGTTACGCAAAGAGTCAGATATCCCTATTATAATGTTAACCGCTTTAGGGGATGTGGCCGATCGCATCACGGGGTTAGAACTAGGTGCTGATGATTATGTGGTCAAACCCTTTTCACCGAAAGAGTTAGAAGCGAGAATTCGTTCTGTGTTGAGACGGGTGGAAAAAAATGGCGCACCAGGTATTCCTAGTTCTGGAGTCATTGCCATTGCTTCGATTAAAATTGACACCAATAAACGTCAGGTTTACAAGGGAGATGAGCGTATTCGCTTGACTGGGATGGAATTTAGTTTATTGGAGTTATTGGTTAGTCGTTCCGGGGAACCTTTTTCCCGTTCAGAAATATTGCAGGAAGTTTGGGGTTATACCCCTGAACGTCATGTGGATACAAGAGTGGTAGATGTTCATATTTCTCGTTTGCGGGCAAAATTAGAAGATGATCCCAGTAACCCTGAACTGATTTTAACGGCCAGAGGAACAGGTTATTTATTTCAACGGATTTTAGAACCTGGTGAGGAACCATAAGCTTTCATGCTCCCATATTATCTAGGTAAGTGGATGCTACGCAGTTAATTTGTTGCTCGAAATTCATGAGGTTGCGGATTTGTCGTTGCACGGCAAATCATTTGAGCAACCGTCCCACGCCAAAATATAGTTGTTTTTTATAGTATTTATGGCGTGGGGCTTATGCACGAGATTTAACCAAGATAATGAAGGTGTTAGAAAAGACAATTCTCCTGAAAACAGGGAAAATGATAAAATTGGGAACTTTTGATACTTAATAATCGTCTTTCTCCGTGAATTGACAGACAAAGGCTTAGATGTTTATGCTCTTGAAGGTCAAAAATGGCTTATTTGTGGTGTGTAGGAAGTTAAAAACATGAAATTATCTGTTGTAATTCCCTGTTTTAATGAAATTGGGACTATTGGTCAAGTTATTGAAGCTGTTAAAGCATCTCCTGTGAAAAATTGTGAGATTGTCATAGTGGATGATTGCTCAACAGACGGGACCAGAAGACTTTTAGAATCTAAACTAGAACCATTAGTCGATCAAGTTATTTATCATCATAAAAATAAGGGGAAAGGGGCTGCATTAAGAACAGGGTTTGCTGTGGTTACTGGAGATATAGTAATTGTTCAAGATGCTGATTTAGAATACGATCCCCAAGAGTATCCTTTAATGATAGAACCTATTATCAAAGGTAAAGCGGATGTGGTTTTTGGGTCTCGTTTCCAGGGAAGTCGTCCCCATCGAGTCGTTTATTATTGGCACATGGTGGGTAATAAATTTTTAACGACATTATCCAATATGTTGACTAACATTAATTTAACAGACATGGAAACCTGTTATAAAGCATTTAAACGAGAAGTTATCCAATCTATTAAAATCAAAGAAAGTCGTTTTGGGTTTGAACCAGAAATAACGGCAAAACTCGCTAAAATGGGATGTCGTATTTATGAAGTTGGTATTTCTTACTATGGTAGAACCTATAAAGAAGGCAAAAAAATCGGTTGGAAAGATGGATTTAGAGCCATTTATTGTATTCTTAAATATAACTTAACTTAACTTATCACAAACCATAGACAAAATACTAATGATAGTTGTTATTTCAATCTTAGAGATTCTTCTGCTTTGTCTTGGAGCAAGTGTCCTCATATATCGAACTCAACTTAGAATTTCTGAAGCCTTATCATCAGGAATAATTATCACTTTTATAACTCTTTCATTGATTTTCAAACTGCTTTTTTACTAGGTCAACTGAACCTAGCATTTGCCTTAGAAGGAGTTCTAATAATTATTAGTCTTTTCATCCTCAAAAAGCGTAGTAAATACCTTATATATTTTTATCAGAGATTTAAAAATTTTAGTAGTCAATATAAATTGATTGTCGGATTGTTATCAATCCCTTGGACTTACCTTGGTTTACAGGCCGTTTTACTTCCTCCTGCTAATTGGGATAGTATGACCTATAATTTAGCTAGAGTGATGCTCTTTCAGCAAGAAAAATCACTTTATCTAACTGAGATTACAACTCACCGACAAGCCGTATTTCCTGTTGGTTCTGATATTTTACACCATATTTTTTTGAGATTTTACACAGATTATGGAATTGGAATATTTAGTTTTTTAGCTTATGTTTCCATTGGGTTAGGAACCTACGCTTTATGCCGAAGATATACAAGTTCTCAAATTTCGTTAATGGCAACTCTTGTAATCATCAGCTTACCTGAAGTTGTATATCAAAGTACCTCAACAAAAAATGATATCATCACAGCAGCTACAGCAATTTTTTGTTTTTTAACGGTTCATCGATTGTTAGAAAAGTTAACTTTAACTGACGTTATACTACTAACATTGGGTCTGGCTTTTGGCATTTCTGCTAAAACAAGTTTTCTTGGTTTTATTCTTCCTTTCAGTTTATTTTTCGGACTATTACTTTTGAAAAAGTATAAATTGGGAGTATTGATAAAGTTAATAGCAGACAATAGTTTACCTTTTATTCTATTAATTATTCCCATAGTAATACTATCACAGTTATGGTTATTTATACATAACCATTATTTTTTGGGGGGATGGTCAGGGGCGGAAACATTTACTTCTATCCATAAACAATCTGACGGTTTAAAAGGTGCTGTTGCCAATTTAGTTAGATATGTTTTTCAAAGTGTACACTTTTTAAAATTAGGTGACATATTATTTGAGAGCATCTCGGGCTTAACCCTATCTAATACTTTGCAGAACACTTATGACTCTTGGTTACAACCTTTACTGGGTGATGCAGGTATTGGAAAAGACTTTACTCCTGCATTTAATATATTATGGACACCCCATGAACCCGGATTTCTCACAAATTAATTTGAAAGCCCAATCCAGAGATGAAAAATGACAATTTTTAGGACTAATAGAAATTTTGAATATAGATGAATAAAAAAATTGACTTTGATTATCCAAAAATTGAGTTTAAGAGGGAATAATTATATTAACTTTTGATTTTCTCCACGATAAATAAGACTAAATGAAAGTATCAGTCAGTCAACAACTTATGATAGATATCTTTTTTAAAAAACAACTTATTCTACTTATCCAGTATTAGGAATAGTTTTAATTCTTTTGTTAGCAATAGACAAAATATCTTGATAAGGACAAGCACTAGCTATAGCGATAATAATTCTTCTACAACTAATCTTTATTCTGGCTCCCAACTTAAGAAGATTTAGACGTATTCTTCCCACAGTTGCTTTAGCCAATGAAGTTTTTTTTAAACAGTGTTGACGAAAAGCATTTATGAGAACATAAGCCCAGGAATGTATCCATAATCTTAGTTGATTACTTTGAAATGTTTGAGTTGAAGTTCTATCAGCTAACAAGTCTAATTGTTGTTCTTTAATCCGATTTTCCATCTCGCCTCTCGGACAGTATTTTTTTGTATAAAGTTTTGAGGGTGGAATTTTTGAAGCGGGCAAAGATGTCACCACATGGCGCATTTTTAAGCCATCACTTCCATAACAAACTTTTGTCACTACTCTTCTTTGACAACTCCATGACTTTTCTGTTTTATAACGAATAGAGCGATATCAAGTAGAAATTGGTACTAATTTTTTAACTTCTTCTAAATCTTCTTTTTTCTGAAATAAACTATCCATTAATTCAGTTATTGGAGCTAGTTTTTTTTCATATTCATGTTTGGCTTTTTCAATTACATCATCCGCTCGTAACTTAAGAACGCCATTTGTTCCCATAGCTATAACATAATCAACTAAAGGCTGATTTTCACAAAAATAGAAGATTTCTTCACGGGCATAGGCACTATCACCCCTAACTAGGATATGAGTCTCTGACCATTTTTCTCTAATTAGTCCGATAATTCTTTGTAATTCGTCTAAGGCTCCATCGGCTGGATCTACATTAGATGAACGAAGTTTAGCAACTAATAAATGATGCCCACAGAAAATATATAAAGGAGCATAACATACTCCGTGATAATAACTATTAAAAAATGCCCCTTCTTGATTACCATGTACTTGGTCATCCGTGACATCCATATCTAATATAATACTTAAGGGAGGTTTTTTATAAGACTCTAAACAAAATTCGACAAAAGATTTTTCAATGGCTTCAAAGTTGGGTTCTATTTTATGATAACGACTCGTTTTTTGGTCGAGAATAGTCTCAGGACAATATTCCAATCTATTAATTGTACTTTTTCCAGCTAACCATCCCTTTTTATCTTCAAGTTCATTAAGCTTTTCTAAAGCGATCTTAAGGGCAGGATCGTGACGTAATTTATCATGGTCATTGACATCTTCATAGCCTAAAATAATTCCATAAAGCCTTTGTGCTAATAACTCATGAACGGAATGATCTACATAAGATTGATGACGATGATCTTGAAAACAGTTACCAAACTTCTCCGTAATTCCCAGTTTTTTATCTAACTCAGCTATCCAGACAATCCCCGCATCTGAAGTGATTAGTCCCCCATCAAAATTAGTGATTATTTCTTTTCCTTTCTGTTTACTAAAGTTGATTACTTGACGAGGGGTTCGGGGAGGACTGGGACTCATTAAATCAGTTTAAGGTAAATTGCTTTAATAATTAAATTATAGCATATTTTATTCTAACAATCTAGTACTATTAGAGATTTTATTAATATTTTTTTTGGAAAAATGAGTGATTGATTTATCTTTTCATCTTTGTCTAATTCGGGTTGATTTTAACTTAAAATCTGACAACAGACTGTTGGTTGGGGAAATCTGCGATCGCTCTGTTCAAACCCACTTCCTGTAAGGCTTCTGTGTTTGGCGATCGCAGATTTTGTGAGAAATTCGGGATGAAGACTTGTCTTGGTTTGGTCCTTTTGTCTTTTTATTAGTAATACCTGGAATCATTTACTCAATTTTAAGAGGAAAAAAGTCTTTACAGACATTAAGTTTAACTTTAATGGGGTATGCAGTAATTCTTTGTTATAAGGTGGTTTGGATGCCTTGGAATGGAAGGTTTTTTTCACTCTTCTTTGCTGCTTCTGGTGTTTGTGTTGCTTATTTCATAGAATCGGTTAAATTTAAAAGAAAATTTTTAATTAAATCAATTAGTTATGCTTCCATCTTAATTTTATTTCTATCCTGTGCTGTTAATGAAAGTAAGCCACTAAATATAATTCCCAATCAAACCCTCACTGGGTCACATCTAATTCCCTTAAAATGGGCTCATAATATAATGCACGAAAGTATTTGGGCAAAAACCAATTGGGGACGAAATCGACTTTATTATGCAGAAAATCATTACTTTTATAGAGATAAAAACTCTAGATTATTAGACTTTAAGGATACTATTCCCCCTGAGTCTAATATTGTCCTTGTTGTAGGAGAAGACTCCTGGATATATCATTATTTACTGTCTAACCCTGATCAAAAGTTTACTCCAGTCAGTTTATTACTTAATCCAGACGTGAATCCGTTAGACTTTGACTATTTGTTATGTATAGACGAAGAATGTAGGTACAGAAAATTTAATGTTAATGAAAATACCTTATTAGATTTAATTTCATCGACACAACCTGGAGAATTAATAGAACTCAAACATAGAGTTAAGATTGAGGGAAATTAATCCCCTCAACTCTCCCTTAAATGGCTTTAGAAAAGGACTGTCCTTTGCGTCCTTTGAGATAGGGATCGAACACCGCAGCAATATTTCGGATTAACCAGCGGCCGGTATTGGTGACTTCAAGGCGATCGCTATGTAAATGGATTAAACCATCAGCTTCTAAGGGTCGAAGATCGATTAATTCCTGGGCAAAGTATTGGTCAAAATCAAGATCAAAATGAAGATTATACTTTTCTTCGATGCGATCTTTATAGAGTTGAGATTGACACATCAATTCCATAATAACGGAACGGCGAATGATATCATCTTTGCTCAAGGTAACGCCTTTCTCGATGGGTAAATGTCCTGCATCTAAGCTTTTATAATAGTGCTTGATTCTCTTATGATTTTGTACATAAACATCGTGTAACATACTAATTGAGGTCATGCCAAAGGCCAAAAGATCGGATTCTGGTTTGGTGGTGTATCCTTGAAAGTTACGGTGTAAATCACCTGCTGCTTGGGCGATCGCTAACTCATCGTTGGGTTTAGCAAAGTGATCCATCCCGATAAATAAATAATCGTTATTATTAAATTCTTCGATGGTCATTTGTAAAATTGCTAACTTTTCTGACGCATTGGGAAGTTCATTCACAGGCATTTTTTTCTGTGCAGCTTTGATCCAAGGAATATAAGCAAAGTTAAACACAGCAATACGATTGGGATCTAATTCTATGGTCTTTTCAACTGTCTTTTTAAACGTATGTCGATTTTGATAAGGCAGTCCATAAATAAGGTCGACGTTGACACTCTCAAACTCAGCTTCTCTCATCCAACCCATGACATTAAATAACATTTCTTCGGGTTGAATACGGTTAATAGCTTTTTGTACTTTCGGGTCAAAGTCTTGAATACCAAAACTAATCCGATTAAACCCTAAGTTTCTCAAGAAAAAGACTAAATTTCGATCAAGATATCGGGGGTTTACTTCAATGGATATCTCGGCATTTTTGTCAATATTAAAGTTCTTAACTAAAGTATTAAATAACTGATCAATTTGCGATTGGTTTAAGTAGTTTGGGGTTCCTCCTCCCCAATGAATTTGATTAACACTACGCTTATCAGAAATAAGTTCTGCGGTTCTTTCAATATCACTAATTAAATATTCTAGGTAAGGAGGGGCAATTTTTTTATTACCTGTAATGATTGTATTACAACCACAAAAATAACAAGCTATTTCACAAAAAGGAATATGACAATACAAAGAAAGAGGGGTTTTGTTATGGTTTCCTGCTGCAATCCCTGCACGAAATTCTGGTTCTCCTACTTTTGTTTTTAGTTCAGTCGCAGGGGGATAACTGGTGTATCTTGGCAAAGATTTGTCGTATTTTTTGATTAACTCTTGGTCAAATTCAATTGTTTTAGCTGTTAAGTTCATGTTCTTAATTACCCTCTCAAAGGTTGGGATGTATCAGTTGGAATAGTTCACAAAAAAAGGGGCAGTCAGTTCAATGAAAATAGATTTATTTTCCTGACTTTTCCCTTTACTTAAATAGGGTTGATGCTTTACTCGGCAATAACTAAATTCTGGGGATGACCTTGACCATGAGGATGTTCTGTTGCCCCAGGAATGTCCTGACGAGTGATTAATTCAAATACATGATCACCGATGGCTTCTTTGACATCAGTTTCTAATTCGTGTACCACATCACGGTTTAATTTAAAGGCATGATTGGCCTCATCAATGATTTTTTGTTCTACGGCTTCATCCACGGGTAAAGCGTTTAAAGCATCACGATATTTTCCTTTGAATTCCCGTCTTGCTTCTGGGGTGGAAATTTGCTCAAACTCATAGAATTGAGTTCCTTTACCTTCGGGTAATTCTAAGGCCGAACGGGCTATATTTTTTAAACTTTGACCACCGGATAAATCACCCATATAACGCACATAAGAATGGGCAACTAATAAGGCCGGTTCAACTTGAGAAACTTGCCTAATTCTTGCTACATAAGTTTGGCCAGCAACTGAAGGGAAAATATCGGCTGCCCAATTTTCTCCGTAGTAGTATTCTAGGTCTTGTATTAAGTTTTGTTTGCGGTTTAACTCAGGAAAATATATCTTACTAATTATGGGATCATCTTTATGACGTTCTAATTCTTCTTCTAGGGTCGAATATAAGAAATAAAAGTCAGCTAAAAGTTTACGGAAGGGTTCTCTTTCTACAATACCTTTGAGAAAACACTTAGTAAAAGCTGTATTCTCTGCTAAAGTGTGGGAATGACTGGTTCCTTCTCGAAGCTTCAGGGCTAAGTTATTACTCATGATCAATACCTCTTGTTAACACTCAGACGTTAGGCTTTAGAGCAAAATTACTATTTCTGTCCTCAACCATCAAACGACTGCCGTGATTTCTCTTTCAATTTATTACTATACAGTTATATTGTCACTTAACCGTCAAATTTAGCAAAACTTAACATAATGGAGTGTTGTTCAAAAATATTTACCTTAACTTGGAAGATTAAGACTGTTTAAAATATGTATTAATGAATTCTTCAGGAATATTAAACTGTTTTAAAACTTCTGGTAAGGTGATTTCCACACTTGAATATACCTGCTTTTCCAATTATTCCCCCCTTAAAAAGGGGGGTTAGGGGGGATGGTAAGGGATCTCCTTTATCAGAAATCACCTAAGTCTTGACGAGGGATAATTCCTTTAAAACATTTACCCACTAATTTTTCACATTTGCTTTTACGCTGTCTTTCTTGTCGAATTTCTAATAAGCTATTTTTCCATTTGCTACATTCTGCTTCTTCCTATAAAAGTTGGACAAAATAATAATTTTCAATATAATCAAGTCCCTCTAATAAATCTCTTTGTTTTAACTTTTTTAGTTCTGTTTCTAGATTGCTCCAAAATTGTCTTGCTAATTTTCCTTCTGTTGAATTTAGGTAAACTTCATATAATATATTAGCCCAAGTCAAGGGAATAATCAGATTTATGGGACTCATACCTAGCTTTTCAGTTGTCCCAGAAAAAACTTGAAAAAAGACACCATAAACTAATATATTAGCACCTAACTGAGCGTATTCTATTGTAGTAGATGGCTTTGTACAATTACTAATAGTAACCCAGATAAATAAAGCTGGAAAGATAATCTGTATTGCTAACCATAACCCAAAAGGAAGATTTTTTAAGGGTTTATTAAGGACTAACGGTTTATAAAAGACATAATAACGGATTAATTTTTGTTCCAAATCTATCCAAGCTATAATAGCATTAATACATCCTGAAATAATATAAAGATAGGATATTAATTGTGGTATATTATCCATTAATTTTATTAACGATAATTGCTAAATCTACGAAGTTCTATTTCACCAAGGGTTGTTAAGGTAAAAGAGGTATGTGAATCATCTTCTGTTATGTCGAATCTTCGTGGTTTAGTAATAGGAAAAAGACTATACCAAATACTTCCAGAAACTTTATTAACTTTTCTTTCATTCCATAGTTGTTTGACAATTTGATGGACTTCCTCTGACTTTAAATTTAAACGATATTTTAAGTCTTCTAATGTCAAGGGATAGTTTTCTAATTCTTGCAAAATAAATAATGCTTTAGGATTAATTTCTTGCTCAGTTTTTGCCCTAGAAGGAGAATGATTTGAAGGGTAGGAACTTGCTATTTTAGTTTTTTCTTTACTATTGTAGTCTTTTGTTAATTCATCTCTAGCTTTTTGATAAGCAGCATTAAAATGAGAAATATTTTCAATCGATGCTATTATTTCATCAATGACTTGATAATTATACTCTGATGATTCTCTTTCAATGCTCTTAATTTTCTCCCTTAAATCTTCAGGAAGTTGCTCAATATCAACACGCTGAATGGCAATTTTTAAAGCGTCTAAGGTTCTTTTTTGACTGGGTTTTAGTGGTTTAGATGGTTGAGTCATGGTTTTCTCCTAATACCAATTTCCTAAAGTCCGACTACACATCCGGTGTAGGGGTCAACGGCCGTTGACCCCTACAATATAAACACCTGTAGTCTAAGTTTATGAAAATGATATAACAAGTAGGATTATCTGTTTTTATTATACCATAGTTCATAATTGATGGACAATAAATCCTAACCAATAATAATCTTGTTCATACACTTTACTCTTGGGATTTTGTTCATTATATTTATTTATTTCATCTTGTATTGAACGTAGAATATCACCATTAACTTGTTTACTTTCTCCATATTCTAAAAGTTTCCTTAACCAGATAATTAATTCTTGATTAGTCACATTTTGCAACCAAATTTGCGCATTTTCTAGAGCAATTTTTGGTACAATTCCTGAATGATATTGTTGATAAAAATAAATCATCAACCATGCGCTGGAAGTTTCGTCAACTGTCCACAGGGTACTAACAACACAGTTTGCACCACCCTTGAGAAATGCACTAACTAACCCTACATATTCACTCTCAATGGTTTGCTGTCCATTTAAGGCAGTTTCGCAAGCAGAAAGGGTTATTAACTCATAGGAATTAAAGTTAAGATGACTTATTTCAGAAGCAGTTAGTTGAGTCTTTTCCTCTCTACTCTCATTGATAAATTCTAAAGCTGATCTTTTGGGAACATCAAAGTTATAATAACCGTGGCCGGTAAAATGAAGGTGAGTATGGTTGGGAATAGCTTTTTTAAAGTCTTCAATAGTGATTATAGGATTTTTAAAGTCTTCAATAGTGATTATGGATGGTTCTACTGTAGCCAAATATGCGTTAATTATCCCACATTCTATTTCAGAATATAATAAATGCTTTTCCTTATTTTTTGGACTTTGGATAAAAAACAATTGTTAGCGTAAATTTTACGCTAAACATATCTCCAGAGCTAAAATAGAGAATTAAGGTGATTTTAAAAACTCTCTTTCCATCTTTTTAGGGGATTTTAAATATTAAATAGCTTCATTCAGTTTCGGTTCCAATATAGATATCTAAGTAGCTTTCAGTTAGAGATTGAATGACTCGTTCTAATTCATCAATGAGATTTCTTCTAGTGAGTTTTTCTACAGCATCAATATGAGCAGAACTTCCGGCTCGTCCTAAATATTTATATTTGGTTTTTTTCTCATTATTAGTGGCCATAGGAAAAATTGATTCAGCAGCCTGTGGTTTATAATACCAGTAGATTGTTCCCTTTCCATTAACCTGATAACGAATAATATGACAATTAGCTGGTGCTACTTCCCCTTCCCGTTCAATTTTCTTTATTTTCTGTTTAAGAGAGCGAATTAGACTCTTAATTTGTTTGGCTCTCAGGTGGACATCTTGACTGGTCTTAAGTTCGGAATGTGATGACATTAGCCTTAACTGTAACAAACAACCTCTTTTGATGTTAGCGTATATATTCCGCTAATTTATAAGGTAATAAATTTTAAAAATGACCAAAAATGAAACGGCTACGTCTGTCGAGGAATTCCTGGTGTGGAGGTCTAACCTCTTCCAAGGACTAAAAGCTAGAAAAGAAACTATTATAGAATTACTCGATGCCCTCTCCAGTAACCAACAAGCTCACTCAGTCGTTGAATTGTCTCTCAATCCTTTATTTAGAAGAGATTATAACAGTTTATATAGAGGAATTCAAGAGTTTTTACCCACTCAAACTGACCCTAATTATGAACAGAGAATTGAGACTTTATTTTCAGCGGTATCGAGAACAATTCCTCCCACTTCAAAACATTATAACTTATTTGGTATTGACACAACTCCCTGTCCACGACGGTTTGCCGAAACGTTAGCGGATAAAACCTTTATTCATTACCCCAATCCAATTAAGGGAAATAAACCCATTAATATTGGACATTGTTATTCCGTTGTCTGCGCTTTACCTGACCAAATAGACACAGAAAAAGTCCCTTGGGCTGTCCCCTTATCAGAAGAGCGAGTCCCCTCTAAACATAAAGGAGTAAATCAAGGCAATCAACAACTAAAAAAAATCTGGCAAAGTTCTTTATTTTCTGATAAATTATCTGCCTTAGTGGCTGATAGTGACTACAGCCAAAAGGATTTTATTGGGGAACAAGTTAAGCATGAAGACGTAGTTACTATTACAAGAGTTAGAAGTGACCGAGTTTTTTATCGTCAATTTATTCGGGACCCAAATCAAGCCAAAACTTCGGGACATCCCCGTTGGTATGGGGATAAATTTGACCTTAAAGATGACCAAACTTGGACTGAACCTGATGAAGTTCATCATGTTCCCTTTACAACGAAAAAAGGTCGTCAATTAACAGTGACTATTTCGGGATGGAAACAGATGTTAATGAGAGGAACTAAAAACTATAAAATGAACAATCACCCCTTTACTTTACTCCAGATTGTTGTCAGAGATCAAGAAAGAAATAGTATTTGGAAACCTATGTGGCTTATTGTTATTGGTTCTCGGCGCGATGAGTTAAGTTTAGTTGATTGTTATCAGTGTTATCGACAACGTTATGACATGGAACATCTTTTTCGATTTGGTAAACAAAGATTATTGATGACATCTTATTTAACTCCCGATGTACATCATGAAGAAAATTGGTTTAAACTAACACTTCTTTCTTATGTAAATTTGTGGGCTGCCAGAAAATTAGCTGTGGTTTTACCCCGTGATTGGGAACAGTATTTGAAGACTAATAAATCCATCAAAATCACCCCTAGTCTAGTTCAAAGAGACTTTTCAAGAATAATTACGACCTTGGGGACTTTCGCCAAATTTACCAAACGTCGAGGTTTTTCTTCCGGACGTATTAAAGGTTACAAAAAAGCCCCACGAACTCGTCATGATGTTATCAAGAAAGGGAGCAAAAAATCAACTGAAAACTTAAAAGCTCCTTAGTTTTCCTCAGAATCTATAGATTAGCCCTATTTGTCAGCCAATTTTATTGACTGATACAGAGCCGATATTTTGGGATTTTAGTTTAGCGTAAAATATACGCTAACAAACTTTTTTGTCCAAAGTCCAATATTTTCCTCATCTGTACAAACTTCATCCCTTAAATATTGTCGGGGGTTTTCTATACTTAATAATTCTCTTTGACTATTGTTTAATTGTTGTTGTTTTTGTTTCAAGTTTAAACCTATTTGTAAACTGGGAAGATAAGATATTATCCAATCTTTTTGATTAAATATGAAATGTAAGGGGAATCTATGTAAGTCTTGGTGGGGAATTAAGATTAATTCTTTGATGTCTTCTAATTCTTTTTCTATGTCAGAAATACCTAAGATATCTTTTAAATTTTCTAGGCGATCGCTGATATGAAATCGCCAAGGATGCTCTTTTTTGTTTTCTTTTTCTTCATCTTTTTTACCTCTATAGTCTTGATAATCTTCATCCCATTTTTTTATCCATTGTTCGAGTGATTCTACCCCACCACCGTTATTAAGCGGGACGTTTTTTGATGGGTTTGGTTTTAATGGTATTAATCCGTTTTGTTTGATAATGAAAGTAATTAATCCCATTGGACTATTAAACCAGTAAATAATTGCTTTCTCAGGGTTCAATAAGCTTTCTATTTGTTTATAACTGGGATAAATCTTAGAGTCTGTTTTTAGTTGAGTTTCTGTTTTATATCCTTCTATAATATGAGTTAAACGCCGATTTTTCTCTAATTCTGCGTTGCGTAATGCTTCGATAATTTCTCCTTTCTCTAAAAGAACATTAACCGTGAGTTGACGAAAGGTTAAAAATTTGGCTTCTAGTCTTAATCTTTGGTCTTCGTCTTCAATGGGAACCTTATCTAATAATTGATTAAGTAGTTTTAATCCTTGGAATAAATAATCATCAGCGTTGTCTTTATCTCCCTTTGCTAAATAAACTTTAACTAAATCTTGAATCACTTCTAACCGTAATTCGGGGAACTGTTCAACGGTTAAAGTTTCTAAGGCACAATGATAACTATTAATGGCGTTATTATATTCTTGGTGTTCATATTGCGCTACCCCAATTTTATGATGTAAATATCCCCATCCTTCGGGGTGACTGTCTTGATAAATATGTTTATTTAAGGGGTAGCGATAACTAATTAATTCTCCTTCGTATCCCCGTTTATTTAACTCAGGGTTCAACCGAGAAATTAACTGTAGTTGAGATTGATTAAGAAATTGTATTAACTTGTCTGAGTTGGGTTGTTGTAAGAAGGAAATGAGATCACCAAAATCTCCTGTTTCTAGGGATTGAAAGTAGTTAATTAGTTGTCTGGAAGCGTCGGTTAATTCCAGTTGAAATGTATCTATAAATTGACTTTCTACCCGTAATATATACCCTTCACTTGCGGTTGATGAACTTGCTGCTAACCCTCGGTGATACCAAGCTTCAGGAAAATCAGGTTTCAACTGTAATGCTTTGTCGTAGGAGGCGATCGCTTCATCCAACCTTCGTAAGTTACCTAAAGTATTCCCTCGGTAATACCAAGCTTGATGTAAATCTGGTTTCAACTGTAAAGCTTTGTCGTAGGAGGCGATATCTTCATTGAACCTTTGTAGATTACTTAAAGCTACCCCTCGGTTATGCCAAGCTGAATAATAATCTGGTTTAATTTCTAACGCCTTCTCAAAGGAGGTAATCGCTTCTTCAAACCTCCCTAAATTGTCACATAAAATGATTCCTCGGTGATCCCAAGCTAGATGATAATCTGGTTTCAACTGTAATGCTTTGTCGTAGGATGCGATCGCTTCATCCCACCTTCCTAAGTTAAATAAAGCTATCCCTCGGTTATACCAAGCTTCATCTTTATCTGGTTTTAACTGTAATGCTTTGTCGTAGGATGCGATCGCTTCATCCCACCTTCCTAAGTTACCTAAAGCATACCCTCGGTTATTCCAAGCTACATCATCATCTGGTTTCAACTGTAATGCTTTGTCGTAGGAGGCGATCTCTTCATCCAACCTTCCTAACTCATATAAAGCTACCCCTCGGTTAACCCAAGCTGGATGATAATCTGGTTTCAACTGTAAAGCTTTGTCGTAGGATGCGATCGCTTGTTCATATTGCTGAAAAGTACCCATTAATTCTCCCAAATAATACCACGCTTGATAATCATTAGGATATTGTTGGGTTATTTCAACCACAGTATTAACTGCTTCTTGATACTCTCCCCTTTGATATTGTTCAACTGCTTGATCAATTAATCTTTGAACTTCATCTGTTGTTGTTTGGGAACTGGTTATATTTTGTGTTCCTGATGGGGTTGGGTTTGGTTCTGTATTTTGTAGATTATTCCCTTGAAAATTTCCAAACTCCGAACCCCTAACTCCTAACTCCGAACTCAGGTTTCTCGCAATATTTCCCAGTTTCCCTGACGCAATATTACCCAATTCTTCTAAATCTTGCCCTAATTGTTGATAATTATCTTTATTATCCAACCATTCTAAACTTTTCTCCTCTATCCATTCTGCTAATTTATCAGGTTTGATATTACGACTTATTAAAAACCCTTGACAACTGCCCCAAGACCTTCCTTTTTTAATTGCTTCCAGCAACGTAAATAAGACACTTTCGTACTCAGCATCGGATAAACTGGGTTCATCTGTTTCTATTGCGTCAGAAGGAGGATTAAAGAGACTTTTCAGCCAATTCCAGAGTTTTTTTAGCCAATTGAGCATCAACTTGTGGGGTGGGGAAAATAGAGAGTTTTAGGGGTTCGGAGTTAGGAGTTAGGAGTTAGGAGTTAGGAGTTAGGAGTTCGGAATTAAGTGTACCGTTCGGAGCCGCGCTCACGGCGAAGCCTCATGAGTCCGAGAAAGGCTATATTTAAACTTACTATATCTTAGAAAACTTTGCCCACCTGACGCAATTTAGGAAAATTCAACATAACATCAAAATATTTATTGTCATTGCGAGGGAAGTTAATTACTAATATAGCAATGATTTATCAGTTGTAGAATTAATGTTGAAGTTATCCCCCCTTTAGTTCCCCCCTTATTAAGGGGGGAACTAAAGGGGGGATCTCGATAATCTCATGAATCATTACTGATTGCTATATAATGTAGTTAATGTTATCAACGAAATATCAAAACGATGGTACAGCAGATAACTAACCCAACTGAAAACAATATTATCTACCCTGATAGTGATGGTCAACCCATGGCCGATAATACTAAACAATTTCGCTTAATTGTTACCATTAAAGAAAACTTAGCGTTATTATTTGCAGATAATCCTGATGTTTTTATTGCTGGTGACTTGTTATGGTATCCCCTGGAAGGTAATAATAAACTAAGACGCGCTCCCGATGTTATGGTAGTATTTGGTCGTCCTAAAGGTGATCGGGTTTCCTATAAACAATGGGAAGAAAATAACCTCTCTCCCCAAGTTGTTTTTGAAATACTTTCCCCTGGTAATACTTTAGCAGAAATGAGCCAAAAATTTGAGTTTTATAATCGCTATGGGGTGGAAGAATATTATGTTTATGATCCTGATAAAGTCGATCTTTGTGGTTGGAGCAGAGTAGAAAATAGTTTAAACTTAATTGAAACAATGGACGGATGGATTAGTCCCCGTTTAAAAATTCGCTTTGAAATCACTGATCATGATCTACAAATATTTACCCCAAAGGATGAACCTTTTTTAACTTATGTAGAATTAGGGAAATTGAAACAAGAGGCTGAAAAAAGGGCTAAAAAAGCTGAACAAAGGGCGGAAGATGCTGAGGCTAAAATTAAAGAATTAGAGGCTAAATTACGAGAATTAGGACAACTTTAAAACTCGTAATTAATAACTGATAACTGGTAACTGATAAACTATGATTACAACAATTTCTCAACCAATAACACTAGACGAATTTTGGGACTGGTATCCCGATGGTTTCGGACGTTATGAATTACACGATGGGGCGATTTTTGAGATGCAACCAATAGGAAATCATGAAGAAGTAATTAGCTTTATTAGGATGGAATTAGTTGTACAAATTAAGCAACTAGGACTATCTTATCTGATACCAAAACAAGCTTTAATTAAACCTCTTGATACGAATAAATCCGCTTATAACCCCGATGTACTTATTCTTGATAAATCTAGCTTAAATGATGAACCATTGTGGAAAACACGGTCAACTATTACCCAAGGAAAAACAGTTCCTTTGGTGATAGAAGTTGTTAGTACAAATTGGGGTTATGATTATGGACATAAACTGGTTGATTATGAAGCTTTAGGGATAGCTGAATATTGGATTGTTGATTATTTAGGTTTAGGAGGAAAACGTTATATTGGTGATCCAAAACAACCAACTATTTCTATTTATCAATTGGTTGATGAAGAATATCAAGTACAACAATTTAGAAGCAATGATCTCCTTATTTCTTCTATTTTTACTGATTTGAATTTAACAGCACAACAAATTTTTGACGTTGTTAATTTGTAAGGTGAGCAGTGCATCGGCCTACGAGGTTTTGATACTAAGAGTAAGGTAATTTCCACTTCGAGAATATACCTACTTTTCCAATTATTCCCCCCTTAAAAAGGGGGGTTAGGGCGGATCATAAGGGATCTCCTTTATCAGAAATCACCTAAGGTGGGCAATGCCCACCCTACGTTGACATTATTTTAATCCTCCTTAATCTACTTCTTAAACCTTAATTAATTCAGTTTTTTGGGAACCATTCAACTCAACATTTTTATCTTTACCAGCATAGGCCAAAATGTAAAGATCCTTTAAATCATTCATCAAGGGATAACGAGGGTTGGCCCCTGTACATTGATCATCAAATGCTTGCTCTGATAACACTTCTAAAGACTCATAAAACTGTTGATCTTTTTCCCCAAGTACATCTTTAATAGTGGCCGGAATATCTACCTCCCGTTTCAGGTTTTCTACTGCTTCAATTAATTTTTCTACTTTTTCGTCTTCACTGTCTCCCCCAAGGTGCAAATAATCAGCTATCTGTGCATAACGGAACTTAGCGTTAGGGAATTTATATTGAGGAAAAATAGCCTGTTTAAAAGGTGCATCGGTGCTGTTGTAACGGATAACATGAGAAATCATCAGCGCATTAGCTAACCCGTGAGGAACATGAAAAGTAGATCCTAATTTATGGGCTAAGGAGTGACAAATTCCTAAGAAAGCATTAGAAAAAGCAATGCCAGCAATAGTTGCCGCATAGTGTACTTTTTCCCTGGCTTTGGTATCGCCTACACCATTTTTATAGGCACTGGGAAGATATTCAAATAATAGTCCAATGGCTTTTAATGCTAACCCATTGGTAAACCCACTTGCGAAGACAGAAACATAGGATTCTAAGGCATGGGTTAAGGCATCAATTCCCCCAAAAGGGGTTAAACTTTTTGGCATATTCATCACTAACTTGGGGTAAACAATGGCCATATTTGGCGTTAAAGCATAGTCAGCTAAAGGATATTTAATACCTGTACTTTTATCCGTTACTACTGCAAAAGGTGTTACCTCCGATCCTGTTCCCGATGTGGTAGGAATAGCCACCATCATCGCCTTTTCTCCTAATGGGGGTAAGTCATAAACCCGTTTACGAATGTCCATAAACCGCATAGCTAACCCTTCAAATTCGATTTCTGGATGTTCGGACATTAACCACATAATTTTGGCTGCATCCATAGGAGAACCGCCACCAATGGCGATAATAACATCAGGATGAAAGCTATTCATTAAAGCCAAACCTTGATTTATAGTGCCTAAAGTTGGGTCTGGTTCAACGTCGTAGAAAATGTCATACTTTATGTCTATATCTTCTAAAACTTGTTCCATTTCTTCGGTTATTCCCAAATCATAAAGGGGTTTATCGGTGACAATAAATGCCCGTTTTTTCCCTGTTAAATCTTTTAAAGCGACGGGCAGACAACCGTATTTAAAATAAACTTTGGGAGGAACTCGGAACCAAAGCATATTTTCTCTTCTTTCTGAGACGGTTTTGATATTTAATAAGTGGTTAATATTGACATTACCAGCGATGGAATTACCACCCCAACTACCACATCCTAAAGTTAAAGAAGGATCAAGACGGAAGTTATAAAGATCGCCGATCGCCCCCACAGATGTAGGAATATTAATCAGTACCCTAGCTACTCTTATCTTGTTTTCAAAGTATTCAATATGCTCATGATTATCGGGATCGGTATATAATGCTGCCGTATGACCACGGCCAGCAAATTCTACTAACTGATATGCTGTTTCAACTGCTTCCTCAAAATTATGACCCCGATACATCCCTAAAATGGGGGAAAGTTTTTCGTAGGAAAATGGCTCCTCATAACCAACTTTTTCGATTTCACCAATTAAAACCTTAGTCCCTTCAGGTATTTTTATCCCTGCAATTTCTGCTATTTTACTCACAGGTTGACCAACAATCGCTACATTTAATTTACCATTAATAATAATAGTTTTACCTAATTTTTCTCGTTCTTCTGCTGTTACAAAATAAGCCCCTCTTTCTTGAAATTCTTCCCTAACTGATTCATAGATTTTATCTTCAACAATCACCGCTTGTTATGAGGCACAAATCATGCCATTATCGAAGGTTTTGCTGAGAATAATTGAAGAAACTGCTGTTTTAATATCTGCTGTTTTATCAATAACTGCCGGGGTATCTCCTGAACCCACACCAAGGGAAGGATGACCGGAAGAATAGGCTGCTTTAACCATTCCTGGACCCCCAGTTGCTAAAATTAATTTGATGTCAGGATGCTGCATTAAAGCTTGGGATAATTCAATGGTGGGTTCGTCGATCCAACCAATTATATGCTCTGGACATCCTGCTTTTATAGCTGCTTCTAAGATAATTTTTGCTGCTTCAATGGTGCTTTTCTTAGCCCTTGGATGGGGAGAAAAAATGATCGCGTTACGAGTTTTTAGGCTTAATAATGCTTTAAAAATTGCTGTGGATGTGGGGTTAGTTGTGGGAACAATACCTGCAATAATTCCTAAAGGTTCAGCTATTTTTTGAAATCCTTAGGATTCATCTAATTCGATGACAACGCAGCTTTTAGAGTCTCGATATTTATTGTAAACGATTTCAGAAGCAAAATGATTTTTAAGTACTTTGTCTTCAACTATGCCCATTCCTGTTTCTTTTACCACCATTTTTGCTAGTTGAATTCTAGCAGAGTTAGCAGCAATGGAAGCTTTTTTAAAGACCTTATCTACCTGTTCTTGGCTAAAGGTGGCGTATTTTTCTTGAGATGCCTTGACTTTTTCGATTAATTCTTTTAAGCTTTCTAGATTATTTACTATCATTTGTAATTCTTCCTCATATCAATGACATGAATTTTCGCTTTTATTATAACGTTTATAATCTTAAGAAAATATTAGTATTTTGCTGGTTATAGCAGGAGACAGAAAGAGTAAAATGATTACCGCAAAACTGGGAAAATGTTTAAAAATTACTGATTAATTTAATATAGTGTTTCTTAGACTTATGAGGTACACCCTACCCTTGTGTACCTCACGAGTATGAGAAGTGCTATATTATTGTTGGTCTAAACCTTTTAGAGACTGTTTATAAACTAAATCTTAAGAGACTCGTCGGGTGTATTAGCGTAGCGTAATGCACCAAAAAACACAATTTTGGTGAGTTACGGTATCAAAAAATTATAGGAATTACCCCAATAATCATATAGCAATCAGTTATCAGTTGTGAGAATTAAGTGAATTGTGATCCCCCCTAACCCCCCTTACTAAGGGGGGAACTGAACGGGGGATCTTGATGTTCTCATGAATCATTCCTGATTGCTATAGTTAAATTCTAATACTTTAAAATCAGGAAAGTTGACTTGATGTTGATTGGTGGCTGCTTTTTTGGGACTGTCATAAGAAAAGATAACGATTAAGTAGCGATCGCTAAATCATAACTTTTAAAAATATTGATAACTTTTTCTAGTAATTCATCGGAAGGAGGTTGAGTTTCTGTTAGTTGATAATCATATCCTAATTGTTCCCATTTATATTCTCCCATTTTATGAAATGGCAATACTTCCACCCTTTCGATGTTATCAAATTGAGCAATAAATTGAGCCAAACCAGTAACATTTTCAAACCCATCGGTTAAATGAGGAACTAAGACAAATCTGATCCAAGTTGGTTTCTTAATTTCGTTGAGATAGCGGGCAAAATTTAAAGTGGGTTCAATGGAAACATTGGTTACTTTTTTATAAACTTTAGGATCAAAGGATTTAATATCTAACAAAACCAAATCTGCATATTCTAGAACAGGTTTAGCAATATTAACGTTAACATATCCAGAAGTATCTAAAGCGGTATGAATTCCCAACCTATGACATTCTTCAAAAATAGCCTTAACAAACTCTGGCTGCATTAAAGGTTCACCACCACTAACGGTAACACCTCCTCCCGAAAATTTAAAGTAAGATTGATATTTTTCAATTTCAGAAATCAATTCATCTACAGATACCAACTTGCCATTTTCAACGTGACGACAATCGGCATTATGACAGTATAAGCATCTTAAAGGACAACCTTTGGTAAAAACAATAAAACGAATCCCCGGAACGTCTACAGTCCCACAAGTCTCTACAGAATGAATCACTCCCGTTGTTATCATTTGTTTATTCATATTAGCTATTTTGCAATTTTTTAATAATACCCATTTCAAAAAGTTCGGCTAAATATTTGGGTAGGGATCAACGCTGAGGATCGTCGAAGCGTTGACCTCTACAATATAAACATCTAGCAAGAATATATAAGGACATAAGTAGGTAGTCAAGGCTTTAGCCTTGATGATGACTATCTTTCTCGTCCTAAAGGACTAACTACAAACTTACATCCGCTGGTGGAAAGTACGATTAATCACATCTAGTTGTTGTTCCCGACTTAACTTAATAAAGTTAACAGCATATCCAGAAACACGAATGGTTAACTGAGGATATTCTTCGGGATGATCCATTGCATCCAGTAAAGTTTCTCGATTAAGAACATTAATATTAATATGATGTCCTGTATCGTAGAAATAACCGTCTAACATTCCCACTAAATTATTGATCTTGGCACTGTCATTATTACCCAATGCTTGCGGCACAATAGAGAAAGTATAGGAAATGCCATCTTTAGCGTTATCGTAGGGTAATTTAGCAATAGAAGCCATAGAAGCTAATGCACCTTTGCTATCTCGTCCGTGCATGGGGTTTGCACCAGGTGCAAAGGGTTCTCCTGCTTTACGTCCATCCGGTGTACTACCAGTCTTTTTCCCATATACCACGTTGGAAGTGATGGTTAAAATGGACTGAGTAGGGGTTGCCTGACGATAGGTTTTGTTTTTGCGGATATTGTTCATAAAATCGCTCAAAACCATGGCAGTAATGGTGTCTGCCCGTTCGTCATTATTACCAAATTTGGGATAATCTTCCTCCACTTCGTAGTCAACCGCTAATCCCGGATTTCTCACAAATTAATTTGAAAGCCCAATCCAGAGATGAAAAATGATAATTTTCAGGACTAATAGAAATTTTGAATATAGATGAATAAAAAAATTGACTTTGATTATCCAAAAATTGAGTTTAAGAGGGAATAATTATATTAACTTTTGATTTTCTCCACGATAAATAAGACTAAATGAAAGTATCAGTCAGTCAACAACTTATGATAGATATCTTTTTTAAAAAACAACTTATTCTACTTATCCAGTATTAGGAATAGTTTTAATTCTTTTGTTAGCAATAGATAAAATATCTTGATAAGGACAAGCACTAGCTATAGCGATAATAATTCTTCTACAACTAATCTTTATTTTGGCTCCCAACTTAAGAAGATTTAGACGTATTCTTCCCACAGTTGCTTTAGCCAATGAAGTTTTTTTAAACAGTGTTGACGAAAAGCATTTATGAGAACATAAGCCCAGGAATGTATCCATAATCTTAGTTGATTACTTTGAAATGTTTGAGTTGAAGTTCTATCAGCTAACAAGTCTAATTGTTGTTCTTTAATCCGATTTTCCATCTCGCCTCTCGGACAGTATTTTTTTGTATGAAGTTTTGAGGGTGGAATTTTTGAAGCGGGCAAAGATGTCACCACATGGCGCATTTTTAAGCCATCACTTCCATAACAAACTTTTGTCACTACTCTTCTTTGACAACTCCATGACTTTTCTGTTTTATAACGAATAGAGCGATACCAAGTAGAAATTGGTACTAATTTTTTAACTTCTTCTAAATCTTCTTTTTTCTGAAATAAACTATCCATTAATTCAGTTATTGGAGCTAGTTTTTTTTTATATTCATGTTTGGCTTTTTCAATTACATCATCCGCTCGTAACTTAAGAACGCCATTTGTTCCCATAGCTATAACATAATCAACTAAAGGCTGATTTTCACAAAAATAGAAGATTTCTTCACGGGCATAGGCACTATCACCCCTAACTAGGATATGAGTCTCTGACCATTTTTCTCTAATTAGTCCGATAATTCTTTGTAATTCGTCTAAGGCTCCATCGGCTGGATCTACATTAGATGAACGAAGTTTAGCAACTAATAAATGATGCCCACAGAAAATATATAAAGGAGCATAACATACTCCGTGATAATAACTATTAAAAAATGCCCCTTCTTGATTACCATGTACTTGGTCATCCGTGACATCCATATCTAATATAATACTTAAGGGAGGTTTTTTATAAGACTCTAAAAAAAATTCGACAAAAGATTTTTCAATGGCTTCAAAGTTGGGTTCTATTTTATGATAACGACTCGTTTTTTGGTCGAGAATAGTCTCAGGACAATATTCCAATCTATTAATTGTACTTTTTCCAGCTAACCATCCCTTTTTATCTTCAAGTTCATTAAGCTTTTCTAAAGTGATCTTAAGGGCAGGATCGTGACGTAATTTATCATGGTCATTGACATCTTCATAGCCTAAAATAATTCCATAAAGCCTTTGTGCTAATAACTCATGAACGGAATGATCTACATAAGATTGATGACGATGATCTTGAAAACAGTTACCAAACTTCTCCGTAATTCCCAGTTTTTTATCCAACTCAGCTATCCAGACAATCCCCTCATCTGAAGTGATTAGTCCCCCATCAAAATTAGCGATTATTTCTTTTCCTTTCTGTTTACTAAAGTTGATTACTTGACGAGGGGTTCGGGGATGACTGGGAATCATTAAATCAGTTTAAGGTAAATTGCTTTAATAATTAAATTATAGCATATTTTATTCTAACAATCTAGTACTATTAGAGATTTTATTAATAATTTTTTTGGAAAAATGAGTGATTGATTTATCTTTTCATCTTTGTCTAATTCGGGTTGATTTTAACTTAAAATCTGACAACAGACTGTTGGTTGGGGAAATCTGCGATCGCTCTGTTCAAACCCACTTCCTGTAAGGCTTCTGTGTTTGGCGATCGCAGATTTTGTGAGAAATTCGGGTAATCCTTCTTCGTTGCGAATCACTTTAACTTTTCCATATTTAATGGCAGCTAAAGCGTCCCCAACCAAGGATAAACCTGCAATACCGCAGGCCATTGTCCGATAAACATCGCGATCGTGCAAGGCCATTTCTACCGCTTCGTAGCAGTATTTATCGTGCATATAGTGGATGACATTGAGGGTATTAACATAAAGTTTAGCCAACCAAGCCATCAACAGGTCAAACTTTGCACTAACCGCTTCATAATCGAGATAATCATCGGTTATAGGTGCATAGGGTGGGGCGACTTGTTCCCCTGATTTTTCGTCTTTACCCCCATTAATGGCGTAGAGGAAGGCTTTTGCAAGATTAACCCTGGCCCCAAAGAACTGCATTTGTTTACCAATTTTCATGGCAGATACACAGCAAGCAATACCATAATCATCCCCAAATTCTGGGCGCATTAAATCGTCGTTTTCGTATTGAATGGAACTGGTATCGATGGAAACCTTGGCGCAGTATTGTTTAAAGGCAGTGGGTAATTTTTCTGACCAAAGAATGGTTAAATTTGGTTCAGGGGAAGGGCCTAAGTTGTAGAGGGTATGAAGGAAACGGAAACTATTTTTAGTAACCAGGGGACGGCCATCTACTCCCATACCTCCAAGGGTTTCGGTGATCCAAACCGGATCAGCAGCAAATAACTGGTTATATTCCGGGGCGCGTAAAAAGCGAACCATCCGCAGTTTCATCACGAATTGATCGATTAATTCTTGCACTTCGGCTTCGCTGATCACACCTAATTTTAAGTCTCTTTCGATGTAAATATCGAGGAAGGTAGACACACGCCCTAGTGCAGCTTAGCAAAAATAATCCACCAGTCACTTATGATCTTTAAAGCCCTTAAATTTCCAAACGAACGGCTTAGCAAAATGTTGATTAAAGTAATCAATACAATTGAGAATTTTTTGGGATAGTTCTTCAGTTGAACGGACAGTAATTCTTTTGAGTAAACGCCTGACTAAGATCGAAAACCAACACTCAATTTGATTAAGCCACGATGTATGTTTGGGAATATAAACAAAGCGAATTCGATGAGATTCATCTGATAAAAAATCTGCTCTGCTGTCCATAGATTGCAAAATCCCCTCCTTTCCTTTTCTCCCCAAATCAATAGTAATTTCACAGCTTTCTGCTACTAATTTGACTAAGCTTTCCGATTTATGAGTGTTGAGTTGATCTACAATAAAAATCCATTCTGCTTTTTCATCAATCTTAATCGTTCTCTGGATATGTTCAGAAAAATCTTGTTCTGTTCTTGTCGGTCCAATAGAGGGACTAACAACTTTTCCTCTTGCCACATCCCAGTTCGCAATCAAGCTTAAAGTTCCGTGTCTTTCATATTCAAATTCGATTTTTTCTACTTGTTTAGGCTTGATTCTTTTGTTCGGAAATAATCTCTCAAGAGCTTGAATCCCTGTCATTTCATCTGTACTAATTAAATGAATTCCTTGTTCTAACAAAGTTTTAGCTTCTTGATGAAGTTCACAGATATATTTGACTTGCTTTTTAAATTTTAAGGGATCATCAATTTTGGCATTTAACCAGTAACGAACGAGATGTGGTTGTAATGTCGCTTCTTTTTAAAAAACGCCCCACACTACGGGGGGAAATCTTTTCGACAATTCCTCTTTTTATGGCTTCATCCGCCAACTCTGAAGGTGTCCAATGGCTCACTGGTCTGTCTGATTTTTCACATTCTTCACAAGCGATCGCTACAATCTGGACTACTTGTTCGACCGTAAAGGATTTTGTTGTTCCAGGTCTTGGGCGATCGCTTAAAATTCCTTTGATCAAGACCATTAATGCTTTCTCCGTTACCTGTTGTTCTTCGGCGGCACTCAGTTTTTCTCTCTCCTCAAACCATCGCGATCGCCACTGACGCACTTGTACTCGGTCTAATTCTAATCTTCGACTAATCGAACTATTGCTCTCTCCTGATGCTGCGGCTAAGATTAGCTTGGCTCGTCTAACAAGGCGATAGGGGTTTGTTGTCCCTCTCACTATTTGTTGGAGTACTGTTTTCTGTAGGTTGGAGAGGTTAATTGGCAATGCTTTATATCATGGACATCAACTTCGAGATTCTTCCGTTAGTTTCATTGAAACACATTGTCGTGGCTAGTCACGAAAGTTTCTGTAAAAATCTGGTGGATTACTTTCGCCAAGCTGCACTAGGGACATAGCAGCCCCATTTTGTTCTTTCACCGCAGCTAAATAACCGAAATAAGTCCACTGGATCGCTTGTTGACTATTGACGGCCGGGTTGCCTAAGTCAAACCCATAACTTGCACCCATGCTTTTCAGTTTTTTCAGGGCTTTGATTTGTTCTGAGATTTCTTCTCGTAAGCGGATCAAGTCCTCATCCATCACATCGTATTCCAGGGAAGATAACTGTTTTTGTTTATCTTTGATGAGAAAATCCACACCGTACAAAGCTATACGACGATAATCCCCAATAATCCGGCCTCGTCCATAAGCATCGGGTAAACCGGTAATAATCCCAGAGTGGTGGGCTTTACGCATTTCGCTGGTATAAGCATCAAAAACACCGTCATTGTGGGTTTTCCGATATTCGGTAAATGTTGTATGGGTTTGGGGATCGATAGTATATCCGTAAGCTTCTAATGATTTTTCGACAACCCGAATGCCACCAAAGGGCATAATTGCACGTTTGAAGGGTTGATCGGTTTGCAGGCCGACAATTTTTTCTAAGTCTTGATTAATATAACCGGCACCATAGGCGGTAATACTAGAAGGAATTTTAGTTTCTGCGTCTAATACCCCTTTTTCTCTTTCTTGTACCATTAAGGATTTTACTTCATTCCAAAGGGTATCCGTTGCCGGGGTTACTGTTTCTAGAAATGATTCATCTCCTTGATAGGGGGTGTAATTTTTTTGAATAAAGTCTCTAACGTTAACTTCTTTAACCCATTCTCCCTGTTTAAATCCTTGCCATGCTTCTTGTGTTGAGGTGAGTTGACTTTTTAATGTAGAAACGTTTCTTTGCAGATCAAGATTACTAACCATATATATATCACCAAGTGTTGTCCGTTGCTTTACACTTGCTTCCTTAACTCTATTTTATCCCGTTTAATTAAGATTTTTGTCTGCTTAACTTATCTTTAATATACCGCATCAATAACTTTCTTGCGAAGGTCATAACTATTGCAAAAACAGGCGATCCCCGTTAACATACATTAAGTACATAATCACTGTACCCTAATTCATAAATTCTAAAGAATCATTTAAAAACTTTTTACCACAAAATAATTAGAATATGTTTGAATTAAAGCTGGTTTAAAAATTGACTACCAATGGCAACTCAGTAAAGATATATATATATTTATTTATTGTGACCACAAGAAACAAAATTTAATTAATATTGAATTAACCAAAATGCTTCATCTCTAATATATAAAGGGTTACTATTAGCAGGAGGTGCAATCATTTTAACTTCTTTCATTAAAGAATTATGTTCAACTTTCCAATTCTGATAATCAGCAGATTCGTCCTTTTCTTGTTCAGGACAACTATAAGTTACTTTTTTAATTTGTTGATCATCAATTTCAAAAAAACGTCCACAATCTTGTGGTAAAATCATGATGACTAGCAAACGATTTTCTTGTTTAGGATATAATGTAACTGTACTCGGTTGTTTAACTCCATTTGCTACTCTTCCCCAAAATTGAGCCGTTGCTGCATAGCTTTTTTGTCTAGGTTGTGGATTAACAATTGCTATTGTATTTGAGGGGAAAAAATTATTTTTAACTTTTGATAATTCAGAAGTATTAAATAATAGTAATAAACTCATTAATAAATTTATATTTGTATTCATAGTATTAATCAAATTAGGCTTTTTAGTATCTTTAGGGTAGCTAATGTTAACTAAAAGTGGTAATTTTTAGCTAATAACCTATTATAAACATTTTACCCCAAAAATTTTGTAACCTTCAGCTTATTGGATCTTAGTTCCGACAATAAATTTTAATTTTAGTGAAGATTTATCATCAATCACACAAAAATATGTTAACCTAACCTTAGAAAACATCAAAGATATATTATCAATAAACTAAATTAATTATTCATGATAATCGAGAATGTAGAGCTTTTTTTATTTGAATTACCCTTCATCAAAAGTTATCAAACCAGCTATGGTGAAATGAATCAAAAAAGAAGTATTATAGTTAAACTATCTACTTCTGATTTATCGGGTTATGGTGAAGCATCAACCTTACCATTTCCTTTCTATTTACCCGAATATACTGATGCTTCCTATATTGTCTTAAAAGATTTAATTATACCTAAAATTATTGGTAAAACCATCAATCATCCCAGTGAAATTTATAAATTTTTAGATCATATAAAAGGTTATAAATTTGCCAAAACTTCAGTAGAAACAGCAGCATGGGATTTATATTCACAACAAATTAAAACACCTATTTTGCAACTCTTAGGAGGTAAAAATAAAGAGATTGAAATAGGTGGAGCAGTGGGTATTACTCAAGATAAAAATAAACTCTTAGAAGAAATTAGTTTAAAAATTGAACAAGGTTATAAAAGAATTAAACTAAAAATTAAACCAGGCTGGGACATTAAACCCTTAGAAATAATTAGAAATAACTTTCCTGATGTTCCTTTACTCGCTGATGCAAACTCTGCTTATACTTTACAAGATATAGACTTATTAAAAGCCTTAGACAATGTAAATTTAATGATGATAGAACAGCCTTTAGGTTGGGATGACATTATTGATCATGGAGAACTTCAAAAGCAAATCAAAACCCCTATTTGTCTCGATGAAAGTATTTTATCCTTAGAAGATACTCGCAAAGCGATTAAACTAAATGCTTGTAAAATTATTAATCTTAAACCTGGAAGAGTTGGAGGACTAACAGAAGCAAAAAAAATACACGATTTGTGTCAAAAACATAATATTGGAGTGTGGTGTGGAGGAATGTTAGAATGTTCCATAGGGGCATTTTTTACCCTTTCTCTTGCTACTTTAGACAACTTTATTTATCCCGCTGCCTTAAATACTAATGACTATATTGATGACATTGTTACTTATAAATGTCTTGCAGAAAATGGAAAAGTAAACGCTCCTAATTTTTTAAGTGACTTTGGGGTAAATGAAGATAAATTGAGACACTATACAATTTTATCAAAGACAATGACAATGAGATAGTCTCAGTAACTCATAAATTAAATATAGCAATCACCGAATGATTTATGAGAAACTCAAGATCCCCCCTTTAGTTCCCCCCTTACAAAGGGGGGTTGGGGGGTAGTGGGGGGATCAGTTTCAACATTAATTCTCACAACTGATAACTGGTTAGTATATAAAAATTGGATACTCCTATTTATTCCCTGACTTCTAGTACATAAATAACCTGTTTAAACAAAAACAAAAATGAATAACTTTCCGTATAAATTAACTTAAGTTTTAGACGTTCAAAAAGATTTTGCCATTCTTCATCAGTTCGATTATTATGAGGATGTTCTGAGAATTCAAAATTGACCAAACTATCAACAGCATAAGTTAAATATTGTTGGAGCTTATTGTCGTAAATATCTTCGATGATCATAATTTTGTGACCGACTCTTTTAGCTTCGCAGATAACAGAAACCACATCTACGGTATGATGGAGAACCGTAAGCAGTAAAACACTAGAGAAAGCTTTATCTTCAAAGGGAATTTTTTGACCATCATAAACAATGGGTTTAACCTTAGAAAAGAGACTAAAATTTTGGATATCCAGGGGAACAATAGTAAATCCTTGTTGCTGAAAATAATCAGTAATTGTTCCTAAACCACTACCTAACTCTAAGATTAAATCTTGATGGTTTAACCAAGATTCTAATCGCTTAAATTTCTGACGAGTATCCCATTGCCAAAGCGGAAGCATTAACCGAGCTAACCAAGGGGATTGTTTAATAATTTCTAGTCCCATTTTCTCCGATAAATGAAAATTAAGAACCATGACCACTCGTTACTAAAAATATCATAACCTTGATCTGCTCAGATAATCTAAAGTTTTGCGAACAACCATAGACAAAATTACCTCAGTATCAGATGATATAACTATCCAGTTATATAGCAATGGTTATGGTTAAGACTCCTGTTAAACCCGATCAACTGAAACCAGGAAAGAAAGCACCTGATAAAGAAACTCTCCTCACTCCTCGTTTTTATATAACAGACTTTGAAGCTGCGGCCAACCTATCTTTAACAGAGCAGGAAACCGAGTTAAATGCGATGTTGACGGAAATGCGTAACGACTACAACCGTCATCATTTTATGCGGGATGAAGAGTTTAAAACCGGTAACTGGGATCATTTAGATGAAACCACAAGAGAGGGATTCATTGAGTATTTAGAAAGGTCTTGTATTTCTGAATTTTCTGGCTTTTTACTCTTCAAAGAATTGTCTAGAAAACTCAAAGGCCGTAACCCTATTTTATCTGAAATGTTCCAGTTAATGGCCAGAGATGAAGCTCGTCATGCAGGGTTTTTAAACAAGGCGATGGCTGACTTTAACCTATCTTTGGACTTAGGAAGAGTTACGAAAACTCGTACTTATACCTTTTTCCCTTTAGAATGGGTTATTTACACCGTTTATCTTTCTGAAAAAATTGGTTACTGGCGTTATATCATCATCTTTCATCACTTAGAGAAACATCCAGAAAAACAGTTTTATCCCATTTTCAAAAAATTTGAAAACTGGTGTCAAGATGAGAACCGTCACGGTGATATTTTTACGGCTTTATTGCGTTCTCAACCCAAACTTTGGGACACTTGGAAAGCTCGTCTATGGAGTCGCTTTTTCCTCTTATCTGTCTTTGCAACCCATACTTTAACTGTTCATGAAAGAGCTAGTTTTTATGAGTCTTTAGGGTTAAATGCAACGGAATTTGATAAAGAAGTCATCAAGAAAACCAATGAAACCTCAGCTAGAACCTTTCCTAGTGTCTTAGATGTGGATCACCCTGACTTTTATCCTGGTTTACAACGGTGTTCTCAACGTAATTTGAAGATGAAAGAAATTGGAGAAACTAAAGCACCTAAATTCTGGAAAACTTTGCGTAAAATACCTTTAATTGCTGGTATTGTAGTAGAGTTATTCCGTATCTATTTAATCAAACCCATTGATGCTGAAGCTCTAAGGGGAATGGTTAAATAGACTTAACTCTATGGTGACCTAAAAAAGTCTTGAAAGCTTGTGATGTGCAAGCTTTCAAGACTTTTTTTTGCTATATTAGTGGGTATAAGCTCCAATATTCTGTTTGTTCCCTGTTCCCTAACCTTTTGGACTGCTTAGGAAAGATACAACTTGAAAAATTAAGTCAGATTAAATCTGGGCGGTTTTTAGAGCGTAAATTTTCTTCTTGCCGATTTATTCCCTACTAAGATAATAATGTTAACCTAAAAGTGTTTATATTCACTTCATATTATTTTATGTTGAAAAACTGGCTTTGACCGTAACTGGTGCAACTTTAATGACCACGTTTGTTGATGTTAATTCTGTTCAAGGGATGAATTTAATTCGCAATGGTAGTTTTGAATCATCCAGTCTAAATCCGGGTAGGGGTTTTATTAGTTTAGGTACTGGATCAACTGCAATTAATAACTGGACTACAACAGGCCCCATTGACTATATTGGTGGACTATGGCAAGCTTCTGATGGTGGCCGTAGTTTAGATTTAAACTCATCCTCAACGGGTGGAATTTCACAAACCTTTGACACGATTGTTGGTCAAAACTATACAGTCACCTTTGATTTAGCAGCACATCCAGATCGAAGGGGTTCTATTAACAAATCAATGAGAGTATCAGCAGCAGGAGACTCAGAGGTTTTTACTTTTAATAGAACTGGTAAATCTACCTTAAACATGGGATGGGAAACTAACACCTGGATGTTTAGCGCAACAGGTTCAAGCACTACACTTTCATTTATCAGTAATATTGGTGGTCCTTATGGCCCAACGTTAGATAATGTTTCTGTAACTACTGTTCCCGAACCTTTAACAATTTTAGGGGCCGGAATGGCAGTGGCTTTTGGAACAGGATTCAAAAAAACATTGAGTAAAATTAAGAAAAAATCCGACCTATAAATACTCACACAAACCATTTATTATAATCACAGGGGTTAACTATAGTTAACCCTTTAACTTTGATTCCGAGGGACTCCAAATCTCACCAACTTACTTTTCCTTCTAACTTTTTCATCTTACTTTCTCCAATTCCTTTTACTCTTGTTAAGTCTTCTAAAGAGGAAAATGGTTGAGCCTCACGAGCCTCAATAATTCTTTCTGCCAGGGATTCCCCAATTCCTGGTAATGTTTCTAGTTCTCCTAAACTAGCTGTATTTAGATTAATAATTTTTATGACATTTTCTTCTGTTTTTAGGGTTGATAAGCTAGGACATTTTTTAATATTTTCTTGAATTTTGTTATTAATATATTCAGGAATTCCTAAAGTAGAATTATTATATAATCTCTCAAATTCTTGCTGATAATGCCTTGTAATAAGAGGATTTTTGATTACTAATAAAGTTTCATCATTTTGATGATTAGCCGAAGCTGACAAATTATGAGAACCTGTAATAATAATATTATCATCAATAACAGCAAATTTATGATGTAATTTATCTCCTTGAGGAAGGTTCGCAACTCCAACCGTCTTAATATTTTCTTTCCAGGGTTTATTCTCTCTTTCATACTGACAATTATTACTCAAAGCAATACCTAACATATCTAAACCTTCACTGTAATAACGAAAAATAAAGTCTGGATCGATTAATGTTTTAATACTTATATTTTGATTATTTTTCTTTTCTAAAGTGTTAGCTATTTTTTGATCACTAAAAACAAACAAAGCTAAGTTAATCGAAGTTTGAGCTTTATTTAATATGCTACCAATAAATCCATTAGTGCTTAGTTGCCAATCTTCTTTTGGGGAATTAGGAGAAAATTTAACCGTAACTTCTGATTCTCCTATTCTTAGAGTTTTTGGCCATCTCTTTAACTTATTAATCCCAAATAGACTATCTTTTTTCCCACCTTTACCATCTCCCCACATCAAATTAAATTCTTCAGTAAAAAGTTGAGCTAATTCTGATGATTCAATTTTTAATAAATTATTAGCATTTCCTCTGGTTTTCTCATTATTAAAATCTCCATGAATCCCACTTAAAGTAAAATTAGCTGAACTGACAATAAGAAATTTTTTGTCAATAACAATAAATTTATGGTGCATCAAACCTGTTCCTTTTGAACCGTCTTCTGTATCATCAATAAGAGAAATATTGTCTTTATTTAAAATAGTTAAAATATCTCTTTCTTCAAGTTCTTTCTTACTCAATATCTGGTCATTATTGAGATCAATAAAATTAATATACTGCTCATATCTCTGTCTTTCTCTGGGTTCCATATTACTAATTATTTGGGAAGAAACATTAGTAAGAGTACGGTTATAAGTATTTTCTAAAATAATTCTAACTTTAATGCCTTTTTCTGCTTGTTTAACCAAAGCTTTAGCAATATTAGGAAGGCGAAACTCTTGCACAGCAATATCAATAGTTGATTGAGCAGAATTTATGCTATTAATAATAATATTTTCTAAATTGTCTCCAGGACGATCAATATTACGATAAGGATCACTATAATCAGCACCTTTAGCTTGATTTAGGTTAAAATATACTTTAATTAAAGGATCTTGAGGAAGAGGGGGCGAGCGCTGGATTTCGGGACTATGATCACAAGCCACTAATCCCCAAAATATCCATAACAATAAGCCAACAAATTGCCAACCCTTCTGATAAAATTTTTCCATAAGAGACAATTTTCCTTACTAGGTTTAAAACCAAAACTGTTAAACTAATTATATGAATAAAGAAGTTGTCTGTCTCTTATGGGATAATAAAATTAACACTAACTGAAAAACTGAGAACTCAAGCCAAAACTGAATTAATTATCAACTATGGATTTATTGCGATCGCTACCCATCGGACTCTATTTAGAAAACCCCTTTACTTGGTTACACAGACTCGATCCCAGAGTTAAATTAGCCTGGTTATTATCCTTTCTATTAGCCCCGATTTTATCCACCCCAGAATGGCGATTAGTTTTGGTAGGATTATTAATGATTCTCACCTTAATTTCCCAAATTCCTTTAAGGGTTTGGAAACAACAAACGGGTTGGTTATTAATTCTCACCCTCTTGATACTTATTATTACTACCTTATCCCCTGATGGATTAGCGGTTTCTTCTCAACCGAGACTACCTGAAAGTGATTTATCCTTGCCTCAGCCTGGGGATTATAGCTATGTTTTAGTAGATAAGGGTAGATTATTTATTACCCGTCGTTCTCTCGAATTGGGTATAAGGATTAGTACGTTAATTTTTATTTTAATTTATAGCATTAATTTATATTTATTAACCACTGCACCGGAAGAAATTACAGCAGGTTTAGATGAGTTATTCTCTCCTTTACGTCGCTTCAAAATCCCTATCACAGAAATTTTATTAACCTTAACCTTATCTTTGCGCTTTATTGCATTAGTGCTAGAAGAAATCCAAAATTTAATGAGATCCATTCGGACTCGGGCAATTAATTGGAAAAAATTAGGCATCAAAAAAGCTTACAAGTTTGGTTAGTGGTGGTAGAAAAACTATTTGAAAATCTACTAATGAGGGCCGAAGAAATTGCGATCGCTATGGAAGTTAGGGGCTTTATTAGTCCTAACAAACACCAAGTAGAATGGCATCAATTACGTTTAATAAGAGGAGATTGGTTAGCATTAGGACTATTGATAGTTTTTTGGTATGGACGATTAATGTGGGGAAATAGTTGACAATCCGTCCGCATCCATTACATTATGAATTCTAAGAAGTGGTCAGAAAATCGGCTTAATAATCGCTTAATAATCAAAAGAACAATCATTTTCATTATATAATGATGATTATTATTTTTACGAACCAGTTCTGCACTACAGGTTATGAGTTCTACTACTGAATATCTCTCCTTACTCCATCGCCCTCGTCGTCTCCGTCGTACCCCATCCTTACGATCTTTAGTGCGAGAAACCCAATTAACGGTTAACGATCTGATCTATCCCGTGTTTGTCATGGAAGGAGAAAACCAACAAGAAGAAATCCCTTCCATGCCGGGAATTTATCGCTACACCCTCGATTTACTGCTCAAAGAAATAGCCGATGCTGCTAACTTAGGAATCAAGGCGATCGCACTTTTTCCCCTCATTGCTACGGACAAGAAAGATAACGCCGGAACAGAAAGTTATAACCCTGATGGTTTAGTACAGCGTACTATAAAAGCCATTAAACAAGAAATTCCTGAAGTTATTGTCATTACTGATGTAGCACTTGATCCTTTTTCTAGCTATGGTCATGATGGCATAGTTAAAGACGGCGAAATTCTCAACGACGAAACAGTAGAAGTATTAGTCAAACAAGCAGTCTCCCAAGCAGAAGCAGGAGCAGACATGGTAGCCCCTTCTGATATGATGGATGGTAGAATAGGGGCAATTCGTCAAGGTTTAGATGCTGCTGGTTATTTTGATGTAGGAATCCTCGCTTATTCAGCAAAATATGCCTCAGCGTATTATGGACCTTTCCGCGATGCTTTAGAATCTGCCCCTCAATTTGGTGATAAACAAACCTATCAAATGAACCCTGCTAATAGTCGAGAAGCCATCAAAGAAGTAGCTTTGGATATTGCTGAAGGTGCAGATATCGTTATGGTTAAACCAGCTTTAGCTTATCTCGATATTATTTGTCGCATCAAAGAATATACCAACTTACCTGTTGCTGCTTATAACGTCAGTGGTGAATATGCAATGGTTAAAGCTGCTGCACAAAAAGGTTGGATTGATGAAAAGAAAGTCATTTTGGAAACCCTTACCAGTATGAAACGGGCAGGGGCAGACTTAATTTTGACTTATTTTGCTAAACAAGTCGCTTTGATGTTGCAGTAGTTAAATTGAATCAATCAAAGGTGATTAGATGAGATTTTTGTTATACTTTATAGGACAGAGTAACTATCAAAAATTTTATCAATGTCTACTTTGATTGAAAGTTTACTTCACCAGAATGAAGGCACTGCACTTGATTTCAAAAAGGAGCAATATCCTTTTCAAAGAGCAACAGATGAACAAAAATCCGAACTTCTCAAAGATATTCTAGCTTTTGCTAATTCATGGCGACAAGATGACGCTTATATTGTTATAGGTGTAGAAGAAGTTGTCGGGGGTCGACATATTCCTGTAGGTACAGAAGATCATTTGACTGATTCTCGACTTCAACAATTTATAAATGGCAAAACTAATCGTGAGGTAAAATTAGCTTATGAAGTTCATACTTTTGAAGATAAGAAAATTGGCGTAATTCGCATTCCCAAACAAGAACGTCCTATTTACGCTACTAGAGACTATGGTAAAGTCAGAAAAAGGGCTGTCTACTATCGTCTAGGAAGTTCTACAAAAATTGCCAATCCTGATGATATTGCACGCATGGGTAGAGATTTTATACAAAACACTGTGACTCCCGTAATTGATTTACAGTTTGCCGATCTACAAAATCGTCAGCATTTGGGAAATTGTATTGAAATATCGTCTATTTATTATGATAAGCCACAATTTTCTCTTGAAGATTACACACAGAAAGAAATAGTTAATATTGGTGGTCACTCTATCAAAAAATCAACAACACAACCAGTTAATTATCGTTATTGGCGAGAGAAGGAAGAATATATTAGACTAACCAATTTATTCAAACCAGTAGCATTTGTTGTTCATAACCAAAGTAATATTCTTGCAGAAAATGTAAGAATTGAGTTAATTAATAATTTTGCTGATACCATTAGTATTTTAGATGTATTACCATCAAAACCATCAACTTCTTGGATTGAGAACCTTGTGGATTCTGAACTTATTGATCTTAAATTTATTAGGCAACAAAAATCACCTATAGATATTACATATCATGGTAACGATTGGACACTAAATGTGAACTTTGGCAATATACAACCAAAATCATGTGTCTGGTTAAGTGAACATTTTTTCTTGGGTTCGATGGAACTAGAAAAGTTTGAAACCGAAATTTACATATACGCAGATAATCTTTCCGAACCACAGAAAGTAAATATGAGTATCGATTTTACTGTAGAGAATAGACCTACTCTTACTATTGACGATTTAGATAATATGCCACCATTTGATGATTAATGTAATATGAAAATAAATAATATAGGGAGGTTTTTACTCAAAGAATTATCAATTTATGTTTGGTCTAAATTTTTAATAGTGATAAAAACTGGCTTACTTAACTTGATGTTCGGAACGAAGTTCCTCGATCGCATCATTTAACCTGTCTGCATTATTTTTACTAGATAATAGATGGAAAGTTGCTTCGTAAGCTTTAAAATCATCTAAGCTCATTACTACTACCGAGGGTGCATTTTGCCTAGTAACGATTAACGGAGCGCGATCTACTTCAATTTTGTCGAGATATCCAGCCAGCTTTTGCCTAAATTCTGTATAAGTAACAGTATCCATAGTTGAGTAGTTGCTGTGTGTACATATCATTGTAGATATAGTGAACTGGATTTAGCAATAGAAGGTAATGGACGATCGCTTTAGTTTAAATTCTCCAACAATACTCTTCTGATTTTTAGATATAATGATAATCGTTATCAAAAATTCTCGTTATGATTATTGCTGTTGCTAGTCCCCCAGGTGCGGGCAAAACTCACTGGATTCATCAACAAATAGCCCAAAAAAATGAACCTGTAGGCTATTTCAGCCCCCAAACCGATTCTATACCTATTGATGCAATTCATCTCCAAAGTGAATACCCTCAATTGAAGCTTTATCAGACAGGAGAAGAAGCAGCATTAACTGATACTATCACTTATATTGAAATTCCCTGGTATTTGGATTTAGCAGGAATTGAACCTTTACTACAAACTGTTAATTCTCATCGAGTGGCTATCATTCCAGATGATACAGACAGTACAGAATTAAAGAGTTGGGCAGATGAAATTATTCCCACAACTAACATCACTAACCCAACCACAGCTTTACAGATTCATCGGGGGGTTTTGACAGGAGAAATCTTAGATTTTGATAGTTTAGCTACTTTTTGGCTGGAACTTACCCAAGGTGCTTATGGTGAGGTAGTTCGGGCCAAGGGAATTTTTGATTTAGCAGACGGACAAAGTTATTATGGTGACTTTACATCGGGGAAACCGGAAATAGAATTGAAACCCTTAAATTTACCCCGTTGGTTAGATGGTAGGCCAGATCGTTTTAGTGGTTTTGAAATAGTGGGTAGTAATTTAGATAAAGCTGAAATTGTTCAGACTGTGCGAGATTGCTGCATTCCCGAAGACGCTATTAATTATTATCAACAACAAGTAAAAGAATCTTTAGCAAGTCAATTAGAGGCAGTATGAAAATAGCAGTAATATCCGATATTCATGGTAACTATGAAGCTTTAGATGCAGTGTTACTAGATATTGACCAACAAAAAGCGGAAAAGATTTATTGTCTTGGGGATTTAGTGGGTTATGGTCCTTTTCCCAATGCTGTTACCGCACAAATTCGTTCGTTAGATATTCCCACTGTACAGGGTTGTTGGGATGAAGATATTGTCGAAGGACTCACCTCCTGTGAATGTAGTTATCCTTCTCTGTTAGCAGAAAAAAGAGGTGTCATCGCCCACGAATGGACAAATAAGCACGTCCATCCAGAAGTTCTGGAATATTTAGCCCAACTCCCCCATACTTATAAGGAAGGTAATCTCTGTTTCGCACATGGTAGTCCTCATAGCAACCACGAATATTTGTTACCGGAAATGGACGCTTTTACTGCTTTAGAAAGAGTCCTTGCTAGTGATGCAGAGATATTATTTTGCGGACATACCCATGTTCCCTATGTTCGCACCCTAGATGCTGGACAATTACAGGTAAGCGTTCATCAACCTAATAAAAAGGAACAACCTACTGTTAGTTTTAATACTCCCCTGAAACGTATTATCAATGTTGGTTCGGTTGGGGAACCCCGTCATGGCCGTCCTAATGCTACCTATGTTATCTATGATACGGAGACACAAGGGGTAGACTTACGAGAAGTGGAGTATGATTATCAAATAACCTGCAAAGCTATTTTAGATGCTGGTTTGCCACCGATTTTTGCTTGGCGTTTGGCTAGAGGTTTAGAATTTGCCGAAAAAGCTGACGATCCAACTCATGTTTGTGAACGTTAATAATTGGACTTTGGATAAAAAACAATCGTTAGCGTAAATTTTACGCTAAACATATCTCCAGAGCTAAAATAGAGAATTAAGGTGATTTTAAAAACTCTCTTTCCATCTTTTTAGGGGATTTTAAATATTAAATAGCTTCATTCAGTTTCGGTTCCAATATAGATATCTAAGTAGCTTTCAGTTAGAGATTGAATGACTCGTTCTAATTCATCAATGAGATTTCTTCTAGTGAGTTTTTCTACAGCATCAATATGAGCAGAACTTCCGGCTCGTCCTAAATATTTATATTTGGTTTTTTTCTCATTATTAGTGGCCATAGGAAAAATTGATTCAGCAGCCTGTAGTTTATAATACCAGTAGATTGTTCCCTTTCCATTAACCTGATAACGAATAATATGACAATTAGCTGGTGCTACTTCCCCTTCCCGTTCAATTTTCTTTATTTTCTGTTTAAGAGAGCGAATTAGACTCTTAATTTGTTTGGCTCTCAGGTGGACATCTTGACTGGTCTTAAGTTCGGAATGTGATGACATTAGCCTTAACTGTAACAAACAACCTCTTTTGATGTTAGCGTATATATTCCGCTAATTTATAAGGTAATAAATTTTAAAAATGACCAAAAATGAAACGGCTACGTCTGTCGAGGAATTCCTGGTGTGGAGGTCTAACCTCTTCCAAGGACTAAAAGCTAGAAAAGAAACTATTATAGAATTACTCGATGCCCTCTCCAGTAACCAACAAGCTCACTCAGTCGTTGAATTGTCTCTCAATCCTTTATTTAGAAGAGATTATAACAGTTTATATAGAGGAATTCAAGAGTTTTTACCCACTCAAACTGACCCTAATTATGAACAGAGAATTGAGACTTTATTTTCAGCGGTATCGAGAACAATTCCTCCCACTTCAAAACATTATAACTTATTTGGTATTGACACAACTCCCTGTCCACGACGGTTTGCCGAAACGTTAGCGGATAAAACCTTTATTCATTACCCCAATCCAATTAAGGGAAATAAACCCATTAATATTGGACATTGTTATTCCGTTGTCTGCGCTTTACCTGACCAAATAGACACAGAAAAAGTCCCTTGGGCTGTCCCCTTATCAGGAGAGCGAGTCCCCTCTAAACATAAAGGAGTAAATCAAGGCAATCAACAACTAAAAAAAATCTGGCAAAGTTCTTTATTTTCTGATAAATTATCTGTCTTAGTGGCTGATAGTGACTACAGCCAAAAGGATTTTATTGGGGAACAAGTTAAGCATGAAGACGTAGTTACTATTACAAGAGTTAGAAGTGACCGAGTTTTTTATCGTCAATTTATTCGGGACCCAAATCAAGCCAAAACTTCGGGACATCCCCGTTGGTATGGGGATAAATTTGACCTTAAAGATGACCAAACTTGGACTGAACCTGATGAAGTTCATCATGTTCCCTTTACAACGAAAAAAGGTCGTCAATTAACAGTGACTATTTCGGGATGGAAACAGATGTTAATGAGAGGAACTAAAAACTATAAAATGAACAATCACCCCTTTACTTTACTCCAGATTGTTGTCAGAGATCAAGAAAGAAATAGTATTTGGAAACCTATGTGGCTTATTGTTATTGGTTCTCGGCGCGATGAGTTAAGTTTAGTTGATTGTTATCAGTGTTATCGACAACGTTATGACATGGAAGATCTTTTTCGATTTGGTAAACAAAGATTATTGATGACATCTTATTTAACTTCCGATGTACATCATGAAGAAAATTGGTTTAAACTAACACTTCTTTCTTATGTAAATTTGTGGGCTGCCAGAAAATTAGCTGTGGTTTTACCCCGTGATTGGGAACAGTATTTGAAGACTAATAAATCCATCAAAATCCCCCCTAGTCTAGTTCAAAGAGACTTTTCAAGAATAATTACGACCTTGGAGACTTTCGCCAAATTTCCCAAACGTCGAGGTTTTTCTTCCGGACGTATTAAAGGTTACAAAAAAGCCCCACGAACTCGTCATGATGTTATCAAGAAAGGGAGCAAAAAATCAACTGAAAACTTAAAAGCTCCTTAGTTTTCCTCAGAATCTATAGATTAGCCCTATTTGTCAGCCAATTTTATTGACTGATACAGAGCCGATATTTTGGGATTTTAGTTTAGCGTATATTTTACGCTAACAAACTTTTTTGTCCAAAGTCCAATAATAATACCAATTTCTCTTAGTAGGGGTTAACGGCCGTTAACCCCTACTATATAAACATCTGGGGTAACTGAAAGATCATTTTTATTCATCGTTGATAATATCTTCCAAGCTGTATTTTCGTTCTTGAGGAAAGCGATTTAAGGAAAGCGATTTAAGGAAAGCGATCGCCAAAAGATTTTACGAGGACAAACCCTGAAACCAGGGACAGAACCTTGATGTTAAATATCCTATTGAGTCATATAGTACAAAAGTATTTATCTGAGAGTTTTTCATGATGATACAAAAGTTTAGTTCAACTGTTCTTTATTATTCTCCCTAGTCAATTTTACTGGTCTTATTTGTTTATAACGATATATCGTGATATAATGTAAATGGAAACCAAACTTCGTAAAACAAATCAGAATGTTAGACCATACATCAATTAATTCACATAAGAATTGTTCTCTTTTCAAATTGAGGGGAATCAGAGACAGAGATATACACAAGCCTTTCTTTGCTTCAGAACATAGAAGAAGAGGAAGAAAAACAGGAGGTCGTTTTTCACCAGAAAGAGAACATCGAAGGAGAGTATCTCGTGGAGATATAAAATATATTCTTTTATCGTTACTAGCTGAGAAACCTCAACATGGATATCAATTAATAAAAGAAATAGAAAATCGTTGGGGAGGATTTTATCGTCCGAGTCCTGGGTCAGTTTATCCTACCCTTCAACAACTCGAAGAGAGAAACTATCTAACCAGTCAAGAGGTTGAAGGGAAAAAAGTTTATAGCATTACAGATAGTGGAGAACAGCTACTGGCTCAACAGCCCTCATCTGCTGAGACCCTAAACAAATCGGAAGAACAACCAAAATTAATAGAGCTAAAAATGACCTTGAGAGACTTACAAGAAGTTATCATGCAAGTAACGCGAAGTGATAAAAGCAAGAATATTGATAAAGTGTTATCAAGTCTAAAAAAGCTAAAAAAAGAAATTTATTTAATGTTAGCAAATGAAGAAGACTAAATAATGCGATCGCTTGATTTTCGGGACTCCTACTGTAGCGCAACATTTAGAAAAGCGATCATTCTATTTTTGGGGGTGTTACTAAAGCGCAATAGTAAAAAAGACGATCGCTGAGGAGTGATCCTCTTTTCATGAACAATGATCGCAATATTCTTCTAATATCATGGCAAAAACATTATCTAATTCTGCTCGTGCTGCTTCTGAAGTTTCACCCCAAGCGTGACAGCCTTTAATAGCAGGAACATAAGCAACAAATGTATTATTGTCATCGGGACGAATAACAATTGTGTAATCTTGCAGGGACTTCATTGGTTAGTTAATTTTTTCAAAATAGCATACTTAATAAATGTTGCTACATTTGTTAAGTAATATTCACGGGCAATAAATTCCCCGTGTTGCGCTACATCTCCCACTTAAAAGATGGGAGCTTTGCGCTGTCCGTCTTTTTCTGTAAAGAAGCGATCGCATTCATCAATCCTCTAAACCATTCATTCGATTTCATACATACTTTTGATTTACCAATGGCAATCTACATATACTAATTTTATCACTTTGTTCTGGTGTAAGTATTTGATATAATAATTATCATTATCAAAAATAAGCAGATCCATGTGGGCAATTTTAAGCGGAATTGAAGGAAATATCGCAGCTTACGAGGCAGTATTAGCAGATATCAAACGCCAACGCATCCCCGTAGAAGGATTGTATATTTTAGGGGATAGTGCGATTCGTTGAGCTAGAAAGCTGACATCCAAGTACATTACAAGGATACAGCGTGTAGCTCGTTCAAGAGCCTTTTAAAAGGTAATCCAAAGGTTAAATGACCAATCACCCTCCGAAGAGAAAATAAAGCCTAGAGCGCATTCTTTAAAAGGGGTAAATACGAAGGTCAAATGGGTAAAACAACACCCAACAAAGCAATAACTAATAAAGTTTACATAACTTAATTAGTTATTACCGAACTAGCTAAGTAGGGATAACCGAACAGCCAATGAACCTGGAAACTTGAATAACTGTTGGTTTGTTGGCAAAAAGGAGCCACACTCGGAATCAAGGGATAACTCATCCCAAGAGTGACGACGTAACCCTCCGTTTTGGAATTAGTAAACCCAGGATGGAAGCAGGGTTAAAAGGAGAACCCGTCATGAAACAGCATTTCGGAGTCGTTCTTTAAGTCAATCGGTCATGGTTAAACATTACGTTGAATCATCGTCCTGAACCCTCATGAATACTATAAGTAGCCAAATCTGTTTGATAGGCTGCGTTCAAAAGAACAAGGTGAAAAGTGGAGAGTTTGTCCCCTCATCCACACAGATTCCTAAAAATAACCTGGGGGAGAGATGAAACCTAAAACCGATATACCCAAATCAACGGAACGAATTAAGTCCATGATTTCTCTTACCATCAGGTCGATGATGTAAGTAGTGACAAACTTAAGCGCAAGGGTCATGGATGTGAGAAGCAATAAGAAGCAAATGCCTACTTGTAATGAGTACGGATAAGCTGACGTATTGCTGGTTAATTAGAAGAAATAGTCTCTATTAGAGGTAGTTAAATGTCGAATGCGAGTATAACCAAGACTACGCCAGAATGGAACACAATCAACTGGGCAAAAGTCCAGAGGAAAGTGTTTAAGCTTCAAAAAAGAATATTTCAAGCTGTTAAATCAGGTAATAAAGTTAAAGCTAAAAAGCTTCAGAAGTTACTGTTAAAGTCACACTACGCAAAGCTCCTAGCCATACGCAAAGTGACCCAAGACAACCAAGGCAAGAAAACTGCTGGAGTTGATGGGATAAAGGCATTACGCCCCAACCAAAGACTAAAGCTAATTAAAGAACTTACCTTAAAAGGTTACAAAGCAAAGGCACTTCGACGGGTTTGGATTCCTAAGCCTGGAAGAGAAGAAAAACGTGGACTGGGAATACCAACCATGAAAGACAGAGCGATGCAAGCCTTGGTTAAATCAGCCTTAGAACCATATTGGGAAGCCCAATTCGAGGGAACATCTTATGGTTTCCGTCCAGGCAGAAGCGCACATGACGCTATCGGTAGAATATACTCTGGAATCAATCAATGTTCCGGTGGTAAATATGTCTTAGATGCCGATATAGCAAAATGCTTCGATAAGATTAACCATGAGTACCTACTGTCCAAAGTAGATTGTCCATATCTCATCAAAAGAATCATTAAACAATGGTTACAAAGCGGGGTAATGGACAATGGTGTATTTGAGGAAACCGATTCAGGAACACCTCAAGGTGGTGTAATAAGTCCCTTGTTGGCTAACATTGCACTACATGGAATGATAAATGACACAATGAACAAGTTTCCCAAATCCTTTTACAGAAATGGGAAACAAGTGAGGGATAATCAACCCAAAATCATCCGATACGCAGATGACTTCGTAATTATACATAACGAATACGAAGTCATCCTACAATGTAAAGAAATAATTGCACAATGGTTAAAAAAGGCTGGACTGGAACTAAAACCAGAAAAGACCTCCATCAGACATACCTTAAAAAGTATTGAACACGATGGACAAACCGTTGACCCTGGTTTCGATTTTCTTGGATTCAACATCAGGTCATATTCAAAGGGAAAGCACCGTTCAGGTAAAACCCCACGTGGCAAGATAATAGGAAGCAAGACACTAATCAAACCAAGCAAGAAAAAAATACTAGCTCACCACGAGGCTTTAAAAGAGGTCATTAAAGACAATAAAAAAGCCCCACAAGCAGCATTAATCGCAAGATTAAATCCCATAATACTAGGATGGTGTAACTACTATCGAACGGTCGCAAGTAAGGAAACATTTGCATCCGAAAACAACGTACTATGGAATATGCTAAGAGCTTGGACAGTTAACAGGAAAAAGAAAAAAACACCATTGTATGAAGCCCTTAGAAAATATTTCTCATACGGAAAGTACGGAAAATGGACGTTTCAAACAGAAGAAGCAGTCCTCTACTATCATGCCGAAACGGAAATAAAGAGACATCAATTGGTTAAACCTGACGCATCACCTTATGACGGAAACTGGACTTACTGGAGTAAAAGACGGGGAACATATACCGGGACACCAGCTAGAGTATCAAGACTCTTAAAGAAACAAAAAGGTATATGCCCTCAATGTAAGCAACACTTCACACCTGAAGACTTGATAGAAGTTGACCACATTATCCCTAAATCGAAAGGTGGTTTGGATACATACAACAATCTTCAAGCTCTACATCGTCACTGTCATGAGGCCAAAAGCAAAAATGACTACCTCTATGATTGGCACTTATAATGGCTATGAATGGAAAGACGATGTATTAACAGTACCCTAGACAAGGGACTAATTGCCGAGAGCCGTGTGAGGTGAAAGTCTCACGCACGGTTCGGACTGGGAGTCGTGGTAGGTGACTACCACTTCGACCCCTAATTCATCGCAGCAAACCCCAATAGCGAAAAGGTAATTAAACGAATTCAAAACCCTTTACCTGGAGAATTACAACCCCAAGTATGTGTAGGTTGGTGGGAAGAACAATGCTTTGCTTTACACGCTGTGGGTTCAACAACAGAACCCACAGAATTAATCGATCGCTTTGGGATGGAAACCGTAAAACTTCTTTGGGATTCTGTATCCCGTGAAACGGTACAATGGTTACGCAACCGTCATTTTGGCTTCCTTCAATTAGATTGTTTGTTAATTCACGGCAGCAGTGTTGGTGTTAGCGATGAGTTAACCCCTGAAACCCCACCCTGGCAAATGCTCGACCGTTTACAAAGAGTAGAGGCCAATTCTCTTTTTTGTGGTCGTTCCGGCCAAGTATTTGAATATGTACTACAAGGCGGTTCGGTAAATAGTTCGGTGATGACTTTAGATAGTCAGCAACCCATGCAAACTATGACTGCACCCAAAAGAAGGGTTGTAGGGGTAGGAAATGTGGGCAGAGAACCCGGAAAGGCTACTTATACCCTTTATAGTCCCAATAGCGGTCTCGCCGAAGGCGAGGCACTGCGTGACCGCTTGGAGTTCAAAACTGTTTACTATGGCGAGAAAAAGGGTTTTGCCAATTAAATCTTAGAAAAACCCTCAATTTAATCGAATTAGGCTTGACAGTTGCATCCATCATGGGAGCAACCTGGACAATTCGGCTGTCCATTCGCACAAGCATCACAGCAGTAATATTGTCCATTGTTTGCCACAGCATCACTGATATTCACAATACACAGGCAAGAAGGGCAAGCGCACTTCATTTGAGTCATGGTAGCTGTACTCATGGTTTACCTTCCTTCATTCATTTATTCAAATCAATATTAGAATGTTATCACAAATGATTATAATATTCAAGTGAACGTTAGAATGTTTGTCAAAAAGAAAATCGGCGAGTCACCGATCTGAGAGGGAATAGTACGCTAGTTTGCCTTCCCATCTTGTATTGGAGAATTTTAAGGTTGTACGGACAAACAATGCTCGATCTGTTGATATAGTGTATCCTCATCCAAATTTTGTCCAATGAAAACCAATTGATTTTTGGGAGTCCCTTTCCATTGATCCTCTTCTAAACTAAACCGCTTACCACTGAGATGAAAAATGTGGCGATTGTCAGTGTCATCGAACCACAAAATACCTTTAGCTCGAAAAACATTTTTTGGGAGTTGGTTATCTAGAAAATATTGGAATTTTCGGATAGAAAAAGGTTTATCGCTTTCAAAAGAAATAGAGGTGAAACCATCATTTTCTAAATGATGGGAATGGTGATCATGGTGATGATCGTGGTCATGATCGTGGTGATCATGGTGATGATGATGGTGGTCATGATCATGATGATCGTGGTCGTGATCATGGTGATTTTCAACTTCTTGATGCTCAAAATATTTATCAGATTCAAATAATCCCACACTCAGAATTAAAGGCAAGGAAACTTGAGATTTCTTAGTCCGCAAAATTCTAGCAGACTCTCTAATATCTCTAATTCTCTTTTCTAAAGAATCAACCTCACCTTCATCTACTAAATCAGTCTTATTTAAAACAATAATATCTCCATAAGTAATCTGGCTCAATGCTGCTTCAGAGTTGAATAAATCAAGGCTAAAATTAGCACAATCTACCATAGAAACGATAGAATCTAGACGAGTCATCTCCCTTAATTCTGTTCCCAAAAACGTTAAAGCAACTGGGAGCGGATCTGCTAAACCTGTGGTTTCAACAATCAGATAATCTACCTTCTCAGGACGATCTAAAATTTTGTGAACCGCTTCGACTAAATCTTCATTAATTGTGCAACAGACGCAGCCATTGTTGAGTTCCACTATATTATCTTCAGTGCCAATAATTAACTCATTATCAATACCAATTTCTCCAAACTCATTCACTAAAACTGCTGTTTTTATTCCTTCTTGATTGGTTAGAATATGGTTAAGAAGTGTTGTTTTTCCACTTCCCAGAAACCCGGTAATAACTGTTACAGGTAAGCCCTGTTTGGTTGCATTCATTGTGTCATTATTTCCTGACTTTTTGTCCACTATTTGCATAATTGTTCCTGTAGTCAACTTATGGATTAAGAAAGCAATCAACAGGTAGATTCATTCTATCGGTTGATATACATTCTGTTTGTATATTAACTCATTAAAGGCTAAAATGATAATGGTTATCATTCTTTGAAAAAAGTATCTCGAGGTTGTCTGCTGATGAATACCAAGAATCCCCAATTTGATGTGATCATTGTCGGCGCTGGGGCTGCTGGAATCGGTTGTGGGGTAGTCTTAAAAGATTTAGGAATTGAAAACTTTGCTATTTTAGAACGGCATGAAGTGGGAGCTTCTTTTAGTCGTTGGCCAGAAGAAATGCGATTCATAACGCCATCGTTTCCCAGTCATGGTTTTGGACTCCTTGATCTCAATTCAGTAGTTTTAAACACTTCTCCCGCCCTCACGTTTAGAAAGGAACATCTTTCGGGGAAAGATTATGCCTTATATTTGGAGACTGTCGTCGAGTATTTTCAACTTCCCATAAAAACCGAGACGAATGTAGAAAAAATTGAAGCTTTACCTCAATGTAAGGGGTTTGTTATTCAAACCAATAGAGGTGAGTTTCGATCGCAGTTTCTAATTTGGGCAGCAGGAGAATTCCAATATCCTCATTTAAACCCCTTTCCAGGTGCAGATTTATGTATTCATAATTCTCAAGTACGTTCTTGGTCCGATCTTGATGGAGATGAATTTGTGGTTATCGGGGGCTATGAAAGCGGTGTAGATGCAGCCTCAAACCTAGCAGCATTAGGGAAAAAAGTCAAGTTATTAGACCGCAACAGTAGCTGGTCAAACTTAGATCCAGACCCCAGTATTTCCTTGTCTCCCTATAGCTTAATGCGTCTAGAAATAGCTTATTCTATGGGTCGAGTGGAACTAATTGGCGACAAGCAGATCGAAGAAGTTAAGGCTGTGAAAAATGGATATGTGGTAGAGAGTGAGTATGAAAAGTGGTTTACTTCTACAGCACCGATTCTCTGTACAGGTTTTGATACCAGTTTAAAACAGATTGCTCCTATGTTTGATTGGTCAAACGGCTATGCCTCATTGACTCAAGAAGATGAGTCTACCGTAACTCCAGGATTATTTGTCGTAGGGCCTTCGGTACGTCACGGGGAGTTGATTTTTTGCTTTATTTACAAATTTCGGCAACGATTTGCTGTGGTAGTTAATGCGATCGCCCAACGTCTGGACATCGACACTACTCCCTTGGAAGTTTATCGTAAAGAAGGTTTGTTTTTAGATGACCTTTCTTGCTGCGATAACGATTGTGTTTGTTGAACAAAATCGTTATCGCAGTCCCAATCTATAATAATGGGTTCAAGTAACTCCAAATAGGTGATCTGCTAGCCAGGCACTAAAAGTTAGAATCTCATGAAAAAATGCTGGTTCTTTCTGGCTTTCAAGGATTGTACCCAGCAGATACAGTATTGCCAGGACGAACAATGTTCCCAAGAAGATTGGATTGACAAGTCGGTTGCGGCCAGCGTGCCAGGAAACCAGTAAAACTGATGGGATATTAAGTATTGCACAGGAAAGAAAGGCCGGTGCATAGCCTTCAAAGGTGAATTGCCAATATACGTGCTGCAAAGAGTTTGAAAAGGGAATCATCACGAAAAAGGGGAAAACCATGAGTCCAGTTGCACGAACAGTAGGCAGAAGACAGGCAATTCCAGTCCACAGGAATCCGATCAAAGTTATAAACACCAACCAAGTGCGCAATGCTAAATCTGAAATCACAGTCGCATTCGAGAAATGATCCAACCACCAGGGCATTATGTTCCACTCTTCCATCTCGTGGAAAGTAAATGCCACAGGCACAATCCAAATAATTTTACGAAAGGGGAGTGAGGCGAATTGACCAACAAGTGTGTGATAAATTTTCTGTGTCATAACTCCTTATATCAAGAATAGTAAAAATCATTATTACCCAAGTATTGATTGTAAGGATTTTTTCCATCTAATCACCATGATATAGTGTTTACATTGAAGAATGAATATTTTTACGCCATCAAAAATAGAGCAGGATTGTGTTGTTGTCATTGGCAAAGAAAATACAGGCAAGTCCCAACTAATTGCCTCTCTAACGGGCAAATCTGCATATAGTGACAATTTTCGTGGCTCTACAATAGCTTGCGAAACTTATCAATCTGAAGCCTATACTTTTATTGATACCCCTGGAATTCTTTATCGTTCCGACACCGTAACAACTAGGCAAGCTTTGAGACAGTTGCAAGAAAATGACACCGTGTTATTAGTAGTCAAGGCAACTGACGTAGATCAAGATTTAGCAGACTTATTACCCTTGGTAGCAGATAAACGGGGTATTGTGGTGATTACTTTTTGGGATAAGCTATTCTCGACTACCCACAATCAAAAAGTGGTCCGTGAGTGGAGCAAAACCTCTAACCTTAGCATTGTAACTGTAGATGCTCGCTACCTGACAGCACAACAGCAAAACTTTATTGTAGAGGCTCTACGACAACCTCATACTTTTCCCATAGAATGGATTCCTCAAAGGGCCGGTTGGCACATTCAACCCCAACCGACGCTGCTAGAACATCGGAACCTGGGCTGGTTAGTAGCGATCGCCTTATTACTCATTCCTGCCATAATTGCTGTTTGGGGGGCTAACTCCTTTGCAACTATAGTAGACCCGGTAATGCAAGGGGTGATCGCTTCAATTATTGAACCTTTATCACAACTCCCGATCTGGTTAAGAGAAATATTGATAGGGCAGTATGGACTGGTAACTATGGGGCCGTTACTGTTTATTTGGGCAATGCCAACAGTAGTTCTTTATGCTTTATTTTTGGGTGCATATAAAGCTAGTGGTTTGGTCGAACGGATTACGATTACTCTTGATCCTTTACTGCGTAAGTTCGGGTTATCGGGAAGAGATTTAGTAAGGGTAATTATGGGGTTTGGCTGTAATGTTCCTGCGGTAATTAACACTCGTAGCTGTTCTAGTTGTTCTAGAGGAACTTGTATTTCAGCGATCGCTTTTGGTTCGGCTTGTTCCTATCAGTTTGGTGCAACTTTAGGGGTGTTTAGTGCTGCTAATTTAACTTATTTAGTAGTTCCTTACTTACTTTACCTAACGGCAACTACTTTAATATATACTCGCATCATTTCTTCTTCCACAGCAAAGTCGACTCAAAATGCCCTGGTAATTGAAGGAAGAGCATTTTTAGAATTTCCCCGTTGGTCGGTTATTTGGCGCGAAGCTAAGTCAACTATTCAGCAATTTTTGTTCAATGCGATTCCCATTTTTGTAATTATTACGATTATTGCTTCTCTATTGAATTGGTTGGGAGTGATTGCAACTTTAGCTAATATTATCAATCCTTTAATGGGATGGTTTAATCTACCTCCTGAAGCTTCATTGCCTATTGTTTTAGCTTCCATTCGTAAAGACGGATTATTGCTGTTTGCGGAACCAGAAACCTTGGCTATGTTGACCCCATTACAAGTTTTGACTGGGGTTTATTTAGCAGGAGTGTTGTTGCCTTGTTTAGTTACTCTGTTAACCATTATGCAGGAAAAATCTTCTCGATTTGCCTTATTATTGTTAGGTAAACAGGCGATCGCAGCGATTATTTTCTCTTTATTTCTTGCTTGGGGTGGATTATTAATTAGTTAAAGATGTTTATCTTGTAGGGGTGAACGGCCGTTCACCCCTACGGATATATAGCAGTCAGTAATGATTCATGATCTCCTAAAGATCCCCCCTTTAGTTTACGTAGTCAGTCAATAGGTTCAGATGACAACTTACCCAGTAGAAAACGTAAATAACTTTAAAGTCTAATTATAATTACCCAACTTTAGGAAATAGAAAAGAAGTTTATATTTAGGATTATTATTGACTCAAAAAGAGGAAAAATAGCTAGTTTTAGAAATCAATAATATTTTAGACTAAAGGGAATTGTTTTTACTATGATAATGATTATCAAAATTGAAAAATTAAGTCAATAAGAATCCCCTATTTAGTGACAGAAATTCAGTATAACAAGTAGAACAAGGTTTATTCCTTGCTCTCAAATTCTTGGACTTTGGACAAAAAAGCTTGTTAGCGTAAAATATACGCTAAACTAAAATCCCAAAATATCGGCTCTGTATCAGTCAATAAAATTGGCTGACAAATAGGGCTAATCTATAGATTCTGAGGAAAACTAAGGAGCTTTTAAGTTTTCAGTTGATTTTTTGCTCCCTTTCTTGATAACATCATGACGAGTTCGTGGGGCTTTTTTGTAACCTTTAATACGTCCGGAAGAAAAACCTCGACGTTTGGGAAATTTGGCGAAAGTCCCCAAGGTCGTAATTATTCTTGAAAAGTCTCTTTGAACTAGACTAGGGGTGATTTTGATGGATTTATTAGTCTTCAAATACTGTTCCCAATCACGGGGTAAAACCACAGCTAATTTTCTGGCAGCCCACAAATTTACATAAGAAAGAAGTGTTAGTTTAAACCAATTTTCTTCATGATGTACATCGGGAGTTAAATAAGATGTCATCAATAATCTTTGTTTACCAAATCGAAAAAGATGTTCCATGTCATAACGTTGTCGATAACACTGATAACAATCAACTAAACTTAACTCATCGCGCCGAGAACCAATAACAATAAGCCACATAGGTTTCCAAATACTATTTCTTTCTTGATCTCTGACAACAATCTGGAGTAAAGTAAAGGGGTGATTGTTCATTTTATAGTTTTTAGTTCCTCTCATTAACATCTGTTTCCATCCCGAAATAGTCACTGTTAATTGACGACCTTTTTTCGTTGTAAAGGGAACATGATGAACTTCATCAGGTTCAGTCCAAGTTTGGTCATCTTTAAGGTCAAATTTATCCCCATACCAACGGGGATGTCCCGAAGTTTTGGCTTGATTTGGGTCCCGAATAAATTGACGATAAAAAACTCGGTCACTTCTAACTCTTGTAATAGTAACTACGTCTTCATGCTTAACTTGTTCCCCAATAAAATCCTTTTGGCTGTAGTCACTATCAGCCACTAAGACAGATAATTTATCAGAAAATAAAGAACTTTGCCAGATTTTTTTTAGTTGTTGATTGCCTTGATTTACTCCTTTATGTTTAGAGGGGACTCGCTCTCCTGATAAGGGGACAGCCCAAGGGACTTTTTCTGTGTCTATTTGGTCAGGTAAAGCGCAGACAACGGAATAACAATGTCCAATATTAATGGGTTTATTTCCCTTAATTGGATTGGGGTAATGAATAAAGGTTTTATCCGCTAACGTTTCGGCAAACCGTCGTGGACAGGGAGTTGTGTCAATACCAAATAAGTTATAATGTTTTGAAGTGGGAGGAATTGTTCTCGATACCGCTGAAAATAAAGTCTCAATTCTCTGTTCATAATTAGGGTCAGTTTGAGTGGGTAAAAACTCTTGAATTCCTCTATATAAACTGTTATAATCTCTTCTAAATAAAGGATTGAGAGACAATTCAACGACTGAGTGAGCTTGTTGGTTACTGGAGAGGGCATCGAGTAATTCTATAATAGTTTCTTTTCTAGCTTTTAGTCCTTGGAAGAGGTTAGACCTCCACACCAGGAATTCCTCGACAGACGTAGCCGTTTCATTTTTGGTCATTTTTAAAATTTATTACCTTATAAATTAGCGGAATATATACGCTAACATTAAAAGAGGTTGTTTGTTACAGTTAAGGCTAATGTCATCACATTCCGAACTTAAGACCAGTCAAGATGTCCACCTGAGAGCCAAACAAATTAAGAGTCTAATTCGCTCTCTTAAACAGAAAATAAAGAAAATTGAACGGGAAGGGGAAGTAGCACCAGCTAATTGTCATATTATTCGTTATCAGGTTAATGGAAAGGGAACAATCTACTGGTATTATAAACTACAGGCTGCTGAATCAATTTTTCCTATGGCCACTAATAATGAGAAAAAAACCAAATATAAATATTTAGGACGAGCCGGAAGTTCTGCTCATATTGATGCTGTAGAAAAACTCACTAGAAGAAATCTCATTGATGAATTAGAACGAGTCATTCAATCTCTAACTGAAAGCTACTTAGATATCTATATTGGAACCGAAACTGAATGAAGCTATTTAATATTTAAAATCCCCTAAAAAGATGGAAAGAGAGTTTTTAAAATCACCTTAATTCTCTATTTTAGCTCTGGAGATATGTTTAGCGTAAAATTTACGCTAACAATTGTTTTTTATCCAAAGTCCAAAAATTCGACTGCAATGGTTTAATTACAGTCGTTACCACCCATGTCAACACGGGTGAAGTGCTGATGAACGCTTATATAAATGAAATTATAAATAAATACCAAGCATTGTTGTGTTATATTAACCTTGAGAATGATAATAATTCTCAAGGTTATCCTCCTCAGCCTTCCAAACAAACCTGCTTTGGAGTTAAAAAGAACAAGGTTGCAGGAAAAGTCCGAGACAAACTATAACAATTACTTCTTTTTATGCTAAGTATTGAAAATCCCAAACCTCAGTTAAAGACTTCATTTCTCGAACGGCTCCAGAGTCCAGAGCGTCCAGTGATAATCTTTGATGGCGCAATGGGAACCAACATCCAATCCCAAAACTTGACCGCCGAGGACTTTGGTGGACCCGAATACGAAGGTTGTAATGAATATTTAGTAATCACCAAGCCAGAAGCAGTGGCCAGGGTCCATCGTAATTTTCTCAAAGCGGGGGCCGATGTTGTCGAAACCGATAGCTTTGGCTCTAGTCCCTTAGTTCTAGCAGAGTACGATCTAGCCGATCGCGCCTACGAGCTAAGTAGAAAGTCCGCAGAGTTGGCTCGCCGTTGTGCCGATGAGTTTACCACTCCCGAAAAACCAAGATTTGTCGCAGGTTCCATCGGTCCAGGAACCAAACTACCCACCCTCGGCCATATCACCTATGATGAATTGCGATCGAGCTTCATGGTGCAAGCAGAAGGACTCTTTGACGGGGGAGCCGACCTCTTCATCGTGGAAACCTGTCAAGACGTTCTGCAAATTAAAGCCGCATTGAGTGCCTTTGAAGCCGTATTTGCCAAAAAAGGTTCACGACTCCCCTTAATGGTTTCCGTGACTATGGAAATCCAAGGAACCATGTTGGTAGGCACAGATATCTCTGGGGTACTGGCAATTCTCGAACCCTTCCCCATCGATATTTTGGGTCTAAATTGTGCCACCGGTCCCAATTTGATGACCTCTCATATTCAATATCTATCAGAAAATTCCCCCTTCCCCATTTCCTGTATTCCCAATGCCGGACTACCAGAAAATGTTGGGGGTCAGGCGGTTTATAAAATGACCCCCGAAGAATATACAACTGCCATGACAGGGTTCATTGCCGAACATGGAGTTCAGATTGTCGGTGGTTGCTGCGGTACCCGGCCAGCACATATTAAAGCTTTAGCCGAGGCTGTAGAACACACCCAAATAAAAGAGCGATCGGTGCGAAAAAATGCCGTGGGTGAGCTTCGAGAACCCATCTCTTATACCCCAGCAGCAGCCTCCATTTATTCCGCCCAAACCTATGAGCAGGATAATTCCTTTTTAATCGTTGGCGAGCGATTAAATGCCAGTGGTTCCAAAAAAGTCCGCACCCTGTTGAATGAAGATGATTGGGATGGCTTATTGGCGATCGCTAAATCCCAGGTCAAAGAAGGCGCGCATATGCTGGACGTAAACGTAGATTACGTCGGGCGTGATGGGGAACGGGATATGCGAGAACTGGTATCGCGACTGGTGACTAATACCACCCTGCCACTGATGCTGGACTCCACCGAATGGACCAAAATGGAAGCCGGCCTCAAAGTTGCAGGGGGCAAATGTTTGCTCAATTCCACCAACTATGAAGATGGAGAAGAGCGATTTTTTAAAGTGCTGGAATTAGCAAAAGAATATGGCGCAGGGGTTGTCATCGGCTGTATCGATGAAGAGGGAATGGCTAGAACCGCCCAGAAAAAATTCGAGATCGCTAAACGAGCTTATGAAGACGCGCTCAAGTTTGGCATTCCACCCCATGAAATTTTCTATGACACCTTAGCCCTACCCATTTCAACTGGTATTGAGGAGGATAGGGAAAATGCCAAAGCAACCATCGAATCAATTAAAATGATTCGGGAACATCTGCCCGGTGTTCATTTTATGCTCGGGGTCTCTAACATTTCTTTTGGCTTGAGTCCAGCAACTCGTATCACCTTAAATTCGGTCTTCCTCAATGAAGCGATGAAAGCTGGTATGGATGGGTCCATTGTCTCCGCAGCCAAGATTTTGCCCTTATCGAAGATTGAGGAAGAACATCAACAGGTATGTCGCGATTTGATTTATGACAATCGCCAATTTGAAGGAGATATATGCACCTATGATCCCTTGACCAAGCTGACAGAAATTTTTGCAGGGGTGAGTGCCAAGGATGCTAGATCCGGTCCTTCCTTAGCAGATTTGCCCATAGACCAACGCTTGAAACAACACATTATTGACGGCGAGCGCATTGGATTGGATGATGCGTTAAAGATCGGTTTAGATGCCGGTTATAAAGCACTCGATATTGTCAACACTTTCTTGTTGGATGGCATGAAGGTTGTGGGGGAACTGTTTGGCTCTGGTCAAATGCAATTGCCTTTCGTCTTGCAGTCAGCCGAAACCATGAAATCTGCCGTTGCTTTCCTCGAACCCTACATGGAAAAAATCGAAGGAGAAGACGAAGATCGCGGTAAAGGGAAATTCCTGATTGCTACGGTTAAAGGGGATGTCCATGATATCGGGAAGAATCTGGTGGATATCATCTTGACCAATAATGGTTACAAGGTGGTCAATCTGGGTATTAAACAAGCCATTGAGGCCATCGTCGAAGCCTATGAGCAGCATCAGCCTGATTGTATTGCCATGAGTGGTTTGTTGGTGAAATCTACAGCATTTATGAAAGATAATCTCTCCGCATTTAATGCTAAAGGGATTACAGTCCCAGTGATTTTAGGCGGTGCAGCACTCACCCCAAAATTTGTCTATGGAGATTGTCAAGAGACTTATAACGGGCAGGTAATTTACGGTAAAGATGCTTTTGCCGATTTGACCTTTATGGACCGGTTGATGCCAGCTAAAGAGCAGGAATCCTGGGTGGATACGGAAGGCTTTACAGGGGAATTTGCTCAGTTTAATCAAAAGGGCCGCAAGGCCATTGAAGATTCAGAGCGAGAAGCCAATGGTGATGCTTCCAAATCCGATGGAGAAGTCAATGGTAATGGGAAGAAATCCGATGAACCCATTGTTATTGATACCAAACGCTCGGAAGATGTGGCGATTGATATTGAACGTCCTACCCCGCCTTTCTGGGGGACGAAAATTCTTCAGAGTGGCGATCTAGATTTAGAAGAACTGTTCTGGTACATGGATTTGCAAGCACTGTTCGCAGGCCAATGGCAATTCCGTAAACCGAAAGGGCAATCTCGCGAGGAATATGATTGGTTCCTAGCATCAAAGGTTAATCCGATCTTAGAAGAATGGAAAGAAAAAATTCGCACAGAACGATGGTTAGAGCCTACTCTAGTTTATGGCTATTTTCCCTGTGCCGCGATCGACAATTCCGTTCATGTTTACGAGCCTAGTGTTATTGAGCAGGGTTTAACACCCAAAACAGCAACCCCGTTTGTCACTTGGACATTCCCCCGTCAGAAATCCGGGCGTAGGCTGTGCATTTCTGATTTCATCCTCCCCCTGGAATACAATGAATTTGATGTCTTTCCTATGCAGGCAGTGACTATGGGAGAAATTGCCACCGAGAAAGCACAGGAACTCTATAAAGACAACAAATATACCGATTATCTCTATTTCCACGGGATGGCGGTGCAGTTGGCCGAAGGTTTAGCAGAATGGAGTCATGCTAGGATTCGTCGGGAATTAGGTTATGGGGATTTAGAACCAGATAACATTCGCGATATATTAGCCCAGAGGTATCAGGGTTCTCGGTATAGTTTTGGCTATCCAGCTTGTCCGACGGTGATGGATCAAGTGCCACAGTTACAATTATTGGGCTGCGATCGCATTGGGTTATCCATCGATGAGAGCGAACAGCTTTATCCCGAGCAATCCACCACTGCTTTTGTAAGCTATCATCCTGTAGCTAGATATTTTAGTGCGTAAGAGCGATTAAAAATGGGGTCGCCTTGAAATCCAGGCGACCCCTAATTTTTCTTGATAATTGCGCTTGCATCGGCATAGCTGCTTTAGCCTAAATTCAAAGTTTTGGCAGCTTCGGATCGTTGTGACTCTCGCTCTTTCACGGGACTGTAATCGTAGTTATCCCAATTTCCAGAGAGTATTTGATAAAGGTGTGTGTTCTGAAACCATTGCATATAAGTCTTTGAAAACGTTTCTGGATCATCATCCAGATTTTGACAAAGTTTATGAATATCTGCAACTCTAAGTGGAACGATTCTCACATCGAAGTATAACCTTGTTCGATTATATTCTTGGAGAGGCAATGTATCACGATCTTGGGCATTTAATTCACGTTGCCAAGCGTCCCAGTTTAACAGATATCCCTCTCTTGGTCTGGAGAATTGAAGAACTCTTTGCATCCTTGTACCATCAGCCACTGGCCATACTAGAATTACTTGATATTCTGAAAGATCCTGTAGGGAAGGAATTCTTTCACTGAGCAATACTCCTACTGACTCAAGAGCTTCACCAACTGTTAATGCATCCTGGCAAATATCATACAGATCTTTTTCCACTACGTTATAGTCAGCAAGTGGTTTTTCGCTGTTATGGAATGTAAATGTCTCTTTAATTATTGAAGGCCAGCTTTCTCTCGAAGGTCCTGACACCTCGAAATCGCTCTCTAATAGAAGCCTTCTATTTCTTGAAGTACTATTTTCAAGCTCCTTTTGGAAGTCTCGATTAGTTGTCAACCAAATAAATAAAGTTGGAATATCTTTAAGATGACTTCTATCATAAATACTAAGTTTTTCAATAAATTGCGATGGTATATTTTCCTTGCCACTAACCTGTTCTTCAAATTGATCAATTACGCCAATAAGACAGACATTATCATTTCTTTTCTCTCTATGAATTCTTTCTAAAAGCTTGTCCCCATCTTCAATCTCGTCGCGATCAAGTAGAAAAACATGAGTCTCCGGAAGATGCCTATCAATTTCCCGTGAAGCACAGCTTTTACAATATATCGGGAGGAAACGAATTCCTCCCGATATAGACATAGACTTTACTGCTTTTTGGATTAGTTGATTTAGAGGATTGTTTGGTTTGAGTCGACCTCGATAAGCCTCTTCAAGATCTTCATATCGGGATGGTAAAGATATATTCATAGAGAAAAATAATAGAGTTTTATGCCGAGCATAGTTAGTTTAGCTCTCTAATTTGGCATACTACAAAGAGTCATATCTTGATAGTGTCCCAAATTAGGATTTTATCACTATTTTTTTCTTCATATTAGCCTTGTTCAGCAGATGTTGTTCGGCTTTCTTAATACAATCTTCAACAGTCCTTCAAATTTGCCCTGGGGTTGATGGTGCCGCAGGCGATCGCTGAGTTTCTCTGCTAACCAAGAATCAAACAAAGCGTTAGCGATTCTCGTTCGAGCGATGGAGTTCTAGTGCTATTATTAAGAGTGATTATCATTCTCATTTTTATGATTGTAGTGTCCTCCTCAGCCTTCCGAATTTACTTGCCTTAAAGTTAAAAAGGTTGCAGGAGAACTCCGAGACCAACTATAACCATTGCGCTTCATGCAATAATAGGCTGAAAGCTGTCTAAATCAATGAGGTAAACGTCAATGCCTTCCGTCCAGCACTATGCAACTAATTATCTGGAAAACGTCAAGGTAATACTGATTTCTCCAAGTCAAACTCTGGAGTCATCTGCTGTGGAATATTGCATCTCTAGTGGATATGTCAAAATCATGCCCTCTGATGGCCGCACCTTGATTACCCACATCAGCAACGTCGTGATTGAGGTGGAGTCGTAGCGTACTTGGTTCAAGACTGCTTCAGTCTGTACGTAGACCCATCACAGTTCCTATCCATAATTAGTTGTCACTGAGATATTTTATGAGATTAAATGACTGTCACAATTTTCAGGATTTCCGAACATTAGCGAAACGCCGACTACCAGGGCCAATTTTTAATTACATCGATGGAGCGGCCGATGATGAACAGACATATCGGCGTAACACTGAAGCCTATGGAGACTGTGATCTTATTCCCAACGTGCTTGTTGGTGTGGAAAATGTGGATATGTCAGTTGAGGTGATGGGGCAAAAACTAGATATGCCTATCTACTGCGCCCCCACAGCATTGCAACGCCTTTTTCATCACGAAGGAGAGCGCGCAGTTGCGAGGGCTGCGGCCGAATATGGCACGATGTTTGGGGTGTCTTCACTGGCCACAGTAACCGTTGAAGAAATCGCCAAGATCACAAACACGCCGAAGATGTTTCAGTTCTACTTCCATAAAGACCGGGGCTTGAATGATGCCTTGCTTGAACGCGCACGGGCAGCTAACTTTAATGTCTTGGCATTAACCGTCGATACCATTACTGGTGGTAATCGCGAACGGGATTTGCGTACCGGATTTACTTCCCCACCAAAATTAACCCTTGACTCTTTAATGAGTTTTGCGACGCACCCAACATGGGCTTGGAACTTTTTGACAAAAGAAAAGTTCGATATGCCCCATTTGTCTGGCTATGTCTCCCAGGGAACGAATGTAGCAGTCTCTGTTGGCGATTATTTTTCAACCATGCTAGATCAATCCATGAATTGGAAGGATGCAGAAAAACTCTGCTCCCAGTGGAATGGGCAGTTTGCACTGAAAGGGATAATGAGTGTGGAAGATGCCAAGCGTGCTGTTGATATTGGTTGTACTGGTATTATGGTTTCTAACCACGGTGGCCGTCAGCTTGATGGTTGCCGTAGTCCCTTCGATCAACTTGCAGAAATTTGTGATGCTGTTGGGGATAAAATTGATGTCATTTGCGAAGGTGGTATTCAGCGCGGTACCCATGTGCTTAAGGCTCTATCTGTGGGGGCTAAAGCCTGTTCAGGTGGGCGATTATATCTTTTTGCCTTGGCCGCTGCTGGGCAAGCAGGAGTTGAGCGTGCTTTAGGTAATATGCGCACTGAAATTGAACGTGATATGAAATTGATGGGCGTAACCAAGCTCGATCAATTGAGTAGAGGTAATCTACGTTTTCATACCTCACGATGAAGCTGCGTAAAGAACTTCACAGGATAATGATTATCAAAATTGAAAGGTTGAACTAATATGAATCCCTTATTTAGTGCCAGAACTTCAGTAGAACAAGTAGAAGAAGGTTTGTTCCTTGCTCCCAAATTCGACGGCAATGGTTTGATTCCAGTGGTTACCACCGATGTCAACACCGGTGAAGTGCTGATGCACGCTTATATGAACGAAGAGGCTTTAGTTAAAACCATTGAAACCGGAGAAGCTCACTATTACAGTCGCAGTCGTCAGCAATTATGGCATAAAGGTAAATCCAGTGGACTTGTACAAAAAGTGGCGCAGTTAACCATTGATGATGACCAAGATTGTCTCTGGATGCAGGTTAGAGTAGCTGGTTCGGGGGCTAGTTGTCACGTGGGTTATCGTTCTTGTTTTTATCGCAGTATTCCTACGGGAAAAAGTGCTATTGATTCCCAGCAACCACTACAGTTAACTTTTACTGAAACCGAGAAAACATTTGATCCCAAAGCCGTTTATGGCGATGCCCCTAACCCGACGCAATTGTAAATAAGTGCGATCGCCTTAAGGAATAGCTTTTGAAAGTTCGGGCGATCGCTGTTTAATTAATGAAACTAAATCAAATATGAAACATAATTATTTTTTACTTTTACTTGTCTTCTTAAATGTTCTATGTATGCCTAAAAATGCCTATGGGGATGAAGTTTGGTCAACGGAAGAATATAGAGTAATTTATCTTGAAGATAGAAAAAACACAGCAGTTTGGAGTTATGGGGATGGACTGGGACATATTTTTATAGACGGTTTGGGGGGTAAATTTAAGAATCGAGGCTCTTATAATGGTTATTGGGTACAATCTACTTCTTCTCGTCGTTGCGATACTTATAGAGAAGGAATCGATGGTGAACCTAATTATCATTGGGGTCGATTTGAGATTACATTTATTGACCCATATTTTCCGTCTCGTTGGCAAGCAAAGTTTGGTCTTTGTGACCAAAACCCCACTATTACTCTCAATGGAACTCCTGTAGGAAATTTTCCGACTCCTGTTTCACCCCCTAAAAATTAAGAAAATTGTAATTGGGGAAGAAACTCCGTCCATCCCGATGATGTAAATAAGTTAAACCCGAGTTGATTTTTTAATTTTAAAAGCTGTCCCCATAATAAATAAAGTAATTAAACCTGTGACTGAACTTGATTCATTAACGGGAGTAAAAGTAATAGGAGTTCCAAAAATTTGGTTTTCTCCTACAAAACCGAGATCCAAAGATTCTATCTTATTTTCTTGAATTGACAAGGTAGAAATTACTGTTATAAAGGCATTGCTAGCCGCCGGACAACCATCGGGAGAATTGGTTCCTGAATAACGAACTGGCTCTAATAATCTAAATAGTTCAAGGTCACAACTTTCGGAGTTAATATTACTAAATAATAGTGATCTTTCTGACGGGGCTAAATTACAAAGACCCCCTAAGCCACTGATGGAGTCAAAACTACGAACACTGAGATTTATGCTTTCAGTTCCAGCACTAAACGCATAATGTCTGAGACGAGGAGGTTGAGGACTTGTTAAAAAGTTTTGTTCTAAAAAAATCGATTCTGTATCACTGCCAAAACTGCCACCAATGATATCAACTGAACAATTAGACATGGTGATTAAAGGAACAGTATTATCGTTGTTAAATTGAGGATAATTACTAAATTCTCCAGTAAACAATTTAACTACTTGTTCAAGTTGTTGTAAGATAGTAACAGACTCCATCGTTGCTGCATAACTTTGGGGAGTCAAAGTTATAATAGAAAGCAAAACAGTTAAACGGATACTTGCTAATTTAAACATAATTCTCGCTCGCAAAAAGTAATTCACTAAGTGATTAGATATTGTTTGATTAAAACCCAAATTACTGTAATATTAAATATATTGCTATGAATTGTCAATCTATTAGGAACCTGTCTCTGACACTTTCGGAATTTCGCACAGAGTGATCAGAAAACCTGAAATCCGTGTCTCATATTTTTCAGAACGAGTTGACATACTCCCGTCGGCATAGCCGAGGGATTCTAACACCTCACGATGCTAGTTTTCTGCTTCGTCCCCCACCAACTAGAGCATCGTGACAGATACTCCCCGTCGCTCTGAGTCCACTTATTTGACCCTTTCCGCTTGTTCTTTAACCTACGTTGTAGCAATTTAAGCTGAAGCTGTAAGGTTTTTAAGAATAATGGTCGCTTAATTTCTTCCCCGTCGGAAGTAGCCACAAATTTGTCATAGCCTAAGTCCAACCCACGAGGATGTCCAATCCCCCCTTTCATTCCCCCCTTACTAAGGGGGGTTAGGGGGGATGGGACATCAACATCTAGGGTGATTTCCGAGAAAGCTTTTCCCATAGGGGGTAATCGCTTGGACTAAAGGCTTTCAAGAAATAAAAGGAACAGAGAGTTAGCGGATCTTGGTACACAACTTTAAAATTTCATAATTGGCTTGTCTGAAAAAACAGAAGAAATAGATTAAAATGAAGAGTTAAAAAGATTAGAGAGAGTAAATTGAAGCTAAAACAGACAAATAATCCCTTAAAACCGTCGATGGTCGATGATTTACGTTTAGCAGCCTCAAAAATGACGGGAGCAGAGCGTCGTTCATTTCAAGCTGAAATGTGTCTCAAGTATTGTGGAGGAAGTGCCAGACAAACCGAAATCGTGTTTGGTTGGGGGAGAAAAAATGTTCAACTTGGATTACATGAAAAACGAACTGGGATAGTGTGTTTAGGATTACAATCAGTCAATAGTGGATGTAAAAAATGGGAGGAAAGATACCCAATAGTTGCCCAATCATTGAAAGAAATGAGCCGAAGCTCACGCACAACAAAACCCCACATTTAATAACCCCATTGCCTATACAAGATTAACGGCGGCTGAAGCCATTAAACAATTAAGAAATCTAGGATATAATGGAGAGGAGGTTACTGCTGCTTCGACAATGGCAGATATTTTAAATCGTTTGGGATATCGATTAAGAAAAGTGGTAAAAGCTAAACCTAAAAAAAAATCTCGGAGACGGACGCTATCTTCGAGAATATAGAGAAAAAAGATAGAAAAAAAGACCCTTCTGTGAAACGTTTAAGTATGGATTGTAAAGCAAGTGTGGAAATAGGAGAATATTCACGTGGCGGACAAACCAGAGGTTATAATAAAGCTCAAGATCATGATATGGGAACTAAAGAAAAATACGTTCCTTGTGGGATTGTAGATGAAGATACAGGGCAACTTTATGTAACTTTTGGAAGTTCTTATAAAACGAGTGATTTCATGGTAGATAACTTGGAGCAATGGTGGACAAGTCTGAGTATAACTGAAAAGCAGCAACTAGAGAACATCCAAATTAAAGTTGATAATGGACCAGAAAATAGTGGAATAAGAAGGCAATTTTTGAAGAGAATGGTAGAGTTTGCCGACCAAACTAAGAAATCTATTCAATTACTATATTTTCCTCCTTATCACAGTAAATATAATCCCATAGAAAGATGTTGGGGAATTTTAGAGAGGCATTGGAACGGAACACTTCTGAGAAATGCTCAAACGATGTTAGCTTGGGTAAAAACTATGACATGGAAAGGCTTAAATCCGATAGTTAAGTTAAGTAAAAAAGTTTATCAAAAAGGCATTTCTTTAACGAAAAAAGAGATGAAGGAAATTGAGAAACGTTTAGAACGTAATCCTCACTTACCTAAATGGGATATTTTGATTAGACCCAGTTAGTCTAAAAAGTTAATAAGAGTGTAAAATTAAGTGAATTTCCTTTTTAAAAATAGTCAAAGCTAATTTAAAAGTTAGCGTATTTCTTTCTTTTAGATAGGGAGGTTTTTGTTCGCGGAAAGTATCCGCGAACAACTTTTTATTTTTCCCTTTTCGCTTATTTGAGATGTTCTACAAACAGATTCTGAGAATGGGTGGGAAACTTTTTCTTGGAAATCACCTGGCTGTAGTGACAGCATCACAAAATAACCAGATGCTTTTCTGACCACCCTGGCTTGTTTGACATCGAATCCATCGGGGATAGGTCTTGAGAGTCGCCATTGAAGCCATCCTAGTTGTGGAAGCTTAATCGCGTCATTTCTGATTGGCTGTTTTTTGTGTGTAAAACTTTTTTAAGGAAGCTAGAAGCGGAGCGAACTGTTCGGAGGTTCCCTCCTTACCAGCACGCGCACCAAGCATAGGTTTATATATTAGTCAAAGTTGCCCGTCGAAGACGCGCGAAGCACCCCATTGGTAAAACCGAGGGTCTTCAATCCGATATTTTTAGGATAAAATGATGATGATTATCAATATTCAGGAGACGAACTAACCCAAAAATATGACTTGTCTAAACTAACCCAAAAATCTTCTCATAAGGCATTTTAGCCCCTATTCCGCCTTTACCCCTTCACAGATAGTTCCATAACATCGATGACTTTAAAAATCTACAATACTCAAACCCGTCGCCTCGAACCCTTTGTAACTCTTCTACCAGGTAGAGTCACTATGTATTGCTGTGGCGTGACTGTCTACGATTATTGCCATTTAGGTCATGCCCGTTCCTATATTATCTGGGATATGGTACGTCGCTATTTGAAATGGCGGGGATATGAAGTAACCTACGTGCAGAACTTTACGGATATCGATGATAAGATTCTACGTCGCGCCCAAGAACAAGGGGTATCGATGGCGGATATTTCTGAACGTTTTATAGAAGCTTATTTTGAAGATATCCGTCCCTTAAATGTTATGGATGCCGATGAATATCCCCGTGTCACCGATAATATTTCTGGAATTCAACAATTAATTGAGGTATTGCTGGAAAAAAACTATGCTTATGCTGCGGATGGAGACGTTTACTTTCATGTAGAAGCTTTTGAACAATACGGCAAACTCTCTGGACGTAGCCAGTCAATGATGCAAGCGGGGGCTAGTGGTAGAGTAGCAGTTAGTGATCCTACAAATAGCCATAAAAAACATCCTTCAGATTTTGCCCTCTGGAAAAGTGCGAAACCAGAAGAACCGGCTTGGGATTCTCCTTGGGGTGAGGGTCGTCCTGGTTGGCATATTGAATGTTCTGCTATGGTGAGGGGGTTATTAGGAGAAACTATCGATATTCATGGTGGTGGAGGGGATTTGGTGTTTCCCCATCATGAAAACGAAATTGCTCAGTCAGAAGCTGCTAACGGTAAACCCCTGGCTAAATACTGGGTGCATAATGGCATGGTAACGGTGAATGGGGAAAAAATGTCTAAGTCTTTGGGCAACTTTACAACAATTCGCGAGTTATTAAATCGTCCCCTAGAGCCAATGGTAATTAGATTGTTTGTTTTACAGGCACATTACCGCAAGCCTCTAGATTTTACTGAAGAGGCCATTAGTTCAGCAACCAATGGTTGGCAGACTTTACAACAAGGCCTACTCTTTGGGGAAAAATATGGCAATAGATTGGGTTGGGAGAAAAACCAAGAACTCGACTCTGCTGTTATAGAACAATTCAAAGCAACAGTGGATGATGATTTTAATTCTCCTGGGGGATTAGCTGTTTTGTTTGAACTAGCTAAAAATCTTCGTCGAGAAGGAAATCTCTTAACCCATGAAGGTAAAATCACTACTGATGGGGAAGATTTACAACGACAATGGCAAACTTTAGTTCATTTAGCAGGGATTTTAGGATTAGAAGCTAAATCTGAAGTTGGATCAGAAGATACCAATAACTTCGATCAGGCAGAAATTACTAAATTGATTCAACAACGTAATGCAGCCAGAAAAGTAAAAGATTACGCCGAAAGCGATCGCATTAGGGAACAATTACAAGAAATGGGAATTACTCTCATCGATCAACCTAATGGAGAAACCAGTATTGTTTATAGCTCATAGCAGATTTAACTTTCCTTCCTTGTCTGGGGGCAGTTCCTCCCCCAACGATTAAAGCTTTCGATTTTTTTAAGAATAATAGTTCAAACAACCATAATTTTTCGGACTAAAATGAGAATGATTATCATTATTATTTGTGTGTGGAGGAAAAAAAGATGTTAGATTTTAGGCAAAGCATTAATTTATCAGTCTTTGGAGCTTTGAAAGGAGTGTGGCCATTTACAGGCTTTCTAATAGGCGCATCCTTATTGAGTCCCAGCAATGCTCTGGCTCATGTAATTGGCACCGAAATTGACTTCTTTGATACTCCACAGCAGGTTGGTGATCCAGCAGGTATGGGTATTCCTAATGCTTCTGAGGTACAGGGCGCAGGAATGATCCTTGGTGATTATCGTGATATCCAAGCGATCAATGATGGATCAATGGACCCATTGTCAACGACTGTCTCAGTCAATGGAGGAATTCTCAGCTTCTCCAATAATTCTGTTTCTGCAGGTTCAGCTTTTATCACATGGGATGGAAATGACAGCCCGTTGACAGTAGATCACACGGGTCTGGGGGGATTCGACTTAACACAGGGGGGTGAAGCGATTGATTTTGAAGTTGAGATACTCTCGAGCGATTTATCAGGTATGGAGTTGACTCTCAGCATATTTGACATGAATAATAACACCTCCACTTTGTCTCGCCTCTTTGATTCAGCAATTATGACACAAAGGGTTGAAGACTTTAGCTTTAGTGATTTTACTGGAACTGCTGATTTCACTAATATAGGTGCAATTCAGTTAGGTATTTTTGGCCCCGCAGAAATAGATGTTCAAATTGGATCAATCGAGACATTTGGCCCACATGCTCAAGGTCCTCTGCCTGTGCCTGAATCTTCTAGTTCTCTGGCATTATTGTCAGGTGCGATGTTGCTGGTAGCTAGTCGCAAGATACGTCGCCAGTGAAGTACCGCACCCGACTACGTTGAGGGTGGGGCAGAACCCAGGTCAATCCCATTTAATTTTTGTTAACTCCTATTGACAAATTGAGACTAATCTCTCGCTAACATTCGTATAACGTCAGCCTCCTTGGGACATTAAGGTGAGTGTGTCCTCATGGCTTTGGAATTACTTTTATCCGTCGGTCAAGCACAAGCTGCCACCATTTATGCTTCAGGACAGCGTTTCATACCAAATCCGATTGTCAAAACCTCTTTATAGTTTTGCTCTCTTTCCTCCCTGTTACTGAGCGAAGTCGAAGTACACTCCCCACCCTCCCCACACTCCCCACCCTCCTCAACTAGAAAGATAAAAGGGGTATCTAAATGGGATTTAGTATCATTCCTGCTATCCCTGGTGTTGATGATGATATTCGGGAAAACTTCATCTATTTAATTTAACTCAAACTTATGACCTTAGCTCACTCCAAACCCAATCAAGTTAACAGAATCGATCATAAATTACCATCATTAACGACGACAAAACACCCTGCCGTCTCTGAAGAGGAGATGCGCCAAGCGGTAAGGACTTTACTATTGGGATTAGGAGAAGATCCAGACCGAGAAGGATTGAAAGATACACCAAAACGAGTAGTTAAAGCCCTTAAATTTCTCACTTCTGGCTATAATCAATCTTTAGAAGAATTGCTTAACGGGGCAGTATTTCATGAAGATACTAATGAAATGGTCTTAGTTCGTGATATTGACCTATTTAGTTCCTGTGAACATCATATATTACCTATTCTAGGCCGAGTTCATGTAGCTTATATTCCTGATGGTAAAGTAATTGGACTTTCAAAAATTGCTCGTATTTGTGAAATGTACGGACGACGTTTGCAGGCACAGGAACGACTTACCGCACAGATTGCAGATGCACTACAAGAATTGCTAAAACCGAAAGGGGTGGCTGTGCTTGTAGAGGCAAGTCATCTGTGTGTGGTAATGCGAGGAGTGCAAAAACCTGGTGCTTGGACTTCCACCAGTGCGCTTAGAGGGGAATTTGCCAATGATGCTAAAACCCGTCAGGAGTTTATGAGCTTGGTTCAACACAATCCTAGGTTGCGTTAAGGGATTTGTGTGGCACTTTTAGAGATGAGTTTTAAGCTCATCTCTACCGTTCTTTGCTAGGGTGTTCAAGTTCTGAGAATTTGCCCCCAAATCCTTCTCTTGACTTTATTAATTGTTAATTGTCACTTGATAACTTCTTGGATAGCCGCTAAACGTAAATTTCGATTTTCGGCTGCTTCTTCTAGGGTTTGTTTTTTAACCCTTTGAAAAGACATTGAGTAAACTAAATTGATGGGGAACATTTGGCTTGACTAAGCATTCATTAAGCTGTTGTTTAATTAATGACTCATCTAAATCACGCCCGATGAATACAAGTTCGTTTTTTGGATTGGTTGTCCAATCATGACCTTGGATATCGTAGCGAGGTCCGCTCAGTTGAAAAATATGTCGAGAAGGACTTTCTTGAAACCATAGTATTCCCTTAGCACGAAATACATTACTGGGCAATTGTTGGGATAAAAAATGTTCAAATTTTTCAAGTTCAAAAGGGCAATCGCTTTTAAAGGAAACAAAACTAAAACCATCGCCTTCTAAATGATTGTTAAAAGCAGATTTGTTGCGTCTAAACTCTGGTATTTCAGCTTTATAGGTATCTGTTTGAGTTAAGCCAATATCTAAAATTAAAGGTAAAGGAACTCTACTATATTCACTTTCTAAAATTCTAAATCCTGGTTTAATCTCTTTAATAAATGCTTTTAATTTGTTAATTTTATCTTCAGTTGCTAAGTCAATTTTATTTAAAATAACCATATCAGCATATCTAATTTGTCTTAAAGCGGCATCACTATCAAAATGTTTAGCATCAAAACCAGCTGCATCAACTACTGTGATGATAGCATCAAGACGAGTTAAAAAATTTAATTCTGTACTAAGAAAAGTCATAATAATGGGAAATGGGTCTGCTAATCCTGTTGTTTCAATGACTAAATAATCTATTTTTTCTTCTCTTTCTAAGACTTGATAGACAGTATTAATGAAACTATCATTAATGGTGCAACAAATACAACCATTGCCTAATTCTATCATATCTGATTCTACTGAGATGAGAAGTTGCTCATCAATATTAATATCACCAAACTCATTAACTAAGACCGCTATTTTCAGGTTATCTTTATTCTGTAAAATTTGATTGAGTAAAGTGGTTTTTCCACTACCTAAGAAACCAGTAATTATGGTGACTGGCATTCCACTTTTTGGTAAAGATGGCAGAGCATCGGATAGATTGAAATTTAGAGGAGTCATAGTCTTAAGTTAATTTGTTGCGGGATATTTCGATAATGATTATTAATTTACACTATTATGAGAATGATAATCATTCTCATTTTAAGATATCGGAGATGGATTTATGATCATCGGTGGCATGAAACAATAGCAATATTTTTTGTTCGTAGAGAAATTTACTACTCAGCTTCTGATTTCTGGCTAATGGATAGATAAGTGAGTCGTTCTGAATTTTCAGCGACGGAAACTCCAATTAACGTCACATCACTATCTAAAGGAATAGAAGCAAAATAGCAACAGAGTTCTTCTGTTGTTCCTCCAGGACATAGGGGAAAATCGTTCACAATTATCGGTAAACGCTCTCCCCATTCCTGTAATCGCTGTTCCATATCTACCATATCTAATCCATACATATCAGATGGATTACGTTGAGCGCGAAGGTGTAAGGTAATTTGAAAATCATGCCAATGATTCTCCATCCAGATTGGAGGATTATGGTGCTTGCGACGTAAGGTGGCACGGATTTGATAATCGAAAATTAGGGACTGCGTAATCACGACGGACGATGAAGATAAAATCAAGCGAGAAGAAATAAATATACTTCCCCAAGCCTGATTTTAGCTTATCTATCTGAAATGGTGCTTTCAACTATTAAAATGCGGCTGCTCCAGCTTCGGCTACGGCATGGTCTTGCTCTCCTGACCCACCACTAACTCCAATTCCCCCCACTACTTGTCCCTCACTAGAAAGGGGTATTCCTCCAGCAAAAATCATGATTTTGCCATTATTAGAGGCATGAATCCCAAAAAATTGTCCTCCTGATTGACTCTGTTCGGCTAAATCTTTAGTGGCCAGATCAAACGCCCTAGAAGTGTAAGCTTTTTTGATTGAGATATCGATACTTCCGATCCAAGCTCCATCCATTCGTACATGGGCTACCAAATTTCCTCCCCCATCCACTACTGCTATATTCATGGGTTGACCAATTTCGATCGCTTTTTTTTCGGCCGCACTAATTACTCTTCTGGCATCTTCTAATGTAGCCATTAATCCCTCCATTGGACTTGAGACTTTAAGTACACTAGCAAATTACAGGCTATTAAACAATCCCATTTGATTGTCTTTAACTTTCAGTCAATCTCGGTATCAACTGAGCTAAATTACAAGGACGATTACGAGAATCAAGTTGCTCTTTGATAATACTCCATCCTGTTTGACAAGCACCACTAGAACCAGGTAAACAAAAGATATAAGTACCATTAGCTACGCCAGCCAAACATCGAGACTGAATGGTAGAGGTTTTGATTTCTTGATAGGAAATCATGCGAAATATCTCACCAAACCCCTCAATTTCTTTGTCTAAGAGTGGTTTAATGGCTTCTGGTGTACCATCTCGTCCTGTAACTCCTGTACCACCAGTGCTTAAAATTACTTGGACAGATTCATCTGCAACCCATCTAGATACTACCGCACGAATTTGGTAAATGTTATCGGGAACGATAGTTTTTTCTGCTAATAAATGACCTGTTGTGGTTAAATTATCCACTAAGATTTTGCCAGATTTATCGTCAGCTTCGGTTCTTGTATCAGAAACTGTTAGGACGGCAACTTTTAAGGAAATTAAAGATTCTTTTTGGTTCATTTTTGTTACTTGTAAGTTAATTTTTAATAAAAATATTTTTCTACTTCTAAAACACTTTTGCCAAAACAACTATTGACAATTGTTGTAATGCGATCACAGGTTAAATTAGGCAGAGCATTGCTTATCGTTAATTCTGAATATCCTGAATCACCATAAACAAAGAATCTAATTTTGTTGTTTTCCCATAGCCAAACTTCAGGAATTTTTAAGTATTGATATTTGGTTAAATCATCAATACTTCCTGATGTTAGATTTATTTCTACTGCTAAATCTGGCCTGTCTTTGTCTATTTCAAAACAGTAAGCAACATCAGGTTCTTTTCCTTCTTTTCCCTCTTCTTTAAGAGTCGTTTGATTGTAAGGAAAAAGTGCAATATTGTTTTGACGGCAGTAAGCCCAAATAATTGCTCTAATATAATCACCAATTAATTCATGGTTACGTCCTGGAGACAAGATAGTAATAACTCCATTGCGAAAAGACACTCGTTTACTTGGCAAATCTAAACTAATATATTCAGCCCAAGTTGTATTAGTAATTATGGTAATGCGATCGCTTTTTTGTGTTCCAATACTTAACATTATTACTTAACTGTTAGTCATTGTTAATCTATTCCCTACTTTAATCAATTAAAATTTTTATCATCCATAAACTTTTTGATAATACTCCTGATAGTCTTTTGATAGTAAAGGTTGCCACCATTTTTGATCATTAAGATACCATTCAATGGTTTTTCTTAACCCATTTTCTACGGTTTCTTTGGGAGTCCAACCTAATTCTGTTTTAATTTTTGTAGCATCAATAGCATAACGGCGATCGTGGCTAGGGCGATCCTTAACAAAGGTAATTAATTCTTTGGCCGGCTTAACTGGTAAGTCCGAAGCCAACTCATCCATTAACTCACACAACATGGTTACTAAATCAATATTTTTAACTTCATTATTGCCTCCAATATTATAAGTTTCTCCTGCTTTTCCTTTGTTAATTACTGTTTCTAGTGCTGAACAATGATCTCCGACATATAACCAATCTCTAATATTTTGTCCATCTCCATATACAGGTAATGGTTTCCCCAATAAGATATTAATACACATCAAGGGTATTAGTTTTTCAGGAAAATGATAAGGACCATAATTGTTAGAACAGTTGGTAATAATTGTTGGTAGATTATAAGTATGAAAATAGGCTCTTGCTAGGTGATCACTCCCTGCTTTTGAGGCAGAATAAGGACTATTAGGAGCATAAGGAGTTACTTCTGAAAAAGCCGGATCATCAGCCTCTAAACTCCCATAAACCTCATCGGTAGACACATGGAGAAAACGAGAGTTTTCTGGGTTTCCTTGCTCATTCCAATAGTGACGAAAACTCTCTAATAAGGTAAAAGTTCCAATGACATTGGTTTGAACAAAAGCATCCGGTCCGAGAATAGAACGATCCACATGAGATTCTGCCGCAAAATGAGCAACAGTGGTGACCTGTTCTTCTTTTAAAATTTTCTCAATCAAAGGGCGATCGCAAATATCCCCTTGAATAAATTTAAACTGTTTTCTATTTTCTAAATCAGCTAAATTTTGACGATTTCCTGCATAAGTTAAAGCGTCTAAAACAATAACTTGATCATCAGAATAATTCTGACACCAATGATGCACAAAATTTGAGCCAATAAACCCAGCACCACCAGTGATTAAGATACTCTTCTTCTCTTTAGATAATGACATAAGCTAATAATTTAATTACCAAATTGTATTCATTTGCAACTGAAACCCCGACAAAATAGGCTTATCGCTTACAGTTATGGGATTCTTTAAACATTTTACTTCTATTTGGGAAGGATAAATATAAATTTGGTGACTTTTGCCATCGATTAACCAACCTAATTTGACAGGATGCTGCATTCTACATCCTACACAGTTCACTCGTGGGATATGGAATGCCCACTTTGAGGGGGAGTGTCACTAACCCTAGACAGAGCCTTCCTAAGCGATACACCTAACTCCGAACTCTGAAAACAGCATAAGGAATCATTTTCTAAATCCAATTTCTGTCGAAATTTTACCCCTCATTAGAAGATAGGGGGTAAAATAAAATCAGAGTTTTTTAATTAAAAAAATCCTTATGCAAAATTTTGATTGGAAAAAACTACAAAATGGCTCAGACATCCGTGGGGTTGCTTTAGAGGGAATCCCCGGTGAGTCCGTTAATTTAACCCCTGAAATTGCTAAGATTTTGGGTCAAGCTTTTATTAGTTGGTTAGAGAAAAAATTAGGTAAAAGTGCCTCGAAATTAATTATTTCTTTAGGTCGTGATAGTCGCTTATCGGGTCCTGATTTACTAGCAGCAGCCAGCGAAGGAATTAGTTTATTAGGAAGCACAGTTTATAATTTTGAAATTGCTTCGACTCCTGCTATGTTCATGAGTACCATCAACCCCGATTTAAGCTGCGATGGGGCTATTATGTTAACCGCCAGTCATCTCCCATTTAATCGTAATGGCTTAAAGTTTTTCACAAAAAATGGAGGACTAAACAAGGGAGATATTACCGAGATTTTAAATTTAGCTGAAAATAATAATTTTCCAGTTGGAACAGAAAAAGGAAATATAAAAGATTATGATTTTATTAGCGTCTATTCTGAAGGTTTAGTCAAAAAAGTTAGGGAAGGAGTTAATCACACAGAAAATTTTGAGCAACCATTAAAAGGTCTAAAAATTATTGTAGATGCCGGAAATGGTGCAGGGGGATTTTATGCAGAAAAAGTCCTAAAACCTTTAGGTGCTGATACCGAAGGCAGTCAATTTTTAGATCCTGATGGTACTTTTCCTAATCATATTCCTAATCCTGAAAATGAAGAAGCCATGGAATCTATCTGTCGAGCAGTTATTGATAATAAAGCAGACTTTGGGATTATTTTTGATACGGATGTAGATCGGGGGGCTGCTGTTGATAATTTTGGCAAAGAATTGAACCGCAACCGCTTAATCGCTTTGATTTCTGCCATGATTTTAAAGGAACATCCAGGGTCAACCATTGTAACAGACTCTATTACCTCTGATGGCTTAAGTGAATTTATTACACAAGAATTAAATGGTGTTCATCATCGCTTTAGAAGAGGTTATAAAAATGTCATTAATGAAGCAATTAGATTAAATAATGAAGGGCAAGAATCATGGTTAGCTATCGAAACTTCTGGTCACGGTGCGATGAAAGAAAACTATTTTCTAGACGATGGGGCTTATTTGGTTACAAAACTGTTAATCAAATTAGCAAACTGTCAACAAGAAGGGAAAAATTTAGCAGAGTTCATTGCCAAATTACAAGAACCTGAAGAAAGTCAAGAATTTAGGGTAAAAATTAATACAGAAAGTTTTCAAGATTATGGTAATCAGGTAATCGAAAAATTAAAAGAATTTGTAATAACTCAAGATGATTGGCAACTGGTTCCTAATAATTATGAAGGAGTCAGAATTTCTTGTTGCTCTGGGGATGAAAATGGCTGGTTATTACTGCGTTTATCTTTGCATGATCCTGTTATTCCTCTGAATGTAGAATCTAATGTTTCCGGCGGAGTTAAAAAGATTGCCAATCGAGTTTTGGAATTTTTGAAAGATTTTGATGCTTTAGATTTAACAGCATTTCATGTATTATAATCATTGGTTTAGATGAGGTGTGTTCAACAACAAAATCCTAGATTAACTATTATGGCATTACCGATTGTAGCGATTATTGGACGACCGAATGTGGGCAAATCAACCTTTGTCAACCGTTTGGCTAAGGATAGACAGGCTATTGTACACGATGAACCAGGGATTACCCGCGATCGCACTTATCGCCCTGCATTTTGGGCTGATCGTGATTTTCAAGTGGTAGATACCGGGGGACTGGTTTTCGACGATGAGACAGAATTTTTGCCCCTGATTCGAGAACAGGCCATGGCAGCTTTAACAGAGGCCAGTGTAGCTATTTTTGTTGTAGATGGGCAACTGGGTTTAACAGCCGGGGATAGTGAGATAGCGGACTGGTTAAGACAGCAAGAGGTTCCCGTTTTATTAGCGGTTAATAAATGTGAATCACCAGATCAAGGATTGATTCAAGCTGCGGAATTTTGGGAATTAGGACTAGGGGAACCTTACCCCGTTTCTGGTATTCATGGCAACGGGACAGGGGAATTATTAGATGAATTAATTACCTATTTACCGTCTCCTGATGAGTTACCTGATCGAGAAGAGATCAATGTTTCTATTATTGGTCGTCCTAATGTGGGAAAATCCAGTTTATTGAACGCATTTTTAGGGAAAAAAAGAGCCATTGTCAGTCCTATTTCTGGGACAACCAGAGATGCTATTGATACGTTTGTAGAACGAGGAGAAAAAACCTATCGCTTAATCGATACGGCTGGTATTCGTCGCAAAAAGAATGTTAATTATGGGGCGGAATTTTTCAGTATTAATCGAGCCTTTAAAGCTATTCGTCGGGCGGATGTAGTTTTATTGGTCATTGATGCTATTGAGGGCGTTACCGACCAAGATATCAAGTTAGCAGATCGCATTATTGATGAAGGAAAGGCTGCTATTATTGTGGTTAATAAATGGGATGCCATAGACAAAGATTCTTACACCATTTATGAGTATAAGAAAAAGGTCATGTCTCGACTTTATTTTATGGAATGGGCGGATCTAATTTTTGTTAGTGCTATGTCAGGAAAAAGAGTAGAAAAAATATTTAAATTGGTGGATGTAGCAGTAGAAGAACATCGTCGTCGGGTGAGTACATCTGTGGTCAATGAAGTATTAGAAGAAGCAGCAAAATGGCATTCACCTCCAACCACTAGACAAGGGAAACAGGGAAGAATTTATTACGGAACCCAAGTATCCAGTCAACCCCCAACCATTGCCTTATTTGTTAACGATCCTAAGCGATTTAACGATAATTATCGACGTTATATTGAGCGACAGTTTCGCGAACAAATTGGTTTTCTAGGGACTCCTATTCGTCTGTTCTGGAGAGGTAAGAAAATGCGAGATGTTGAACCCAGTTTAAACAGAGCAACCAAAGTTTAAATGAAGAAAAATCCGTAGGGTGGGCAATACTCAAAACTATCTTTATGTTAAGGTTTTAACTTTAATTAAAATTGCCCACCGTATGTTTATTTGTAACATTATTAAGTTTATACCAATTTCCTAAAGTAGGGGTTAACGGCCGTTAACCCCTACAAGACAAACTTATGTCGTCTAAGTTGATGAAAATGGTATTAGGAGAAATAAGCAAATGGAAGAATTATTTGAGTTAAAAGATTTGTTATTAGCAGGGAATATTGATGATGCTTTGTTATTGGTTGAAGAGTTGACAGAAATGAGCAAAGATGATAAGCTCAATAAAATTTTTAGTTTCAGTATTATCCTATTATTAAATCTCATTAAACAACAGGCAGAAAAACGTAGTACAAGATCCTGGGAAGTATCTATTGCTAACTCTGTTAGACAAATTCAACGTACAGATAAACGGCGTAAAACTGGAGGAAATTATCTAAACCCAGTAGAGTTAAGAGAAACTTTAGAAGATGCTTATAATTCAGCATTGAGACAAGCATCTTTAGAAGCATTTAGAGGTAAATATGAAGCATAAGAACTAGGAGAAATGATGAATAAAACCGCTATTATTGAGGAAGGAATAGAATTAATTTTAAAAAAATAAACGTTAAGGCGATTAATTTGCTAAAATAGAAATTAGTTAACTAAGTAAAAAAATCGAAAATGAACACCATTGATTTACTGACACAAAAAATCCGTTTATTACCCCCTGATAAACAAGAAGAGGTTTTAGATTTTATTGAGTTTTTAATGATAAAATATCAACCAGAAACCTCTCGAAAATCTGCTGAAGAATTAGCTATTGAACGTATGAAGGATCTTGATGATCCAGATAACCCTGATAAATGGGAAACTGTTGTTGATATCGGTGATGAAATTGATGTTGAATCTAGTTTGGAGAATTTAAGAAAACGTGGGTACAAAGTCAAGGTATCAAGTGAAAGTCAATCATCTTGTTAGAGAAGAAGATTTACCTCAATTATCTGAAGGGTTAAGGAAAGACTTTGAGTATTTTTGTAATTCTATTTTTGTCGAAGATCCCTACAATTGTTTAGGGTTAGATAATCATACCCTCAAAGGAGATTTAAGAGGATATTGCGCATTAGAAATTGATGAAAATGGGGTTAGTTATCGTTTAGTTTATCGTATTTATGAAAAACCTGCACCTAAACGAGTGTTTATTTTAAGTTTTGCGGAACATGATCTTGCTTATGAAAAAGCTAAGGATAGAAAGTAAGAAATAGAATTAATTTTAGGATAAATATTATCTATCTAGATAACTAGCTTATCCAGGGGTGATTTTTAATATTTGAACCTGTAAAATAGCTGGTTTGCTTTTGAGTTCAAGGAGAATGAAATCAAGTTGCTTTTTGGAAGAAACTAAACAATTAATAACTGCAACACCAATTCTATCATCAGACTGATTATTCACAGGGGTAACGGTACGAACATGAAAACGAAAATGAGGAGGAATATCGTTTAAAATATGGCGTAATATCCCTTCCCTATCTTGCATTCTGATCTTTAATGTGACGGTACAAAGTTGACAACTATAACTCCAATTAATAACCCTTTTGTTATCTGGATTAACATTTTTGATTTGTGAACAATCTTCACTATGAATATATAAAATTCTTTTATCATTACGGACTTTAATAATTCCGATGATTTCAGATGAGTCATCAGGAAAAGGTTGACAGTGGGTACAAATTTTGTATTCATCAGCACTTTGTCCGTCAATTGGATTATCTATGTGATTATCTAATTCCAAATTTTCTTCACTAACTAAACTTTCATAATATTTAAAATAAATGCGAAGTGTGTCTTTTATTTTACGAATATCAATTATTCCTTTACCTAAATCTTCATATAACCCATCAGGAGTTTTGTACACTAATGTAGTTGCAACATATTGAAAAATTGTACCATAGAGACTATATTTGTTAGAAAATTCATTCATAATCAAAGCTTTACCTTGACTGATATTATGACGACGAAACCATTTTTTTATTTCATGCTTTGCTTTTTTTGTGTAAACAAATTTTAGCCATTCTTCTTTAGGTTGTCCAAATTCTTTATCAATTATAATATTAATTTTATCCCCGTATTCTAAAACATAATCAAGTGAAACAGATTTATTATTAACTAAAGCTTGAACACAATGATTCCCTAACCTGGGGCCAATTTTGTAGGCAAAATCTAATACTGTTGACCCTTCTGGTATTTCTTTTTCTTCATTACTCTCAGTTAAAACGGTGATTGTTTCAGTTTTCTGTGGATCATATTCTTTTATCCATTTTACTAGAGATGTTTCATCAAATATTTCTAAATCTCGATAGTCTGGATACTCTTGAAACAGTAAGTCTTCATTCTTTTTTATAAATTCTTGAAGTTTATTTACTTTAATCGTTATAAGCAATTCTGCACCAATTTCTAAAGCAAAAATTAAGT